>Ga0247771_1000337_pt1 | contig 15835 bp, 18 predicted proteins | sample UWRJL197509C6_FD_179948 | JGI IMG/M metagenome (GOLD analysis project Ga0247771, IMG submission 179948) | Plant litter microbial communities from Arlington Agricultural Research Station in Wisconsin, United States - UWRJ-L197-509C-6 | ecosystem: Environmental > Terrestrial > Plant litter >...
CCAACGGCGCGGGACGGGCCGATAGGACAGCTTGCCGCGGAGTCTCGGGCACTTGACCTCTCGCCATGGGGCTTCTGTGTGGACCGCTGTTCGGGAGGAGGCGGCGGCCCGAGACGACTGCGCCTGGAGACGAAGGGGAACCGGCCCCGAGACGCGGGAGGGAGACCCTTCGCAAAAAGACGCCGACTCCTCCGGCAGCTCCTAGCCGCGAGACGAGCTCCACCGCCGCCAAGAAGGACCGTCCACCCAGCGCAATCGAGCTGGACAACGCGGCTCCCGTTCGGGCCTCGCTGGACGAGCACCGCGGACCACCACCGGCTCCCCAACTCGAAGTCACGGTCGACCCCCCGCCCGACTGCGTCGAGCTCTCCGCCGACCCGCCGTTGAAGCCCCTTCCTGTCCAGGAATACGAACGACAGCGACCTGAGCGGCCGAGCGTTGAGATTGAGGAGTCGCGAGAATCGCCCGACCTGGATCAGGCGCTGGTTGCAGTGCCCGCCCGGTCGAAACACCGGCGCCAGTCTCTCCCGGCCTACCCGCTGTCACTCGTACCAGGCTCCCCCCCGGTAACGGTCGTGGAGAAGATCAAGACTGGCCCCAGACGAGGCTCTACCTGGAGCGAGGACCTGCACAGCGGCACAACCTACGCCTTCCTGCCGAGATCATACGGCTTCGGCAGCGGGTGGCAGTCCAGGCCGGATCTGGTCGAGGAGGCCATGGCCGTCTGGCAGACCGTCTCCGCCTCGCCTTCGAGCAGCCCGTCGGCCCCAAGCACGGTCCGGACGGCCTCCGACTCATCGCTCACGACGGCGTCGTCCTTGTCTTCCGAGTCGCTCGCGTCTCCCAAGGAGGCCGTGGACATCGTGTATCCGCTGTCCCCACAGCGGCAGAAATTCTCCTCGGGGGTTCCGGCCAGGACCATGTCGTCGCAGCCAAGCATGTCGAGCCTGTCGCCGAGGCAGAGTGCCGCGAATCTAAGCCAGCTGCTTGCGAGACATGCAATGTTGGAGTCCAGGAGGCAGATCTTGATGCAGCTGCATGAGGTGGAGCAAGAGCAGGAGTACATTCTGGACGAGTTGGCGGCTACAGTGCCCGAGGGTCAAGCCTCAGCCCCCATGGTTCATGAGTGAGACCCCAGGGGCCGAAACTTGTAATTGCTGAGACGCAAGAGGCGGGCAGGAGAAGCACCTAGCATTTGGAGTTGGAATCTGCGGATAAACTTGGGGATGGCGCATGTCATTGCGCGCCGGTGGCCGTTCGGATACATCGGGGAGGCCGGCTTCCTTGGTGGGACAGTTTGTACAACGTGCTCTAGGTCTAAGAACTTCAACTTCATGTCTGAGATCTGCTACCGTCGATGGCTGTTCGTCCGATACACACCTCAGGGCGACAAAGATGTTGCTCTTTGCAGCTATCAAGACCAGCTGGACGCAGCTAGCGTTCGTGGACCGAAAAATGCTGTCCGAAGTAGTGCGATACGCCGAGGTGCGGCGGTCGAAGCCACGGGTGGGGTTCGGGGGCTCCGGAAAACTCACAGGGGCTGGAAGAACTGGGGTCTTGCTTGCAGATCCTCAGGGGGCTATTACTCCATAATTAGAAGAGGCCCGGGCGGGATGGATGCCCGGCGGACCAGAATCAGGCCGGACCGGCGGGGGCAATTAGGCCGATCGCGGGAGTCGATGCCAAGCTAACGCCGACACGCCGGTTTTGTGCTGTGTCCCGCCCTTTCCACCGGCGATGCGGAACCTCCCGGTTGCCAAGCCCGGGCCGGACTGTCGCGGCTTGTCGGCGTCCTCTGGACGTCGGCCGCCGTGTTTGAGCGATGAATTCGTCTGCCGCTCATCTCCACAGCCTCATCGTCGTCACCCCAGTTTCCCTGGCTCGCCGTCGCGCCCTCGTCATGGAGCATATAAGGAGCAGACGGACGGAGCTATCCACGAGCGAGAGATATCCTCATCAGAGCAGAAAGCCAACACCGCGATACCTCCACGACTCCTCTACAAACAACAGACAACACAACATCTCGTGATCTACAGTGCCACGCACAGGAACCACCCACCATGTCGACTCCCATCCGCAAAGTCCTCATCAGCGCCGCCGGGCCCGTCTCCAACCTGAGCGTTGTGTCCACCACCGTCCCGTCGCCGCCCAAGCACAACGTGCAAGTGGCCGTGCAGTACAGCGCCTTCTCGGGCGCCGACGTCGAGCTGCGCCTGGGCCGCCTGCCCTTCCAGAAGCCGCCGCCCCTGACGCCGGGGTACAGCCTGGTCGGCCGCGTCGTGGCCAACGGCGCCGGCGCGACGCGCTTCGCACCTGGCACGCCCGTGGCGGCCTTGACCGTCTACGACAGCCAGGCCGAGCGCCTGAACCTCCCCGAGCGGTACCTGGTGCCGCTGCCGGCCGCCCTCGCGGCGGACGACGGGCTGCGGCGCGCGGCGGCGCTGGTGCTGGACTGGTCGACGGCGTACGCCATGGCGCACCGCGTGGCGCGCGTGCGGGCCGGCCAGCGCGTCTTCGTGCACGGCCTGAGCGGCGCCGTCGGCTACGCGCTGCTGGTGCTGTGCCGGGCGCTCGGGGCCGAGGTCTTCGGGACCGCGAGCGAGCGCAACCACGCGGCGCTGCGGGAGCTGGGCGCCACGCCCTTCGTCTACAGCGACAAGGCGTGGGTGCGCGAGATGGAGGCGCGCGGCGGCGCGCACGCCGTCTTCGACCCACTGGGCTTCGAGAGCTGGGACGAGAGCTACGCTATCCTCGCGACGGGGACGGGCGGACCGTCGGCGGCGGGGGAGCAGGGTGCGGAGGGCGGGATACTGGTGGGCTACGGCTTCAACCAGGCGGCCCTGGGGGGCGAGGAGAAGCGGTCCATCGTCCCGCCCGTCGCGAAGATGATGGCGCGCAACCTCAAGGTGTGGGACCGGCGGCGCACGGCGATCTTCTCCATCAGCCGCGACGACAAACACTTTGCGGAGGATCTGGAGGCGCTGTTCGCGATGCTGGCCGAGGGGAAGATAGACATGCCGATCAAGAAGGTGTACGACATGACCACGGAGTCGATGAGGGAGGCGCACGAGTCGTGGGGCAAGGTGCCGGGAATGGGGGCTATGTTGGTCAAGGTCGCAGAGGACTGAAGTTGTCTTTCTCTGCTCAACGGAAGAATTCGCACATAAACTCTCTCTAATAGAACTAGTAATCGAGGACATGGCGGCGTACGTATGGCTGGTTCCAACTTTCTCAATACCGCGGCAGGCCGCTGAGGAGTAGAGAATGATGGAAGACATGCGACCTGATAACACACGCAGCAGCAGCCAACGTCTCGCCACAGCACCAGTGCCAATAGTCCTCAATCCCACATGACCAATGTCCTGGAAGTCCCTGCTGCAATAGCGGCGTGATTCAGCGGGCGGTGAAGGCACTTCGGCACAAGGCCATCGTAGTGCTCACGTTCGGAGGCCAAGGTGGCGGAAGGCCAGCCTGGTACCGTGGCCATTTGCCTTGTGGAGGGCCTTGTCTTCAGGGGACTCCCCTGCCCACCTGTTGAGGCGCAGGCGTTCAAGTTGGCGGCTAGAACTAGTCAATGTTACGGAGAGCCAGGGTGAAGATCTGGGCTAGGAGAATGCGCACTAGGCAAGGGTATGGGCAAAAGGAGGAGGCAGTCGGCTCCACAGGTGCAGGAAGGCCCGTAGCGTGCATTGGCGTCGGGGGGTTGGACTGGTGCCGGAACGGCCCGGCCTCCCGGCCCTCGGCCCGTAATAGCCCGCCCGCGACAGCCGCACAGCTGAAGGTCGGCTGGGTGGCGGATGGGGTAGATTCGCGGAAGCCAGCGGCTAAGCTGTGCTCAGATGTACAAAGCGGTTCTGTCGAGGCAAGAGCACTCTCTCGAAGAGAGCACCGCCGTATTCGCGTGAGACAAGCCTCAGGTCCGTACCCAAGGAAGCTGTGTCTTGCTTCTCGAGGTACCGCGGGATCTCAGAGACGGCACTAACCTACCTCGGTACCAAAGGTATGCACAGTACCAAAACGGCTAGCTCCTCGGACCTTCGATGCTCCGTACCCCTCATGCTTCACTTGCTCCGCGATCATGGGCGGGGCCGTTGAAGAACGAAGTGGAGCGTCAACCTTCCTATCCCGCCATATCACAGCCTGGCACGGGTTTCCTCTCTAAACTCATACGAAGCGTCCAAGGCCCGTTATGTGGCTTATCGACACCACCACTCTCCGCCTTGTTGAGGTCCGGGGCCCTGAGAATCAACCCTACGTGGCCCTCTCCCACACGTGGATAGAGGGCGAAGAGGTCAGCTTCCAGGAGATATGGCACCCGGATACCATACGGCAGAAAGCGGGCTGGGCCAAGATCACCAATACGTGTCGGCTCGCCCGAGAGCGTGACCCACCGATCCTGTTCGCCTGGGTCGACACCTGCTGCATTGATAAGACAAGCAGTGCCAGCCTATCCGAGGCGATCAACTCCATGTTCTTCTGGTATCAACAGGCCGCAGTCTGCTACGTCTATCTCTCCGACCTCAGGGCGCCAGAGAATCCGGCACAGCTCCAACTGGAATTCTGTCGCTGGTTTGGCCGCGGTTGGACCCTCCAAGAGCTCATTGCACCAAGCTATGTGGAGTTTTACGACAAATTTTGGATCTGCTTTGGGACTAAGGCTTCGCTCTCATCGATACTATCGTCTGTCACCCGAATCGACCCTGTCGTCCTTGCCGACTGTAGTTTACTCCCCTCGATCCCAGTTGCCCGGCGTATGTCGTGGGCTGCCACGAGGAAAACAACAAGAACGGAAGATCTGGCATATTGTCTCTTCGGAATCTTCAACGTCCATCTTCCCCTCATCTACGGCGAAGGCGAGAAGGCCTTTATCCGTCTGCAGGAGGCCATTGCTCAAGACACCCCCGACCTCACCCTCTTCGCCTGGACGGCCCCGGAGGACCAGAAATACCGGGGTATCCTGGCTCGAAGCCCCGAAGAGTTCAAAAGCTGCGATGACATACACCGGGTCGTCACTCCCGCAGACTCGCTCGAAGGGTTTGCCTTCACCAACAACGGGCTGCAGATAACGACCAACCTGCACCCCACGAAAATAGGCGAAGACGACTATAACTACCTGATGGACTTGAAGTGCGTTGACCTTTCAAGCCGTCAGTCCGACGGAATGTACAGATCCGTCTACGTCCGCCTGGCCAAGTGCTCTCGAGGCTACATCCGCTATAGGTACACGACACCGGTGTTGAGCTCGATGGGACTATGGACCCTAAAGCCCAGAACGATTAGGATTCCGAAACTTCTTAGCACCGCCGAGTCACAATTGTTCGAAACAACTCTTCCATATCTCTTTTCAGTCGTCGTCCAGAATCAATCGGGCTGTGAGATGGCCCCGACGGAGTACCAGCCCGATCATTTGTGGAATTCCCGATGTCTCTCCTTCATCACAGAGCGACACGCGGCGTTCACGGCTTCGATCAAGCTGAAGATCCGGATGAGAACGAAGGCCACGGCGGATGTCTTGGGTTTCATGAGTTCCCCCCCTGCGGTTTACCCCCTCGTGACGGTCGAGATTGGACTCGGGGGAGCACCTAGGAGCACCAGGCACCCTGTTTATGGGGCAGGTTCGCGTATACTCGGGCCTTGGTCGTTCCTCTGGTCCGAGGGCGGGAAACCGGATCAACCTCGAACACCGCCATCTACAAGCCTTACACTACGCGGCCGTGATGACCTCAAGGTGTCTGTGTCAACGACAACAACCCAAAGGTCGGGGTTTGAAACGTATGGGGTCGTGATAGATATTCGAAAGGCGGAATGAATCGAGTCGGAAAGGGACTTCCACTGCAGTTTACAGGAGCGAAGCCGGCCCGCTGCGGCCGTGGTAGTAGAGTGTGAGAATCTCCTGCAGGTGGTCCGATAACCCTAACCCGATTAAGCACCGTACCATTGTTGCATTCCACAAGTCACCGAGGTCAGTCGCGCGACTCCTAGCATCAGTCGGCACAATTTTAGGCCAAGGTTGGGATGGGTGGACGACCAGCAACCACGGATCATCCACGTCAGCATGGTGGTGGCGGCTACCGGAGGCGGCCCTGCTTGCACGGCGCTAAACCATTGGCTCATGAAGGGGGTGTCGTATCATCGACCGAGGCCACCTGCCAACAGCCTTCTCCAGTAGAGTCGTCGAGTACACGTACGGCATGGCTATTGGCCGGCCGCCTCATGGTGAAGCTTTTGAAGAGCTAAATATAGAGAGTCGCATAAAACCAACGTACTCCAGGCCCGCCGAGCCGCATCGGAGATCAACATAAAGCGAACTACCTGCAGCCAACTGTCAGTGTCTTCTCATCAAGCCCCTCCCCTTGTACCTAAACAACTCAGCTGCTGCAGTCTTCTCGCAAATCCTAAAACATCGTCGGTCCTGTAACAGGATTGCGGCCATGTCGATTTTCAACCATCTCAAACGTCCGGGCGAGGATGTTGTTGCTGATGTTACCGCTGAAGCCCCGAGACGCTTCAGCCGAGTTGGCACCGGCGCCAAGGTCTACGACTCTGGATCTTCCGAGAGCCCCATGAGCCTTACAGACTGGATGCGCCGAGAGGCGAAACGACCAGTTGAGGCTTCCTCTGCAGAAACAGAAGACGACCAGGTGGTTCTTGTACCCTTTGAGCACCGTCCCATCACCGATGAGAGCGACGCAGAGAGTGTCGCAGGCCTTCACAGAATCCACGAGGAGAAAGAGAACATCGAAGAGCTCTGCAGGATGTGGCGGGTACCAGGACTAATCATGCGTCTTATGACGGAGCGGGCGCACGCGAACTCGGTGCAGGCAACTCGAGATGGCGTCACTTGGAGATATTGGTACCTCCCTCAATTCCGATTCTTCCACATGTTTCAGCCTGCCCATCTCGCCATAGGAGTTCGGATAGTTGGCGATGATGACAGCCCGCCCTTGCGAGTACTCGCCTTTCTTTCTCCTGATCCATACGAGCTAGTAGTGCCTGCTGTGGAGACGTTCATGGACGGGAGAAGGGCTAAGGTCCCATGGACACTGCGGTCCCTTTGGCTCCAGTCACTCTTCATCCGCGTCGTTGTGCGGTATTGGGAGGACCGGCATCGTGCTATCATGGCTGGGGTTCTTACAGCAGTAAGTTCTACCCGACGCAAACTCGTTGCCAATCTCTCAACGAAAGTAAACCCTACTGACGTTTCCTAACAGATCGATGCCCTGGACAGTGCGCTCCTCAATACAACTGTTCCGCGTAGCTTTAGCGGACAAGACGACCGGAAAATTGGACTACTCGGGTTTCTTGACGACGCAGAGAGAATTTTACAGCATGCATGCGATGTCCAGTCCAGTCTCGGTGAGGAGACAACAACGAGTGCGTACCAGACTGAGCTGAAACAGGCTTGCTTCGAAATGGTCAAGAACTCGGAGCAGATGATGGCCTGGCAGACGAAGGAGTTTCGAAGGCTTCTTGACAGGCTAGATGTGCAGCGTCAAAACGTTATTGCCTTTTCTCCAGCCCTCAACGGGGTGTTCACTGTGAATATTAACTGACCGAGTTCCAGATGACAACCGGGGTTCAAACCAATACCCTGAATTTCATCAGGATGAACATCACCTCCATCAATCGCATTACCAAGTCGAACGAGGCGCAAGCAAAAACACTCGAGGGGTACGCGATGGAGGCTAGAGAAGACGCTAGAGACATGAAGAGAGTTGCCTTCCTCACCATGTTCTTCTTGCCGGCCACAGCTACTGCGGTACTGTCTTTCTAACCCCCTGTTATGTCGAGATAGCCTAACAAGGTTCTGCAGACTATATTCAGTATGCCGTTCTTTGCCCTCGACGATGACCTAAACTTTAGCGCTATTGGAAAGCTATGGGTTTTCCTCGCCGTGAGCGTCGTCCTCACTGGCCTCACCTTCGCCGTGTCCTTTTTGTGGGATTACGTATCAACCTCGAGGCAGGCATCGATGCTGAGCGCCGAAAACACGACTGAAGGGTTGGTTGCCGATCCGGATAGGGAAGTAATGGAGCCCAATGACGTTACCGATGCTGCGATCCTGGCATTTGCCCTTGCAAGGTTGCGTGCAGCAAGACCACAGGATGTATCAGAGAGTACCACAGAAGCTGCTCTCGGAGAGATGGATGGGACAGAAGAACGGCAAAACGTGGCCTCATAGATGAAAATTCGGGACTTCCTGTCTTGTTAGAGGTGGTATGGGCTCGGGTAACGATGGCTTCGCGCACGCTGTAAGTGGTTTTGATCCGTCGTTGGCGGGTAAATCACCTTCACTATTATCACATCCGACCTCCCGTCCGACATCGTCCCCTCCATCCTTAGAAAGGCAAACCGTTCCGGGTCTTCCTCGCCATCAGCTGACTCTCGTTTAGTATCACGCTCGCTCCGCCCTTCTCTTTAAGATATTGTTGTCCGAAGTGCCGACAAGGGAATGGATCCAGAGCATGTTGAGTGCAAGATGTTGCACTGCATCATCGAACTTACGTTGTCCTTGGTGGAGGAACTACCCGTTGTTTCTTTTCGGTTCCTGGCGCTTGCTGTCACCTCCTATGTGCCGCTCGTAGGCTGGATCGCTTTTGGGTTAAAATCGGCATTTGTGACCTTTCTCGGCGTCTTGTGGCTGCGTCTGTGGTGTTGTTGAACCGAACTCGAATCCCTGGACGGAAGTAGCTTCGCAGATTACATACAGAGGCTTGCAGAAGCCACACGATCAAGATCTCCTCTTACACAGCGGACCGCGAGTGCTTGGTATGTTTTGGGATTGATATGGAAGAGGACCTGGAACGCAGAAACTTCTACCTTTCACTCCAATCTCCTCGCCCACCGATAAAAGAGGCATTCCCTCCCACCGCCATCGCTTACCGCTACCAACGCCGTTGGTCACTTCCAAGCATCTCCTCCGTTTCGTCCGCACCTACCGCAGCAACTTCAAACATGAATCCTAACGCCTCCAAGTACTCCTGCCCGCCATGTCATCCTCGCCTTAGACCCTAATTACTAACTGTTCTCCTAGCCTAACACGCCCGCTGAGCAAATCATCGCCAATAAGCACATGCTTTGGTCCACCCACATCGATTAGGGCGTTGGTTTTTGCGTAGGGATCCCCGGACTGCGCCTGCCGCTGATCACGCACTGGACCATGACGTGGATCGACATTCGCGAGGCTTTTGATGTCCACTTCGATTCCCTGTGGGACAACCCGGACACGTCTTCCATCGCCAAATCCCTCTAAAAACAACGCGAGGACCGAGAAACGAAGGCAAGGAAGATACTTGTCGTGTAACGGAACAGGCTTAATGTAGCGCAGATCTTCATCCGCTCTTCTTAGTCCAGTTCGGGCCAGTACAGCCGAGTCGGGTTCGTCACCAATAGCTTCTGCTGCAGTTGAGCTGTTGGCGCAATGTGGGCGATAAAGTCCACCAACAGCCCGTCATCCGGCATATGGCTCTTCAGATTCGGATGTGGCCAGTCTGTTCCCCAGATGACCCTGTCGGGAAACTCCTCCACCAGCTTCCGCGAGAAAGGGATTACATCCCGATACGCCTTCGTCTCGCCGGCCAACGCCGGCGGGCCGGTTCTTGTCCACCTCTCAGGACAGGTGACCTTGGTAAAGACACGGGGATGCTCACGCATGAACCTCCGAAACAACGAGAATTCCGGTCCATCCACCGGCTGACTGACGGACGGCGCGCCCATGTGGTCCACGACAACGACGGTCGGCAGATTGGCGAAGAAGCTCCACAGCTGCGGGAGGTCCTGGGCCTCGAAATAGACGACGACGTGCCAGCCGAGCGCCGCCACGCGTGCCGCGATCTCCTGCAGCTCCTCCTTGGGGGTGAAGTCGACGAGGCGCTTGACGAAGTTGAAGCGGACGGCGCGGACGCCGGCGTCGTGCAGCTCCCTCAGCTCGCTGTCGCTAACACTGCGTCGGACGGACGCCACCCCGCGCGCCATGCCCCCGGAGGCTCTGCACGCGTCCATCAGGGCCCGGTTGTCGACGCCGTGGCACGTCGCCTGCACCAGCACGTTGCGTGCGAAGCCGAGGTGGTCGCGGAGGGCGAAAAGTTGGTGGCAGCTGGCGTCGCATGGCGTGTATTTGCGTTCTGGAGCGTAGGGAAACTTGTCGCCCGGCCCGAACACGTGGCAATGAGCGTCGACTGCGCCGGGCGGGAGCTTGAATTTCGGAGTGCTTGGCCCCTCGTACCAGTCAAGCCAGCTGGCGGTTTTGATGAAGCCACCGGTTGTTGGCTTATCCATTGCGGATGATTGAAACTGGGGCAGCCAGCTTCATGTGCACGTTGCTCTTATGGGATTGCGACCTCCAACCCAAGGGTATGTCTGAAACGGAGTTTGTGGATATCAAGCACTTGAGTTTTTCGGCAGATTTGACGGAGCTTAGGTCACGTGGACACACAATAAAACAGCTTGGAGGACGCCCGCAAGTCTCCTGCCACCCTTCCCAACATGTACTATAACGAACCTCGAGTGATCATCTGTTCCATTCCATTTCATAACACGTAGCGAAAATGATGGTTTTCAAACTCCGTCTTGTCCTGCATACCAGCCTCGTCGCTCTCAGCCTTGTCAGGAGGTCCATAAAGTCGATCGCGCCGGCGGTTGACAATGTACATGTAGGCTACATAAGTCCCATTAGTGTCTTATCGGGATATAGCTGTTTCAGATGGGAGACTTACCCAAAAGCAGAATATGGCACGCAGCTTTGATTGCGTATCCGACGAGGAGCCCGATGGTGGCTCCTGTATATGTCGGGGCCTCGGATTCCTTGACAACAAAAGGACCGGCGAAATTGCCCCAACAATGGGCAGTACTTGATGCACTTGTCAGCTCATATTGCTCCGCGGCAGAGCCAATCTCTTTGCATACAATATCAACGCGCTTGCTACCGCGCGATGGGTGTAGCCAGCCATGTTGGAGGATATCGTTGTTAGAGAGACTGTGAATCCGACAGACTGCGAGTTGACAAGCCAGAAGCAGACCAGTCGGCCCCAGGTGTTGGATCTGGGGAGAAATCCCATGAGAGCGGCAGCGATAGTGCAGAGAAGGTTCGCCACGGTTGCTGTCAGGAGTCGGGCTGTACGCATCGGGGTCAGCACCCGGCACGGATAGCCACACTGGCCGCAAACAAGGAGGCTCACAGTTTGGCACGTTGAGCGTGATTGTGCCTGCGATGAAAAGCGCGACAATCTGTACGGCATCACCGACAGACTTGAGCTCGGTAGTCTTCGTTGTTGAGAACCCCTGGGGAGATAACGTTATTGGCAAATCCATTACGAGTCTACCGGAACCGTGGAGTCGTGACATACCATGTCCCTGATGATGACTGTTGAAAAGGCGCTGACAACTCCGTTCGGAATCGCTCTAAAGACGAAGGTTAGGACTACGGCTACCATAGACCAAGTAGTGGAAATACTTACGCGGCCCCAACAGACACGAACAGTAAGATCATCTTTGGGTCCATGCATGCAACGGGGATTTGCTTCTTGTCGAAGAACTTGTTCTTGATACCGGTCTCGTTCTGGCTGACTCGCTTGACGGCGACAATCCGTTCTCTTTGGTTGAAGAATCGAGCATTGGACGGAGCATCAGGCAGGAAGAAGTAGACGATGAAAGCCCACAACGTTGTCGCGCCTCCCAGCTGTCGAGAAACAGGTCAGAGCATGCGGGAAATGACTTGAAATGCACATACAATGTAGAAGATCAACTGCCATCGCTCGGGCGTCACATTTTCCGGTAGCGTCGAGATGCCCATGGCTATATATGAGCCGACCTGTTGGAAATTAGGGGCCAGCACGTTTCGAGGAGCTGAGGATGTTCGAGGAGCCTACGATGCCACCCCAACCAAGAGCGGAGCTAAATGCGCGTTAGCGGTTACTACGTTTCCCCTGGGATTGCTATAGCATGGCACTTACAACCAGATGCATTGCCGAAGAGGTATCTCCCTCCGGGTGTACCAAAAGCCGGTCATGAGCGTTAATCCACTCCTCGCATGTCAGTACACCGGGTGTCAGGAGGGGTCCGGAGCCGCTTACGGTGTCACCGCGGCTTCAAACACTCCCATGAGAAAGCGAACAGCCACTGATGTACACATGTCAGCTCTGGTATTGTCCTCCATAACGGAGTGATGAACCTTACAAGCAGTCGAATATGTCCGGCACTGAGATAGGATCAGGACCATCGCCCCCCAGAGCAGAATGCTCAAGGCAATGACTTTCTGAGCGGGAAATCGCCCAATGAGCCATCCACAAGGGTATTGGGAGAAGAAGTGTCCAGCGTAGACCACTGCAGCCAGTCAGCTGGCTGGTTCACCCTGTTTGCGTGGAACGTGGCAAAGGCAACTCACTTGCCGAGAGGTAGTTGAACTGTTGCCCCTTGAGACCAAGAGCAGCCTGGTATCCAAAGAGATTGGCGTAGTTGAGAGCTGTTCGGTCCATGAACTGAAGAGCTTGGGTTATCAGGAAGATGGGTAGAACGATGAGGTCGATCTTCCACCGAACTCTGCGACCCTGCGAGCTTTGTCAGCCCTGATCTACTCTCGCACCACAACACCAGCTTTCACGGTGTCGAGTACCTCTTCGTCTGATACTTCCATGTCGATGCCTTCCACATATTCCTTGTAGCCGACTGCATTCTCCTATAGGCCTGTTAGCAGTGGCCAGGTAGTACTCAGGGATTATTGGTCCCGCACTTCTGTTGTAACGTCAAGATGAGTGACGACATGTGTTGGCCCCTTGGGCTCCTGCTGCGGCTCGACCGCGCGGGACTTCTTAGGTTCGACGTCGGTCATATTTACAACCGTGATGCTGATCAGGTTCTGGAAATGCAGCACTGGATACCCAGCGCCAGGCCGAGGTGCAGTCAAGCACCTTAAAGGACCCTCGGCTGAATTCGTCTGATCGCGTTTGCGGCTCAAATTCTGGCCGTCTTACCCCGTACTACATATCCTGCCAGTGTGTGTTACCGTCCGGCGGAGAATAATGCTACCCCAGGTTGTTATCTGCATATGCCGGATGCGCAGGGTCCATGTGCCGTGCGGGCGCTTCTGGACTTACCACGGTACTTTGCCGTGACGTTTCGGCCCGATCGGATTGACCCTTGTCGGCTCCGCAGACTGTTACGGTACGTTCACCGACTGCTAGCTTGAGTACTATAGATGGATGCTGGTTATACCGAAAGGTGCACCAATCTGCAGAGCGGTCACCATGGACCAGGAGCCTGATGCCTCGATGCTCCTGGGCTGACGTCCGGTGGAGTGGCTCGCGATGGTAATCACCATTCTAGTGGTGTCATAGCTCACCGTGCACCAGGCGATGGTGCATCAGACGTCCGAGCCCGGCCCAAGCTCGCACTCTGACCTGCAATATGCCTGTCAACTACGAGGAAACCAGGGATCAAGTCACCTCCGTGCGGCTCCGCGCGGGTAGACCGGTACCTAGATTGATTAGCACCTAAGGATGACGAGTAGACTCTCAGAGAGCTGCAAAAGAGGAGCATATTTCTACGGCTCTGAGACTTCACCTGTGAGGCTCTTAGGCTTAAATGAGGACACACAGTCTTCGGACACTTCTTTGTAGGCACGGACATTGAGCTTTCCTGAACTGCTAAATCTTTGGGTCGTCTTAATACTCGGCGAGTTAGATAGTGCCTTATTCAAACAACGCGAACTTCCTGGTCCGCTAAGAATCTATCGGCGTAGAACTGGCACCGTGTGAAGAAACAGGTTCAGCCTCGTGTCCGCCTAGTTCCCAAATAGTTCAAGCGCGAGCTCTGGGGCTGAGAGGCGCTAGTAGACGCCTCACGCCCAACGGAGGCAACCTGACGGCGCTTGCGTAATAAAAGACCCCCAGACCCCACCAGCGGTTCCCATGCATTCTTCGTCCCGCCACGCATTTCACCAGGCCGCACGCACGCCACCGGCAGATATGGCCGACCCCGTCTCGCTCCTCACGACCATCGCCGGCGCAGCCGGCGCCTGTGTCAAGATTTCCAAAGTGCTCATCGAGCTGGGAATAACGTTCGCTTCGGCAAAGGCCACCGTCTCAGCGTTGGCTGCCGAGTGCATTGCAACCAAGACCGTTCTCGAGAGACTCTCGGATCTGATACGGGCTCGGCCCAGCCTCCTAGCCCCAAAGCCTGGCGGAACTGCCGACCTGGAACCCTGCTTCCGGAGTATCGCGAAGGCAGTCATCGAAGGGACCGAGGAGCTCGAGAAAATGATCGCCCGGGTAACCCGTGGGCGGCAGCCGGGCGACATGCATGCCGGTCACAAGCTCCTGTACTTATTCCAGGAAATCAACTTCAAGTCAACCGTCGAAGACATCCGGCAGCAGCGGGCCACGCTTGCCATGGTCATGTCCTGCGTTCAAAGGTACGTCTCGCCGGAGACTCGCTGCGAGAGCGTGCCGGCGACACAGGCCTTACGTGCTTGGCAGTGAGACGCTCGACTCCATCCAGATACAGCTCAGCGATTCTTCCCCAAGCCCGGGACCTGTCAACAGCGGTCATCACTCAAAACACCCCTCGTCGCTGAACCTGGAGGGCAGGCTGAGCCTATCAAGCGGCAAGGCTCACCGGCCCAAGGTCAAAATCCGCGTGAAGCGCGTGTCTGATAACCCTAAAGTTGCGGAATACTTCGCCAAGCTCGCGTCAAAACGAGGAACGAAGAGGATTAAGGACCAGGAATCGTTACAGAAACTCCACCGCGCAATCGTCGACGAAGACAGCGCCGAGGTCCGCAGGCTTCTTGACCGCGGTGTTGATCCGGATTCTCCCCTCACCGACGAAGGTCTGACGCCAATACACCGCGCCATCGACCACCTGGAGAGCCTGAAAGAAGACAACCAATCGGGCGGCAAGAAAGATACTATCCTCCTCGCGCTCATCGCTGCCGGTGCTCAGCTCGAAGTGCGCGATGCAAGGGGCTATACTCCACTAGCGCGTATGACCTGGTCTTCCTTCTTCACAGCTTTGCTCTGTGAAAGCGGCGCAAATCCTCGGGCCCGGTGCAGCGGTAAGGAGACGCCGCTGCACCGCGCGGCGGTGCGTCCGGCGGTCAAGGGAGACGAAAAGGCGGTCCGCTACCTCGTCGCGTACGGCGCCGACATCAACGCCGTTGAAGAGAACGGCCGAACGCCGCTCCTCTGTGCCGTCCGCCACGACCGGGTACAGCGTGTGCGGCAGCTGCTCGAGATGGGCGCTGATACCACGCTGGCAGATGCGAAGACCGGGAACCCTCCCCTGGCGGCCGCTGTGAGAAAGAACAGCCTTGCCACGGTCAAACTGCTCCTTGACCACGGTGCTCCTCGGGACGCCAAAATTTTCACGACCAAGAGCCCTGGGCACGTTACGTGCTTGAGTTTTGCCGTCTCGAAGCAGCACACGGACGTCGCCAGGGCGTTGATAACGGCCGGCTGCGACGTCAATGCTGGGGACGCCGGAAAGCCCCTTCTGCTTGTGGCCCTAAAAGCAAAAGACGAGGAGGCGGCCGGACTTCTGCTGAGCCACAAGGCAGACATCACAGCCAAATCGGCCGAGCATGGCCGGTCGGCGATCCACTACGCAGCTATGTTCGCGCCAGAGCTCGTGAAGCAACTCATCGCGCTGTCCACACCGATCGATCCGGCCGACAAGGGAGGATATACGCCTCTCTGCTTCGCCGCCGCCGAAGGCAACGAGGAGACGGCCAAGCTTCTGCTGGACCACGGCGCGGACGTGGACCACCAGTTTGGTAAGCAGGGGGATCAGACCGTCCTAGGACTGGCCGTGAGCAATGGCAATGTCTCCATGACCGAGCTGC
>Ga0247771_1000338_pt1 | contig 15821 bp, 9 predicted proteins | sample UWRJL197509C6_FD_179948 | JGI IMG/M metagenome (GOLD analysis project Ga0247771, IMG submission 179948) | Plant litter microbial communities from Arlington Agricultural Research Station in Wisconsin, United States - UWRJ-L197-509C-6 | ecosystem: Environmental > Terrestrial > Plant litter >...
GAGCATGTGGGGCGGCAGGGCGGCTTTTTTCCAGAGGCTGGCCCGCTGGGCCACGCCGAAGCGGTGCTGCTCGTCGATAACGGCCAGGCCCAGGCTCTTGAACTGCACCACCTCCTCGATGAGGGCGTGCGTGCCGATAAGGAAATGGAGGCTGCCGTCGGCAAGGGCGGCCAGCAGGGCGCGGCGCTCGCGCGTGGGCGTGGAGCCGGTCAGCAGCCTTACTTCTATGGGCAGGTCCTGCAAAAGGGCGGACACGGTGGCGTAGTGCTGCTGCGCCAGGATCTCGGTGGGCGCCATCAGGCAGGACTGGTAGCCGTTGTCGATGGCGAGGAGCATGGCCAGCAGGGCTACGATGGTCTTGCCGCTGCCCACGTCGCCCTGGAGCAGGCGGTTCATCTGGTGGCCGCTGGCCGTGTCTACCCTGATCTCCTTCAGCACTCTTTTCTGTGCGCCGGTAAGGTCGAAGGGCAGGTGGTCGCGGTAAAAGGAATTAAAAAGCTCGCCCACCTTGCTGAAGATCACGCCGCGCGATTTGCGGTGGCGCTCGGAGCGCACCATGGCCAGGCGCAGCTGGGTGATGAAGATCTCCTCGAACTTAAGGCGGCGGGGGGCCTGCTCGTAGTGCTCGGGCGAGGCCGGGAAGTGAATATTGCGGAAGGCCTGGTAGCGGGGCATCAGGCGCAGCTTGTCGATGATGGACTGGGGCAGGTTCTCGGGCAGCTCCCTTTCGTTGAGGATGGCGAAGAGGGCTTCTGTGAGCTTGCCCTGCTGGCGGCCGCCCAGGGCGCGGGTCTTCAGCTTTTCGGTGGCGGGGTAAACGGGTTCGAGAAAGCTCTTGGTACCGGGCGCGAGGGGCTTGAGCACTTCCAGCTCGGGGTGAACGATCTGGGGCTTGCCCATGAAGAAGCCGATCTTGCCGAAGGCGAGGTAGGTCTCGTCCTGCTGTAGCATTTTCTCGATCCAGCCCATGCCCTTGAACCAGGTGAGCTCGATCACGCCGGTATCGTCTTTCAGGTAGGCCATAAGGCGCTTGCCGCTGCGCTCCCCTGCCGTCTCGAAGTACCAGAGCTTTCCCTGCACGAGGGCGAAGTCGGTGCCGGCATTGAGGTCGATGATCTTGGTGACGCGGGTCTTGTCGAGGTGGCGGTAGGGAAAATGGTAGAGCAGGTCGCCGAAGGTGAAGAGGGCCAGCTCTTTTTTCAGCAGGTCGGCGCGCTGGGGACCTACGCCCTTTAGGTATTCGATGGGCTGGGCTAATATGTTGGGTGTGGTGGCGATGGATCGACTTTGGGCAAAAATAATTTTTTCGGGGTTAGTGCCGGCCGGGTAAAAGGCGTACAAGCCGGTTTTCTTTCACAGCCCGCCGTGCTTTTTTCCGCGCCGGGCGGCGACCGGTTGCTTTATAAGTAATATTACCTAATTTGTCGTCGCTTATAAACCATGGTCCAAATCCTTCTGCAAGTAACGCTTCGCTTTTCCGACTACAAGTTTGGCATCCTTGCGTTCGTAACCGCCTTCGTGGTGGCCATGATCGTGATGCCGCCGCTCATCAAAACCATTCACCGCTTCAAATTATTTGACGTGCCCGACAAGCGCAAGGAGCACAGCACGCCGATACCCACCATGGGCGGCATCGCCTCCTGCGCCGGCATGGTCGTGGCCTGCGCGCTGTGGTTCCGCTTCTCGCGCGATAATTTCATCATCTCCTTTTTCTTTTCCGTGGCCGTGCTTTTCGCCATCGGCGTCATGGACGACCTGCGCAACCTGTCGGCGCGCTACAAGCTGGGCATACAGCTGGCCGTGGCCCTGCTGATCGCCTTCAGCGGCGTGCGCCTCACGAGCTTCAACGGGCTGTTCGGACTTTACGAGCTGCCGGTGCCTGCGCAGTATACGCTTACCGTGCTGGCCGTTGCGGGCATTACGAATGCCTTCAACTTGATCGACGGCATCGACGGACTGGCGGGTGGCCTCGGCTTCATGAGCCTTGTGATACTGGGTCTTTTTCTAACCTTATCGGGTGAGGCCAATAATGCCATCATCGCCTTTGCGCTGGGCGGCGGCCTGCTCGGCTTCCTGTACTATAATTTCAACCCAGCGCGGATCTTCATGGGCGATACGGGCTCGCTGGTGCTGGGCTTCGTGGTATCGGTGCTGTGCGTAAGGCTGGTACAGCTGAACACAGGGCATGCCGAAGCCGTGGTGCCGCATGCGCCGGTGTTTGCGCTGAGCGTGGTGGCGATACCGGTGTTCGATACCTTGCGGGTCTTTGCGCTGCGCATCTGGCAGGGGCGGTCGCCGTTCTCGCCGGACAAGAACCATATCCATCATCTGCTTACCAATAACGGCTGGAGCCATAGCGTGGCGGCCAAGATCATTTGCGGCGTGCATGCGCTGGTGCTGGCGCTCGGCTATTTTTTAAAGGACCTGCCCCAGGCCGGCGGGCTGCTGGTGCTGTTCGCGCTGATGCTGCTGATGGTGCTCGTGTTCCAGCGATTGAAAGTGCCGCCAAGGGCGGTGCAGACGGCCAGGCATCTTCCCTGAGCTATTTCCCGTTGAAATTCTTCGCGGCAAAAATCTTCCAAACCCTATACAAGGCCGTTATAACGTTGATGGCTATGCGCTTCTGTGTGGCATGCTGTTGAGTAATATTGCGGCGGCTGCGTAAAGCCTTGCACAAAAAGGGGATTCAGAATCTATAGAATTGTGGCGTCACGGCCGGGAGACCAGAATCGGCGGACAGGAAAAAAAGAAAAAATGCGTTTTCCTGCGGTGTGGGTAAATCGCGAAATGGCGCGGCAGTGGGCGTTTTGAGCAATGTGCATAGCTATCGGAGGGTTCCTGCTGAGCCTGCGTAAAACCCGCTGCCAGAGCGATATGGCATAGAATTTTAGTGTTGAACCACGGAAGTCTGAAATAATAAAATACAAAAATATTGCGCAATATGAGTATTTGTTCTATTTTAGAACCGTAAAATTAACATCCCACTCCAGGCCTTGCACGGCATGGTAATACCTCTGAATAACCGTCCTCCAATTTTCCCCTTTGAGTAACTTCTGTTCAATTCCTGTCTGAAATTTCCATTTTTGCTTGCCAATAGTCTAGTGAATTAACTCTCTGTCCAAGACAGGAATCCCAATCCCCATGAACGCCATAGTCCAGTCCGGTAGCATGTGAAACACGTGAAAAGACAATCAAACCCTATTGTACTATGAGCAAAAGCATTTTGAGTGTGAATGGCAATAAAGCCATGAACTATCTCCTTCAAACCATTGTGGAAAGGGAATACAGATTCGTACCCGCCGCAGATGTATTTCAAGGAATGCACTACCTGAAAACGAACAAGAAGATCAGTGCCCTCGTCGTAGACCTAGATACCCATCCCCAACAGAGCTGGGAGCTGATAGAACATATTAAAAGCAGTAGAATGTACCGTATCCCCGTGATCGTACTGACTACGGACAACAACGAGATGCTCAGACACAAGTGTTACGAATACGAAGTGGATGAGATCTTCTTCAAGCCCTTTAATCCTGAAGATCTGATTGCTGCTATCAAGAGTATGATGAACGTCGCCTTGCTCAACAACTAGCGTAATCGGATAATATCAAAACCCTAAGCTCATGCAATTTGAAACTTTAAAGAACGTACCCCAGACAGAAAAGAAGCAGTATTTGCGGGTGGCCACCATTGCCAACAAAACCGCCTTCTGCTACTACTACATCGGCGCCGACGCCAGCTCCATCAGCTTTCTATCCGAAAACTTCCGCTCCGGCTTCGCTTCCCACAGCCTCGAAGAAGCCCGCAAGTCCCTGCGCGCCCATAACGCCCAGGAGATCGACGTGCTGATCATCGACGTGCCCTACCGGGAAAAAGAGCTCCGCGAGTTCCACTCCTTCCTGCGCAACCGCAACCTGCATACCATCCCCGTTATCTATAACGACTGCCATTTCGAGAACGAGCAAACCCCCAGCCAGAATGAGCTCATCGACGATGTGATCGACCTGGCCAACTGGCAGTACGATTTCTCGAGCAAGATCTCCTTCCTCAAGAAATCGAAAGAATACCAGCCCAAGTCTTCCGAACAGAAGATCAACCCCTCCTATTCGGTATCCAAGCGCGCCTTCGACATCCTGATCGCCTCGCTGCTGCTGGTGCTGCTGCTGCCCGTGCTGCTCGTTATCGCCATCGCCATCCGCCTGGAATCGAAGGGTCCCATCTTCTACAATGCCAAGCGTGCCGGCAAGGGTTTCCGCATCTTCAAGTTCTACAAGTTCCGTACGATGGAGGTCAACGCCGACAAGAAGATCGACGCGCTGGCCCACCTGAACCAGTACGATGCCGCTACCGCAGGACCCAAATTCTTCAAGATCTCGAACGACCCCCGCATCACGCGCGTCGGCCGTTTCCTCCGCAATACCAGCCTGGACGAGCTTCCCCAGCTCATCAACGTGCTCAAGGGCGATATGTCGCTCGTAGGCAACAGGCCCCTCCCCCTGTACGAAGCTGCCACCCTGACCACCAATGAGTTCGTAGAGCGTTTTATGGCGCCCGCGGGCATCACCGGCCTGTGGCAGATCAAGAAGCGCGGCAAGTCCGACATGTCGACGGAAGAAAGAATCAGCCTGGATATTTCCTATGCCCGGAATTCTAACTTACTTTACGACCTGTGGATCATGGCCCATACGCCCAAGGCCCTTCTGCAAAAAACGGATGTATAGTAATATTCTGCCATTTTTTGCTATCTTGCGCGCGCAATCGTACCACTAAAAAACTCATTGCGATGACACCAACACAACCCTTGGTTTCCATTGTTACCTTAACCTGGAACACCACGGATATTACTTGCGATTTCCTGCGCTCCATCAACGAGCACGGAACTTATAAGAACCTCGAGGTCATTATCGTCGATAACGGCTCGAAGGAAGACCCCACCGCCACCTTTCACGCCATCTATCCCGCAGCCAAAGTGATCCTGAACGGCCGCAACCTCGGCTTCACCGGCGGCAACAACGTGGGCATCCGCGCCGCCACCGGCGACTACCTCTTCATCGTCAACAACGATACGGAGTTCACCCCCGGCCTCATCGAAGGCCTGCTGGAGGTGTTCGCCCAATACCCCGACGCCGGCATGGTAAGCCCCAAGTTCCACTACTTCTTTCATAAAGGCACGATCGAATACGCCGGCTACAACAACGTGAACATCTTCACCGGCCGCAACGGCATGGTAGGCTGCCGCGAAAAGGACGAAGGCCAGTACAACGAGCTCAAGGTGACCAACTACTGCCACGGCGGCGGCATGATGGTGCCCCGCAAGGTGATCGAAGAGGTAGGCCCGCTGCCCGAAGAGTTCTTTATATATTATGAGGAGTTCGACTGGTCGGAGCAGGTGAAAAAAGCCGGCTACAAGATCTACTACCAGCCCAAATCGCTCATCTACCACAAGGAATCGATGACCACGGGAAAGTCGAGCCCCTTCAAGACTTTCTACCATACGAAGAACCGGATCCTCTACATGCGCCGCAACGTGCCCATGCCTAGCTTTCTGGTTTTTCTTTCCTATTTTGTGTGCTTTACGGTACCCAAGAATACGGCAACCTTCCTGGTGAAGGGTCAGAAACAACACCTCCGCTCTTTCTGGAAGGGCATTCTCTGGCACTTCAACCGTAAGATCACCTTTAATTAATTAGCATGTGCGGTATTGCCGGATTTGTAGATTTTAAGAAAGCTTCCGACGAAGCGGTGCTGCGGCGCATGACCGATGCCATGAACCACCGCGGCCCCGACGATGCGGGCTACGAAGTATACCAGCATGGAACGGCAGCCATTGGCTTCGGCCAGCGGCGCCTGTCCATCCTCGACCTCTCCCCCCTCGGCCACCAGCCGATGCACTTCAAGGATTATGTGGTGGACTTCAACGGCGAGATTTATAATTTCAAGGAGATCCGCAAGGAGCTCGAAGATAAAGGCTACTCGTTCGATTCCTGGTCCGACACGGAAGTGATCCTGAAGGGTTACGAGTGCTGGGGCCTCGACGTGGTGCAGAAGTTCATCGGCATGTTCGCCATCGCCCTCTACGACCGCAACAAGGAGCAGGTGATCTTCATCCGCGACCGCGCCGGCGTAAAGCCCCTTTATTATTTCTGGAAGAACGAGACCTTCCTGTTCGGCTCCGAGCTCAAGGCCCTGTACCAGCACCCGGCCTTTGAAAAAAGCATCGACACCAACAGCCTCGCCCTCTTCCTTCAGTTCAGCTATATCCCCGCGCCCCATACCATCTTTCACAATACGGCCAAGCTGCTGCCCGGCCACATGCTCGTGCTCGACCTGAAGAGCCGCAGCCAGCAGCTGGTGAAGTACTGGGACGTAGTGGACCAATACAATAAACCCAAGATCAACATCTCCGACGAAGAGGCCATCGAGCAGACCGACCGCCTGCTGAAGAACGCTTACGAATACCGCATGGTGGCCGACGTGCCCGTGGGTATTTTTCTAAGCGGCGGCTACGACAGCAGCAGCGTTGCGGCCCTCCTGCAAACCGGCCGCACCGAAAAGCTGAAGACCTTTACCATCGGCTTTAACGAAAACGAATTTAACGAAGCGCCCGAGGCCAAGAAGATCGCCAACTACCTCGGCACCGACCATACCGAGTGGTACCTGACCGCCAACGAAGCGGCCGGCGTACTGAGCCACCTCCCCGAAATTTACGACGAGCCCTTTGCCGACAACTCCACCGTGCCCACCGTGCTGGTGAGCAAGCTGGCACGCCAGCAGGTGACCGTAGCCCTCAGCGCCGACGGCGGCGACGAGATCTTCGGCGGCTACAATAAGTTCAACCAGGCGGAACGCTACACCACGCAGCTGCCGCCGATGCTGCAAAGCATCCTGAGCGGAAGCATGTCGCTCATCAACCCCGAATACATTCCTTATTTCAACCGGAAATATAATTTCACGACGCGCTACGAAAAGATGCGCCTCATCTGGAAGAGCCACGACCCCGTGACCGCCGTGAAATACATAAGCCAGTACATCACCGAGAAAGAAGCGACCGCCTTCCTAGGCAAGCCCTTCGAACGCTACCCTACTTTCTTCGACGACGGCAAACGCCTCGAGCACAACGACGGCATTACCAACCGCCTGCTGGCCATCGACTACAAGACCTTCCTGGTGGACAACAACCTCGTGAAGGTGGACCGCGCCACGATGTCGGTAAGCCTCGAAGGCCGCGAGCCCATGCTCGACCACCGCATCGTTGAATACCTGGCGCAGCTGCCTTCCTCCTTCAAGATCAGGAACGGCGTGAACAAATGGCTGCTGAAGCAGGTGGTGCACCGCTACATACCGAAGGAGCTGATGGAGCGCCCCAAGCGCCCCTTCATCGCCCCGCTGATGGTATGGTTCCGCGAAGACCTGAAGGAACAGCTGAAGTATTACCTGAGCGAGCAAAGCCTGTCGAAGACCGGCGTGTTCGACCATACGCCCATCATCCGCCTGCGCGACGAATACCTCGCCGGCCGCAAGGTGAACTACCAGAAGCTATGGCAGGTGCTGATGTTCCAGCTGTGGTACAACCAATGGATCGAAAAATTATAATATCATAAAACCATTCAACCTTTAAATTACTGTATATGAAAACGACTGTATTGGTAACCGGCGGCGCCGGCTTCATCGGCTCGCATGTTGTTCGCCATTGCCTGGACATGGGCCATGAAGTGATCGTGCTCGACGACCTGAGCGGCGGCTTCGAAGACCACATTCCCGAGGGAGCCACTTTCGTAAAAGGCAGCGTATACGACGAAAACCTGGTGGAAGACCTCTTCGCCCAATACAAGTTCGACTACGTATACCACCTCGCCGCCTATGCCGCCGAGGGCCTCTCCCACTTCATCCGCCGCTTCAACTACAACAATAACCTCGTCGGCAGCATCAACCTGATCAACGAGTCGATCAAGCATAAGGTAAAGTGCTTCGTGTTCACCTCGTCGATCGCCGTCTATGGCGCCGGCCAGCTGCCCATGACCGAGAGCACCGTGCCCCAGCCCGAAGATCCCTATGGCGTATCCAAGTATGCCGTTGAAATGGACCTGAAGGCCGCCCACGAAATGTTCGGTCTCAACTACGTCATCTTCCGCCCCCACAACGTATACGGCGAGAACCAGAACATCGGCGACAAATACCGCAACGTGATCGGCATCTTCATGAACCAGATCATGCAGGGCAAGCAGCTCACCATCTTCGGCGACGGCACCCAGACCCGCGCCTTCAGCTATATCGACGACGTGGCCATCCCCATCGCCAAATCGGTGAACCTGCCCGCCGCCTACAACCAGATCTTCAACATCGGCGCCGACAAGCCCTACACCGTTAACGAGCTGGCACAGGTGGTAAGCAAGGAGTTCGGCGTAGAGCCCAACATCAAGCACCTCAGCGCCCGCAACGAAGTAATGCACGCCTACTCCGACCACACGAAGGCCCACCAGGTCTTCGGCGACCCCTCGGGCGTGGACCTGCAGGAAGGCATCCGCCGCATGGCCGCATGGGCCAAGGTAGTAGGCGCCCGCGCCAGCCAGGAGTTCGACAATATCGAGATCACCGAGAAGCTCCCCGACGGCTGGCAGGTGAAAAAAGCGGCTACCGTATAAATACCGGCACGCACAGATGGCACAACCCGTAAAGGTTCTTGAATGCATCCGCCAGGGACAGATAGGCGGCGGGGAATCGCATTTGCTTTCCCTCGTGGAAAACCTCGACCGCAGCCGCTTCGATCCTACCGTGCTGTCCTTCACCGACGGCCCGATGATCGCGCGGCTGCGCCAGATGCAGGTGCCCGCGCACGTAATCCCCACCACCCGCCCCTTCGACATCGGCAAGTGGAAGACCGTTCGCCGGTGGATGAAGGAGCAGCAGGTACAGCTGGTACATGCCCACGGCACCCGCGCCAATTCCAACGTGCTCTGGGCCGCCCGCTCGCTCGGACTGCCCGTGCTCTACACCGTGCATGGCTGGTCCTTTCACCCCGACCAGGCCGCATGGATCCGGCGCATACGCATCATGGGCGAGCAATACCTCACGGCCCGCTCCAATCTGAATATATCGGTGTCGCATTCCAACCAGCAGACGGGCAGGGACTACATGCCTTCCTTCCGCTCCATCGTCATCAACAACGGCATCGACCTCAATAAATTTGACCCCGCGAAACCGCACAAGGACATACGCGCGGAGCTGGGCATAGCCGCCGACAAGCTGCTGGTGCTTTTCATCGCCCGCTTCACCGGCCACAAGCAGCCGCTGGCCCTCATCAGGGCCTTTGCCGCCGCACAGAAGCAGAACCCCGACATGCACCTCCTTATGGTAGGCGACGGCGACCAGAAGGCCGAAGCTATTGAGCTGATCGCATCGCTGGGTTGCGGCGGTTCCGTCACGCTCGAATCGTTCCGGCAGGATGTGCCCGATGTGCTGGCCGCGGCCGATATTTTCGTGCTTCCCTCGCTGTGGGAAGGGCTGCCGATCGGATTGCTCGAGGCCATGGCTATGGGCAAGGCGATCATTGCTTCGCGCGTGGATGGAACGAGCGAGATCATCCGGCATGGGGAGAATGGGTGGATGGTGGAGACCGCAGGGCTGGTGGACAATCTTACCGGGGCGCTCGTATCGCTTAGCCGCGACGAGGCGCAGCGGCGGGCCTTTAGCGCTGCGGCGCGTGCGACGGTGAGCGAAAGGTTTAATGCGGAGCACATGACGCGGCAGATCGAGCAGCAATATGATTTGCTGCTGCGCAAGTAATTATATTTCTGGTGTAATTATTCGTCGCTTCCTATATTACGATCTTTCAAATCCTCACTCATTCGAGGTTTCTTTTCGCCTTGCGTAATGTCTTTTTCCACGCTTTTGTCTTGAAACAAAAGGTGGAGCCAAAAATTCAAGCCCATTCGATGCGCATCAGTCATTTATGCGAGAAGTCTTTCGGCGAATGGGCGATCGGACCACCCCGAAAACCGACGGCACGAGCAGCAAGACTAGGCCTTGAGCATTTTCATCGTACGCATGTGTCGCGATGGAGGCTGCTGTCTACTGCGCTGAATTTTTCCTTGGGAAAAGAGCGCGAAACTTTAAAGCATTTGTCGGAAAAATGAGGCGCTAAACAACTCCACTTATAGAGGGACATCCATAGTCTCGTTACGTGCGCCTATCGGCAATCGAGAACAAACAGCCGTGACCATTCTTTCTCCGCAACCTTTTTCCTTACTGTATTAATACGGGTTTAAAAAGCAAGTGGCTAATTCCTACTTGAAAGCGGTGTATGCTTTGCTCGGCCATTAACGACTGCAAATCAGAGGAGGCTGGTGGACTGTGTCCGCCGTAGCCGGAGGCAAAGGTGGACGCTGAATTTTCCTTTGAAAAACGGCACGAGTCATTAAAGGATACATCGGAATAATAAGGCGTTAAAAATCATCCTATAAACAAGACGTCCATAAATATTGACTGCTTTAACTTACTTCAGTTGTCCAAGCTTGCAAGAAAAAGGTAGCGGAGAAAGAATGATCACGGCTGTTCGTTCTCGGCTACGATGAGCGCACGTAGCGAATCTATGGACTACCCTCTATAGGCGGAGCTGTTTAGCGCCTCATTTTTCCGACATATGCTGTAGGAACACTTATGCTTTTCCCAAGGAAAAATTCAGCGCAGTAGACATCAGCCTCCATCGCGACACAGGCGTACGATGGAAAAGATTGAGGCATAGTTAGCGTGTGCGTGCCGTCGGATTTCGGAGTGGTCCGATCGCCCATTCGCAGAAAGACTTGTCGCATAAATGACTGACGCGCATCGAATGGGCTTGAATTTTTGGCTCCACCTTTTGTTTCAAGACAAAAGCGTGGAAAAAGACATTACGCAAGGCGAAAAGAAACCTCGAATGAGTGAGGATCATAAAGACAAAAACAGAGGAAGCGGCGGATGGGACAAGATTAAAAAGAATGTGATAAAGCAGACCAAGGAAAAATGAAAAAAGGCGAGCAAAAAAGAAAATAACCTTGCCAAAATTTTAGAATCGCTGAAGACTTTTTTATATGTATTCATGCCATTTGTTTTACCTGGCTTGTAAATAATCAAGGGCCACCATCTTCTTTCAAGCAATGCCCCTACTCTTGTAAAAAGTGATCGGACTTTTGTTAAGAGTGACCACACTTTTTTATAAAGTGGTCACTCTTTTTGAAATTTGGTACTGAAGGATGGGAAAAATCGTGCACTATGGTAAAGATTTTGAGCAGATTTTAAAAAAGCAGGAGCACTTTTTCAAAAAGGGTGCACGGTTTTTAAAAAAGTGTGGCGATGCTTGAAAAAAAGGAGCACGCTTTTAAAAAAAGACCGTTCATGTTATCAAAAAGCGCCGCCAGATTTTGAAAAAGTGAACGGATTTTTTGAAAAAGTCAGTTCAGTTTTGACAAAAGGGAGGCTATGACACAGTCGCACCAGCGCTCTCTTTCTGTTTTTCTTTCTCATTTTTGGGCAATAAAAAAGGTGGCAGTTGTTAGCTGCCACCTCGGGATTTGTTTCAATGGGGGTTATTATTGCTTGATAAACTTCAGCGTCGTCGTTTTGTTGATGTCGGCATTGATGACGATCAGGTAGGTGCCCGAAAGAAGGGCCGATACGTTTACGTCTTTCACCATCACCTGCTGCGTCCGCAGGAACTCCTCGGAATATACCAGCACGCCGCGCATGTCATAGATCTTCAGATCGGTGAGGTTGCGGTGCGTCAGCGCGTCGATCTTCACGTGGATGACCTTCGTGGACGGGTTGGGATAAAGCGTGGCCGATGAAGATACGCGGGTGTCTTCCACAACATTGATGGTCACGGTATCGCGGGCGGTGGCGCCCAGGTTGTCGGTCACCTTCAGCTCAAAGCGGTATACGCCGAGCGTCAGTCCGCTCACGCTGGTCTGCGGGGCCGTGGCATTGCCGATGGTGTAGGCGGCCGGGCCGTAAACCTTGGTCCACTGGTACGATACGATCGTGCCGTCGGCATCGGCGCCGCTGCCGCTGAGGGCAACCGTATTGTCCGGCAGGGTGAGGGTCTGGTCGTTGCCGGCATTGGCTACGGGCGGTATGTTGGGTATTACCGGGGCGGCATTTACAATCACCGTCACGGTATCACGCGCCGAGCTGCCGTTGTTGTCGGTTGCCGACAGTACGAACTGGTAGCTGCCCTGCACCAGGTTGCGCAGGAGGGTTTGCGGACTGTTCGGGCTCACGATGGTATAGCTTGCCGGGCCGGCGATCTTGATCCACTGGTAGAAGATGATGGTGCCGTCCGCATCGCTGGCGCTGCCGTTGAGGGCAACGGTGTTCAGAGGCAGGGTGATCACCTGGTCGAGGCCTGCGTTGGCCACGGGGGGCACGTTGGGCGCGGGGTTCACGGTTATGGTCACGGTCGCCCTTGCCGTTGCGCCGCTGTTGTCGGTCGCGGCCAGCTCGAAGATGTAGATGCCTTGTACGAGGCCGGTTATGGTCGTCTGGGCCTGTGCCGGCGTCGTGATGACGTACGATGCAGGACCGCTGATCTTCGTCCATTGGTAGGAAGTGATTGTGCCGTCGGCATCGGCGCCCACACCGTTGAGGCTAACGCTGTTGGTGGGGAGCGTGATGGTCTGGTCGGCACCCGCATTCACTACGGGCGGCACGTTGATGGCAGGGTTGACAGTGATGGTTACTATATCGCTTGCCGTCGCGCCGCTGTTATCAGTAACGGTCAATTGGAACTGATAAACACCTTGTACGAGGCCGGTCACCAGCGTTTGCGCATTGGAAGCCGAGCCGATCGCATAAGACGAAGGACCGGAGATCTTGCTCCACTGATACGAAACGATCGTGCCGTCGGCATCGGTGCCGTTACCGCTCAGGGTTACGCTATTGAGCGGCAGGGTGATGCTTTGATCGGCGCCCGCGTCGGCTACCGGCGCTACGTTCGGCGCAGGGTTTACGGTGATCTTCACGGTATCCTTTGCAATCGCACCGCTGTTATCGGTAACGGTCAGCTCGAATTGATAAACACCCTGAACGAGACCAGTAACGGCCGTTTGCGCGTTCGAGGCATTGGCAAATACAAAGGAGCCGGGGCCGCTGATCTTGTTCCATTGATAAGAAGCGATCGTGCCATCCAGGTCGGTGCCGCTGCCCGTAAGGGTAACGCTGTTCACCGGCAGGGTGATCGTCTGATCGTTGCCTGCATAAGCGGAAGGCGTCATGTTGGGCGTGGCGTTCACCGTTACCGTAACGGTGTCCTTGCCGGTAGCGCCGTTATTATCGGTTACGGTCAGCTCGAAGCGGTAGGTGCCTTGCACCAGGGCGGTGGCCGTGGTCTGGGCATCGGCCGCATTGCCGAACAGGTATGAAGCCGGTCCGCTGATCTTGTTCCATTGGTACGATACGATGGCGCCGTCGGGGTCGAAGCCGCTGCCGCTGAGGCTAACGCCGTTGAGGGGCAGGGTGATCGACTGGTCCACGCCGGCATTGGCGATGGGTGCTACATTGGGCACGGGGTTCACGGTTACGCTCATCGTATCGCGAACGGTTGCGCCGCTGTTATCGGTAATAGCCAGCTCGAATTGATACACGCCTTCCACGAGGTCGGTCACCGTTGTCTGCGCCTGGAAGGGCGAGGCGATGGTGTAGAGGGCAGGTCCGCTGATCTTCGTCCAGTGATAGGATACGATAGCGCCGTCGGCATCGGTGCCATTACCATTGAGGCCGATGGTATTGACAGGAAGCGTTATTGTCTGGTCGTTGCCGGCACTGGCGATCGGCAGCACGTTGGGGGCGGGGTTCACGGTAATGCTCACGGTATCGCGGGCGATGGCGCCGTTGTTATCGGTCACCACGAGCTCGAACTGATACGTGCCCTGTACGAGGGTGCCGGCCATCGTTTGCGCGTTGGTTGCGCTGGCGATCGTGAAGTAAGCGGGTCCGCTCACCTTGTTCCATTGGTAGGAAGTGATCGTGCCGTCGGCATCGGTGCCGCTGCCGTTGAGGGTCACGAAATCGGTGGGCAGGGTGATGGTCTGGTCGGCGCCGGCATTGGCGATGGGGAGCACGTTTGTGGGCGGCGGTGCGGCATTCACGGTGATGGTCATCGTATCGCGGGCCGGCAGGCCGAGGTTGTCCACTACACGAAGCTCGAACTGGTACACGCCCTGAACGAGGCCACTGAGGCCGGTTTGGGCCACCAGGGGATTGTCGATGGTATAGCTGGCGGGGCCGCTGATCTTGGTCCACAGGTAGCCTACGATGCTGCCGTCGGGATCGAAGGCGCTGCCGTAAAGCGTGGTGCTGTTGGGGGGCAGGGTCAGGATCTGGTCGCCGCCGGCATTGGCGATGGGGGCTACGTTGGGCGGAGCCACGCTTACCTGTATGTCGTCGGTAGCGGTGATGCTGTCGTTGTCCATGACCGTGAGGCGGAAGGTATAGAGGCCTTGCACCAGGTTGGTGAGGTCGGTCGTTGCGGAGTCGGGACGGGCGATGGTGTATTGGTTCGGGCCGTTCACCTTCGTCCAGTGGTAGGCGATGATGGTGCCGTCGGGGTCGGAGCCGCTGCCGTGAAGGCGCGTGCTGTCCTGCGGCGGTGTCAGCGTGATGTTGATGCCTGCGTTGGCCGAGGGCGGCATGTTGGGCAGGGGTACGCTGCAATCGTTGATGTAGCGGATGCCGGGGGCCACGTAGAAGTCGGCTGCGGTAGCGCCATCCTGCTTGGTATTATTACAGATCACGTTGTTCGATGTCCAGGTCGGGGGACCCCAGTCGGTCAGCACGATATTGCCGGTGGTCGGCGTGGCGCCCATGCCCAGCTTATTGTAGCGGATGATGAGGCTCGAGCTGTCGAGGGGCACGGTGGGCTTGGTGCTCGCGAGGATATTGCAGGGGATGGAGATCAGGTTGGGAACGCCATCGAGCCAGCCGCTCGAGTCCACGTCGTTGTGCTCGATATAGTTCACGCCCGCGCCGAAGCTCAGGATGCCGTAGAGGAAGGTGTTGCGTATATAGTTGTTGTATACGTGGCAGTTCACGGTCATGCCGCCGATGGCGATGCCGGTGCCTTGCTGCTGGTTGTACTCGTAGCCGCAGCGGGTAACGATATTGTCATGCACCTGGTTGTAGCCGCGGTCGGCGCCGGAGATCTGGATGCCCGTGCGCATGCAGCTGTCGATGATCAAGTGGTGAATGTTGATGTTGGAGATGCGCATCGGGATATAATGCTGCAGCACGCCGTTGCACCAGATATCGCGCTGGCCGATCGGGTCGGTGTTGCCGGCATAGATGCAATCCTGGCCGATGTTCTTGAAGCGGCTGTGGTGGATCTCGATGCTGTCCATCACGTAGTTCGGATAATTATACGACTGGTCGCACTGGGGGTCCTGCTTGGCCCATACGCCGTAGGTCTTGCGGTATACGTCGGTCCGCTCGATCTCGATATGGCCGCTCTTGCCCTGGATGCTGAGTGCTACGCCGTTGCCGTCGTTGCCGGGGTTGGAGATGCGGAAGCCGTAGTAGGTGTTGGCATCGCCGCCGCCGGTGATCTTCAGGTGGTGGCAATTCTTTGCTTCGATGCCGGCCGTCAGCCATACCTGTCCGCCTTCATTGGTGATGACGATGGGGCAGGCCGAGGTGCCGTTGTATTCGGAGAGAGCGAAATAGTTCCAGGCATATTGGGCGCGCAGCACAAGGGTATCGCCGGGGTTCACGGGCACGTACCAGCCGGTAACGGAGGCATCGCCGGTGATGAACCTGCCGCCGTCGTTGCCGGGCACCATGTAGCGTTTTACGCCATGGCA
>Ga0247771_1000339_pt1 | contig 15808 bp, 10 predicted proteins | sample UWRJL197509C6_FD_179948 | JGI IMG/M metagenome (GOLD analysis project Ga0247771, IMG submission 179948) | Plant litter microbial communities from Arlington Agricultural Research Station in Wisconsin, United States - UWRJ-L197-509C-6 | ecosystem: Environmental > Terrestrial > Plant litter >...
CGCCGCAGACCCAGTTGTGCTCTTCGATGGGATATTCGGTGGCTGCGTTCTCGGTGCGGAAGAGGTGGAAGGAAGCCTTGGGCGCGGTGCCTACGAGCTGTCCGGGAATGTTGGAGGCGATGATCGAGAAGCACTCTTCGCCGTGCGCATCGTCCTCGTTCACGGAGGCGTTGCCGGCCACGAAATCCCATGTGCTGAGCACCTGACCGTTGGCGCGCACGCTGTCGAAGGCGCGTACAGTGAGGTAGTTGCTGAAGCCCGCGTCGAGGATGCCGATGATCATGTTCTGTCCGCGCAGGCCTATATTATGCAGGAACTCGCCGTTGTGAATATGCAGCTGGTTGAAGGAAGATCCGTACGCGTAAAAATCGGCCGTGCCCAGCTCGCGTTGGGGCGATTGGGGGCGCTGGCCGGTGATGGGCGTGACCACTTCGGGTTCGCGGCCGGGCTGCGCGGTGCGGGCGGCGATGGCGGATACGGAAGCCACGAAGGGAAATGCGGCGATGCGGGCGAGGGCGGCCGCATCGGTAGTTTGTATGGTGATCGAGTTAAGCCATTTGGAAGCGTTGATCAGGTTGACCGTGCCGGCGAGGCGCACGCTGTCGATGTAGCGCGGCGTTACGGGCAGGTCTGTGCTGTCGAGGGCGATGGCGTAGCGCGTGCGCCGGTCGATGGCGCGCTGCGAGAGGTAGGCGGCGGGCGCCGACAGGCTGAAGGGATTCGACCCTTTGTCGCGGAAGCGTACGATGTAGCGGGTTTTCGTTGCCTGGGCGGCGGCGATGCCGGCCAGCGCCAGCAGGCAGAAGAGTGCGACAGAAAGGTGTTTCATCATTTTAATTATGGTCGATCATCGACCGCCTGATGCCAAAGCCCGTGGTCTGGCCTACCGGCACGTTCTCGTGCGGGGGTTGATATTCCCACATGATGAACTCCTGGTATACGAGGCCGATATGCTTGGCGTAGCGATCCTGAATATAATCTTTGTAGCCGATACCGTTCTGGTTGGTGACGGGCGCATTGAAGGAGCGGTCGATGCCGTTGACGGTGATCACGCTGTCGAGCACCATGTTCCTGAGGTGAATGGTATCGTCGATGGTGCCGTAGGTATAGTCCCAGCTGCTCATGTCCAGGTCATTGCTGAACGTGTATTGCGACATGGGCTCGTCGGGCAGGTAGCGGTTGCCTTTCCAGGTGTTGTTCTCCTGAATGGGTGCGGTCAGCTTGATAATGCGCAGGTTGTTCTCGATCACCTCGATGGTGTTGCGGGTAGAGGTGATGAAGTAGGAGCCGGCGGGCTGCCAGGGGCCGGTGCCGGCGGTATCGCGGATGAAGCGGAACACGCGGTAGCTGGGTCGGCCGAGGGCATCGGGCAGAAGGCTGTCCACAAGATGCTTTTCCTGATAGGAATGGACTTCGGGCACGGTGCCGAAACTTTTAAATACGGTCGAGTCGAGGCGATAGGTAATGTATTTTCCGCTGGCCAGGGGCTGGTAGGCGGACAGCTGGGCGGTGGGGTAGTCTTCCGTGCTTTTTTTGCAGCTGAAGAAAACAAGCGTCAGCAGGGTGAAAAGAACGAGGTGGCGTGTTTGTTTGTTCATAAGAATGGATGCACCGCTTTGCCCGGTGCGGGCAGATATAAGTCGGAAAGCTAATAAAAATTCCTGAAATCTGCTAATACCGGCACGGCCGAGGGCGGACAAAGGGAAAGGGTGCGGCGAGCTGAAGCTTATCAGTCCCTGCGCTGGATGATGCCGCCGCCGATCACATCGTCGCCTTCGTAGAAAACGGCGCTTTGTCCGGGTGCAATGCCCTTGGCCTTTTCGAAGAAGCGGACGGTTACGTTCGGTCCGTCGGGGCTCAGGTGGGACAGGCTACCGCCGTCCTTGTACCGGATCTTGGTGATGGCTTCGCGGCCGTCGCCGATGCCCTGGTACTTGATCCAGTTGATGCGGGCTACGGTCATGTCGTCCTTTTCCAGGTCTTCCTCGTCGCCCAGCACTACGGTGTTGGTGTTCGGGTCGATGGCGGTTACGTAGGCGGGCTTGCCCAGGGCGATGTCGAGGCCCTTGCGCTGTCCGATGGTATAGAAGGGATAGCCCTTGTGCTGGCCCAGGATGCGGCCGTTCTTGTCCACGAAATAGCCCCCGTCGACTCTTTCTTCCAGACCGTCCACCTTGCGCCTCAGGAAGCCGCGGTAGTCGTTGTCGGGCACAAAGCAGATCTCGTAGCTCTCGCTTTTCTTGGCCAGCTCGGGGTAGCCGAAGTCGTGCGCCATCTGGCGGATCTCGGTCTTATGGTAGCCGCCCAGGGGCAGGAGGGTACGGCTCAGGAGGTCCTGCTGCAGGCCCCACAGCACATAGCTCTGGTCCTTGGTGGCGTCGGCGCCCTTGGATATGAAGTAGCGGCCGTTGTCGTGCTGGTGTACGGAGGCGTAGTGGCCGGTGGCGATATAGTCGCAGCCGAGGGCGTCGGCCCGCTTCAGGAGGGCGCGCCACTTGATGTGCGTATTGCAAAGCACGCAGGGATTGGGCGTGCGGCCGGCGAGGTATTCCTCCACGAAATTATCGACCACAAAGCTGCCGAACTCGTCGCGGATGTCGAGGATATAGTGAGGGAAGCCGTGCTGCACGGCCGCCATGCGGGCGTCGTTGAAACTGTCGAGGTTGCAGCAGCCGGTTTCCTTCTTGGAGCCGCCGCTGGCTGCATAGTCCCAGGTCTTCATGGTGATCCCGACTACCTCGTAACCTTGCTGGTTCAGCATCAGCGCGGTTACGGTGCTGTCGATGCCGCCGCTCATGGCCACCAGAACTTTTCCTTTCCTGCTCATAATAAAGATATTTTGCGTTGGAGCAAGCTGCAAAGATATGAAATGTGAGAAACAGAAGACAGCGGAGAAACGGAAGAGCGTGTTAAAGCAATGCGACCAGGAATAGGCCCCATCTTGCCCGATCAATCTAAGGCTGGTTAGTGGCATGAAGAAAAATCATAATAATCTCATCTAATACACCCACAACTTGAAAAAACCATCGCAATGATCCGCAAATAGCCCACCCGTATTTCTACGTACGCTCACACGTTCTCTTTCCCTGCTCTCACATTATTACCAGCGGGCGATGATCTTGAAGTTTATGAGCCGCGGCGTGAGGCGGTTGGGCATCGTGAAGGTGTTGTTCTGAAAATCCTTGATGAGCAGGTAGGAGATCGTGTTCGAGCGGTCGATGAGGTTGAACACTTCGAGGCTGGCCCAGATATTATCGAAATTGCGGAAGGGCGAATGACTGCGGCGCGCGGCCCGGTCGGCATCCAGCAGCAGGGCGCTGAAACCGATGTCCACACGGATATAAGGCGGAATGGTTAATGCGTTGCGGTATTTCACGCTGCCGGGAATATTATAAGGCAGATTGCTTCCGTATAAAGTGCTCAGGTAAACCTTGAAGTTCTTGTTCGTAGACAGGTAATCCTGGAAGAACATGCCGAAGGTGATGAGGCGGTCCGTGGGCCGGCGCAGCCATCCGCCCTGCACCGTCGTGCTGTCCAGCGGCTTGTTGAGCGAGTCGAGACGGTACACCTGGTAAAAATCATTGTTCAGGTTTTCGCGCGTGCGCATGAGGCCGATGCTCACCCAGCTCTCCGCATCTTTTACCAGCTCGCCGAAGAGGCGAAGCTCCAGACCGGCCGCATAGGCCTTGGCGCTGTTCTCCCCGAAATAACGCACCCGTACATTGTCGATATCGTAGGGCACCACGTTGGTCATGTACTTGTAGTAGGCTTCGGCCGTGAGGCGCAGCGGCCGGCTGGCGCCCACGAAATTATAATCCATGCCGGCCACGCCCTGCCAGCTGCGCTGGGCCTTCAGGGCAGTGTTCAGCGTGCCGTCGTAGCGGCGCAGCTCGCGGTAGAAGGGCGGCTGGTGGTAAGCGCCTGCCGCCGCGCGGAAGACCACATCGCGCTTCCAGGCCGGCTTCCACGAGGCGGCCACGCGCGGCGATACCAGCCATTCGCCATTGAGGTCGTTATAGTTTACGCGCACGCCGCCCTGCACCGTGTAGGCGTTGCCGCCGCGGTTGAAGGCGAGGTTGTCCTGTATAAAGCCGCTAAACTTGTTGATGTCGAGATCGGCCGATGATTTGAGCACGCGGTTCAGCTGCAGCACCGACGGGTTGAAGGGCAGCGAGTAGCCCGCCGAGTCCTGGTATTCCCATTCGTTGAGCCGGTCGTTGATGGCGGTGCGGTCGTAGCCGATGCCCCACTGCACGAGGTGGCGGCCCGCATTCAGGCTGCCCTTGTGCGAAATATTATAGTCGACGATGTTGAGGCGGTTGCGGGCGAAGTTCTGGTTGATGCCCGCGCCCAGCGGGTTTACGATGAGGCCGAAGGTGGCGCTGGATTTATCGAAGTCGCGGTCGCCGAAAAGGTAAGCGCCGGCAATGTCGATGTTCTCCTGCTCGTCGTTCTCGAAGCGCGAGGCCAGCCATTTCAGGCGCAGCTTTTTTGTGGGCTGGTAGGTGGCGGAAAAGCCGGCCATGGCCGTGCTGTACTCGTCGCGCTCGCGCCCGTCAAAAAATATGTCCACACCCAGGTTGGCGGTGAAGAAGGGCGAGAAGACCGAGGAGGTAAGCTGGCTGTATTCGGGTATGAGGGTGAACTTGGTTTGCGAGACGTTGCCCAGCAGCTCGGCCTTCCACTTCGGACTGAACTGGTAGGTGAGGAGGGCCTGAAAATCCGCGGAGGAAGGGACATAGGCGCCCTGCGTTTCCTGGCTGCTCAGCAGGTTGCGGTTGCTGCGGTTGCGCACGCCGAGGATATAGGAAAATTTCTTTTGCGCGCCGGTGCCTTCCACATGAAAGCCCTGCTCGAGCAGGCCTACATAGGCCGAGCCGCCGAAGGTGCGCGGTTCGTTGTATTGTATGTCGAGCACGGAGCTCATCTTGTCGCCGTAGCGCGCCTGGAAGCCGCCGTTGTAAAAGTTGATGTTGCGCACCATCTCGGGGTTGATGAAGCTCAGGCCTTCCTGCTGGCCGCTGCGCACGAGGTAGGGCCGGAAGATCTCGAAGTCGTTCACATAGATTAGGTTCTCGTCGTAGCTGCCGCCGCGCACATTGTATTGAGAGGTAAGCTCGTTATTCGAACCGACGATCACCTTGATCATTCCTTCAACGCCCATCACGGGCGAGGGCAGGTTGATGACCGACTTGGGGTTGGGGCGGATGAGGCCTGCTTCGGTGCGGCTGCGGTTGTCCTGTATCACCACTTCCTGCAAAACACCGCTGCCCTGCTCGAGGCGGATGGTCACGGTTTCCTGCTCGCCGCTGCTGAGGAGGAAGTTCTGCTGCACGGGCTTGTAGCCGGTATAGGAAAATACGAGGGCGAAGGCCTTGTCGGCCGGAACATGAATGCGGAAGGTACCCGAGTCGGAGGTGGTGATGCCTTTTTGCTGGCCCAGTATTACTACGGATACGTGCGCCATCGGCTGCTCCTGCCCGTCGAGTACACGCCCGCTGACAGTGGCGACGTTTTTCTGGGCAAGGGCGGAAAGGCAGAGGCAGATGGTTAATGCAAGGATGGACAGCCGCAGGTTCACAAAGCAGATTTAGCGATAAAAATAGGCGTTTTATTCCACCGTTACCGACTTGGCCAGATTGCGCGGCTTGTCCACGTCATAGCCCTTCGATACGCCGGTGTAGTAGGCAAGCAGCTGCATGGGCACCACGCTGAGCATGGGCGACATGATCTCGTCGGCTTCGGGAACGATGATCACGTCGTCGGCCAGCGACAGGCTTTGCTCGTCGCCTTCGTTGATGACGGCGATCACCTTGCCCTTGCGTGCCTTTATCTCCTGCATATTGCTGATCACTTTTTCATGATAGGAATCGCGGGTGGCAATGAAGACCACGGGCAGGCTCTCATCCACAAGGGCGATCGGTCCGTGCTTCATCTCGGCGGCGGGATAGCCTTCGGCGTGGATGTAGGAAATTTCCTTCAGCTTCAGCGCGCCTTCGAGGGCCACGGGGAAGTTGTAGCCGCGGCCGAGGAAGAGAAAGTCCTGCGCGTCCTTATATTTTTCGGCGATGGCCTTGATCTGCTCTTCGGCTTTCAGCAGCTCGGAAACCTTGTCGGGTATGGCATCCAGCTCGCGCAGCAGCTTCAGGTAGCGGTCGTGCGGCAGCGTGCCTTTTTCATAACCGATCTTCAATGCGATCATCGTAAGCACGGCCAGCTGCGCCGTGAAGGCCTTGGTCGATGCCACGCCGATCTCGGGGCCGGCATGGGTGTAGGCGCCGGCGTCCGATACGCGGGCGATGGAAGATCCTACCACGTTCACCACGCCGAGGATGATGGCGCCCTTGGCCTTTGCATTCTCGATGGCCACGAGGGTATCGGCGGTTTCGCCGCTCTGCGAGATGGCGATGATCACGTCGCCCTTATTGATAACCGGGTTGCGGTAGCGGAATTCGGAAGCATACTCCACTTCGACATTGATGCGGGTAAGCTCTTCGAAGATATATTCGGCTACGAGGCCGGCGTGCCAGCTGGTGCCGCAGGCCACCATCACGATGCGGTTGGCCTGGCCGATCTGCTCGGCGTATTTCTGGATGCCGCTCATGGTGATGCTCGCGGACTCCGAATCGAGGCGGCCGCGGAGGCAGTCGTAAATGGTCTGGGGCTGCTCGAAGATCTCCTTCAGCATGAAGTGGTCGTACCCGCCCTTTTCGATGGCGGCCAGCTCCATGTCCAGCTTCGTGATGTAAGGCGTCTGGCGTTCGTTGCCCAGGTTTTTCAGTATCAGCTCGTCGGCCTTGATGATGGCGATCTCGTAGTCGTTCACATACACTACTTCCTTCGTATACTCGATGATGGGCGAGGCGTCGGAGGCCAGGAAGTGCTCGCCCTTGCCGATGCCGATAACGAGGGGGCTGCCCTTGCGTGCGGCGATGAGGGTGGTCGGATCGTCCTCGTCGATGAGGATGATGACGTAGGCGCCCACGATCCGCTTGAGGGCGATGCGGAGGGCTTCCTCGAGCGGGCAGTTATTGTTTTGCTTGATGTCTTCGATGAAATTGAGGAGCACTTCGGTGTCGGTATCGCTGTTGAAGCGGTAGCCTTTTTTCACGAGCTCCTGCTTTACCTGGGCGTAGTTCTCGATGATGCCGTTATGGATCATGGCCAGCTTGCCCGAGGCGGAGGTATGGGGGTGGGCGTTGCGGTCGCTCGGCTCGCCGTGGGTGGCCCAGCGGGTGTGGCCGATGCCGATATGCGCGTGGAGGTCCTTGCCCTGAAGGGTTTCTTCCAAGTCGGCCACCTTGCCTTTCTTTTTATATACCCCTAGGCCGTTGTTCAGGAGGGCGATGCCCGCACTGTCGTAGCCGCGGTATTCCAGTCTTTTCAGACCTTTAAGGATGATGGGATAGGCTTCTCTGGGACCGATATAAGCAACAATGCCGCACATAGGATGAATTTAATTGATTTTACAGGCTGCGAAAGTCCATAAAAAGGCTGATAAACCCAAATGCACGGCCGTAACGCGATGTTAAGCCTTATAATAATATGCCGCCGAGCGTGAAGAAGGCCACGGTGAAGTAGATCACCAGGCCGGTAACGTCCACCAGCGTAGCTACAAAGGGGGCGGAGCTCACGGCCGGGTCGGCGCCGAGGCGCTTGAGGATGATGGGCAGCATGCTGCCGCAGAGCGTACCCCAGAGCACTACGCCCAGGAGGGCAAAGCCCACCGTTATGCCCACCAGCATCCAGTGAACGCCATACAGGTTGGGGTTGATGCTGTTCCAGACGAAGATGCGGAAAAAGCCGATGACGCCCAGCACGCTGCCGAGCAGGAGGCCCGACAGGATCTCGCGCCGCATTACCCGCCACCAGTCCGACAGGCCGATCTCGCCCACGGCCATCGCCTGGATGATGAGGGTGGAGGCCTGCGAGCCGCTGTTGCCGCCGCTGGAAATAATGAGGGGTATGAAAAGAGCGAGTACCGTAAATTTTTTGATCTCATCTTCGAAGAAGGCCATGGCCGTTGCCGTCAGCATCTCGCCGAGGAAGAGCACTACCAGCCAGCCGATCCGCTTGCGGAAGAGGCGCAGCAGCGGTATCTCGAGGTAGGGCTGATCGAGGGCCTGGGTACCGCCGATCTTCTGCATGTCTTCGCTGAACTCCTCGCTGGCCACCCACAGCATGTCGTCGATGGTAACGATGCCGAGGAGCTTGTTGCTGTTGCTCACCACGGGCAGGGCCACGCGGTTGTTCATCTTGAACACTTCATTGGCTTCCTCCTGGTCCTGGTAGGCATTGAGGGCGATCACGCGGTCGTCCATCAGGTCGCGCACGCGCTTGCGGGGCTCGGCCAGGATGAACTCGCGGATCCGGATGTCGTCGAGCAGCTCGCCCTTGTCGTTGATGACGTAGATGACGTCGATGGTTTCGCTGTTCTTGCCAACGCGGCGCACGGTATCGAGCACCTGCTGCACGGTATTGTTCTCGTAGATATAGACGTAGTCGGGCGTCATGAGGCGGCCCACGCTGTTCTCGGGGTAGCCGAGGAGGGAGAGGGTGATCTTGCGTTCCTCGTTGTCGAGCAGCTTTATGAGCTCGCGCACCACGTTGCTGGGCAGCTCTTCGAGGAAGTCGGTGCGGTCGTCGGGGGGCAGCTCGTTGAGGAGGCCTGCGGTCTTGTCGGGCGGCAGCGTTTGTATGATGGCCTTCTGCGCGCCGAAGTCGAGGATCTTGAATACGCCCACGGCGCGGTGCACGGACATGGCGGCAATGATGCTGCTGTCGTAGTCGGGTAGCTCGTAGATCAGATCGGCAACGTCGCTGATGTTCTGGCGGTCCAGAAATTCATTGAGCTGGTCGGCATCCCCGGATTCCAGGATGCTTTCGAGTTCTTCTTTCAGGTTCTCCAGTGACATGTTTCAAAATTACAGCCTCTATGCTCGCGGTTTGCAATTCCTGAAATTAAATTTGCAGAAAACAAGCGTGCAGCAGATCAACTATCTTTCGGAAGCCCTCTACGTCGGCACTACCGGCCGCATGGGCCGTGGCGTGTTCACGCAATCGAACCTCAGAAAAAATACGCTGATCGAGATCGCGCCGGTCATCGTCATGAGCCGCGCCGAGCGAGCGCATATCGACCAGACCCTCCTGCACGATTATATTTTCGAGTGGGGCGATAATTCCGAAGCCTGCTGCATGGCCCTCGGCTACGTGCCGCTCTACAACCACTCCTACCGCTCCAACTGCGAGTACGAGATGGACTTCAACCTGCAGATCATCCGCATAAAGACCGTGCGCAGCGTGAAGGCCGGCGAGGAGTTATTCATCAACTACAACGGCGACTGGAACAGCGAGCGGCGCGTATGGTTCGACAAGGCCGACGAGCAGGGACCTGCTTAAAAGACCATGGGCCTTCACCGTATGTCGGGAAGGCCCATCGATCGTACCGGGGTTGCCGGCAAATCTTATTGGTTGGGGAAGGAAAGCTGTCCGCGGATCTCGCCCGTTACATTGTATACGGGGTTGTTCGTGTGGATGTCGATATAATACTGGCCGGCCAGCAGATCGTCCTGCTTTACCACGCTATTGTCTACGAAGAGGGTGCCCGAGTAAGTGCCGCTGGCGGCGGTGGGGTAGCCGGAGAGGACCTGTACGGGCGGTACCAGGGCCAGGTAGCCCATGCCTGCGCCGCCGTGCACGTGAATGGCGGTGATGGCGGCGGTGAGGCCGGTCCAGGTGATCTTATAGCTGAGGATCCTTGATTTGCGGTCGTAGCTGGCGTCGATGCTGCCGGTGGCGGCAGAGGCGTTGGCCGGAACAACCTGGGCCCCCGTCATGCTGATGCCGTTATTGGTGATGATGGAGGAGAGCTCGTTGCCGCGGTTGTCCTTCTCGCAAGACGAGAGGAAGAAGGCGCCGAGCAGGAGCGCAAAAGCAATTCGTTTCACTGAGTTCATGTTTTGGTTGTTTGGGTAAAAATAGGAAGTTTTTTATACCGTCAAAACTCTATTTGAGCAGGCTTTTGATCTCGCCGAGCTTCAATAGTGCTTCTACGGGCGTCAGCCGGTTGATGTCGATACCTTCCAGCATCCGGCGTATGTCGTCGAAGGTCTGGCTGTGCGCGTCGAAGATGCTGAGCTGCACCTTGGGCGCCGACAGATCTTTTACTACCTGTCCGAGTCCGCCCTCCACGTGCTTCGATTCCAATTGTTTCAGTATCTCCTGCGCGCGTTCGATGAGGTCGGGCGGCATGCCGGCCATGCGGGCCACGTGTATGCCGAAGCTGTGCACGCTGCCGCCGGGGGCCAGCTTGCGCAGGAAGATCACCTTGTTGCCGATCTCCTTGTTGGTGATGTGGTAGTTCTTTACGCGCGGCAGCTTTTCTTCCAGCTCGTTCAGCTCGTGGTAGTGCGTGGCGAAAAAGGTCTTGGGCTGAAAGGGCGAGCGGTGCAGGTATTCGGCGATGCTCCACGCGATCGAGATGCCGTCATACGTAGAAGTACCGCGGCCGATCTCGTCGAGGAGGATGAGTGAGCGGCCGCTCATGCTGTTAATGATGGAAGCGGTTTCGTTCATCTCCACCATGAAGGTCGACTCGCCGGCGCTCAGGTTGTCGGAGGCGCCCACGCGCGTGAAGATCTTGTCGGTCAGCGGCATCAGCACGTCGTCGGCAGGCACGAAGGAACCCATGTGGGCCATCAGGGTGATGAGTCCCGTCTGGCGCAGCAGGGCCGACTTACCGCTCATGTTCGGGCCCGTGAGGATGATGATCTGCTGGTCGGTCTTGTTCAGCTTCAGGTCGTTGCCGATATAGGATTCGCCGGCGGGCAGGTTGCGTTCGATCACGGGGTGACGGCCGTTGGTGATGTGCAGCTCGTCGCCGTCGTGGAGGCGGGGCTTTTTATAATTGTATTGCAGCGCGTTGGCGGCGAAGCAGGTCAGCACGTCGAGGGTGGCTACTATCTGGGCGTTCGTTTGTATGCACGAAAGAAATTCAAAGAGGCCGCTGAGCAGCTTGTCGAAGAGCTCGAGCTCGAGCTGCAATATCTTTTCTTCGGCGCCCATGATCTTCTCTTCATAGTCCTTCAGCTCGGGCGTGATGTAGCGTTCGGCGTTGGCGAGGGTTTGCTTGCGCATCCACTCGGGCGGCACCTTGTTCTTGTGTGAATTGGTCACCTCGAGGTAGTAGCCGAATACGTTGTTATAGGCGATGCCGGTGGCTTCGGCTTCCTTTTGCTGGAGCTTCAGCAGGTATTCCTTGCCGTTGTGGGCGATGCTCCGCAGCTCGTCGAGCTGGTCGTGAACGGCCGTGCCGATAAAGCCTCCTTTCACGGCAAGCGCCGGCGGGTTCTCGATGATCTCGCGTGCTATGCGTTCGGCAATAGCCTGGCAGGGGTTGAGGGCCCTGGACAGCTTTTGCAGGTTGGGCTCCGTGCTGGCGGCGCACAATTCCTTTATGATCCCGATCTGGCGCAGGGCGCGGGCCAGCTGCAAAAGCTCGCGCGGTGTGATCTTCTTCAGCGGTATGCGCGATACGAGGCGCTCCACGTCGCCGCACTGGCGCATGGCCGCGGTGAGGGCGTTCCGCAGATCGGTCTGAAGTGCGAGGTGGCCTACGGCATCGAGGCGTTCGTTGATGCGGTTCATGTCCTTCAGCGGGAAGATGAGCCAGCGTTTCAGGAGCCGTGCGCCCATGGGCGTAGACGTATTATCCAAAACTTTCAGCAGCGTATTGCCCTGCTCCACGCTGCTGTTGAGGAGCTCGAGGTTGCGGATGGTGAAGCGGTCCATCCAGAGGTAGTCGGTCTGCTGGATGCGCTGCACGGAGGTGATGTGCTGCAGGTTGGGGTGTTCGGTCTCGCGCAGGTAGTGGAGCACGGCGCCGGCGGCCACGAGGCCCTGGGTCATGCCTTCCACGCCGAAGCCCTTGAGCGAATGCGTATCGAACTGGCGGAGCAGCAGGTCCTGCGCGTAGGCGGCCTGGAAGATCCATTCGTCGAGCGAGTAGGTATAGAACTTGGGTCCGAATTCTTCCTTGAATTTTTTCTGGTGCTGGCGCTGGAAGATCACTTCGGCGGGGCGGAAGCCGCTGAGCAATTTTTCGGCGTATTCGCGGTCGCCTTCGGCGGCATAGAACTCGCCGGTGGAGATGTCGAGAAAGGCCAGTCCGTATTGCTCGCCGGCGATGTGAAGGGCGGCGAGGAAATTATTGGTGCCGAGGTCGAGGAGCTTGTCGTTGGTGGCGGTGCCGGGCGTGATCATTTCGGTGACGCCGCGCTTCACGATGCCCTTGGCTTCCTTGGGATCTTCGAGCTGGTCGCAGACGGCCACGCGGTAGCCGGCCTTCACCAGCTTGTGGAGATAGGTGTCGAGGGCGTGGTAGGGGAAGCCGGCCAGCTCGTTGTCGGCTGCGCCGCCGTTATTGCGCTTGGTGAGGGTGATGCCGAGCACCTGGGCGGCGATAATGGCATCCTGTCCGAAGGTCTCGTAAAAATCGCCCACGCGAAACAGCAGGATGGCATCGGGATACCTGGCCTTGATGGCCTTGTGCTGCTGCATCAGCGGGGTTTCTGCGGTCTTCTGCTTGCTCATACGGTGACCGGCAAAAATAGGCTGATAGCGAGTTTCGGCCATAAGAAAAATGACAATTTTCCAAATGTGGAGAACTTGGGATTATCTTGCGGGCCATGAGAAAGCTGCGCACAGATGAATTGAACCGGATGTCGGTGGACGAGTTCCGCGAAGCGCAAAAGCTGCCTGTGGTGGTGGTGCTCGAGAACGTGCGCAGCGCCTATAATGTGGGCAGTGTGTTCCGCACCGCCGATGCCTTCCTGCTCGAATCTATTTACCTCTGTGGCTATACGGCTTTTCCGCCGCACAAGGAGATCCGCAAGACCGCGCTGGGCGCCGAGGAAACGGTCGACTGGAAGCACTTTAAAATAGTGGGCGATGCGCTGGCCGATCTGCGCGGGCGGGGCTACCGTATTTATGCGGCCGAGCAGGCGGAGGGGAGCGTAGCGCTGCACCGCTTTCAGCCGGAGGGCGGCGTGGCCATCGTTTTCGGCAACGAGGTTACGGGCGTGGAGCAGGCCACCATCGCCGAGTGCGACGGCTGCATCGAGATCCCCCAGCTGGGCATGAAGCATTCCCTTAACGTGTCGGTCGCCGCGGGCGTGGTGCTTTGGGAAGTGGTGCGGTTGAGAGTGAGCTAAGTTGGTGGTGATTAACATAGACACCATGTCTATGTTTAAGTCTATGTCTTGTAGATTCTTTTAAGTGGGGGCTATGCATAGACACGATGTGCTGTTTTAAGTCTATGTCATTTTATGGAATATCTGATTTTTGGGGATTTTTGAGGTTCGCCGTTATCTTTCAAAAGACCTAATCTCAACATGTTTGTTATATGCCTGCTTGCTGTTCTTTGGGTGTATTCAAAGTGCTTGGCATAATCTTTCGTCGCTATTTCGTCTTGGGCTTTAACCCATTCATACCCCTTAAGTTCCTCCTGTGACAATTGGTCAATGCCGTCATGTTGCGATACTATTCTTACGGCCTCCATCGTTCGGGGGAAAGTAAGCGTAAGGAAAGGGGCAGCATAGTTATATTCAGGCAAGGGTAGGTCATATTTCTTATTCAGCGACTTCATTGCTTCCATTCCGAAACCCATCTCTTCTACAAGCTTCATTTTGTTGAAAACAAATGTTATAATAGGGTTACGGCTGATTGATGGAGCTTTAAAACTATTTAATTGTTCTAATGAAATAGATGGCAAAGGTCCCCCGGGGCTTTTTATGGCAATTTTGTCTTGATTTATTTCAAGCTGAGACTTTGCTCCTTCTATATTGTAATCTCTATGCACAATGGCATTGATAACTGCCTCGCGCAATACTTCTATCGGGAATGCGGGAATTTCCTTTCTTTTGAATGAGGTAGTGTCTTTAGAAGAAGGCAACACTTTCCTTATCCATTCCTGTACCAGATCGGGTACTAAAACGAGCGCCTGGTCAAATTCTCTGGTTTCGATATTGCCATATCCATAATCCACGGCACATTTAAGTGCGGCTTGCTTGTAGATTACTCTTGGCTCAAGGCCAAAAAGCAATATGCCATATCCTGTAGGTTTAAGCTGTTTGCTTTTTTTATCATATTCCAGTGCTCCTAAATCTCTGAGATATCTTTTAAACTCCAGTTGATCTGTTTTGTAAGGCAGTTTGGCTTCTTTGATGAATTTTTCTAAAGCTTCGGTTGAGAGCTCATTAAAGTCTGCTGAAGTAACAGGTTTTTCAATCGTGCTTTCCGTTTTTTCTTCTGACTTTCGCTTTCTCTCTAAAGCTTGTTCTATGAATTGCTCATTCTCCTGCTCGATCAACTTTTGTAAGTTCCTGTCGAACATTATTACTTTAATGCCTTTGTCCTGTAAGTGAGCTATGCCTTTACCATTGACAGTGGGGTCAGGGTCAGGAATACCGACATAAACTGTTTTGATTCTTGCGTTGGAGGTGCGTTTACAACAGGCTATTTTTGGCAGATTCCTTTCTACGCAAGGTTCCAGCGTGGTAAATAGAATGCAGTCATCAAGTTTCTCATATGCAAGTTTTCTTTCTATTAATGTAAATTCCGCATGGTCGCCATCTCGAAGTTCACCGCGGTGCGCCCTTTCTATTCTTCCATCTGGAAACAGCAAAATGGCGCCTACTTTTGGAGGGACCTTGCCATCGGGTCTGGGCTCGTTTATTGATTTGTTCATTTCCTCGACTGCCAATTGCATATAAATCCGCGCAACGAAAGATTGCTTTTTTTTCAATTTTGCCATCGCCGATGTATTATATACGTTCTTTAAACTAATCTACAGGTTCTGTATCGCCTTCGCACTATATGTAGGTTGAATATATAAATGGGGATGTAAATTATAAATATTCTACCGATGATTTGAAATTGTATTCTGTAAAATTGAATTGAGCTTAAGTTTTAGATATCCAAACTATTTTGCCAACCTGAAATGAACATCAATATCAGTATAATTATTTCATAGGGATTCGGAAAGAGAAAGAAGTGGTTAACTTTGCGGCGATAAATCCTGCCATCCGCATGAGCCATATAAAAAACTACCTCTCCCTCGTCAAGTTCTCGCATACCATCTTTGCGATGCCCTTTGCCCTGATCGGCTTTTTCCTCGCCCTGTCCAACCAGGTGCAGCAGGAAATATATGCGCTCATCGGCGAGGGCGGGCGCTACCCGCTGCTGGCGCCCCGCAGCGTCGTTCCGGGCTGGCATACCGACTTCCTCACGCGCCAGCCGCCGCTCCTTACCTTGTTGCTTGTCATCCTTTGCATGGTCTTCGCCCGCAGCGCCGCCATGGCCTTCAACCGCTACCTCGACCGCCGCTTCGACGCCCTCAACCCGCGCACCGCCATCCGCGAGATACCGAAAGGCATCATCAGTCCCCGCCACGCCCTCATCTTTACCGTGGCCAACTGCGTGCTCTTCATCGCCGCCACCTGGTTCATCAACCGCATCTGCTTTTATCTCTCGCCCGTAGCGCTGGCCGTGGTGCTGGGCTATAGTTATACCAAGCGCTTCACGCCGCTCTGCCACCTCGTGCTGGGCATCGGCCTCTCGCTTGCGCCCATCGGCGCCTACCTCGCGGTAACGGGCGTCTTCCACTGGCTGCCGCTCCTGTTTTCGCTGGCGGTCATCTGCTGGGTCAGCGGCTTCGACATCATCTATGCCCTGCAGGATGTGGACTTCGATCAGTCGCAGGCGCTCTATTCGATACCGGCCTGGCTGGGCCGCACGTCGGCGCTGCGCG
>Ga0247771_1000340_pt1 | contig 15791 bp, 14 predicted proteins | sample UWRJL197509C6_FD_179948 | JGI IMG/M metagenome (GOLD analysis project Ga0247771, IMG submission 179948) | Plant litter microbial communities from Arlington Agricultural Research Station in Wisconsin, United States - UWRJ-L197-509C-6 | ecosystem: Environmental > Terrestrial > Plant litter >...
AACCGTGGCCATGGTGGGCGATGGCGTGAACGATGCACCGGCCATGGCCAACAGCACTGTGGGCATAGCCATGGGTGCGGCCGGCTCGGACGTGGCCCTCGAAACCGCCGACATCGCCCTCATGGGCGACAAGCTCGCGCTGCTGCCCTTTGCCATTGGCCTCAGCCGCAAGGCGCGCGGCATCATTCGCCAGAACCTCGTCATCAGTCTGGGCATGGTGGCTCTGCTCATACCGCTAACGATATTGGGTATTGCTTCCATCGGCCCGGCCGTGGTGGCGCACGAAGGCTCGACGCTGCTGGTGGTGTTCAATGCGCTGCGGCTCCTGGCCTATAAAAAATAAAAGGCAGTGATCGCTCACTGCCTTTCGCTTATTAGTAATAAAATTTATAATTTTTTCGGCTCACCGCTCGAGGCGCCGCCGCGGATCACGTCCAGCGCGCTTTCGGGGCCGTAGCCGTAACCCTGGGGGTAGATGTACTTGCCGCGGTCGTTGCCGGTCTTGGGTTTCTCTACGGGCAGGCGGTTGTCGCGGGCATAGGGATCGTTGCGGGTGCCGGTTACCTGCCAGCTCACCTTTACATTGGGCTTGTCGGTTTTGATGACGAACTGGTTGCCCGACATTTCCTTCAGGATGATGGCCTGTGCAAACTGGTTGATGCACGTAAGCTGGTAGCGGAAGTCGATGTTGAGCGACTGGAACCAGGCGGGCATGGTCACTACGGCTTCGCCGCTGCCGTCGGTGATGGCTATGCCGTCGTAGATATTTTTCATGTCGGGCGATTCCACGAAGGAGTGCACGAGGAATTTATTTGCGGGGTCGATGGGATCGTCGATCTGGAAGGAGCCGGCCGTTTTGGTGAGGGTGCCGAACACGCCTACGGTGCCCGTGAATACGCCTGCGTAGCCGGTAGTCGAGCCGGAGTTCTCGCCGCGTATGGCCTGGCGGTTCACGTCAGTGCCTGTAGTGGTTCCCTGTACGCCGATGTATCTGCCTTCGCCGAGCATGGCGCCGCCTGCTGAGGCTGTGGAGTTGCCATAGATACCGATGCCTGCCGTACTGTATGCGTTCACACCGTTATTGCTGTTGCCGACGCTGGTGCGGCCGGCAGTCAGTGTATTATATACCAGCACATCGCCCGAACCGGCGACGAGCGCGAGCCCCGAAGAGCTGGTGATATAAGCTCCGGTGCCGCTTGAAGAGCTGATATAAGCGCCATAGCTGGAGCTGGAAGTAGAATAAAGACCATAGCCGGAATTACTGCTGCCGACGAGGCCATAGCCGCTGGGGGCTTCGCCGTATACACCATAGCCGCTGCCGGCCTGGTAGCCTACCGTACCGATGCCCAGGCCCGTAGTGCTGCGGTTCACGCCGCGTACGCCAGCCGAAAAGCCGCCGCCCGCTGTTGCCGTTGCCTCACCCATAATGGCTGTTACGCCGCTGGCAGCCCCGCTGCCGCCGCTGGTTGCTGCGGTGCTGCCATACAGGGCAACGCTGTTGCTGGTGGTGGATGTATTGCTGATGCTGAAAAGCGGTGTGGTCGAAGCCTGCGAGGCGGTATAGGGCAGGGTGAAGCTGGTGCCGGTGCTCGGCAGCGTTATCGTGTTGCCGCCTGAAATGCTAAGGCTGGTGCCGCTGATGCTGAGGGTTTGCGCATCGGTGCCGGCCGGACCCTGGGGTCCTTGCGGTCCTGCGGGACCTGCCGGTCCGGCGGGGCCTGTAGAACCGGCGGGCAGTGTTACCGTATTTCCACCGGAAATGCTAAGGCTGGTGCCGCTGATGCTCAGTGTTTGCGCATCAGTGCCGGCCGGACCTTGAGGCCCTGTGGGACCTGCAACACCCTGAGGGCCCGCGGGACCCGTTGCGCCAGCAGGTCCTGTCGGTCCTGTCGGTCCGGTAGGACCGGCAACGCCTTGCGGGCCTGCGGGGCCGGTAGCGCCAACATTACCCTGCGGGCCTTGCGAGCCCGTGGGGCCGGCGGGTCCTATGGGACCTGCCGGGCCTTGGATACCCTGGTCGCCCTTGCGGCCGTTCACGGCATAGAGGGCATAGGGAACGCTTACCAATTCAGTAGTGCCCAGTTGTACGAAGCTGGTGCCGCCAACGGGGTCGGCCTCTACCTTCAGATACATATTGCCGGCGCTCCAGTCGATCGTGGCGATGTTGCCGGTAGTGCTTGTGGCGCCGGTGCCGCCGATAACGACGGAAAATAGGCCGCTGTTATTGGTGGTCACGCGCCGGGTCTCCGAATAAACGGAAGTGCCGGTGGAGCTGCCGCTCAGGATCGTAAGGCGCAGGTTGATGTTGGCATTGGCGATGAACTGGCCGAGCGAGTTGCGAGCTACGGCCTGGTAGTTAATCTTATTGGGCACCTGTGAAAGTGCGGCTGCCGACAGGGCCAGCAGGGAGGATAAGAAGAGCGTGCGTATCATAGCGAAGTATTTGTTGTGGTTGGAAAGGTGTGTGCGTATGTTATGGCAGCCTGAGTATTTTATAGGTGCGTTTGCGTGCGCCCCTGCCGCTGGTGGGGGTGAAGACGGCGCGCAGCATGTATACGTCGCTGGCAAAGGAGGCGAGGTTCATGGTGCTTGTGTTGAAGCTGCTCACGGCCTGGTCGCGAACGATCAGCAGGCGGCCCTGCGCATCGTAGAGGCGGAGCTCGAGCTGGCCCGGTTCGAGGAAGCCGCTCTGGATATAAAGCAGCCCGGGTGTGGGGTTGGGGGTTACGTTAAGCTCGCCGTTCGAGATGGTGCCCGAAGTGGTGAAGGCCACCAGCTTGCCCTGGAGTACGCCGTTGGTGAACATGAGGTTGCCGCCCTGAAGCGTGTTCACCAGCGTAAGCTCGCCTACGCTCCAGTCGAGGATGATATTGCCCGCCTGGCCGCTGCCGCCCGTAGTGTTGGTGGTTTGCTGGGAAAAAGAAGTGTAGCTGCCGGCAAGAAACAGCAAGAGGGTGTAGAGTTTTTGCATAACCTCTTCGATTTAAGCTGTAAAATAGTATATATTAACTATATGACAATTATATGACGGGAGGAATGTTGAATATTTCCTGTAGTTGGAGTGTGAAATATAAAGACAAAGAGTGCGGTACGGATACTTGCAAGCCTAATTTTTCATCCGCATCATGAGGGAGGGGTAGAGGCGCAGGTACAGCTCTACCGCGAGTGGATGTCTGCCGTACAATGCGTTCAGGCGGTCGTCGGGATCATAAACCGTCAGTTGGGCGCCGCCGGCGATCCGGGCCTTGCCTATCGTGAGCAGGTCGTAGTTGAAGCCGCCGGTAAGCGCCTGTACCGGGAACAGGGCACCGCCGAAAAAGCCTGCATCCAGCGCCAGTTCCTCGACGGATTTCTGCACCCACTCGTAACGGCCGTAAAGCGCCAGTCTCTTCTTTCTCCACGAAGCCTCCGCAAGCGCCGAGTTCTCGCCATCGTGTCCTGCTGTTTTGTTCAGTCCCCATACGGCCGTAAGGTTGACCGTGCCTTCGCCCAGCAAAGGCTTGCTGTACAGGACCGATGCCGTAGTGCGGTTTACATCTTCGTCGGGGTGCAACAGCTCGGGGCTCCTGATAAATCCATGCGATACCTGCAGAGCCCAGCGCGAGGAAGGGTTATACGAGAGGCGGCCGCTCCAGCTGTCGAAGCGGGGCTTGTCGAAATCGTAGCGGTGCTCGTCGGGCTCGCGGCCGGTGAAGGAAGAAGCCTCGATCTTGAAGTTGCCGTGGCGCAGGCCCAGCGTGGCCACGCCGAAGGTGATGTGGGTGGCGTCGGTCCAGTGGTGGCTCAGCGGTGCGTCGGGATTGTCGAGCGCGGAGGGGCGGTGCATGAAGGCTACGGGACCAAGCGCCGGCTCGCCGGGGTAGGCCAGGTAGAGGGTGAGATCGGTCTTTTTTGAAAGGGCCTGCGTATAGGCTACGGACAATTCCGAGAAGAGGTCGTGCGGGTGCTGGCGGTCCACGATCGGGCGGCCCTTGTACGCCTCGCCGCTCTGGAACAGCAGGGGATAGCCGTCGCTGCCGCCAACGGGCGCGTCCAGCGAAAACATCGTGCTGAAGTGAAAGAGGCCACTGCGGCCCGTCTGCCTCTGACCCATGAACATGATCCAGTTCGGTGCGTCGAATTCGCTGCCGCCGCGGCTGCCCTTATTGCGCAGGTCCTGATTGTTGTAGCGGAGGAAAAGATTGCCGTGCAGCATATACATCCATTTCGGTGTGTGGTACATGGTGCCGTACATCGGCGAGGCGTCGGGCAGCCAGCCCGTGCCCGAGCCGTTGCGGCTCATCGGCAGGTGCAGGGAATAGCTGTGGCTCATGTTGTGCTTCATCGACGCGTGCTCGTGCATCATGGGCATGGTGTCGTGGGCGGGCATCGTGTGGCCGTCGTGGCGCATGGGCATTTGCATGCTGTCGCGGTGCTGGGCCCGGGCGGCAAAGAGCAGCGAGGAAGCGATAAGGACGAAGACTGACTTTTTCATGGTAGATATATTGGGGTTCGGGTTAAAGCATCAGTGCAATCATCAAGCCGCTCATGCCGATCATCAGTCCGTCCTCCACCAGGGTGACGGTGCTCATGGGAAGATTGAATACCGTGCCGAGGCAGGCGCAGCTGATGCGCCGGCCCTTTAGCAAGGTGCCGGCAACGCCTGTGACCGCCATAGTCATCACCACCAGCGTTGCTATATTGGTCGGAAGGGCGGGGGCGTTCAGCAGATAGGCCAGTCCCAGCGCCAGCTCCACGAAGGGATAAGCATAACCCCAGCCCGGCCAGCGTTTCGCAAGGATGTCGTAGCCCGCATAGCTTTCGGCGAAGCCGCGCAGGTCGAGGAGCTTGAAGAATGAAAAGACGATAAAGAAGGCGGCCATAAAGCTGTTCATCCAGCCAGCCAGCGAAAAGCCGCCGCCTGCGGCCTGCGTCAGCAGCGTTATGCCCGCGATGTAGGCGCCGATGAGAAGTAGAGGCTTGTATGTGGTGGTATTGGCTTGCGATGCGGTGCTTTCATTGTTCTGCTCCGTGCCGATGGTGTAGTGGCCCGCGCGGCTCAGGGCTTCCTGCAGGACGGCGAGCGGAATATGCTTTTGCATCATGAGGGTGGCCTGGGGCTCGGCCAGCTGCACCTCGGCGGCGGTAATGTCGCCCAGCTTCAGGAGCTCGCTCTTTGCGCGGGCAACGCAGCTGTTGCAGGTCATCCCGCCGATATGATAGGTATGGGTCATGGCTTTTTGTTTAAAGCAAAGCTAGACCGGGCCCCTGCCGGCACTGTTATACAATTATGGATATGTGTTACATTATTTTGTTCTGCCGGCTTCGTCCAGCGGCTTGCGGCTGCCGGCGCCCATCTGCCGGAAGGCCGAGGGCGTGAGGCCCGTCAGCTTTCTGAACTGGGCCGAGAGATGGGCCGTAGAGCTGTAATCCAGCCGCACCGCGATCTGCGAAAGGGAAAGCTCGCCGTAAAGCAGAAGCTCCTTTACCTTTTCAATCTTCTGGTTGATGGTGAACTGCTCGATTGTGATGCCTTCGGTTTCGGAGAAGAGGTGGCTGAGGTAGGAATAATCATGATGCAGGTGGCGCGACAGCAGCTCGCTGTAGTTCTTGCGCGGCTGCTCCTCCCGGTGGTGGATGCTGTCGATGATAAAGATCTTGATCTGCTCGATCAGGCGGCTGCGGCGGTCGTCCATCAGCTCGAACCCCACGCCGGTCAGGGCTTTGGAGAGCTCTTGCTTTTGGTGGGCCGACAGGACTTTTTCTTCCAGCGACACTTCGCCCAGGGCTATGGATACGGGGTGAAGCCCCAGCTTTTCCAGCTCGGACCGCACGATCATCTTGCAGCGGTGGCAAACCATATTTTTGATATAGAGCAGCATGGGCGAAAGGTTCCTGCAAAAGTACGGGCAAGAAAAAGAAACGGAAAGGGCGGATGCCGATGCAATGCCTGCAAGCCTTAATTTTAAAGCTGTCAATTATTTTTACAATGCTCGGCTGAAAGAGCTGTCAAAAAAAAGGAACCCGTATAAATACGTATATGCAAAAGACCAACACCTTCATCATGTTCGTCGGCGAGCAGTTCGGCAAGGCCGAAGAAGCCGTTCGCTTTTATGTTTCGCTCTTCCCCGGCTCCGCCGTCAATTCCATCGAATACTACAAGGCCGGCGATCCCGGTGGCAGCGAAGGCGCCGTGAAGCAGGCCCTCTTCACCCTTGCCGGTCAGGACTACCGCGCCCTCGAAAGCGCCATGAACCATGGCTTCGGTTTCACGCCGGCCGTTTCCATCTTCGTGAATTGCGAAACCGAGGAGGAGCTCGACCGCCTCTACGCCGCGCTCTCCGACGGCGGCAGCCCACTGATGCCCCTCGGCCACTATGGCTTCAGCAAAAAGTTCGGCTGGACCGCCGACCGCTACGGCCTTTCCTGGCAGCTGAACCTGCAGGCCTAACGGTATCGCTCACCCGTTTATTTTTCCGCAGGGCGCAGCGCGGCTGTTTATTGAAAAGAGAAAATGACCTACATTTATTTTTCCTTTTATGGCCGTATCTGATCCTGCGACAAATCCGGTGAACAGCCTGAACGTGGTGGCCCTCATTGAAGCCATCCCCGGGAATAATATCCTGGTCAGGGCCGACCCGCCCGCCTATACCGTGGCGGCGGTTAGCTCCGCTTATGCCCGCCTTGCCGGCAAGACGACGGCCGACATCAGGGACAGCAGTTTTTTTGACAGCTTCCCCGCCCAGGGTGACAGCACGAACGACCTTCGCGCCTCCTTCGGCAAGGCCATCGAAGAAAAGGAACCGAACGAGATCGTTCTTCATCCGCACAACGGCGACACCGCCTACCGCAAGGCTACCAGCACACCGCTGCTCAACGAGCACGGCGACGTGAGCTTTGTCCTCCACAGCATCAGCGATGTGCCCGGCCTCGCCATGAATGAGCTCTCGGAGCGCGAGCAAACCCTTGAGCTTGCCATGGAGATCGGTGAGCTCGGCATCTATCGCATCGACCTCGAAACCGACACGGCCCACTACTCGCAGCGCGTTATGGATTGGTTCGGATTCGACCGCCGGCAGGTACCGCTGACCGAGGTGTTCCCGCAGATACACGAGAACGACCGCGCCCGCGTGGAGCAAGCCTTTCGCGGCAGCCTCCTCGGCGAGCAGGGCGGGCGCCACGACCTTACCTACCGCGTGGCCGGCCCCGATGCGCCGGTCCGTTATCTGCGCTCGCTTGGACAGGTGCAGCTGCACGAAGGCCGGCCCGTAAGCGTATCGGGCATGATCCAAGACGTGACCGAACAGGTGCAGACGCAGCAGCGGATCGAGGAAATGGTGGCCGATCGCACGCGTGAATTGCGCGAGGCGCACGAGTCGCTGTCGCGGGCCAACGACAAGCAGCAGGAGATCATCAACGTATTTCATACACCCCTGCAGGTGCTTGAGCCCCTGTTCGAGAACGGGGCCATCGTCGATTTTCGCTACAAGCTGACCAATAAGGCCTATGCCGCTTATGCCGATACGACGCCGGATAAGATCCAGGACAAGCGCGTTGGCGAGGTCTTTCCCGGCTACTTCCAGACCGACAGCTTTACCAAGGTGGCCCGCACTTTCGAGACCGGCATTTCCGATACGTGGGAGATCCATTACGACCTCGACGGCCTCGACCTCTACAACGAGATGAGTGCTACCCGGATGGGCGGAGAGGTGGTGGTGCACTTCACCGATTTTACAAAATTGAAAAACCTTCAGCTCGACCTGATGCGCAAGATCGAAGAGCTCGAGCGCTCGAACCAGCACCTCGAGGAATTTGCGCATGCCGCCTCGCACGATCTGAAGGAGCCGATACGAAAGATACAGGTGTTCACGGCCCTGCTTAAGGACCAGCTGAGCAGCCGGCTGCAGGAGACCGAGCTCCAAACATTCAACCGCATCGAGAACGCAACGAGCCGCATGGGATTGCTGGTCGATGATCTTTTGCTTTACTCGCACGTGAGCCAGCATCCGCTCGAGATGGAGCTGGTCGACCTGAATAAAAAATTGCAGCGCGTGCTCGAAGACCTGGAGCTGTATATCGCGGAGAAGGGCGCGGAGATCAACATCGGGCCGCTGCCCGAGGTCAGGGGTTATCGCCGGCAATTGCAGCAGATGTTCCAGAACCTCATCAGCAATGCCCTCAAATACAGCCGTGAAGGCGTAAGGCCGCGGGTCGATATTTCGGCCCGCCTCGAAGCCATCGACGGGCAGCCCTGCCACATCATCGAGGTGCGCGACAACGGCATCGGCTTCGAGCAGAAATATGCCGACAAGATCTTCCAGATGTTCGCGCGTCTGCACGGCAAGCACGAATACAGCGGCACGGGCATAGGCTTGTCCATCGTGAAAAAAGTGGTGGAGACGCATGGCGGAAAGATCAGCGCTACGGGTGTTCCGGGCGTCGGTGCGGTGTTCACGATCCATCTTCCGGTGTGACAGACACTCTTTCTTTTCCCCACTTCTCCTCCTGCATAAATCGGCGACAGCTTCAAAGCCTTACCGGAAGCGGCTTCTGTCAATCCAGGAAAATCAAAATGTTGTCAGAAATTCTGCGTGGCAGGATCATTCTTCCGCCGGCAGGTAGATCTTGAAATTGGAGCCTGTCCCCACCTTGCTGTCCACCTTGATAAAGCCGTCATGGTTCTCGACCACTTTCTTTACGATCGACAGGCCCACGCCCGTACCCGCATACTCATGCTTGCCGTGCAGCCGCGTGAACATCTGGAAGATCTTGCTTGCATACTGCTCCTCGAACCCGATGCCCTTGTCCGAAACGCTGATGCAGTAATAGGGCCGGCCGCCTGCCTCGGCAAGCTCGCTCGTGATGCTGATCTCGGGCGCCACGCCGGGCCGGTTGTATTTAAGGGCGTTGCTGATCAGGTTTTGAAAGAGCTGCTGCAATTGCCGGCGGTAACCCTGTATCGTCGGCAACTGCGCCGTTTTTATCACTGCGGATTTTTCCTGTACATGCAGCTCCAGGTCTTCGAGCACGCGCCTGATCTTTTCATTCAGGTTGATCTCTTCCTTGCGGTGCGGCCGCTGGCTCACGTGCGAGTAAAGCAGCAGGTCGTCCACCAATAGTCCCATGCGGGTGCTGGCGCTCTCTATGCGCTCGAGCAGGCCTTTGTCGGTTTCCGAGAGCTGGCCGTCAAGCTGGGCTTTCAGGCGGCCGGTAAATACCTGGATCTTGCGTATCGGTTCCTTCAGGTCGTGCGAGGCCGCGTGCGCAAATTCCTCAAGGTGCTGGTTGGATCGTTGCAGCTCGCGGTTCATCACCTGCAGGGCCTCGTTGGCTTCGGCAAGCTGGTGGGTGCGCTCGGTTACCGTGTCCTCGATGCGGCGGCGGGCCAGCACCTGCTCAGTCACGTCCTGGATGATGCCGGTCACCGAAACAGCTGCGCCTTTTTCGAAGCGCGTCGTGCCCATGGAGCGGAGGTGGTGCACCTGGCCGCCGCTGCCGATGGTGCGGTAGGTAATATCGTGCTTCCCTTCGTTCGTGCCGGCGATGGCGCCGCCATAGGTTGCGCTTACGCGGGCCTTGTCCTCGGGGTGTATGCTGTCGAGGATCGTGCGCAGCGAAGACTGCTGGCCGTCGAGGCCGAACCAGTCCATCAGCTGCCGTGAATAAGTGGCGCTGTCAGCAGCGACGTTCACACTAAAATCACCGAGGCCGCCGATCTCCACGGCCATGTCGAGGCGTTGCGTGTTTTCGGCCAGCGTGTTTTTGGTCAGCACCTCATCGGTCACTTCGTTGCCGACGGCCAGCACGCCGGCGGGCGCCGTGCCGCCATCGATATAGTAGGGCTTGTAGATGAAATTATAATAGCAGGTTTCTTCATGGCCGTTGCGGTTGAGCGTAATCGGCTCGTTGTAAAGCTGTCTGATTTCACCGCTGGCCATCACCTCGCGAAAGAGTGCGGCGTAGCCCTGGCGGCCCAGCTCGGGAAGCACGTCCAGCAAGGGTTTGCCGATGATGTCCTCGCCGCGGCCCCACTGACTGCACGTATAAGCATTGGCCATTTCGATCACCAGCTCGTCGCCGCGAAGTATGTAGACCGATAACGGCACCTGCATAAAAAGGCTGTGGGCCTGGTCTGTGGCTTCCTGCGTGACGGTCTCTATAGTTTGAATGATGTGGGTGATGCCGCCGTCCGTGCCGGTTACCGGCTTGCTGGTGTGCCGGTGGTGCCGGGTGGTTAACCGTTGCTCGGTGCCCGTAGCCAGCAGCTCGTTGAGGCTGATCAGAAGATCGGTATCGGCTTCATGGTGCAGGTAGGATGGGCGGCTGTCGAAAAGGCTCTTGCCGATGAGGGCCTCGCGGGTGCTGCCGGAGGTCTTCAGGTAATCGGGCGTGGCGGCAACGACCGTAAAGCGGGGCGCATCGGCACGGAGCAGCACGTGGCTGCCCGGCGTGGCTTCAAAAAGTCGGAGGGCGCTTACGGGCATATCATCCGCAGGTGTTCTATAGCCGGCATCATTCATCATTCACTCTTCCATTTTGCTTTTTGGATAATCATCGCACAGTATGAAGGCGGGCACGGTGTAAGTTAGTGCAAGGGCAGTGTTTATCGGGTTGGTGCGCCGATAATATTCCAAAGAAAAACGCCGGAAGCCAGGCCGGGCCTGCTTGGCGGGCCGATGCGCAACCGATCCCCATGCCCTGCCCCGATAGGGTAGATGACCGGGAAAATCCTTCCTGAAAATGCGGCCGACTTCATCGCGGAAACTAACGGATATGAACACACGTAAATAAAATTCTGTTTAAAACGGGGGGCGGACGGCCTTGCGCTTGCCCGGCAGTAGCCGCGCAAGCGCGGCCGTATCGATTGTGGCATATTTATTATGAAAAATGAATGGAAGGTTGAACTACCCGCTGGCCGCAAGGATAACGGCCGACGAATTTTAAGCTCATCAAAAAAAATAAATTCTATGCTGGCAATGAACTACCGTGGGCCCTTTCGCGTGCGTGCCGACCGCAACAAGCCCATGCCTGAAATCCTGCACCCGAGCGATGCCATCGTGCGGGTGACCCGCTCCTGTATCTGCGGCTCCGATCTTCACCTCTACCACGGCCTCGTGCCCGACACCCGCGTGGGCATGACCTTCGGCCATGAATTCACCGGCATCGTGGAAGAGATCGGCCCCAATGTGCAGAACCTTAAAGTGGGCGATCATGTGCTCGTGCCTTTCAACATCGCCTGCGGCTCCTGTCCCTTCTGCAAGCAGGAGCTCTACGGCAACTGCCACGAATCGAATCCCGAGGCTACGGCCGTGGGCGGCATCTTCGGCTACTCGCACACCGCCGGCGGCTACGACGGCGGACAGGCCGAATACGTGCGTGTACCCTATGCCGACGTAGGCCCCGTCATCATCCCCAAAGGCATGGACCTCGACGATGCCGTACTGCTCACCGACGTTACGCCCACCGGCTACCAGGCCGCTGAAATGGGCGGCATCCGCAAGGGCGATACGGTCGTGGTGTTCGGCGCCGGACCCGTGGGCATCATGGCCGCACGCTGCGCCTGGTTCTTCGGCGCGGGCCGCGTGATCATCATCGACCATATCGAGTACCGCCTCGAGTTTGCCAAGACCTATTCGTATTGCGAAGCCTATAATTTCAAGGAGATGGACGATCCCGTCGTCTTCCTCAAAAAAGCCACGGGCGGCCTCGGCGCCGACGTGTGCATCGATGCGGTAGGCTGCGACGCCGCGGGCAATGCCCTGCAAAGCCTCGTAGGCCGCAAGCTGCCGCTCACGGGCGGTTCGGCCACGGCCCTGCACTGGGCGATCAACTCCGTAAAGAAGGGCGGCATCGTGTCGATCGTGGGCGTATACGGACCGCTCGATACGCTCGTGCCCATCGGCAACGTGGTAAATAAAGGACTGACGATCCGCGCCAACCAGGCCTCCGTAAAGCGCCTGCTGCCGCGCCTCATCGACCACGTGATGGCGGGACGCCTGAACCCCAAAGGACTCATCACCCACCGCATACCGCTGGAAGAGGTGGCCGAAGGCTATCATATCTTCTCGGCCAAGCGCGACAACTGCATTAAGCCCCTGCTTGTTCCTTCATCCGCTCAAACAGCATAAAACAACGATCATGGAAAACAATACAGAGCAACAGCCGATGTCTCCGGAAGCGGCGATCGAAAACGGAGCGTTCGATTCGGATAACGACCGCAACATTGCCGGCCGGCCCAAGGATATACCGGGCTGGGGCATGGATGCCGACCCGGAGAATAATCCCACCTACCCGATGAAGAGCTATACCGGCGCCGACCACGAGCGGCTGAAATACGAGCGGCCGCCGCAGCAGCCCCTTACCGTAGAAATACTGCACTCGATCGAAAGGCCGGGACCCACGCGCGTGTTCGGTACGTCCACGCCGCCGCAGGGCATCAGCGGTCACGTGCGGCGCTTTGCCTTCCGCTACAGCGAATCGACCTATGCGCACTGGGTGCCGCTGGTGCTTGCCGACCGCATCGACGTGGTGCAGGGCATCATCGACGATCTGAAGCGCGGCCATATTCCCAACATATTTGCCGAAAAGGGCTGGAATGCCGAATGGAAATACAACCGTGCGGGCCTCATAAAAAAGATAGCGGTGAGCGCCGTGGTCGTTACGGCCGTGGTGGTGCTGCTGTCGCGGAAAAAAAGGCGCGGGCTAGCATAGCAATGCACTCTTTCTCTTTCTCACATAGAGTGCAGAAAGAGAAAGAGTGCGTTCATTAAGGCGATACGTATTTATACGTGTGGCGTTTCGGACCTTAATAGCCGGTCGGCCACGTCCTGCCAGCTGTCGACGCGGTCGTAGCCGGTGAGGGCATAGTTGTGCGGTGCGGTGAAGAGCAGTCGCCCGCCTCCGAAATAGTCGAGGTTCTTCGGGTAGTCGTCGATCATGTAATCGCCGGTAATGACGGACTTACTGCCGCAGAAGATGATCTGCTGCCAGCCGATAAAAGGAAAATGCTTCGCCAGCCATTCGAACTTCTCGGGCAGCGACTGCGGGAACTCCATGGCGGAGGAAACGATAAAGACCTTGTATTTTTTATTCAGCTCGGCCACTACTTCCTGACTGTCCTTCATCAGAGGGGCGGTCAGGAAAAAGCCGGGCGTATGCAGCAGGCGGTGGATCACGTCGGGCTGGGGAAAGGCGCCGACCTCGGGCTTGCCCAGCAGCGCCTGCCGGTCGATGTTCTCGCCGGTTTCGCGGTTATAGGCTTCGATAAAATGACGGGAGATGTCCGCCATCACATTATCCATATCAATGATCAGGGTTTTCATCTGGCGAAGCTACTCCAAAAAGTACGCCTCCCAAGCCTTTTGAACGGGTGCTTTAATCTGCAGTAATTAGAGTAAAGATGTGTGCGTTGAGAAAAACTGGTAAAACTTATTACGCCTCAACGATCGTAACTCTTTTAAGATATTTTTTGGCTTCCTCAATCTGATTCGGAAACAAAGTCCTGCCCTTCAATTTCGCGGCAACCAAAGATAATAGTCCTTTTTCAGGAACTTTTACCAGGCTTTCTTGCTCTTTGTCTTTAGTTTCCATGCTAAATTTTAAATTGTTTTTCCTCGGAAAAACAGCGCTGCATTGCTTGTCTACCTCATAACTCTTAATGTCGGCCATAAGATAATTTCTTACTAACACGGTCCAATTTACCCATAGTATAATCTATTCGAGAGATCAGCCCGATTAGATTCTTATCAAATTTAAAAGGTCGATTTCTTTTCGATCTCCGGCAGGGCTTCGTCGATGCGGCGGGCCAGCTCGGGCAGCTTGATCGTGGGCACGGCCGGAAAGAGGTGGTGCTCGAGGTGGTAGAACATGCTGAAGGTGAGCTTGTTTTTCCAGCCGCTGCGCTGCGTGCGCGCATACTCCGGACTGTCGTGCGTATCGTGGTGAACGGTCCATACGGCAAAGAAGGCCATGAGGGCTTCGCCGGCCACCATCACCGCGATATGATAGATGAGAAAACCGATGTGGAAGTAAAAGGCGATAAAGGCGAAAGTCGCTATGGAAGCCAGTTCCAGCAATACGTTCGTGCGGTATTTTTTATTGCCCAGCTCTAGGGTCACCTTATGAATGAGGAAGATGTGCACCGGGCCGTAGAGGATGGCGCCGTACCAGCTCATGCCCGCCGACTTGCCTTCGTAATCGTCCTCGCCGAGGCAGTATTTGTGGTGCCGGATATGGTTGAACTTGACCGCGTGTATCGACACCATCATCAGGATGCTGTTGCTGTACAGCGTGAACCAGGTGAGGAATTTATTCGTGCCCAGGGAATTGTGAAAGCCGTTGTGCACCTGTCGCAAGCCCGTGAGAAAGAAGAAGGCCGAGAAGGGAAGGGCCAGCAGGTAGTAGCCGTAAAATGCAAGCGTGATCGAAATGAGGAACCAGGGAATGGTGAGGTTGTTCTCGATAAGCATTTCCCGGAGGGTGAGGCTCTTCAGGTCTTTCCATTCAACCTTCCTGAGCAGTTCGTGGTGCGTCATTGCCGGTTTGTTAGGTGTGATCCGTACTGCGCGCATTCATTTTCCGCACCCAAATGTAGGCACGTTTGCTCGGATGCTCGGCATCTTTATAAGGTTGCCGCTCAAGCGCATCGATCACCTCGAAGCCCGTCTCTTCAACAAGGGTGAGAATCGTTGCCAGCTCGAAAAAATTGAAATCGATATGCACGTCGTGGCCGAGGAAGGTGTCGAGGTGAACGCTGCCGTTGCCGCAATGAAAGGAAAAGAGGAACTGCCCGCCGGGCTTCAGTATGCGGTTGATCTCCTGAAAGGCGCTGCGCACCTGCGTTTCATCGAAATGGACGATGGAGTAGAAGGCTATGGCCGATCCGAAAGAGTCGCCGGCGTGGGGGAGCTTCAGCATATCGGCCACGGCAAACTGCAGCTCCGGATTGAGGCTCTGCGCCACGGCGATCATCTGCGGAGCGATGTCGGTGCCGAGCAGGTTGCTGATGCCGCAGTCGTGAAGGAAGCGGGTGGTTTGGCCCGGGCCGCAACCAAGATCGATAAGGGGGCCGGCCTCCCTGTTCTCTGCCGCAAAGGATCGGAGCAGGAGGCGGTCGAGGTGCTTATGCGCGAGCTCGTTCATGAACTGCCCGGCATAGTCGCGGGCCGTCTTGTCGTAGCAGTCGATAATATCCTTCTCCTGTTGCGCAGCCATATCGGTAAAATTAAGCGATGCAAAATTGAGGAGTTGTCTGAATTATATTTATATTTTTTATATTCATGTGGAGGTTAAATTTTCGTGCAGCGTAAATTTTCGGTGCGGCTCCGGGTTAACCTGTATTTTGGTAAATAACGATCTTTGCATTTCAATGCCGCCGCCGTTCTTTTCACCGGCTGGCGGCTGTTCAAAAAATTCTTCCCGAAACAGGCCTGAAAAGGCCCGCTGTGCAGGGAATGATCTTATTTTGCATCTGGCTTATCAACTATGGACGAAACTCTCAAAGGCACCGAGCTTTTCGCTGAATTGTACGACGTGCAGCCGCAGGCCATCATCTGGATGCGCCCCATCCGCGCGGCAGGCGAAGACCGCATCGTCGATTTCGAATACGCCTACGCCAACGACGAAGGCCTCAACTACCTCAAGCTTACCCGCCAGGAATTTACCGGCCTGCGCATCTCCACAACGCCCACGGTTGCGGACGAGCTGCGCCAGGCTGTCTTCGACGAGGTGCTCGACGTATACACCCGCGGCCTTCCTTCGGAAACCTCGACGTATAATTCCGCGCTCCATAAACACGCCCGCGTATTGCGCAC
>Ga0247771_1000341_pt1 | contig 15734 bp, 9 predicted proteins | sample UWRJL197509C6_FD_179948 | JGI IMG/M metagenome (GOLD analysis project Ga0247771, IMG submission 179948) | Plant litter microbial communities from Arlington Agricultural Research Station in Wisconsin, United States - UWRJ-L197-509C-6 | ecosystem: Environmental > Terrestrial > Plant litter >...
AGGTTCACGATGTCGGGCACGGGCGATTGCGCCAGCTCGGCCAAGGCCTTGACGGCGGCGAGCTTCATCGATTCGTTGATCTGCGTGGCGCGCACGTCGAGCGCGCCACGGAAGATGTAGGGGAAGCCCAGCACGTTGTTCACCTGGTTGGGAAAATCGCTGCGGCCGGTGGCCATGATAAGATCGCTGCGGGCGGAGGTGGCATCCTGCCAGGAGATCTCGGGATCCGGGTTGGCCATCGCGAACACGATGGGGTTCTTGGCCATGCTCTTCACCATGTCGGCGGTCACTACGTTGCCCACGCTCAGGCCCACGAACACGTCGGCGCCCTTCATGGCCTTGTCGAGGCTGAGGCCGGGAGCGGCGTTGGCGAACTTTATCTTGAAGTCCTCGAGGTCGTTGCGTTCGCGGTGCAGCGCGCCCTTGATGTCGAACACGCAGAAGTTCTCGGGCTTTGCGCCCAGCGATACGTAGAGCTGGATGCAGGCCATGGCGGCCGCGCCGGCGCCGTTGATGACGAAGCGTACGCGGTCGATCTTTTTCTTTTGCACCTGCAGGGCGTTGAGCAGGGCGGCGGCGCTGATGATGGCGGTGCCGTGCTGGTCGTCGTGCATCACGGGTATGCTCAGCTGCTCGCGGAGGGCGCGCTCGATGGTAAAGCATTCGGGCGCCTTGATATCCTCGAGGTTGATGCCGCCGAAGGTGGGCTCGAGCGCTTTTACGATCTGTACGAACTTGGTGGGATCGGTTTCGTTGATCTCTATGTCGAACACGTCGATGTCGGCGAAGATCTTGAAGAGTACGCCCTTGCCTTCCATGACGGGCTTGCTGGCTTCGGGGCCTATGTCGCCGAGGCCCAGCACGGCGGTGCCGTTGCTGATCACGGCTACGAGGTTGCCCTTGGCGGTATATTGATAAACGTTTTCCTTGTTGGCGGCGATCTCCTTGCAGGGTTCGGCTACGCCGGGCGAGTAGGCAAGGGAGAGGTCGCGCTGGGTCTTTGCTTCCTTGGTGGGCACCACCTCGATCTTGCCGGGGCGTCCCTTGGAATGGTATTCGAGTGCCTGTTGTTTCCTTAGATCCTTCTGCATGTAGATAGATTTATCATGCCTTCCGCTGCTGCACTATCTTGGTCCGCGGCATGATGATGGGTTCAAACGGGTGCAAAATACAAATATAAAGGGGTTAGCGCCTCAGCGGCCCGGCGGGGTGGCGGTGCTGCCCAGCAGGGCCATCACGGCAATCCCGGTTTCAATGGCCGATTCGTCGATGTTGAATACGGGTGTATGTACGCCGGCGGTGATGCCTTTCGCTGTGTTGGCCGTGCCCAACCGGAAGAAGCAGCCCGGTATCTTCTGCGAGTAATAGCCGAAGTCCTCGGCCCCCATTCTTATCTCGGTCTCCTCCACATTTTCCGCGCCCATGTAGGAAGCGGCCAATGTCCGGGTGCTTTGATAAAGCGCTTCGTGATTGTATACGGTCGGGTAGCCCACGTCGATATTGAGGTCGATGGTGGCGCCCATGGATTCCACGAGGCCGGTGGCCAGCTTGCGGATGATCTCGTGCGCGCGGAAGCGCCACTCTTCGTCCATGGCCCTGAAAGTGCCCATCAGCTTTACTTCCGAGGGAATGACGTTGGTGGTATGTCCGCCCTGAAAAGATGTGATCGAAAGTACGGAGGGCTTAAGCGGGTTGTTGTTGCGGCTGATGACCTGCTGCAGGGCCACGATCAGCTGGGAGGCTACGAGTATGGTGTCGGCGGTGAGCTGCGGTGCGGCGGCATGACCGCCCTTGCTTCGGATGGTGATATATATTTCGTCGGCGCTGGCCATGACCTTGCCGGCACGGAAGCTCAGCTTGCCCACCTCGAGCTGCGGGTTTACATGGAGGGCGAAGATGGCTTCGGGTGCGGGGTCGGAGAGGACGCCTTCGCGGATGAGGAGGCTGGCGCCGCCGGGATTTTTTTCTTCGCCGGGCTGGAAGATCAGCTTCACGGTACCTTCCCAGTCGTTGCGGGTTTCGGCGAGGATGCGGGCCGCGCCGAGGAGGCAGGTGGTATGAACGTCGTGGCCGCAGGCGTGCATGATGCCGGGGCGGGTGGAGCGGTAATCGACCTCGTTCTCTTCCTGTATGGGGAGGGCGTCCATATCGGCGCGGAGGGCTACGATGCGGGCGCCGGGGTTGCGGCCTTCGATGAGGCCGATGACGCCGGTGGTGGCGCGCACCTCGTGGGGGATGCCGTAGGAGGCGAGCTGCTGCCGGACAAAGGCCGACGTTTCAAACTCCTGGTAGCTCAGCTCGGGGTGGGCATGAAGGTGGTGCCGGATACCGATGAAGTGCGGAGCATACTGCCTGGCGAGGTCCCTGATCTTCTGCTGGAGCATGCTCAAAATTACAGTTAGCGGCTTAGAGTTCCCGGTCGGCGGATATTATTTATTAAATGGAGATCAATTCGATGCCGGGCATTCGTATAAATGCTGTTGAAGGAATTGCCGGTGCCGCCTGGTGGAGGTGATCTGATTCCGGCCTTGATCCTCGCAAATGCAAAGCATTCGGCCAACTGCGTCATCAGTTGGAACAGGATGATTTCAGAGCGCTTTGGATCAATTTCTTAATGAGAAAAACACCAATCATTTACGGAAAAAAACCTTTTGGCTGTGTGGGCAATTCTTTTACTGTCTGATTTACCGAAGTATATTTGTTAAGCAAGCTATCCGCCAAAAATCTAGCTCGGCTGCGTATGAAAAAATTACAGGTTGATGGGAATTGGAACGACGGTAATGCAACCGTAAAAATGAGCCTGCCGGTTATGATCTTCCGGGAAGAACCCAACTACATAGCCTACATTCCTGTACTCGATCTTTCGGGCTATGGCACTAAAGAAGAGGATGCCTTTGGTTCCCTGAAAATAGCGATCGATGAATATTTTAAATATACAGTCAGCAAGAACACGCTTCTTGAAGACCTGAAAGCGCATGGCTGGACGATCAGAAAGAAAAACAAGCCCTACCTCGCTCCCGACATTACCGACCTTATTCATAAAAATGAATATCTCCACGATATCGTAAATACGAAACAATACCGTATGGACCGTATGCCGGTAGATCTTCCGCAATGCGCCTGACGATGAGCTTCAGGCCGGGCAACTGCAGTATCGACACGCTAAGAAAAATTTTAACGCATCAGGGTTGTAAGAAGATCCGTACGAATGGGGGTCACGAAATCTAGACGAGAAAGGATCTGTTGAGGCCTATTACTTTTCAAAACCACATCGACCCGGTTCCGTAATTCATCCTGCTGCAGATCATGCGAGCGCTTTCCCTGACGAGGAAAAGGGTAGAACAGATCCTTTCGGAAACCTGAGCCCCTTACCTGTTCAAAAGACTACTGATCCATATCTTTCTCCGGCGTCACTTCGATGGTGTCGTTGACGATGAAGATGCCCTTGGGAAAAAACGGTGCGAGGGTCTTCTGGTATTGCAGCGCTTCCTCGCGGGTCCGGAAGTCGCCGGCCTTGACCTTGAAGAAGGGCGACTGGTATACGAGGTAGGCCTTCAGCTCGGGGAAGTTGGTATAGATGCGGGTCTTGGCCGCGATGGCTTCGTCCCTTTTATTGGTGTTCACCACCAGCAGCCGGTAGCCGCGGGCGGTGCGGGCCGTGGAGCGCTTGATATAGGCGTTGGCTTCGGCCTGCTTGCGTACCAGCAGGTCCAGGCGTGGATCCTTGTGGATGGTCACGAGGCCGGTAGTGTCCTGCGCATCCGCGTTGCGTACAAGAAAGAGAAGGGCGAGGATCAAAAGGTATTTCATGGTTTCGTATGTTTTTCTTCTTCGGTGATGGCGATGCCGGCGCTGCAGCCCAGCCGCGTGGCGCCGGCATCGAGCAGCTGCTTTGCAAATTCATAAGTGCGGATGCCGCCGCTGGCCTTTACTTCGATGGAGGCGGGCAGGTGCTGGCGCATCATCCGCACGGCCTCCACGCTGGCGCCCGCTTCGGCATAGCCGGTCGATGTTTTCAGGAATTGTATGGGGTAGTGCCGATAGAGCTCGCAGCACTTGATGATTTCGTCGCGGGTAAGGATGCCGCTTTCGATGATGACCTTGATGGCCGCGCCGGCGGGCCCGGCCACCTGCACCAGGCTGTCGATCTCGCTCTCGAGATAGGCCATGTCGTTGCTTTTGAAGGCCGCGATATTCATCACCACATCGAGCTCCTGCGCGCCCTGATCAATAGCTTCAATGGCCTCGGCCCGCTTGGCTTCGTAGTGGCTGTAGCCGAAAGGAAAACCGATCACCGTCGCCACCTTAGGTGTTGCGCCTTCGAGCAGCTGCGCCGCATCGCGCACATAGTAGGGCGGGATGCACACAGCCGCGAAACCGTAAGCGCGCGCTTCGCCGCACAGCTTTTCGATATCGGCCAGCGAGGTCGAAGGCTTCAGGATCGTATGGTCAATAAATTGGGCGACACGCATGTAAAAAGTATTTAAATTTAGACCTCTTCTGAACCAGACTTCTTTACAAAGTAATTTAAAACGTTCAACATGAAAAAAGCGAAAAGCTTATTCCTTGCTTGTGGCGTTTTGTGCCTCTCCCAGTGGACCTGGGCGCAGCCGACCTTTCCGGAGAACGGAGTGGCCGATGTGCGTCACGGTCAGTATGCCTTTACGCATGCTACCATTGTGAAAGATGCAAGCACCACGCTCACCAACGCCACACTGCTGATCAGGGACGGCAAGATCACCGCCGTCGGAACCGACATCAAGCTGCCCGCCGGGGCCGTCGAAGTGAATTGTACCGGCAAATACCTCTATCCCTCCTTCGTGGATATCTATGCCGACTACGGCACCACCACGCCCCAGCGCCCCCAGGGCCAGTTCAACTTCTTCGCCCAGGCCCAGATCGAAAGCGCTACCAAGGGCGCCTACGGCTGGAACCAGGCCATCAAGAGCGAAGCCGACGCTTACAAGGTCTTCGCCGTGGACGAAGCAAAGGCCAAGCCCCTCCGCGACCTCGGCTTCGGTTCCGTACTCGCCCACGTGCATGACGGCATCGCCCGCGGCACCGGCACCTTCGTGAGCCTCGCCAGCGAAAAAGAAAACCTGGTCATCATCAAAGATCGCGCATCCGCCAACTATTCTTTCAATAAAGGTTCGTCCACCCAGGGTTACCCCAACTCCATGATGGGCATGATCGCCCTGCTGCGCCAGAGCTACCTCGATGCGCAGTGGTACAGGAACAAGCCCGCGCAGGAAGGCCTCAACCTCAGCCTTCAGGCCTGGAACGGCAACCAGTCGCTGCCCCAGATCTTCGAAGCCAACGATAAATGGAACGACCTGCGCGCCGACCGCATCGGCGACGAGTTCGGCGTACAATACATCATCAAGGGCGGACAGAACGAGTACCAGCGCATGAAGGAGATCAAGGCCACCAACGCCACCTTCATCGTGCCCCTCAACTACCCGCAGGCCCAGGACGTGGAAGACCCTAACGACGCCCGCTTCGTATCGCTTGCCGACCTGAAGCACTGGGAGATGGCGCCCACCAACCCCGCCGCTTTCGAAAAGGCCGGCGTGCCCTTCTGCCTCACCACCGCCGACCTGCGCGATGTAAAATCCTTCTGGACCAACTTACGCACGGCTTTCAACTACGGCCTCTCCGAGAGTGCCGCCCTCGCCGCCCTCACCAAAACGCCCGCCACCGCCCTTGGCGTATACGACCAGGTGGGCAGCCTCGATGCCGGCAAGTGGGCCAACTTCCTCATCACCTCGGGACCCATCTTCAACGAACGCACCACCATCTACCAGAACTGGGTGCAGGGCATGAAGTACAGCGTAAAGGACGATAGCTGGACCGACCCGCGCGGCCGCTACAAGATCGTCATCAACTCCGCCGGCGGCCCCGTCAACTACACCCTCGATTTCAAGAACAATACGACGGCCAGCCTTATCGGCAAGGACACGACCACCTCGCGCTTTTATTTCGATGGCCGCCAGGTGCGCATCAACGTAGCGCCCGAAAGAAGAGGCGGCAGCGGCGAGAACATGCGCCTCAGCGGCATCGTGGGCAACGAAGGCTGGAGTGGCTACGGTGAGGACAGCGCCGGCCGCAGCTTTACCTGGACAGCCGTATACGACGGTGCCGGCAGCAATCGCCCCGACAGCGCCCGCAAGCGTCCCCTCTCGCCCATCGGCAAGGTGACCTATCCCTTCGAACCCTTCGGCTGGACCGAAGACCAGGCGCCGAAGCAGGAGACCATCCTCATTAAAAACGCTACGGTATGGACGAATGAAAAAGAAGGCATCCTTGAAAATACCGATGTGCTCATACGCAACGGCAAGATCGCAGCGGTAGGCAAGAACCTCTCCGATGCCTCGGCCCGCGTGATCGACGGCACCGGCAAGCACGTAACGCCCGGCATCATCGACGAGCACTCGCACATCGCGGCGGCCTCCATCAACGAAGGCGGCCAGAGCGTGACGTCCGAAGTGCGCATCGGCGACAACCTCAACCCCGACGACATCAATATCTACCGCCAGCTGAGCGGCGGCGTCACCACCTCGCATATCCTCCACGGATCGGCCAATACCATCGGCGGACAAACGCAGCTCATCAAGCTTCGCTGGGGTGCGAACGACGAAGACCTGAAGTTTAAAAACTCCGCGCCCTTCATCAAGTTCGCACTGGGCGAGAACGTGAAGCGTTCGCCCTCGGCCGTCGGCAACAACTCGAACAACAACCGCTACCCCGATACGCGCATGGGTGTTGAGGAAGTGCTGGTCGATGCCTTTACACGCGCCAAGGATTATCAGAAAGCCTGGGCTTCGTACAACGGCACGCGCGACAAGAAAGGCCTCAATGCGCCCCGCCGCGACCTCGAGCTCGACGCGCTCGTAGAAATACTGAACAACAAGCGCTTCATCACCTGCCACTCCTACGTGCAGAGCGAGATCCTCAGTTCGATCGACGTAGCCAACCGCATGGGTTATCACTACAACACGTTTACCCACATTCTCGAAGGCTACAAGGTGGCCAAGGAAATGAAGGCGCATGGCGCCAACGCCTCGACCTTCTCCGACTGGTGGGCCTACAAGATGGAAGTGCAGGATGCGATCCCCTACAATGCCGCCATCATGCAGAAGGTGGGGCTCAACGTAGCCATCAACTCTGACGATGCCGAGATGGCGCGCCGCCTGAACCAGGAAGCCGCCAAGATCGTGAAGTACGGAGGCGTGAGCGAAGAGGAAGCCCTGAAGATGGTGACCCTCAACCCTGCCAAGATGCTGCACGTGGAAGACCGCGTGGGCAGCCTGAAAGTGGGCAAGGACGGCGACGTGGTAGTATGGAGCGATCATCCGCTGAGCATCTATGCCAAGTCGCTCTACACCATCGTGGACGGCATCGTTTATTTCGACCGCGTGAAGGACGAGCAGATGCAGAAGGTGGTGGATGCCGAGCGCAACCGCATCATCCGCAAGATGATCGGCGAAAAGCGCAGCGGCGCGCCCGTACAGCCGGCGATGCCGAGCTACCAGATCATGCACACCTGCTCCGAGCACTACCACAATCACGGCCTGCTCGTGATCGACGCAGACCAGATCGGCGATACCAACAACCAATAAACCAACAGACCATGAAAAAAATATTCCTTCTCTTCACCGTCATTTCGCTGGGCGCCGCCGCGCAGGAAACGGTGTACCCCGCACCGAAGCAGGCGCAGCCCATCGCAGTGACCGGCGCCACCGTGCATATCGGCAACGGGCAGGTGCTCAACAACGCCACCGTGCTGATGACCGACGGCAAGATCACGGCGGTCGGCACCAATGTTACCGTTCCTTCCAATGCCCAGGTGGTGAACGCGCAGGGCAAGCATGTCTATCCCGGCCTTATACTTTCGTCCTCCAACCTCGGCCTCGTGGAAGTGCCCAGCGTGCGCGCCACCAACGACGTGCAGGAGATCGGCGACATGAACCCCAACGTGCGCTCCATCGTGGCCTATAATACCGATTCGAAGATCATCAACACGCTTCGCTCCAACGGCATCCTGCTGGCCAATATCGTTCCCGAAGGCGGCCTGCTGAGCGGCACGTCGTCCGTAGTGCAGCTCGATGCCTGGACGCCGCAGGACGCTGCGTACAAGACCGATGCCGGCATCCATTTCAACATGCCCACCATGATGGCCCGCCCGCGCGGCTTTGGCTTCGGCGGTGGCAATGGTCCCAACCAGCCGCCCGCCGATCCCGTAAAGGAAGGCCTCGACCGTGTGGAAAAGATCAAGTCCTTCTTCCGTGAAGCGAAGGCCTACAATGCCGACGCCGCGCACGATGAGACCAACCTGAAGTTCGCTTCGGTAAAGGGTTTGTTCGACAAGAGCCAGAAGCTTTATGTTCATGCCAACACGGTCAAGCAGATGCTCGTGGCCCTCGACTTCGTGCGCGAGTTCGGCTTCGACGTGGTGATCGTCGGCGGGAGCGACAGCTGGCAGATCGCCGACCTGCTGAAGCAGAACAATGTATCGGTCATACTCAACCAGCTGCATAGCCTGCCCACACTCGAGGATGACGATGTGGACCAGCCGTACAAGACCGCCGCCATGCTGCAGAAAGCCGGCGTTACCTTCTCGCTCAACGACGAGGACGGACAGACGCGCGGCCGCAACCTGCCCTTCAATGCCGGCACGGCCGTTACCTACGGCCTCACCAAGGAGCAGGCGCTGCAGGCCATCACCCTTAACGCCGCCAAGGTGCTGGGTGTGGACAAGCAGACCGGCAGCATCGAGGTAGGCAAGGACGCCAACATCATCATCAGCGAGGGCGATATCCTCGACATGCGCACGAGCCAGGTAACGCAGGCCTTTATCCAGGGGCGCACCATCAACCTCGACGACAAGCAAAAGCAGCTCAACCAACGCTACATGACGAAGTACGGACTGCGACAGTTTTAGTGAGAGCGGCGAAACAGAAAGAGAGCGTTTACATTAAATAGCTACTACTAATACCAAGGCCCCGCAATTGCGGGGCCTTTTTGTATATATAATTTTACATGATATATTATAGCGGCTTGCTCGGACTCATGGGCAGCAGGCCGTCGTGGCCGCGCTCCGTAATCGTTTCGCGGGGCAGCTCGATGGTGGCGGATTGGCGGAGGTCGCGGGAGGAGGCGCCCACCTGTACCGTATAAATACCGGCGGCGGCGATCCAGGCGGAGCGGTCGGTGTAATAGGAAGCAAGGTCGCGGGCATCGATGGTGAAGCGTACCGTTTGCGACTGGCCCGGCTGCAGCAGCCCGGTCTTGGCAAAGGCCTTCAGCTCGCGCTGCGGCAGGGGCAGCGCACCCGCAGGCGCGGCGATATAAAGCTGCACCACTTCCTTGCCGGCCGCCTGGCCCTTGTTGGTTATGCGCACGCTGACGGTAACCGGCCCGTTCATCGCCTTGCTGCTCAGCGCCAGCTGGTCGTAACCGAAGCTGGTGTAGGAGAGGCCGTAGCCAAATTCGTAGGCAGGCGCCAGCGTACTCTTATTCTGCGCGCTTTCGTAAAAGCGGTAGCCGTTAAAGATCCCTTCGTCATACGTTACTTCGGAGGGCGTGCTGACTACAAATGAATGATTACTGGTGTCGGATGCTTGCGTGAGTCGGCCGGGAAAGCCCGTGGCCGTGGGCTCGTCGGCATAGGCCATGGGAAAGCTTACGGCAAGGCGGCCCGAAGGGTTGACGCGGCCCGTGAGGATGTCGGTGATGGCATGACCCGCTTCCTGTCCGGGTTGCCAGGCGAGGAGGATGGCGTCGGCATCATCGCGCCAGCTGGCGGTTTCCACTACGCCGCCGGTGTTGAGGATCACAATGGTCTTTTTATTCTTTTGCCTGAAGGCGGCCGATACGCGGTGGATGAGGGCTTTCTCGGTGGCGGTGAAATTAAAATCGCCTTCGAGGCGGCGGTCGGCGAACTCGCCCGAGTTGCGGCCGATGGTCACGAGGGCTACATCGTATACGCCGGCCATCTCCGTGATCACGCGGTCGTCGAGGTCCATCTCGGTTATCGGTGGCGGCAGCAGGAAGGCGTTGGCCTGGCGCGGTCGCCGTGCTTTTTGTTCGGCGATATAGCCGGTGTAGATGCCTTGCAGTTGCGGGTCGATGGTGTAGCCGGCGTCTTTCAATCCGTCGATGAGCGATACGGTGTAGGCTTCATTCACGTCGCCGCTGCCGGTGCCGCCGGTCACCATGTCGTAGGAGGCATTGCCGAAAACCGCTACCCGCTTGCCTTTCAGGGGGAGGGCATGATACTCGTTGCGCAGCAGCACCATTCCTTCGGTTGCGGCGGCGCGGGCCACCAGGGCATGACCCTTGAGGTCGGGACGATTGGAGGCTGCATAGTTCTTGAACGACGGCGTTAAGAGAATTATCTGGAGGATGCGCTCCACGTTGCGGTTCAGTATCTGCTCGTCGAGCTGGTGGTTGCGCAAGGCTTGCAGCAGTGCTTCCTGCTGGTTGCGGGTACCGGGCATCAGCAGGTCGTTGCCGGCCTTCATCTGGGCAACGGCATCGCGGCCGCCGAACCAGTCGGTCATCACGAAGCCTTTGAAATTCCATTCGTCGCGGAGCACGGTGGTCAGCAGATCGGCGCTCTCGGACGTATAAATACCGTTGATGAGATTATAGGAGGACATAACGGTCCACGGCTTCGAATGCTGCAGGGCGATCTGGAAGCCGCGCAGGTAGATCTCGCGGAGCGCGCGTTCGTCCACCACCACGTTCATGGTATTGCGGTTGAACTCGTGGTTGTTGGCCGCGAAGTGCTTGACGGAGGTGCCCACGCCCTGCGACTGTATTCCATTGACCATGGCGGCGGCTATGCGGCCCGAGATCAGCGGGTCTTCGGAATAATATTCGAAGTTGCGGCCGCCGAGCGGGTTGCGCTGGTTGTTGAGGGCGGGGCCGAGGAGGATGTCGACGCCGTACTCGCGCACTTCGTTGCCCATGGCGGCGCCTACGCGTTGCACGAGGGTCGTATCCCAGGACGAAGCCAGCAGCGTGCCGATGGGAAAGGCGGTGCAGAAATAGGAGCGTGATGAATCGTCGTTGCGGTAGGGTTTTATGCGCAGCCCGGCGGGTCCGTCGGCCACTACGATGGAGGGGATGCCCAGGCGGGGAATGGCGAAGGTGGTGCCTGCGGCGCCGGCCACGCGGTCGTTGGTTTGTCCTACCACGGGTCCTTCCATTTCTTTCGGCAGGCCGGGGAAGTGCATGCCCATGCCTACTACGAGGTTCACTTTTTCTTCGGTGGTCATGGCGGCCACCACGGCCTTGAGCGGACTTTTGCCCAGGCGCACCTGCGCATCGACCACAGTCAGGCACACGAGCGCGGCAAGCGACAACAGCAGTTTCTTCATATCTAACATATTACCTTAAATCTAATCTATTTTGGTCGACCAGTGAGGAGTTCTCAGTTGGCAGTTAGCAGTAGGCAGTTGGTTAATCAAAGAAGTAGATACTTTTTTATATGTATTTTTTTCATCTTTTCATGCTGATTGTGCTTTAGTTAATCAACTGCCTACTGCTGCGTCCGCCGTAGCTTCAGCGAAGGCGGGAGAACTCACCGCGAATAACGCTGCAGCAGCTCGCGCTCCGACTTCGAGAGGCTGGCCATGCCGTGCTTGTGGATCTTTTCGAGGATGCGGTCCAGCTCGGCCTGGCGGTCGCGCTTCTCGGCATTGTAGCGGTGGTCGATGGAGTAGGTTTTCTGTTCCGACTTGTAGAAAAGATTATCGACGAGAAGGGCGTGCGGCCGCGTGATGATGACATAGATAAAGGCGATCGCAGGCAGCGCAACCGCGGCGATGGTGAGCAGGTTGCCGGCCAGCGCTTCGGGATGCAGGAGCAGGGCCACGGCCATTCCCACCAAAGCGCCCGCTAGGTGGGCTTCGTGGCCGATATTATCCCTGCGCGAGCGGATGCCGTAGATCGAATAAAGAACAAAGGCCACGCCATAGATCCAGGCCGGTATGTAAATGGGCAGGAAGAGCAGCCCGATCCGCATGCCGGGCGCGAGCGCAATGGAAGCGAAGATCAACCCGCATACCGCACCCGACGCGCCCACGGAACTATAGCCGCTGTCGTGCCGGTGCACGAAAAGCGAGAACAGGTTGCCGCCCACCAGCGAAGCGAAATACACCAGCAGGAAACCCGCCGGGCCGAGGAAGAGCTCCGCGCTGCCGCTGAAAAAATAAAGCGACAGCATGTTGAAGAAGAGATGCCGCCAGCTCACATGCAGGAAGCCCGAGGTGGCCAGCCGCTTGTAGTCGCGGTACAGCAGCACGCGCTCCACCGAAAACTCGTAGCGTTCGAAAAAGCCGGTGTTGCTCAGCCCCCGGTAAGAGACGGCCACGTTGGCGATGATGAGCAGTATGCTGATGATGCCTGTATTCATGCGGAAGACCCTGGCGCTAATTTACTGGCCGCCGGCCGAAAAGAAAAGCAAAACCTGCCTGTCCTTGGGCAACCCCTCAAACGAAGGCCGCGCCGGGATGCTCCCGGCGCGGCCTTCACTAAGACTATTTATTAACCGTTCGAATGAATGCTTATTTCTTTACCAGCTTTTCGGTGGCAACGATCTGGCTGCCGCGGATAACGTCTACAACGTATACGCCGGCTTTCAGGTTCTTTACTTCGCTCAGCTCAAAGCGGTTGAGGCCCTGGGCGGCGGTGAAGTTCTTCAGCAGCAGCTGCTGGGCGCCGATGGTCATGATGCGCACGGTCACCTGCTCGCTTTTGTCGGTAGTATACAGTACGGCGGCGTTTTCTGTAGTGGGGTTGGGGTAAACCGAGATCGATACGGTCGATGTCTTGCCGGGGCGAACAACCTGGATGGTCGTGGTCTTAACGCTTCCGTCTACGCGGCTCGTACCCTTGATGCGGTAGCTGATGGCTTCCTGGCGCAGGTCGGCGGTAACGTCGTTGAAAGTATAAACGGCGGTCTTGTTCGAAGTGAGGGTGGCGATGGCCGAGAAGTTGATGTTGTCGTAGCTGCGCTGAATTTCGAACTGCATGTTCTCTTCATACTCGGCGCCGAAGTACAGTACGGGGGCGTTGTTGGCGAGGCGGGCATAGAAATAATTCCAGGTCACGGGCAGGGGAGAGGCGATGGACTTGAAGATATCCGAGCAGCCGGCGAACATTTCAGTAGTGTCCGGGCGGGCGAAGCTTCTGTAAACGGTGTTGGGGTAAATGGTACCGTACTGCGTATCGAAGATGGTGCCGGTGCGGGTAGAGTCATAAACCTTCAGGCTGTCGGTAGTGGCGCCGCTGATGCCGAAAGTACCGGAGTTGTAGGTGTTGCCGCTGAAGTACATGAAGCCCGAACCCTTGACAGTACCGTAGTTGGTGAGCTTTACGGCCTTGAGCTTGGCGGTAGGGGCGGCGGAGATATAAGTGCCCGAGTTGTAAAATTCGTCGGCGGCGGTGTTGGTGCGGCCGGCCCATACGATACCGTAGTTCTGCAGTGTACCGTAGTTGGTGATGCCACCCTGTGTGATGAGGCGGCACTTGTTCACGTAGGTCTGACCGGCGCTGATGACAAAAGCCGATGTGGAGTTTACGGCGCCTTCGTTCTTCAGGTTGCCGCCCCACAGGTTGAAAGAGGTGGTGTTGATCACGTTCTCGTTATTCAGCTGGCCGTTGCTCATGTTGAAGCTGCCGCCTACGTTGATCATCTTGTTGTTGGTAACGACCGATGTGGCCGAGTACATATTGAAATTATCGTCTACCGTAATAGTGCCGGTGTTGTTCAGGGCAGTCTTGGCGCCCATGCTGAAGCTGCCCTTCATGTTCATTACGGCGCCGCCGTGGTTGGTGATGGTCTGGCCGTAGAGGGTGCCGTCGTACAGGGCTGCGTCCTGGTTGAAGATTACGGTGCCGTAGTTTTCGATGCTGAAGCCGTCGAAGGTGCCGAAGCTGAAAGTGAAACGCACCGTGCCGTAGTTCAGCAGGCGGCCCTTGCCCGTAGAAATACCGTTGGGCTTGAAAGTGGCGCCGGGGGCTACTGCTACCACGCTGCCATAGCTGAGGCTGCTGATGGTGCCGTTGAAAGTTCCCGACATGATCTTCAGCGTATCGCCGCCGTTGAGATAATAATTGTTGTTGCTGCCGTTGTCGATGTAGTTGGTTGCATTGGATGCGAGGGGGAAGAAGAGGCCGCACACGATAACGAGGGCGAGGGAAATTACGGATGAAGTTTTCATATCTGGTCTTTTATACGATGGCCGGGATTAAGGGCTATCTATTAGGTACGTTGGGATTAAGAAACTAAGGCTTTTCAGTGCGTTTGCTAAGTAAAACCCTTAGTGAGACAAATGTAATGTGGCGATTACGAACTTGCAAGCCCCGGGCATCGAAAATTTACGCAGTAGATGAACGTGAATTTACCTCGCGCGCATAAAACATTGACTTTGTGTACTTTTTACATTAAGGTTCGCTAAAAAAAATTTCACTCGTAGAAATACGTATGGCCCCGGAATCGCCTCTTCGTTGATCTACTTACCCTCCCTTCCGGATTTACGACGATACATAGACGCATAAAAAAAGCCTCCGCGAAGGGAGGCTTTGGGATCTTATATATTTTATTTATCAGGCATCCTTGCCGTGACAGTTCTTGAACTTCTTGCCGCTGCCGCAGGGGCAGGGGTCGTTGCGGCCGATCTTGGGACCTACCTTGATGGGTTCCTGCTTTACCGCCACGCCTTCGGAAGGATCGAAATAATCGCGCTCGTTGGCGGCATAGTCGCTGCCCGCCGCGTCGATCTCGTCCTTGTTCACGCGCATCTTGCTCATGTCGGTCTTTTCCTGGTGGCCTTCGCGGAGGGAGGGCGCCTGCGCTTCCTCCTGCTCGGGCAGGGAGGCATGGCAGAGGAAGGACACGATCTCGCGGTTCACCTCGCTGCTCATGCGGCGGAAAAGGTTGTAGGCTTCCACCTTATATATTACCAGCGGGTCTTTCTGCTCCAGGTAAACGGTCTGAACGCTTTGCTTCAGGTCGTCCATGGCGCGGAGGTGCTCCTTCCAGGCGTCGTCGATGATGGCCAGGGTGATATTCCTTTCCATGGCGTTCGACAGCTCCTCGCCTTCGCTGGCTACGGTCTTGTCGAGGTTCGTGAGCACGTTGATGCCCTTGCGTCCATCGCTGAAGGGAACCACTACGTTCTCGATATGGGCGCCCTGGGTCTGGCGGATATTTTTGAACACCGGAACGGCCTGGCGGCTCACTTCTCCCTTGTGGCGCTGGTAGTTTTCGATCGCCTCGGCATAGAGCTGGTCGGTGAGGGCGCCCACTTCGGTGCGCTTGAAGGTTTCCTCGTCGATCTTCGTATCGAGGCCGAAGGTGACGATGCAGGCCAGGCGGAAGCCTTCGTAATCGTCCTGCTCGCGGTGGTTGGCGATGAGGTCTTCGGCGGTTACCGCGAAGGCATTGTCGATGTCGAGGCCGAGGCGCTCGCCAAAGAGGGCGTGGTTGCGGCGGTCGTACACGGCATTACGCTGCTTGTTCATCACGTCGTCGTATTCGAGCAGGCGCTTGCGGATGCCGAAGTTATTTTCCTCTACCTTCTTCTGGGCTCTTTCGATCGACTTGGTGATCATGCTGTGCTGGATCACCTCGCCTTCCTTGTAGCCGAAGCGGTCCATCAGGCCGGCGATGCGTTCGCTGCCGAACATGCGCATCAGGTCGTCTTCCAGCGATACGTAGAACT
>Ga0247771_1000342_pt1 | contig 15697 bp, 8 predicted proteins | sample UWRJL197509C6_FD_179948 | JGI IMG/M metagenome (GOLD analysis project Ga0247771, IMG submission 179948) | Plant litter microbial communities from Arlington Agricultural Research Station in Wisconsin, United States - UWRJ-L197-509C-6 | ecosystem: Environmental > Terrestrial > Plant litter >...
CACGGGCACCGGCCCCGGCTCGGTAGGACAGATCCGCATCCGCGGCATGAAGTCGATCCTCGGCTCGAACGATCCGCTCATCGTAGTCGACGGCATTCCCTTCAACGGCACCCTCAACGACATCAACCCCGACGACGTGGCCTCGGTCGACGTGCTGAAGGACGCCTCCGCAACAGCCATCTACGGCTCGCGCGGCGCCAATGGCGTTATCATCATATCGCTTAAAAAAGGCCGCCAGGGCGAGACCCGCGTATCGTACAGCGGCTACTACGGCATTGCCAGCGTGGCCGATAAATACCCCGTCTACAATGCGACCGAATACCAGGCCATGCGCAATACATCGACCTGGGGCCAGGGCTATCTCCCCGAAGAAACAAAGGGCATCGCCCTCGGCCGCAATACCGACTGGCAGGACCTGATGTATGACAAGGGCTTCCGCACCGATCATAATATTACCGTATCGGGCGGTTCCGCCGGCAGCACCTTCTCGCTCGGCGGCGGCTATTATAAGGAATCGGCCGTACTGCCCGGGCAGGACTTCACGCGCTACTCGCTGCGTGCGAGCATCGACAGCCGCGTGGGCCGCAAGATCAAGGTAGGACTGAGCACCTTCAACTCGGTGGCCGTTACCAACGGCTCGCAGTTCGTGGCCGGCGCCACCATGTTCCCGATGCTCGCCATTACCCCGCTCACCGCGCCTTACGACAGCGCCGGCAACCTCGTGTTCCTGCCCAACGGCAACATCGACGACAATAATGCACCGACGTATACACCGCTGCTGCTGAAAAGCAATAACAACAGCTGGGTGGATCGCGTACGCCGCCTGCGCACCTTCAATACGCTTTACGGCGAATACCAGATCACGAAAGGACTGCGCTTCCATGTAAACCTCGGCCTCAGCTATGCCCAGCAGGAGAACGACCAGTTCCAGGGCAGCGGCGACACCGCGAAGTTTACGCGGCCCACGCATCCCAATTTCTTCCGCGGCTTCCGCGGCAACACGGCCAGCGTGAACAACGGCGAGACCTGGGGCTATGCGCTCGAGAATATCCTCTACTACGACAAGAGCTTCGGCAAGCACAACCTGAGCTTCACGGGCCTCTACAGTGTTGAAGAAAATCATTCGCACAGCACTTCGGTTTCAAAGGACTCGATCACCGAAGACTTCGTGCAATTCTATAACCTCGCGCAGTCGAGCCCCACGCCCGCACCCGTCGTCGGCGGCGGCGAAAGCTCCTGGGCCCTCATTTCATACATGGCGCGGGTCAACTACAGCTACAACGATAAATACCTGCTGACCATCACGGGCCGCATGGACGGTTCGTCGAGGCTGGCCGAAGGACATAAATGGCACCAGTACCCCGCCGCTTCGGTAGGTTGGAACATCCTAAACGAGTCGTTCGCGGGCAGCTTCCTGCGCGGTGCCAGCATCTCGGCGCTCAAGCTGCGCGCGGGTTTCGGGCAGGTGTCGAACCAGGCCATCAACCCATATGATGCGCTCGGCCTCGTGGGCAACGGCAACGGCCTTACCGCCCCCGGCAACATCCTACGGTATAACTACGGTCCGACCGTCGTGACCGGCTACAACGTGACCACGCTGCCCAACCAGGACCTCGACTGGGAATATTCGAAGACCTTTAATATCGGCCTCGATTTCGGCATCCTGAAAAACAGGATCACCGGCAGCATCGACGTGTACAAGACCAACACGGTGAAGCTGCTCAACAACATCACGCTGCCGGCCACGTCGGGCGTGAGCGGACAGTTCCCCGCCAACGTGGGCGAGCTCGAAAACAAGGGTCTTGAGGTCTCGCTGTCGAGCACCAACATCGCCAGCCGCAGCGGCTTCTCCTGGAACACGGACCTCAACCTTTTCTTCAACCGCAACAAGATCGTAAAGCTCGCCAACGGACAGACGCAGGACATCGCCAACCAGCTGTTCCAGGGTTACTCGATGACCGCGATCTACGACTACAATAAGCTCGGCATCTGGCAAACGAATGAAGCGGCCGAAGCGGCGCGCTACGGCTCGATCCCCGGCCAGATAAAGCTCGAGGACCACAGCGGTCCGAACGGCAAGCCCGACGGCGTTATCAACGACTACGACCGCTACATCATCGGCAACGGCGACGCCAAGCTGCAGGGCGGCATGACCAACCGCTTTTCCTTCAAGGGCCTCGACCTTTCGATCGTAATGTATGCCCGCTTCGGCGGGACGCTGATCAGCCAGGTGCACCAGCCCTTCGCATCCTATCTAACGGTGATGGATGGACGAAGAAACGGCATCAAGGTCGATTACTGGACACCCACCAATCCTTCGAACTGGTTCCCGATGCCGCAGACTTCCATCAGCCCGATAAGCACGGCCTGGACGACGCTCGGTTATTATGAGGCCACCTTCGTAAAGATCAGGAGCATCAACCTGGGCTACACCTTCCGCCGCTCGTGGCTGAAGTCGATCAACGCGCAGAACGTGCGCTTCTACTTCACGATCGACAACGTGGCCACCCTGTTCTCGCCCTACTACAAGCAGACGGGCATCGACCCCGAAGGCACGGGCGTAGGCAGCCAGGGCGTATCGAGCCCAGGCAATATCAGGGGCAACGGCCGCGGCAACGGCACGGTTACCATCGGCGTGTCCACACCGCCCTCGAGAACCTTCACATTCGGCGCAAACATTTCCTTGTAATCTCTTAAAGACTATTGTATGAGATCGACATATAGCAAGATCATCTATTCCATCGCCACGGCGGCAGTGCTCGTGGCCTCGGGTTGCAGCAAGAAGCTGGAAGAGCACCCCTACACCGTTTTTTCGGTCGAGTATTTCAAGACGGCCTCCGGTTTTCAGAACGGCATCAACGCCCTCTATTCCGGCCTCCGGTATTTATACGGTCCTGAGGGCGCGGTCGCCATCGGCGTCGACGGCACCGACGAGTACACCTATGCCGAGCAGCCCCGCAACGGCGCGGGCGGCACGCAGGACTTCCTCACCCTCGGCAACTACACCCTCGACCTTGCCAACGGCGCCCTGCTGACGCCCTGGAACCGCAGCTACAGCAATATCAACCTGGCCAACGGCCTCGTGGAATATGCGCCCGACGTGCCCCTGGCCGATGCGCAGCGCAATGCTTCGCTTGGCGAGGTGCGTTACCTGCGGGCTCTTTATTATCTCAACCTCGTGCAGTATTTCGGGGCCGTGCCCGTAGACCTCGGCAGCGGCGATCTGCGCTTCAACCAGGGCGCCTTCCAGGGTTTCAACCGCCTGCCCATGGAAGCCTTGCTGGCAAAGGATTACGACGCCATCATCAATGACCTCATCTTCGCCACGCAAAACCTGCCGACCACCCGGCCCTCGAATGCTTTCCGGCTCTTCAAGGGTGCGGCCTACCACCTGCTGGCGAAGGCTTACCTGCACCGCGCGTATTCATCGGCCAAGCAATCCACTGATTTTGCCAAGGCTTATGCAGCGGCAATGGAAGTGATCAACAACAAGGCTATGTATAGTGTAGACCTGCAGCAATATTATGCGAACGTGCACCTGCCCGGCAATGATTATAATTCGGAGATCCTGTTTTCGGTGGAGCGCATCCCCGGCAACAACAATGCGAATGAAGTGGGCAATCCCAACACCATCGGCGGCGGCAAGGGCATAGATGCGAGCAATGATTTTGTAGGCGACTACACGTCGGTGCGCGCGCCGCTCAATACATCGGGCACGCAGCCCGTAGGCACGCGTACCGCGCAGTACGGCCGGCCGATACGTCGTTTCTGTCCCACGCCCTGGCTGTACAATACGGCCTTTGCCGACAAGTTCAACGACAGCCGTTACGAAGGCAGCTTCCGCACGGTATACATCGCTTCGCAAACCGGCGGCGGCTACACCGCCAATGTGGACACGGCCTTCATCATGGCGCTCACCAACCGCATTGCCGATTCGCTGAACGGCGTGCAGCCTGCGGGCCCGCGCCTGAAGCCCTACCGCGTGATCGCTCCGCGCGAGTTTTATTTTACCGGAGGCACCATCGACCCGACCGTAACACGCAATATGTACCCGAGCCTGAGCAAGTATGAAGACCCCGCCAAGCTCGCCGCCAACGACGAGGGCGGACGTCCCTTCCCCGTAGCCAAGCTTTCGGAAGTGTACCTGATGGCTGCCGAAGCGGCCTTGCAGAATAACGATGTCGCCAGCGCTGTTACCCTGATCAACGTGCTTCGCACGAGAGCCGCCAACCGGCCCGGACTTACAGGCACGGACCAGGCTGCGCGCACCGCCGCCATGCAAATAACGGCCGCCCAGGTGAACCTCGACTTCATCCTCGACGAACGCACGAGGGAGCTGGCCGGTGAAAGCACGCGCTGGCCCGACCTTGCCGTGCGCAACAAGCTCGTGCAAAGGGTGCAGGCCTACAACACCGACGGCGCGGCCAACATCAAGCCCTATCACGTGCTGCGGCCCATTCCCAAATCGCAGCTCGACGCCATCTCCGACGTGAATAAGGCGCAATATCAAAATCCCGGCTACTAATCAATCATCTGTCAATTTACCGATATGATCAGCTTATTTAAAAATACCGCACTGGCCGCACTGGCCGCCACGGCGCTCCTGGCATCGTGCAAAAAAGGCCCCGAGGTCAATATCCTCGCCACCGGCAATTTCGGCGGCGATACCACCACCGCCCTCAAGGATGCCGCCGACTTTCCCATCGGCGTAGCCGTAAACTACACGCCCCTCAACGATGCGCAGTTTGCCAACGTGGTGAAACGCGATTTCGATGCCGTTACCTTCGGCTACGAGATGAAGCACGGCGCCATCGTGCAGAATAACGGCACCTACAATTTTACGCAGGCCGATGCGATGATGACCGCCGTTAACGGCATGACCGTTTTCGGTCATACCTTGGGCTGGCACCAGAACCAGAATGCCACATACCTCAAGAATTATGCGGGCATCACGCTGCCCGCGGCCGTAGAACTACTGCCTTCGAACGGGGGCTTTGAAAACGGCCTCAATGGCTGGTCGACCTTCAACACGAATGGCGCGACGGTATCGGCCAACACCGTGGCTTCCGAAGCGCATACCGGCAGCGGTTCGATGAAGGTGGTGAACCCTACCGCCAATGCGGGCAACCAGTGGAAGGTGCAGGTGTCGAGCGCCGCTTTCAACACGGTGCCGGGCAGCCAGTACCTTATTTCCTATTGGGTGCGCGCCGCTGCCGCCGGCGGTTCCATCCGCTTGTCCTCCGGACCGACCAGCGCCCAGTATCAGGGCGATCAAACCATCGGCACCGCATGGCAGCTGGTCACCTGGCAGATCACCGCCAACCTCACCTCTACGACTTTTCTTTTCGATATGGGGCAGGCTGCCAACACTTATTATATCGATGATGTCAGCGTGAAGGAAGTGATCGTGGCGCCCTCAGGCTCGCAGGTAACGAACAGGGTGGACATGGCCCTCGGCAATTTCATCACCACCATCGTGAACCGCTACAAGGCCAACGTGCACGCATGGGATGTAGTGAACGAATTGTTTGCCGATGACGGCACGCTCCGCAGCAATGCCAACACCGCCAACAGCGCCAGCGACGTTTTCGTATGGTCCGAATACCTGGGCCGCGACTACGCCCTCAAAGCCTTCAACTATGCAAAGGCCGCCGATCCTACCGCCGATCTTTTCATCAACGACTATGCGCTGGAAAGCAATGCCCGCAAGCTCGATTCGCTCATTGCCTTCGTACGGGAATTGAAGACCCGCGGCGCCAAGGTGGATGGCATCGGCACGCAGATGCACATCGCGTGGAATACGCCGTACGACGGCATCGACAAGATGTTTCAGAAGCTGGCCGCAACGGGACTGAAGATCCGCGTATCGGAGCTCGATGTGAAGACCGTGGCCGGCAGCGCTGCCGGCAAGCCCACCGACCAGCTCTCGGCCTACCAGGCCGCGATGGTGAAATATGTCGTGAGCTCGTATATGAAGAATATTCCCGCTGCCCAGCGCGCCGGCATCACGGTGTGGGGCATCAACGACCGCAACAGCTGGCTCTATAATAACGGTACCGAGTACCCGCTGCTGTACGATAATAATTATAACAAGAAGCCCGCCTACGCTGCCTTCCTGCAGGCGTTGAAGGGTCAATAGATGGCAAGCCCGGCAAGGGTTTGCGAATGCTCAGTTTTCTCATGTAAGCAATCGTTAAGGAGGGATGATTCTTCATCCTTCCTTGTTTTAAATCCGCCAAAGCCGCATGAGTTGATCCAGACGCAACCGAGGGTCCGTATCTTTAGAAATATTCAACATGCTAGAACTAGGAATCGATCTTGGCACCTCTTCGATAAAGGTCTCCGTGGTTGACTCGGCCACGCGAAAGCCCATCGCCTCTGCCCAATACCCGGACAGCGAGGTAGGCATCATTTCCCTGCGCAACGGATGGGCCGAGCAAAGCCCTGACCAGTGGTGGGAGCACGTGCGTCAGGCAATACGCAAATGCAACGCTGCCGGCCTCTATGATCCGAAAGATATTGCAGCTATCGGCATCGCCTACCAGATGCACGGCCTCGTGCTTGTGGACAAGCAACAGAAAGTGATCCGCGACTCGATCATCTGGTGCGACAGCCGCGCCGTCGACATCGGCAACACCGCCTTTGAAAGCATAGGAGGGGAGCGCTGCCTTTCGCGCCTGCTCAATTCGCCCGGCAACTTCACCGCTTCGAAGCTGGCTTGGGTAAAGGAAAACGAACCTGGACAATACGAACGCATTGACAAAGTACTGCTGCCCGGCGACTTCATCGCCCTGCGCCTCACCGGCGAAGCCACCACTACGCCCTCGGCCCTTTCCGAAGGCGTGCTCTGGGATTTTGTTGCGCACGATCTGTCCGCCGACGTAACCCGCTATTTCGGCTTCGATGCGTCGCTCTTTCCCGAGGTGCGGCCCGTATTTTCGGACCATGGGCGACTGCGTTCCGGTATTGCCGACGACCTATCCTTAACCGCAGGCATACCCGTTACCTACAAGGCCGGCGACCAGTTGAACAATGCGCTTTCGCTTCATGTGCTGGAGCCCGGCGAAGTGGCGGCTACGGCCGGCACCTCGGGCGTGATCTATGGCGTGAGCGATAAGCTGGAATACGATCAGCAGTCGCGTATCAACAGCTTCGCCCATGTGAATCATGAAGAGGAAGACCACCGCATCGGCATATTGCTTTGCATCAACGGCGCAGGCATCTTCAACCGTTGGGTCCGCGATACCTTCGGCGGCAATGCGTCGTATCAGTCATTGAACGAAGCCGCCACCGCCATTCGCCCCGGCGCCGAAGGACTGCTGGCGATACCGTTCGGCAACGGTGCGGAGCGCATGCTCAACAACCGCATCGTAGGCGCGTCCCTCCACGGCCTCGACCTCAATATTCATACGGCCGCTCACCTCGTGCGCGCGGCGCAGGAAGGCATCGCCTTCGCCTTCCGTTACGGACTCGACATCATGAAAGATAACGGCCTTGAGCCCTCCGTGATCCGCGCGGGCCGCGCCAACATGTTCCTCAGCGACGTGTTCGCCCAGGCTTTCGTGAATGCTACCGGCGTGCCCGTCGAATTGTGCCAGAGCGATGGCAGCATTGGCGCGGCCATAGGTGCGGGCATCGGCGCCGGCCATTTCAGCGCCGCCGATCTTTCGGGCAGCAGGCAGGTCATACGAATCATCGAACCCGATAAGGCACGGACCTACGATCACCTGTACGAAGGCTGGAAGTCGCTCCTGGAGCGGCAGCTGGCGGGTGATGCGCAAACCTCCGATCAAAAACATATCAGCTTAACTAATTAAAAAACCGAAGACAATGACAGTTGTAACAGCGAGCAAGAAACATTTCAAAAACATCGGCCAGATAAAATACGAGGGGCCGGGTTCGGATAACCCGATGGCCTACCGGTGGTACGACGAGAACCGGCAGATCGGCGGCAAGAGCATGAAGGAACACCTGCGTTTCGCCTGCGCCTACTGGCATTCGTTTGTCGGCAGCGGCGCCGATCCCTTTGGCGAGCCCACGCACCTTTTTACCTGGAACGATATCGAAGACCCGGTGCAGCGCGCCTATGCCAAGGCCGACGCGGCCTTCGAGTTCACCACAAAGCTCGGACTGCCTTATTACTGCTTTCATGACGTGGATGTTGTGGATTATACCAATGACGTGGCCGAGAACGAACGCCGCCTGCAGGCCGTTACCGCCTACCTGCGCGGGAAGCAGGAGGAGACCGGCGTGAAGCTCCTCTGGGGCACGGCCAACCTCTTCTCGCACCGCCGCTACATGAACGGCGCCTCCACCAACCCCGACTTCCACGTGCTGGCCCATGCCGGCGCGCAGGTAAAGGCCGCCCTCGATGCCACCATCGAACTGGGTGGCGAGAACTACGTGTTCTGGGGTGGTCGCGAAGGTTATATGTCCTTACTCAATACCGACATGAAGCGCGAGAAAGAGCACCTGGCCCGTTTCCTCCACACCGCAAAAGACTACGCCCGCAAGCACGGCTTCACCGGCACCTTCTTTATCGAACCCAAGCCCTGCGAGCCCTCGAAGCACCAGTACGACTACGATTCCGAAACCGTGATCGGCTTCCTGCGCCAGTACGACCTGCTCGGTGATTTCAAATTAAATATCGAGGTGAACCACGCAACCCTTGCCGGACATACATTCCAGCACGAGCTGCAGGTGGCCGCCGATGCCGGTGTGCTCGGCAGCATCGATGCCAACCGCGGCGACTACCAGAACGGCTGGGATACCGACCAGTTTCCCAACAATGTATACGAACTGGCCGAGGCCATGCTCGTGATCCTCGAAGCCGGCGGCTTCGGCGGCGGCGGCATCAACTTCGACGCCAAGATCCGGCGCAACTCCACCGATGCCGAAGACCTCTTCCACGCCCACATCGGAGGCATCGACACCTTTGCCCGCGCATTGGTGGTGGCGAATGACGTGCTTGAGAAATCGGAGTATAAAAAGTTCAGGCAGGAACGCTACGCCTCCTTCGATTCCGGCGCCGGCAAGCAGTTCGAGCAGGGGGGCCTTTCCCTCGAGGATCTGCGCGCCTTTGCGGCTGCCAACGGCGAGCCCGAAACGCGCAGCGGCCGGCAGGAATGGCTGGAAAATATCATAAACAGATATATTTAATTTAATATTAAAGAACCAAAACTAACGACCATGCATTTTCTCGGAACGACAGACATCATCTTCATCGTCCTGTATCTTTTGGTGATTGCAGCCGTATCGGTATGGAGCATCCGGAAGACAAAGAACACGACCTCCGATTATTTCCTTGCCAACCGCAACCTCGGCTGGTGGGTGATCGGCGCGTCGATCCTGGCCTCGAACGTGGGCAGCGAGCATATCGTGGGCCTTGCCGGCTCGGCCGCCAAGTCGGGCACCGTGCTGGGTCACTACGAGCTGCATTCGTATATCGTGCTTACGCTCGGCTGGGTGTTCGTTCCCTTCTATCTCCGCAGCGCGGTGTATACGATGCCCGAGTTCCTTGAAAAGCGCTTCAACCCGCAGTCGCGCCGCCTCCTGTCGATCATTCAGCTCCTGAGCTACGTTATCGCCAAGGCGGCCGTGACCATCTACGCCGGCGCCATCGTTTTCAACCAGATACTCGGCGTGGACTTCTGGTCGGGTGCGATCATCCTCGTGCTTGTGACCGGTGTTTATACGGTACTCGGCGGTCTTCATGCCGTGATGTATACGGAGGCCGTGCAGGCCATCGTGCTGCTGCTGGGTTCCGCGGTGCTCATGGTCTACGGACTGAACGAAGTGGGCGGATGGAGCAGCCTTATGAATGCCATTCCGAAAGAGCAATTGAATATGTTCCGTCCCCTCAGCGATCCGGACTACCCGTGGCTCGGCATCCTTATCGCCTCGCCGATCGTGGGGATATGGTATTGGTGTACGGACCAGCACATCGTGCAGCGCTGCCTGGCGGCGCGCAACGAAACACAGGCACGCCGCGGCACCATCTTCGCGGCCTACCTCAAGCTGCTGCCTTTCTTTATCTTCCTTATCCCCGGCCTCATCGGCTACGTGCTCTTCAAGCAGGGCAAGATCGAGCTGCCCCTCAACGGCGACGGCTCCACCAATTTCAATGCGACCTTCCCGGCCATGGTGCGCACCATCATGCCAGTGGGTTTGCGCGGATTGCTGGCCGGCGGACTGCTGGCGGCCCTCATGAGCTCTCTTGCGTCGGTATACAATGCCTGCTCTACGCTCTACACCATCGACATCTATAAAAAGAGCCATCCCGAGGCCAGCGAGAAAAAGCTGGTGCAGGTGGGCCGCATCGCCACGGTCATCATCGTTATTCTGGGCATGGTGTGGATTCCGGTTATGAAGCGCGTGAACAGCGGCTTGTACGATTACCTGCAAAGCGTTCAGAGCTACCTCGCACCGCCCATCACGGCCGCCTTCCTTTTCGGTGTTTTCTTCAAGCGGCTGAATGCGCACGGCGCCTTCTATTCCATGATCACGGGCTTTATCATCGGTATTTCCAAGCTGATCTGCCAGATCTTCAAGACCGACTTCAGTCCCGACTCGCTCATCTACCGCTTCGGCGACTGGAACTTCCTCTACTTCTGTATCTGGCTCTTCCTCTTCTCGATCGCGGTGATGGTAGGTGTGAGCCTGCTGACGCCCAAGCCCACCGATGCGCAGCTCGAAGGCCTTACGTTCTCGACCACCGTGGCCGAGGACCGCGCCGTGAGCCGCGCCAGCTGGAACTCCAAGGACGTAGTGCTGTCGCTGATCGTGCTGGCCGTCATCATTGCCATTTTCGTATACTTCTCACCGTTAGGTATAGCCAAATAAATTATGAAGCGAGTTTTTCTTTGCTGGCTGCCGGCCTTCTTCCTGCTGGCGGCCCAGGCCCAGCAGCCCGACTACAGGAACAGGAGCCTCACGCCCGAGGCCCGCGCCAAAGACCTGCTGGCCCGCATGACCCTCGATGAAAAAGTGATGCAGACCCAGTGCCTCTGGATCCAGAAGTCGCGCATACTCGACGGCAACGGCGCCTTCGATTCGGTAAAGGCCAGGACCGCTTTGCAGAACGGCCTTGGCGAGCTTGCCCGCCTCAACGAGAATGCTGGACCCAACAGCTACGGCTATCATCCGCGTCAGGCCGCCGAGCTTTACAACACGATACAACGCTACTGCATCACGCATACCCGATTGGGCATACCCGTGATGGTGCATGAAGAAAGTCTTCACGGCCAGCAAACGCAGGACGCGACCAATTTTCCCGTGCCCATCGCCCTGGCCAGCAGCTGGAACGAAGCTCTTTTGGGAGAAGTGTTCAGCAATGTGGCCGAGGAAGTGCGCGCAAGGGGCGGGCAGCAGGTGCTTGCGCCGGTGGTGGACATCGTGCGCGATCCGCGCTGGGGGCGAACCGAGGAGACCATGGGTGAAGATCCCTTCCTCATCAGCCGCCTGGCCGTTGCGCAGGTGAAAGCCTATCAGGGCAATTCGGTTTATCTCGGCAAAAACAATGTGGCGGCGACGCTCAAGCACTTCGGCATTCACGGGCAAAGCGAGGGCGGTCTCAATGTATCGCCCAGCAATATCGACGAGCGTACCGCGCGCGAAATATTTTTTAAACCTTTCGAGGCGGCCATCCGCGAAGCCCGCGTGATGAATGTGATGGCCACCTACAACGAGCTGTGGGGATTGCCCGCGCACATCAATAAATATCTGCTTACGGATATTTTGCGCAAGGAGTGGGGCTTCGACGGTGTTGTGGTGTCTGATTATTTTGCCGTGCGCGATGTAAGCTCGCTCCACAAGGTGACGCCTTCGCTTGACACGGCGGGCATGCTTGCCTTCCGCGCGGGCATCGACATCGAAACACCCGATCCAGACGGCTTCAAAAACCTTTCGGCTTTGGTAGCTGCCGGCCGCATCTCGCGCAAGGAGCTCGATGATGCCGTGCTGAAAATACTGATCGCCAAGTTCCGCCTCGGCCTCTTCGACGATCCTTATGTCGACCCCGATCGTGCGGAAGCCATCGTGGGCAGCGCCCGGAAAAAAGCCGTGGCCTACAAGGCCGCGACCGAGTCGATGGTGCTGCTGAAGAACGATAATAATTTCCTTCCGCTCGATAGGACCAAAGTGAAGACCATTGCCTTTATCGGTCCGAATGCGGACAAGTGTTTGCTTGGCGGTTATTCGAGCAAGCCGCGCACCTGCGTTTCGCCCTTGCAGGCATTGAAGGAAAAATACGGAAGCACGATGAAGATCCTCTATGCCGAAGGCGTTACGATCACCGACAGGAACAACTGGTTTGCCGACACGATCCGTCTTGCAAATGCCGACGACAACAAGCGCAGGATCGCCGAAGCCGTAGCGGTGGCGCGCGAGGCCGATGTAGTCGTGCTTTTCGTGGGCAGCAATGAAAGCACCAACCGCGAGGGCTGGGGCCCCGAGCACCTCGGCGACCTGCCCACACTCGAGCTGCTCAATGGCCAGGACGAGCTGATAGAGCAGGTGACGGCGCTGGGCAAGCCCACATGTGCTTTTGTAAATAGCGGTCCTCCATTAAGTATCGGCAAGCTGGTGGCTTCGGTGCCGGCCGTGATGCAGTGCTGGTACCTGGGGCAGGAGGGTGGCTCTGCGCTTGTGGATGCGCTCTTTGGCGATGTGAACCCGAGCGGCAAGCTGCCGATCACCTTTCCGCGCAGCGTGGGCAATATTCCGGCGTATTACAACTACAAGCCTTCGGCGCGCCGCGGTTACAATCTTGGTTTTGATGTGAGTCCGCTCTTTGCTTTCGGTCATGGACTGAGCTATACGCGCTTCGACTATTCGAACCTGAAAATCTCGTCGGCGACGATGAAGACGAATGGATCGGTAGTGGTGAATATTGATGTGAAGAATACGGGTGGGCGGCGTGGTGCGGAGGTCGTTCAATTGTATATCCGCGACGAGTATGCGTCGGTGCCGCGGCCGGTAAAGGAGCTGAAGGGTTTTAAAAAGATATGGCTCGATCCGGGCCAGTCGCAAACGGTAAGCTTCACCATCACGCCCGCGCTGCTTTCCTTCTACGACAAGGACATGAAATGGACCATCGAGCCCGGCGACTTCACCCTCATGCTCGGCACCGCCTCCGATGCCACCCAGGAAATAAAGCTCACCGTTACGAATTAAACACCATTTTAAAGCGGTTTTTTAACCAAAAAAATCTGGTGATTTTCACGCTTGATCATCTCATTGATAATTGAACGTCAATAAGTTAAGCTAAACTTATTCTGTTTATATATTTTAATAATTTTAATCACTTCGTTTGGAAATTTTATTAATTTTGTAAGCGAATATGGAACCGCTAATTACCATCGAAGGTTATAACATGATGCAGGATCATCAGCGATCGAGGGATCTGCTGAATGATTTTTATCGTCGCCAGGGTTATGAGGTTGTCACCCCCAAGGCTCATGTCATAGCACCTTCAGCATCTGAGCCTTCAAAGTCAGGTCAAACCGGGGAGAGCGGCGATAAAAAATAAGCTTGCTCAATGAACCTGGCACTCAGTGCGCTCTTAATACTTCTTTTTTTACTTCCCGCATTTTCATTCCGTTTAGGCATCGCCATCTATTCGGGCATTCGGAAACTCAAGCCGTCAAAAACCTCGGATCTCCATGACCAGCTAACCAGCCGCAACGTTAGCAAAGCCTTGGCTAAATTGAATTTTACCGAAACTGTTTTTCTTTTTTCCCTCGTGCCATTGATACTGCATTTGCTTTCGCTCCTCTTCGTAGAATGCTTCGGGAATACCGTTAAGTTCGATTTGCTGCTGAATATTTTTTCCGGTAAAGACGATATACTCAGAGCAAGCGATAACCTTATCTTTCAAAAGGACCTGAAATCCTTTTTATTCTATTCGCTCGTCGAGGTATTACTAGGCAGCATCTCCGGTTGGCTTATCGCCCGGACGTTTATGGGGCAGCAATGGCTGATGAAGGCTTTGATGGGCAACAATAGCTGGTACCGCCTGTTCTCGGGGGCTTCCTTGTCCGATGACAGCCGCGCGAAAATCAATTCTATCCTGGCGGAAGTATTGGTCGCTACCAAAGAAACTACGGTGGTTTATTCCGGATTTTTAAAAAGCTATGAAACGGCGTCAGACTCTGATCAGCTCTCTTCAATCACTTTGCAAAGCCCCAGCCGGCGCGACCTGCGTGCAGGGCAGATAACGCAGAAAAGCTCCGGTACATCTACGGAGTCAATCGTTAGTTACGATGAGGATTACGGCCCATTTATCAATATCCCGGGACATTCCCTCACCATTCACGGAAAAGACCTGATCAATATCAATATCACTTACCTCCAGCTCGCTCCTACGCCAGGAGACCCCGAAGCCAGCGTCCTTGCTCCTATACAGATTGGATGAAGTGCGATTGCGAATAGTTAATTAATATAAAATATATATTATTTCTTAATCCATTTATTCAAGGCCTCTACGTAGCTGCTGCTTACCGGCAGCTCCACATTACCCACCCGCACCTTCCGGTTCACCAGCGACCGCACCCGCGCCAGCGACACCACATAGCTGCGGTGTATCCGCTGAAAACCCTCCGGCGGCAGCTTCTCCAATAATGCTTTCAGCGTCATCAGGCTCATCACCGGCTTGTCGCTCACGCGGTGGATCTTCACGTAATCTTCCAGGCTCTCCACATACTCAATATCATCGAGGTTGATCTTCACCAGCTGGTACTCCGACCGCACGAAGATCGCCTCGCCCTTCGACGGCTGCGGCTGGCTGCGGTACCTGCTGTAGTCGATGGCCTTCATCACCGCCCGCTCGAAACGCTCGAAGGGTATGGGCTTCACGAGGTAGTCGATCGCATCGAGGTCGAAGCCCTCGGCCGCGAACTTTTTATAGGCCGTAGTAAAGATCACCATCGGCCGCGCGGGCAGGCTGCGCACAAGGTCCAGGCCACTGATGTCGGGCATGTTGATGTCGATGAAAAGCAGGTCCACGGGGTGGTTGCGGAGCCAGGCCGCACCGGCAATGGCATCATCAAAGACCTGCACCAATTGCAGCGCGGGAAAACGCCCGGCATACTCCTGCAGCAGGTTCAGCGCCAGGGGCTCGTCGTCGATGGCGATGCATTTTATGGGCATGCCGGAAGATACGGAAACTGTCTCCATCAGGCCGAGGTGTCGAGGGTGAGCGTAACCGTGAAATTGGCGTCCTCCGTGATCTCGAGGCGGTGCCGGCCGGGATAGAGCCGTTCCAGCCGCGCCCGCGTGTTGGAGATGCCGATGCCCGCGCGCTCGAGCCGGTTATTATGGGGAAAGATGCGGTTCGAACAAAAGAAGCGCAAGTCCTTCGGACCACTCTCAATGGTGATGACGATCTCCGCGGGCTCGTGGCTGCTGACGCCGTACTTGAACACGTTCTCGATAAAGGTCATCAGCACCAGCGGCGCTATCTCCCTGCCCTGCGTATCGCCGCTGACGGTAAAGCTGATGGGCACGCGGCTGCTGAGGCGCAGGCGCTGCAGCGATATATAATCGGCGGCGCAGTCGATCTCGCCCTGCAAGGGCACGAACTGCTGGTTCACATCGTCGGTAACATAGCGCATGATGTTGGAGAGCTTGAGGATGGCCGTGGCCGTATCCCCGCTCCGGGAGAGGGCCATGGAGTAAATATTGTTCAGCGTGTTGAAGA
>Ga0247771_1000343_pt1 | contig 15676 bp, 8 predicted proteins | sample UWRJL197509C6_FD_179948 | JGI IMG/M metagenome (GOLD analysis project Ga0247771, IMG submission 179948) | Plant litter microbial communities from Arlington Agricultural Research Station in Wisconsin, United States - UWRJ-L197-509C-6 | ecosystem: Environmental > Terrestrial > Plant litter >...
CTTCCCCGACCCGGCCGCCCTGGCCGCCGACGTCGTGCGTCGCGTCAACGAGCTGTACGGCAACGGCACCCCGGCGCACCGGGACGAGGAGGCGCGCTGGGCGGCGGCCGGGAAGGCGCGGGCGCCGTCGGGGGTGGCGTTGAGCGACCTCTCGGCCGAGGTGCGCGTCGAGAGGGCCGATCTCCCGCTGCCCTGCCGGTTGGAGCTGTACCTCGTCGGCGACGGCGGCGAGGACAACGCGGTGTGGGCCGGCTCCGCCTCGCTGCTGGCCATGCCCGAGACGGGGCCGAGCTACACGTCGGTGCCGCTGCGCAGGGCGCTGGGCGGCGGGGGCGTCCGGGTCCAGGAAAGCCGGAGCCTGGTGGACCGCCTGCGCCGGGGGCTGCGGGTCGCGATTCGGACGGTACGTATCCCCCCTTGCTTGCCCCCCATTCGACTCCCCTGCCCCTGACGCACGACCCGGTTCCCCTGAGCCGTGGTGCCTCGCGGGGAGGGTAGCACGGTCGCAATGTCTTGCTAACGGTGCCGCAACGGGCAGCACAGCGGTGTGGCGGTTCCGGCCGAGAGGGTGTCCAGCCTGCGCGTCGAGGTGCACGAGCGCGAGTACGTACCGCGCGCCCGCGACGATGAGTTTCCGAGTTACGGCGCCGTCAGGAGGTGGCCGGTCCCGGCGCGCGGCCTTCTTCGACCGTAAACGGGCCCGCGGGAGGAGGAGGAGTTGCACCGTCTGTTTCGGGTCCGGCGTCCGTCGACGACCGGGACTCGGGCGGCGGTTCGCTCGGCGGTCGGTGTTCTTGTTTCGGAGGCTACTCGGTAGAAACCCTGGACGGATACGATCTCCAGAGGGCCTCGCGGCTCGCTCGGGCGCCTGGATGCGCCCGAGACCTTCGGCGACTTTCGCCCGTAGAGCCACCTCGTATTTCTGGTCTTCCCTAGATAGTAATCCTGACGCAGCCGGGCTGTGTCCCCTCGAGTCGAGGCTGTAATAGCGACCGACGTGCTGCGATGAGGTCATCTGTGGCAGATGGCAGTGCCAAAAAAAGACATGTCTTGGGTCAATGATCGGTTCCTGGGTTTGTCGTCAACGGTTTTGAAGTGGCACAGCCTCAGGGCCAAGATTCGTTCGGTCGGGTACGTCGGCTTGGTTCGTAAGTTTTGCGGGTCCATCTCTGATGTTGTTGCTGTCGGATGTACCATGCCAGTGGAGCCTTCGTCCCTGGTTCCCAAATCTGGAGACGTTCGGGGGTACCCAGTGATACCGGTCAGTCCTGCGTCCTGCGTCCTGGAAGTCGACAGCCAAGCTCATGCCAGACGCCGTAAAGTAGAATCGCAACAGCGCCTCATTGTTGGCGCTCGAGCCAGAGATACTATGTGAGATCCGGCGTGCCGATTAGGGGACATGCGATCGGGATTCGGGGAACGTTTCGAGGTCCGTGAAGTGGAAGGAATGTTGTACGGTGACGCGTCGGCAAGAGTGTTTCGTGAGTAACTGATAGTCAACGACATATTCGATCGATCATCGGATGCCCCTGTGGGAGCCGCCTCTCGGGATCCCTACCCGCCCTCGCCTCGACGGCGGAGCGCCATGCATGACCATCAGCAAAGGTGGTCTTAGTGCCACCAACGTCGGAGGGAGGTGACGTCGCTTTCTGTTCGAAGAATAAGTCTCGGCCATGAGCTGGGCATGGCCTCCGGCCCGGCTTGCGGCCCTGGATGAAGAAAAATAGACGTCGATGCCATTTGGCGACACCGATAGCAAGGATTGGTCACCGCGGGAACACTTGTCCACAATGATGGAATGCCTTGGAATCCCCCATATCGGAGAACGGGGCCAAATCGCCAAACGGGGATGAGGGATGCCGAGGCTCGGCATGCCGACGATGATGGGGAAATCGGCTTCAAAAGCCCCTTGGGCGGCGACGTCTGGAGAAGGGGCGGCGGTCGGCTGAGAGCAAACATAATGCACCGGAGAAGGGATCCTGGTTCAAGGCCCCTTCACCGTATCCCGCGAGCCGAGGGAGCCCGGGGAAGACGCAGGAGTGTCGCGGTGCCAGTCCCGGGTCTCGCCAACAGCCTTCACGTCGGCCGTTCGACGGGGTGCGTTCGAGGAGAGAACAGATAAGGACGGCCAGAGGGGAGAAGAAAAGGGAGAGAAGGGCCGCCTTGCACCGCGGAGACACGGAGTCTCCAGACAGGAACAGGTCAAGCGCTGCAAAAGCGAGCTGACCTTAGTGAGGGCGCAGTGGTGAGGGCCCGTCGGCGGCCGGCGCCTCGGCCGCTCGTGATTCGCCCGGGGGCGGGGCCGGAAACCCCCACTTTTGACGGAGCCAGCCGGGCGGCTCCACTGCCGCCCTCAGGTCCCCAGCTCCGAGATCTGGAGAGGGTCCCGCGGTGCCGCGGCGGCCATGGCGTGATTACCCCGCGTCCCGAGACGGTGCCGCGGGCTTCGAGACCGTGGTCGGCGTCGTCCCGGTGATGTTCAAGCCCTTCGTCTCCCCCTTCTCGCCGCCCCGGCAGGACACCATCTCCAGGACGCCGGCGCCTCCTCCCACGCCCGGCCAAAACCCGGTGGTCCCCATGACTGCGGCGGCTGCAGAGGGCCCCTTCGGGCGGCGAAGCGCGGGCGTCAGACGACGCTGGGCAGCGGCAATGTCAGCCCGATGCCCCGGCACCCCGCGCTGGCCCAAGCGGGCCCCCAGGAGCAGCCGAGCCGGGGAGGGCGGCCCTGGGCTGGGGGTTGGGGTCGTCTGGATCTCCTCCGCGATGCCCGTTCCGGGAAGCAGCATGTGGCCACCCGGGACGGTAGCGATTCGTCGCGTCCGGGGCACGGCTGTGGGGGTCTCGCGGGACTGGCAGCATCGGGGCGCGCTGCTGTGCTGCCCGGCCTGCCAATGGGGACGCCGGCGAGCAGGTTACAGGAACACCCGCATTCTCATTCGACCATTGGATCGTGGGTCGCGTCCGAGCGACAACCTCCAACGGCCGTCTGCTCGTCGGCGCCCGCCTCGGGGCCTCTGGGCGGCCGTCCTGTGCCGACTAGGCGGGCCAGAAAGGCGGGACGCCGCGGCCGGATGCCCGAGAGAGGGCGGGCGAGGCGGTCGAGGCGGTCAGGAGCCGTCTCGCAGCCCGACGGTCCAAGGCCTCGGGGGCCCGCGGCGGTGCGCCGCCTTCGGCCTCGGTCGTCCCCCCCGTCCTCTGTCGTGCCACGCCGCGACCTCTGCTCGAACTCCCTCTCCCCGGGAATGATGTCAGACCGCCGTCAGGGGCCCGGGAGGGCCTCGTCGATCGCCTCTCGTGTTTTCGACGTCGACTCCGCCGGACGCACAGGAAGCTCGGCTGTGCTGGCCATTACGTTAAATGTATCCGCCTCGAGGTGCAAGCCGGGAAGGGCCTTTTCTATTTGGTAATGGGACGCCCTTCACGGTAACGGTGCGAAATTTCCCGGCTCCCGCAACAGCGGCGGACGGCGTACCGGCTGGTAGCGCGCTACGGGGGCGCTATTCCCCGGAACACCCCACGTACCGCGCCCCTAGGGCCAACTCTCCGGCGGCTCTAGGTACCCGAGCCCGGCTGCTGTTAGGGCCCCGGGTCCCCCGTCGGCGCCGAATACCGCACATGTGACCGCCCTGCTCGCTCCCTCTTCCCATTATGAAATTCATGTTTTAATCCTCCAGCAAGATAAGGTCAGCCCGTTGCGACCCGTTATCAATTTCAGATGTGAGATGTCCTGCCGAAATGCTCGTCCCTGCATCCCTCGACGGGCGCCAGGGCTGATGGGTGGTCCCTGGGCATTTTGCTGACCAAAAGCCGCAGCGCCTGTCGTCACCTCCAACTCCAAACTGGATCCGTCCCAAGGCGCGGCAGCCCGGGAAAGCCATCGAAGCGGCAGAGACGGCGAGATCAGCCACGGGCCACTCCCCACCTTCGTCCCCCGAGTCGAGCCCCGGGCGAGGCAGGCTCAGGCTTGGAGCAGCTCGAGTCGGCCGGCTCCGTCGCCGCTCTCGGGGTCGCGTCTTTGTCATAGTATCTCGGGCCCTGTTGTGCGAGCGGGTATTTGGTCGCGCTCGTCGCAGACCACCCGGTCCCCGACTCCTTTTTCTCTCCTCGAGTTCTTCGACCTCATCCTGTCCTCCTGTCTTCTCATAGTCCCGGGCCAGGGGACACGGATACCTAGCGCGGACGGCGGCTCCGCACGGCAGAAACCACCGTCTGAAGAGCCTCGTACGGCCTCCTTTCCGGAACCCTAGACGACGGGCCCTCCAATGACGCTGATAAGCCAGGCTTATCTCATTCTTGTTTCCATCATCACCTAAGTCGGTCCCCCCCCCCCGTCCTGGAAGCCTCAGTCCCGCCCGCCCCGTCGACTCCGGCCACGCCTCTCGACCGGTTCATCTTCTATCTGGGGGATGCACGCCCCTCGGCGGCTCTTCGACGTCCTCTGATAAGCCGGCTTCGACCGCCCCGGAGGCACGCCCGTGTCGTCCTAGAGGGCCGCGAAGACAGGCGGCGTGGGTGGCCGGCAGTCCCGTCGACAGTCCGTGTGTCGTGTGCTCCCGCGGCACCCCTTCTCTCCTCCACACCCTGACCTCAGCCTTATCTCGTGGCTTATCAACCGGCGGCCGCTCTGTCCGCGCTTGGGTTTCATTGCGCGGTGAGAAAGGGACGGCTCCTCGACGTAACACCCGTGGACCCTGCCCACGGCCGGAGCCCCCTTCGTCTCTGTTTGGTCGAGACGTTGCCCATCGCGCCGCCCCGTCGTGGGGCCAGGCCCCGGTCTCCAGGTCGAAGTCCCGCCGGAGCGGGAGACTGCGGGAGCCTCTCGCCCCTGGGCGCCCTGACTGGAGCCCGTTACGTCGTCCTCACACGCCTGCCGCCAGGGGGCCGAACCGGCTGCCGCTCTCTCGTACGCCTATTACTGCCGTCATGTCCACCCCGAGCGCCGTCGCCCGGACGGCTCCCATCGCCATCGCACCGAAGCCGTCGAGGCCCCGTTTCCCCCCCAGCCGCCAGGGCAGCCTCCACGTCGAAGCGTACCCCGGTATCATGGGCGCTCTCGAGTCCCCCGACTCGGACTCACCGCTGAACGGCCACTCGCCGATCCCCTGCGAGTCTTGCCTGCGCCGCCGCAAGAACTGCGTCATGAGCGAGGACGACGACAGCTGCATATCGTGCCAGGTCAACGGCGTCGACTGCTCCCTCGCCGAAAGCCCCCAGACCCGCAAGAGAAAGTCGAACGGCGATCCGGACGACTACAACAAAAGAGGGTAAGGCCATCGCCTCCCCACATGGCGGGCAGCCCGGCAGCCTCGCATGAGCTGCTGGGCGTCCCGTTTATCTGCCCTCCCACCCCCCGTCTGCCGATTGCGGGGGGCTTTTCCACGTCTGATACCGGAAATGGCTAACACATGATTGGTCGACCCAGCTCGCCCGGGAGGTCGGAACACAGGAGGCGGCGGAACCACCAGTCCAGTCTGTCCAGCACGGCGGCCAGCAGCTCACTTATAGAAGACATGGCCAATTTTGGCGGCGTCACCCTCCTCAAGCGCACCCTGGGCCTCCAGTCGGACCGGTATTCGCAGTACATCGGGCCGACGACCGACTTCGAACCCTCCCTGATCAACCTCTCTCCCTTTGATCCCCACGATGAGAGCCTCCTGGCCCGGGGGGCCCTCCGAAAGGTCAGCGAGGATGACACGTTCCTCATGCTGCCGGACCACACCACCCCCGGCTACGAGCGCATGACCGAGGACGTCGAGGAGATCGAGAGGATCGTCGCCCCCAACGGGCGGAGGTTGGTCGAGCTCTACTTCCGAGTTGTCCATCCGGCCTTTCCCATCATCCAGAAGACGGTGTTCTACGAGAAGTACGACAAGTCGTCCCGAGAGATCTCGCCGCCCCTCCTGGCCGCCATTTACATCCTCGCCGTCAACTGGTGGGACCAGGACGAGGAGCTCGCGACGCAGACCCGGCCCAACGTCCGCGAGCTGGAGAGGCTCGTGCGTGTGACGCTGGCCGACTCCATGTACCGGCCGAAGCTGTCGACCGTGCAAGCGGGGCTGGTGCTGTCGCAGCGGCCCGAGGGGGACCAGTGGGCGCCGACCGCACAGTTGGTGGCCATCGGCCAGGAGCTGGGTCTGCACCTCGACTGCTCGAGCTGGAAGATTCCGCCGTGGGAGAGGGGCCTGCGGAAGCGGCTCGCGTGGGCGCTGTACATGCAGGATAGGTGGGGAGCCTTGGTCCACGGGCGGCCCTCCCACATCTTCTCGGCCAACTGGGCCGTCCAGCATCTGGGCCCCAACGACTTTCAAGACGTGGAGTGGGACGAGGATGACATCGAGGAGAGGGCTGAGATCGAGTGCGGGCGGGTCCTGTTCGTGCAGATGGTGCAGCTCTCGCAGGTCCTGGCCGAGATCCTCGAGACGTTCTACACGCTGCAGGCGATGCAGACGGTGGCCAAGGCCGGCGCGCAGGGCACCCAGCTCGTGCTCGCCCTGGCCAAGCCGATCCAGCTGAAGTTGAAGGAGTGGCACACGGCCCTCCCGGCCGCCATCCGGATGGATTCGTCCCTGTCGACGAGCAACGTGCCGACGAGCCGGCTGTCGAGCATCGGCTACCTCCACCTCGCCTACTTCGCGACCGAGATCACCCTGCACAGGAGGATCATCCGCTCGCTCGCGGCGTCGGACGCGGCCGCCAACCCGTCGCTGCCCGAGGCCTCGCCGGCCCAGACCGGCGGCGACTTGGCGTACATCCAGCACATCTGCCGCTCGGCCGCCAAGGCCCGGCTCATCTCGGCCATGGACTTCGTCAACCGCCTGACGCCGGCCCACCTGCGGTCTTTCTGGTACTTCGCCTCCAAGACCAACTTCGCCCTCATCGGGACCTTCGGGTCGCTGCTGTGGGCGACGTCTCCGGGGCGCGAGGAGGCCGAATGGTACCGCCGGCGGCTGGGCGAGTACCGCTGGACCCTCTCGGTGAGCTCCAAGCCGGGGGAGGCCAAGGGCCTGACCGAGTTCGCCATGGGCATGCTGGACATCAGCACGGGCCTGCTCAAGAAGCTGCCGGAGAAGCCCAGTCTAAGCCGCAGCGGCAGCGTCGCCGACATCGAAGCGGCCCGTCGCCAGAGCATCCTCGCCTTCGGCGGGGCGAGCGGGATAGGCAGCACCATCGGCAGCACCGGGGACGCCTTCAGCGGGCTGCCCAGCGCCGAGGCCAGCGGCATTCAGAGCCCTATGAGCCCCACGGACTCAAGCGACGAGGGCATGTACACCAACTTCGCGCCGACGGCGGGCTTAGCGCACATGGTCGACTAAGGAGCCGGCAAGAGGCGGCCGTAGGCATCTCGCAACCAAGGTCGCGCTTCTGGGACGAGGTTAATGGGCAAAGACGGTTAACGCATTGAACGAAGGGAAACACACTGGCGTCGGATCGGATCTCCTTCTTTCTTGGCGGGGGCCCGGGGCTGTTTTCTACGTCGGAGCCTCAGAGGGGGCTGCTTGGTTTGGGACGGATGGCGTGATCAGGAGAGGCCATGTTGCCACCCATGATCCATTGGGTCAACGCGGAACTCTTCTACAACTCTTGTCTTTTTGCACCAGTACCTGCGCCGATACCCCGTTTAGACTGGGCATGCCATGTGGAACTTGACGTTCGTCATTGCGGTCGTTTTCCTGGCGATCTGGGGGTCACGGCAGATTGGCATCACGGGCGGACAAAACAGGAAGAGAGAACGATTCGCATCTGGCATGGCATTACCCCCACGCTATAAAAGCTTCGTTCAACACGCTGCTACGCTTCCCGCCGAACTGAGGTGCCATCTCCGCGGTGCGCACGACTTGCCATGCGTGACTGTGGTCTGCGCTGCTCGGCGAAAGATATCCGGACAGACAGAACCCCCTGGCTGCTGGACCAACCCGACAGGGCGCCAAAGTCTCATGGCTCGGGTAACCGACACGGCCGCCGGTGAGATACCAGGAACTCACCGCGGCGGCTGGAAGACCGGCCAGGGCATGTGGAGGTTTACAGGCCCGACTCCGGGCCCGGCTCTTTACGGCTCGGCGCCGCAAGCCGACTTTGCGGACGGACCGTAATTTGTTGGCTAAATGTCTCGCCCCGGAGGGACATCGTTATGATCTCCGCCTTCCCGCCCGCCGATCGACGCGCCAGCTGAACAACGGCGTTCTAGAACCTCGAGCCGAGGGCGGCGGAGCCACTCCACCTCAGACCGTCACTCACCCGCCGACTTGACCCCTGAGTTCGCCTCCCCTTCAGCGGCCCGGGCTAATCAGCAGTTGGCCTTGAACGGGGACACTGCGCCCCGAGGCTCGGTGATGGGGTCGCTGTTGGCACGGTTCATGCAGGGAAGAAGAGGCACAATAGCGGCGACGGGATATTGGACCCTGCGGTTGGCCTGGGCCGGGGCGGTCGGCGGTCGGGAATTTTCCCTCCAAATGGGCGGATATTGCGATTAATGGGGACGTGGCGTGAGGAGCAGCTCCGGGACGCGCCTCGCCGCCGGAGAGCAGCTAACGGCCCACGGTCAACGGCCAGCAGCTAACGGCCAACGGCCCTACCTAAGGCATTCTCGGCCGCCATGCCTCCGGGCCGTCTGTTGGAATGCGGCTACATAACGGGACCAGCGGCTGCGTCGCCGACCGGGTTTGCTCAGTGAACCATCTCCTCCTCAGAGCTGGCTGCGGGTTGGACGACGAGGCAGGCCTCTACTCGCCTTTCCTTGCTTCTTCCCCGGCGTCGGTTCGTCCGCCCGGCGAATAGACATACACGCTTCCCCGGCCTGGCGCCCCCCTTGACGCTCCTTCACAAGATGGCCCCGGCAGCCGTACTGGCGCTCTTTGCCCTAGCGGCGCGGGCCGCAACCCTCCCCGAGCAAAGGGGCGCTGCCTCCGTGGCGCCGCGCGACATCCGCCTCCCCACGGGCTTCACCACGACCCTGTTCGACGACGACTTCTCGTCGCAGAAGGCGGGCGCGCTCCCCTTCGCAACCAAGTGGACCGTCGACCTCGGCACCTCGTATCCAGGCGGACCGGCGCGCTGGGGCAACAACGAGGCGCAAACGTACACGGCGGACCGGACCAACTTGGCCGTGTCGGCGCAGGGCGCGCTGACCATCACGCCGCAGTCGGCGGGCGGGCGCTGGACGTCGGCGCGCATCGAGACGACGGCGGCCCACGACTTCGCGTGCGCGGCGGGGCGGCGGCTACGCGTCGAGGCGACGCTGCGGCTGGGCGACGCGCCGGCGGCGTCGCAGGCGGGCATCTGGCACGCCTTCTGGATGCTGGGGGCGGCGTTCCGCGGCAGCTACGGCAGCTGGCCGTCGGCGGGCGAGATCGATGTGATGGAGACGCTCAACGGGCTGCCGACGGCGTGGCACACGGTACACTGCGGGCCGACGGCGTCGGGCGGGCCGTGCCACGAGACCAACGGCATCGGCGGCCAGTCGCCCTTCAGCCGCGGCGTGTGGCACACCGTGGCCGTCGAGATCGACCGCACCAACCCGGGCGGCGACTGGCGCGGCGAGAAGATCGAATGGGTCGTCGACGACCGCATCGTCGCCAACGTGACGGGCAACACCGTCGGCGACGCGACGGCGTGGGCGGCCCTGGCGCGGAGCAAGAAGTTCCTGCTGCTGAACACGGCCGTCGGCGGGTCGTTCCCCGACGCGATCCTGGGGGGGAAGTCGCCCAACGCGCAGACCAAGGGGGGCGCTGGGGCGGCCATGGAGGTGAGGTACGTTGCTGTCTTTAGCACCTGAAGGGGAGCAGAAGGGAGCAGAAAAGGAGGGCCGCGCCTCTGTCAAGGAGGACGGATTGGGGGCCATGCGGAAAGGTGCTCCAGGCCCCAGCTTGAAGGCGTCGCTGTGGGGTCGTCGGTGCGACGTATGCAAGACGACTGGGAGCTGCCTCGCACGTTTTAGCCGATACCCTCTTTCTTCGATTCAGATCCTGGATAGACTTTGACATGCGGTTTCGCAACCCGAATGAGAACCGCCTTCTTCCGCAGGCTACCATTTCCGTCGGGGTTCTGACTCGCCCCGTCGCTCTTTCTCCAGCATATCGTCGAACTGCTTTTGGGACTGCTCCTTGGACTGCCCCTTCCCGTCGTCCGGGTTGGTGTAGGTGTAGTCTTGGGGCGTCTGCCCCGAGCCGCGCCGCCGCTCCGCCCACGACGCCCGTTCGGTCGACTTGGGCTGTTGGTCGCCAGCGGGCTTCGACTCGCGGCGGATCTGCTCCCACGTAGACCCGGCGGACGCGGGCGGCCCGCTGCGTTGCGACGGCGCAACCGGTGAGCTGTCATCCGCAGCAAACGGGTCGTCGTCGTCATCGGCACGTCTTGGCAGACGCCGAGCTTGCTGTTGATCTTGCGACTCCGCCCCGACTCTCGCCTTCAAGGCCTCCAACTGCGCCGGCGTCCTTTGCTGTACCCCGGCGGCCGAGGCTGTCCGTCGCTGGGCGGTCGCCTCCTTGAGATCCTGGGAATACTGCTGAAGGCGGGCGTCGCGGGCAACGGCAGCGGCATTGTTCACCGCGGCGTACGAGAAGAGCATGGGACCGATCGCAAGATGGCTGAGGGTTGCGTACGCGGCGATGCGCAGGGCATGCCAGGCCAGACGAGCGTTGGTGCCGCGGAGGAAGGCCGCCCCCGGGCGCGGGAAGGCCGCCGGCGAGAAGGAGCTCGGCTTGGGCGTGTAGAAAGGGAAGCGGAACGCGGTCATTCCCCTCCGGACGAGCAGGTATGTGGTCAAGAAGACGGGATAGATCTCGAGGGACTGTACGCGCAGGGCCTCGGCCCGCAGCTCGGCAAGGGCCTGGACTTCCTCCGAGTCGAGATCCCGGTTGACGGCCCAGGCGGCGGTGTGAACGTGGGCGGTGATGGCCGAGCGGTAATAGGCGGCGTTGTAGCCCATGAGGACGCCCAAGGCCGGGCGCTGCGGGAGCTCGTCCCACCGTATCCCAAGCTTCTGGGCAATGGGCTCGAGCATGGCTCGTCTGGCGGACCTCGACTGAGGAAGCGGATTGTCCTTCCAGCGGTCGTCGTCTGCCATTGTGACGCGGTGGAGATTGCCGAATGCCGACTGTACGGGCGATACGCCGGAAACGGGCTTTGCTGACGGAACGCTGTGGCAGACCGCAATGGATGTCGAAGGACGAGGTCGGGTTTGTTTCAGCAATGCCAACAGGTGACGTCGAGAGCTGGAAGCTGCAGCCACGATCGACGCACGGACTATTCTTTGTTCCTGGAGGAGAGGGGCAGTGGGGCACTGTGGCACGGCTCTAGCGTCCTCGGACGCGTCCCAACGCGTCCCAAGCTCAACCCCCCAAAGCGGTAATTACCAAACAACCTCGACGCTCCAACCTCCCCCACAACTACCACGAGGTGCAATGCCGCTGACGGCTTGGGGGAGTAGCAATGCCTCTTCAAAAGGCCCTATCCGAGCAGAACCAGCGCTCCAAGGTATGTCTGCATCGTCGGGGCTCTGTTGCCCGAGCTTTCTGACACCAGCAGCGGCTCTCATTGCAGAAGTCGAGGAGCTGCTCCGGCCCGGCACAGCAGTCCCACGGCTCCAAATCCACGCATGTCATATCTGAAGTGACCAGGAAAAAGCTTCAGAAATACGAGTACAAGTCTCCGCCGTCCGCAGTCGACCAGCCGGCCGCAGCCAAGCCGTCGAAGCGGAGCGAACTCCCCGCCGACGTCGAGGTTATCACCATCGATGATGACGACGACAAGGAAAACGAGGCCCGTCCGGCTCCTTCTCCTGCCCGTGGCTTGCCAACGGCGGCGCACCTATCCCCAATTGCCCCCCCTGCCCCCGCCGCCAATATCACGACCCCTATTGCACGGCTGGCATGGAACGACTTGATGGGACTAGGCGGCTTTCCAAACGAAGACACCGAGGACGTGTCGCCGAGCGACCGTCTCCTGTGGCACAACGACAAGGACCACGCGGCGGGGGCGCTCTCATCGACGCGTCGAGGCCAAAAGCGGGCTCGTAGCTCGTCTCCCACTTCGTCTCCCAGCAACCAGACCTCCAAAACGCCTTCGGTAAACGTCAACCAGCTTCGAGAGGCGCTGAAGTCGCCCCACGTGGATCCCTCCCTTGAACTGTGGGACCGCTTCTCCGTTGCTGGCGCATCGAGGAGTACGCCCATTGGCCTTCGGAACCCCGCCCTGGCCCATCTGATGGTCTCCTCGTCGCCCCGGCCGACCAAGGACGGCGCCGTCGGTGTCCAAGGCGGAGGCAATCTACGGCGAGCCATCAGCTGTGGGTCGAGCTGGCCAAAGCGACGCAAGGTGGAGAGCGCCGACAACGGATCACCTTCGAACCGTCCGGTGGCCAAGCGGGTGAACTCGAAAGACTCGATGGTCAGCGCGTTGCTGGAGACGGTGACTGAGGAGATCAGCAAATCATCGGTATTACGGACCATGCGTCGACCATCGGAGTCCCCTTCACCTGTGAAAAGTAGCAAGCATCATCAGGTGGCAGTATCTCCAACCAGGAGACGGTTGACCGTCGGTACTGAGGGGCTCTCACGGACGGCAGGCGAATCTGTAGCCGCACAGCTTCCGGCTACCCAGGAGTCAACATCAGACTACGGCGACGACGACTTTGACGAGGACACTCTCATGGAACTGGACGCGAGCGTGGTCGCTGTGAACGCCGTGGACGTGTGCAACAATCGGACACCCCAAGACAAGCCTGGGCGGGACGTCGTTGCGGACGAGTTTGGAGACTTCGACGACGACATCTTTGAGGACCTCATGGTGGAGATCGAGTCCAAACAGCCCTCACAAAACCGTGCCTCGAGCGGGGAGCAACCCGCATTGAAAGCGCACGGAGGCGATGCAGGTGGCCTGGGAGGTAACGGGGATGAGTGGTTTGGCGACGATGCTTTTGGGGGGGACGTCGATTTTGAGGCCGTGGAACAGGCGGCAACCCAGTCGGTAAGATCTACGGGGGGGACAACATTTTTATCGAATGTACGCCCAGTCCGATAGCTCCTACGAGGCGCCGAGACGGAAGCTAAAGAGTCGGTAGGCAAGCCAGAAGCCCAGGGCCATCCAGCGCTACCTCGTGACCAACGTCCTTCCCAGCTCGAGTGACGACGACATCCCCGAAACGGTCGGTTCGGCGTGCCCCTCCCGGTAGACGCCAGCTAAACTTCAACCAGGTCCTCGTGGTTCAGGCGGAGAGGACAAACTCGATGAAGACGGTCCACCTCCGCGGAGACTGGATCGACACGCCCGTCATGGCCAAGTCCTACGTCCACATCATCGGCTCGTTCGAGTCGACGGGAATGTGTGTCATTGACAACACGCAGAACATGTTGATCCTGCACCCGGATCAGCTGGTATCCTCTACCGTCATCGCCGACTCGTTTGGCTGCATGCGACGCGCCGTCTTGCAAGACAGGGTCAAGGCGACGAGCGACGCTTCCCCGGCCCTTGTCTACGGCACGCTGCTCCACGAGATCTTCCAAGAGGCATTGATGGCCAACCGGTGGGACTCGGTCTTCATCGGCGCTGCAGTCGACAAGGCCATCGAGAAGCACATAGAGGAGCTCTACACGATCAAAGTTCAGATCCCCGACGCCCGCGAGCACCTTCTTTCGAAGACGGGTGGTCTCCAGCACTGGGCTGCGGCGTTCGTGTCGGCGTATCCAAGGGTTCGTCAGATATCCTTGCGACCGTGGTTGGAGTACTGACAAATCCCGACGCAGCCCGACGCCATCGCCAGCGGCCGTAACGGCGAGAAACTCAACATATGCGTCAGCAAGCTTCTCGACGTCGAAGAGCACGTCTGGTCCCCGATGTACGGGCTCAAGGGCAACATCGATGCCACCGTTCAAGTCACCATAAAGGACGGCTCAACCCGCCAGACGCTGACAGTGCCTTTCGAGCTGAAAACGGGACGGAACGAGAACAGCAGCCACCAGGCCCAGACGATCCTGTACAACCTCCTCCTTTCGGACCGCTACGATATCGAGATCCTCTATGGCATCCTTTATTACATGGAAACCGGCCGGACGCTGCGGATCCCGGCCATCCGCCACGAGCTCCGCCACCTGATCATGCAGCGCAACCAGCTCGCCTGTTACATCCGGGAGCGCAGCGTTCAGCTGCCGCCAATGAAACGGGACAAGAACACGTGCGGAAAGTGCTATGCGCAGACTTCGTGCTTCACCTATCACAAACTCGCCGACGACGGGGACGGCGAGAGCAGCGGGATGAATGACAAGTTTGAGGATGCGGTCAAGCACCTGACGCCTGTGCACAAGGAATTCTTCTTGAAGTGGGAAGACCTACTGACCAAGGAGGAGAAGCACGGCCAGAAGTTGCGGCGGGAGCTGTGGACCATGGTCAGCGCGGAGCGTGAGAAGCTCGGCCGCTGCTTCGGGAACGTCATCATCGAAGACGGCTCGGCCTCGGAGGACAGGGGCTCTTCGAAGATTAACCGTTTTCACTACGCCTTTATCAAAGAGACTGCCGCCGCGGGCTTCTCTTTTTTGGACTCACAGCTCGCCGTCGGAGAACCCATCGTCGTCTCGGACGAGCAGGGCCACTTTGCTCTGGCGCTAGGATACGTCACGTCGGTGCGGAAGCAGAGAATCGAGGTTGCGGTGGACAGGCGTCTGCACAACTCCCGGATCCGACAACCTGGGTTCGACGAGACTACGAACCAGGTCTTCGCAGGCATCATGGAGGTCGTCCCGCAATGCGCAAAGCCGACCATGGACCGGGAGAAAGCCGAGGAGGCCTCGGTCCGCTACCGCCTTGACAAGGACGAGTTCAGCAACGGCATGGCCGTCGTGCGAAATAACTTGGTGCAGGTCATGTCGGACGGTCCTTTCGGATCCAAGCAGATCCGTCGCCTCGTCGTTGATCTGGAGCCGCCGGCGTTCAAAGCGGTCTGCACGCAGTACAGCATCGCGGACAAGGAAACACTGAACGTGGACCAGAAAAAGGCCATCGACAAGGTCATGAGCGCCAAGGACTATGCGCTCGTCCTGGGCATGCCCGGGACGGGCAAGACGACGACCATCGCGCACATCATCCGCGCCCTGATCTGCCAGAAGAAGAGCGTGCTCCTGACGTCGTACACGCACACCGCCGTGGACAACATTCTTCTAAAGCTCAAGTCCGACAAGATCCCCATTCTCCGGCTCGGAGCTCCGGCCAAGGTCCATGCCGAGGTCCAGGAGTTTGTGACTCTGGCCGCGCAGCCAAGAAGCACCTTTGAGGACATCCGCGAGGCGTGGCACGACACCCCGGTAGTCGCGACGACGTGTTTGGGCATTGGGCATCCCATTTTCAACGAGCGTACGTTCGACTACTGCATCGTCGACGAGGCAAGCCAGATCACGCTGCCCATTTGCCTGGGTCCCATACGGATGGCCCGCACGTTTGTGCTGGTCGGCGACCACAACCAGCTTCCTCCCTTGGTCCAGAATGATGATGCAAGGCAAGGGGGCCTCGACGTGTCGCTCTTCAAGCTGCTGTCGGACACGCACCCGGCGTCGGTGGTCAACCTGGAGCACCAGTACCGCATGAGCGAGGACGTCATGTCCCTGTCCAACACGCTCATCTACAACGGAAGTCTCAAGTGCGGTACCGAAGCCGTCCGCAGCCGCCGGCTGGACGTGCCCAACCCGGCCGC
>Ga0247771_1000344_pt1 | contig 15568 bp, 10 predicted proteins | sample UWRJL197509C6_FD_179948 | JGI IMG/M metagenome (GOLD analysis project Ga0247771, IMG submission 179948) | Plant litter microbial communities from Arlington Agricultural Research Station in Wisconsin, United States - UWRJ-L197-509C-6 | ecosystem: Environmental > Terrestrial > Plant litter >...
CTCCTCGAACTCGGCGCGCATCTCGGGGTCCACTGTTGCGCACACGCCGTCAGCACACACCTCCCGTCCGTCCTCTTCCAAGGATACGTACTGTTGTTCATCAGGTACGGCAGTCCCAGGAAGATGCCCATGCTGACCAAGCCCAGCAGGATCATGGGGTTCCGGAGCACGCCGAAGACGCTGAAGCCGCCGCGCTCGGCGTAGTAAACCTTGGCGCCGAGCGCGCGCAGCTCGAAGGCGGCGGGCCTAGCGAGCCCCTTGCTGGGCAGCGGCACCTCGACACGGGCCAGGGCCTCGCCCTTGTTGGCCCAGTCGTTGCCGCGGAACGTGTCCCAGGCACTCACGCGCAGCGCGTCGGGGGCTTCGGCGACGACGTCGACGCGGGCCGGCGCGAAGGCGTGCGTGGCGCTGTGGACGTCCAGCAGGTAGGACCCGGGCGGCACGGCGGCGAAGACGAGGGCGCCGGCGGCGGACAGCGGCGCCGAGGCCAGCGCGGGCCGGCCGTCGGCCGCCGTCAGCGTCGCGCGCGTCGCCGCCGGCAGCGCCTGCGGGTTCGCCAGCTGCGGCGACGGCCCGACATGGAAGGCGATGCCCGTCGTCGGCGGCGCCGCGGCGCCCGCGCCGAGGAGCAGGCCGAGCGCGGGGAGGAGGTGCCGGAGCATTGCGGCGGCGATGGGCGGTGTTGTGGTCGGGACGGGCTTGGAGGTGGGTTTGGTGATGGGGTTGAGGTTGACTGAAGTCGAGGATGGAGGTTTAGGTGGTCTGGTGGGTCTGCGTCTCGATATTTGCATAGCCTCGATAGTCAGCAGACCGGAGGTGCTTTGCTGGGCAGGGGCATAGGTACCCTCAAATCATGGATCCAGGGAGTTACGGTACAAGTCGTTTTACTACGAATCATCTGGGAAGCTAGAGGTCATCTATGCCTACTACGGCTCAGTGATACCTCCTGATGGAATGACCGATAGCTTGCGAGCCTAAAGTTGTAGGTGAGTGATGAGATCCAGCCGGGACTTACACCCTAAGGCCTGCAACCGGCATGGACAACCCCCGAGTTTTCAACTGTTAACTGCTGGATCCAGCAATTATCCGAACTACTCCTAGTTGATACGAAGTACTCTACGAAGTACTTGGCTACTCTTCCCTGCCTCTGTGGCTGTCAACCATATCGAATTGGGGGGGCCATGCGATTATCTGATAGTCGGTTGCCAACGCCAAGGCTGAGGACGCCTCTTCAGCTCCCTGCTTTGCATGGGCATCTCGCTTTTCTTCACACGCAGTCTGGCAGACTCTGCTCGCCGAATATCTGGGCATCACACTAGGAGCAGACAAGACAAGCCGGGGAAGCCCCTCGACACGTCCACAGGATGGGTATTGTCATTCGCTCTGCTCAGGCGCTACATTATCTCCGTCCAACTCGGACCCCCGAGCCCGCGGTCCCGTCTACACCACCGTCGGGGCCTCGCCCTGCTTGGCGTCCTCGGGGGCCTTGGTCTCGGCGGCGTCGGGCTTGGCCGCGTCGGCCGCCTTGAACGACTGCTCGAAGTCGGCGATGATGTCGTCGATGTGCTCGGTGCCGACCGAGATGCGGATGAGATCCTGCCGTCGCCGTTAGTATGGGACGCGTTCGGGGCTTCTCGCGGGGCGGGCGGGACGCCTCTCACCTCGGTCACGCCCGAGCTGTTGCGCTCGTCCTCGGACAGCTGCTCGTGCGTCGTGGTCCAGGGGTGGATGGCCAGCGACTTGGAGTCGCCGACATTGGCCAGGTTGGAGATGAGCTTGAAGCCGTCGACGATCTGGCTGCCGGCGGCGCCGCCGCCCTTGACGCCGAAGCTCAGCACGCCGCCCGAGCCGCGCGGGAGGTACTTCTTGGCCAGCTGGTACGACGGGTGGCTCGACAGGCCCGGGTACGAAACCCAGCTGACGTAGGGGCTCCGCTCCAGGTACTCGGCCAGCTTCTGCGCGTTGGTCGCGTGGCGCTCGGCGCGCAGGCTGAGCGTCTCGATGCCCAGCAGCAGCTGCTGCGCCGCGAAGGGGTTGAGGGCCGGCCCCAGGTCGCGCAGGAGCTCCACGCGCACCCGGATGATGAAGGTGATGGGGCCGAACATCTCCCAGAACTTGAGGCCGTGGTAGCCCTCCGACGGCTCGATCATCTGCGGGAACCGGTCCGCGTGCTTGCCCCAGTCGAACTTGCCGCTGTCGACGATGACGCCGCCGATGGTGGTGCCGTGGCCGCCTGCGGGAGTACCAGGTTAGCTCACGACTTATCCCTTTCCGTACGCGCCGGGGGAGGAACGAACCGATCCACTTGGTAGCGCTGTGGACGACGATGTCCGCCCCGTGGTCGATAGGCCGGATGAAGTAGCCACCAGCGCCGAAGGTGTTGTCGACCTGCACCGCCCGCGGTTAGCTGATCCAATGGACCAGGAGGGCTCCCCGGCACTTACAACGACGGGAACACCCTTCGCGTGGGCGCCCTGGACAATCTTCTCAAAGTCGGGCACGTTGTACCGCGGGTTGCCGATGCTCTCGATGTACACGGCCTTGGTCTTGTCGTCGATGGCGCCTATCAACTCGTCGGGGTTGTCGCCGTCGACGAACTTGGTCGTGATGCCCAGCCGGGGGAACGTCACCTTGAACTGGTTGTACGTGCCTCCGTACAGGTTCGACGTCGACACGATGTTGTCCCCGGCGTGCGCGAGCGCGGCGATAGTCAGGAACTGGGCGGCCTGGCCCGAGGCGGTAGCGACGGCCGCGACGCCGCCCTCCAGGGCGGCAATGCGCTTCTCGAACACGTCGACAGTCGGCTGGTTGTCTGTTCAGCGCCGGCGTTCCCCCGCCGAGAGGGGACGGGTCGCGGGTTTCCCTTACGTTCATAATCCGGCTGTAGATGTTGCCAAACTCCTTGAGGCCGAACAGCCTGGCGCCGTGGGCCGAGTCATTGAAGACGAAGCTCTGGGGGGGAAGCATTAGCCCCTTGGACATCCGCCGGAGAGCAGCAAACAACGAGGGGAGCTCACGGTGGAGGCATAGATGGGCACGGCACGGGACTTGGTCGTGGGGTCGACCTCCTGGCCCGCGTGCAGCTGGAGCGTCTCGAAGTGCTTGGAGAGTCCGGCCATGTTGGGCGAGGGGCAATTGGGGCTTGTCGGGTCGGTGGGCACGCGACGTGAAGCTTCGGGGAGAGGGCAGGCCGGCGGGGAAGAAGAGAGGATGCTGTCGAGTTGGACAACGATGATCCCCGATGCCGCACTCGGCGGGACCTGTCCCACCCTTTATACCGCGTCCGACGCGGGCGAGGTACCGGGCCAAGCAGGCAAGAGCTTCCAGAGCTTCCATCATCCGTGCTGTCACGCCCTCATGCAGCTCCTCGACACTTCATCCAGCCCAGCGTGGCGCCGAGCCGACCATCCTAGCCCGATAGCCCCCAGGCCGGTCGGAGAGGTGGGGGGGAGGCAGAGCACGCCATCGCGTCCGTCCCTCGGCCGCTGCGAGTACAGACAACCCGGGCCCAAGGGTTCTGGGGTCACCGCGGACAGTGCAATCCCGTGTCCTGTACGGCGGATGCCCAGTCTCCCTCCCGTCTTTCGGGGATCATCGCGAGCTGCCTCGATGGCGGTTTACGGGCTGCATGGTGGCGCCAGCCTCGTCTCACCCCACAGCCTCGAGAGGTCCATTTTTGGCACCTCTAGGCCCGGACCTCGGACTCTGTAAACCCCTTGTTTTATTTTCTCTCCGCTTTTATTACCCTCACGCGGACCCCGCGCCGGCAGCGGGCTGAGCAGACGTCGACAGCCCTCCGCCCGACGGCGGACGTCGAACACTGGTTGCCCAGAACGGACCAGCTGTGCGAGGACGGCGAGATGCCGAGGCGGACGGCGAACGCGGCCGCGGGGTAGCGCTTTGGGGAACGCCTCGGCGGGGATATATGCGCACACCCCCCGCAGCATCCCGCGATCCAGTGGCTGCTTCACGTCATATTGGGGGGTCATCGTCGGGGGCGGTTGACATCGCCGGCGCCGTGACTGGCCCGTCGAGATGCGGCCCCTTTGAGGCCCCACCTCCCGACCTGATTGCCGGGAACGTTGTTACCTTCAACATGGCAGGCCGGGGCACTGGGGTCGCGATGCCGCAGACCGAGGCCCGTCTCACGTAACCCGGGCTCATATAGGCATGCAGCTGAGAACGCGGGGTAGATTCTTCTTTATTGTCTTCTTGTCTCCCTTCGCGTACTCCGTACTGGTAGCTCCAAAGAATACGAGGCCCACGATCCTCTCCCCCAGGGACTGCGCCGACCCGCCGCCTCTATGACATTAAAATAGTCCGCGGTTGCGGGAGCAGACCGCCATGGGGAACCCAGCCCGCCCGAAACCATCTGCTCCGTAGCCCCAGCCTCCGCCACCTCCGCCCGCCCCTTACCTCGGGCCTCTCGCAAGCTTTACAGCTCGACATCGACCCAGTCCGCCGTCCACGCCCGCTTGGTCTCGAGCCGGACGGGGCGGCCGCCCCGGACCGCCCAGTCGTCGTCGTCGTGGAACAGCTTGGCCTCGGCGGTCTGCTGGCGCCGCCACCGCCGGTCCCAGGCCGCGAGGGAGAAGGCGCGGCGCGGCGGGCGGAGGGACGACGGAGAGGGTCGGGGCCGGTACCACGCCGGGAAACGACTTATGCGGAGGCCGTCTCCTTCATCTCTTTTGGGTAGGGCCCCTTGAGGCCGGCGCGGGCCGGCCGGCGGAAGCCGCCCCGGAACAGGTCGATGCCGTTGAGGATCGTCGTGGCCAGGAACAGCAGCCAGTTCACGCCCGACAGGCCGGCGCTGGCGCGGGCAGCGCCGCACACGGTGCCGCGGCAGAAGAGCAGCGTGTTGAGGAACACGGCCAGGGCGATCATGCCGCCGAAGTAGAAGAGGACGTTGAGCAGCTCGAGGCCCATGGCGATCCACGGGTGGCTCACTGTGTTCCGCATGTCAGCCCGCCGTCGTCGCCTTCCTCGACCCGCCCGCCTCGGGGGCGTCCGGCTTCAGAGCCGCTCGGCTCTTCTCCTGGGAGACAACTTACGCTTGGGCAGGAACCTCGAGGCGCCCTCGATGTAGACGACGGACAGAATGGTAAAGAGCGGCGCGAAGATCAAGAAGTTGACCTGCATGGGCGACGCCGTCAGGGTGTCGACGTTGTACCAGTTGGCCACTAGAGACTCGCCGTCAGGACCGCCGTCTCGTCGGCTTCCGCCGCGCAGGGCAACGTACCATATCCCGAGAGGCCCAGGACGATGAAAGCCATCAGCACCTGGAGGCCCCGGAGGGGCAGGATGAACATGGACGTCTTCATCTTGGCTGCGGAATCGGCGAGATTTCGCGGAAACGATTGTTGGTGTGTAAGGAACGGCGGCGAACAAGACCAGCTCTTCGACCAAAAGGAGACACCACGAAAAGAAGAGCGGCAACTGGTGCGCTGGAAGAATATAACGGAAAGGAAAAAGGAGGGGGCGGTGTTCACGACGAGAGGGGGGAGCCGCAGTGATGGGGGGAGATGAGCGGAGGGAAGTCACTTATGCCTTTTGGCCCCAGGCCAGTCCTGGCGCGCCAACGTCGTAGATCTTCCATCCCTCGCCCTCCCTCGCGAGGGGAGGAGGAAGCGGTCCTCTGATGCGCCGTACATGGTCTCGTCTGAGGCGCTCCTGAAACGGCAGTCGATAGTAGCCACTCCATGCGAGCCGACAGGGGTATCGAATCGGGGACCAATCAGCTCTTCCGTCTGGGGACGCCGCCCGTGAGGCTCCGCATTGGCCGACCACTTACTGACCACTTATCCCTGATCATCGCTGACTGCTTGGGCCCCGGATTGATGTCCTCGCGAGCGACTGCCGGCGGTTCCTATTTGCTTTGGGCTGCGGATGTGCGGCTGGCGGTTCGATTTGGAAGTGTTCGGGCTTCTCTGGCCGCGACTCTCTACCTCAGATCCGCCGCGGCTCGGTTCCGCCTCCGCCGAGCTTCTAGAGCACTTTGTTCGAGAAATCGACTCTCCATCTTTCTGTGGTTGAGTGCTCGGCCTGGACTCTCCTGTTTCTTCTGAGATGTAATCCGGAGACCTGCCTCAGCCACCGAATCAACATGGTAACGATGCACGCCGCAAAGGGCAAACGAAACCGACGCCAAACCAGTCCGCCGTGCGGGCCCTCGCCGCTGTTTCCTCGGTCGCCTCGTCGACGTCTGGGACTCACTGGAAGCAGCTCTTGGCCCCGTCTCCGACCTGTCGCGCCCAAGTGGGATCCCAGCGCGTCGGACCTGCGAATGTTTCGCAACATCTCGATGTGGTGCGGAGCCTCGCCCGCCTCAGCGCTGTTAGCGCCGTCGCGGGGCGACTCGTGGCCATGGCTAACAGCACCCAAACTGCCAAGCCGTCTGGACAGGGCGCTCGCCAAGCGGGTCGCGAGGCGATCACAGCCTCACCGGGCAAGATGCACGGATCTCGGCATCGAGAAGCCTTCGGGGTTCTAAGGCAAAGAGGTGCTGATGGCGCCGGCTCTTGGCCGGGCTTTTGGGCTGCGGGGCGCGACCATCTTCGTTGACCCGGTGGCGTAGTTTCACGGTTCCTGCCTACCATGTCGTACGGAGCACAGTACCTGCGTAAAGTGGCGCTAGCCGCCCCCGGCGCCTGGCTTGTATCGAAGTCGTCGTGCGCAGGGGCCGGGTTCTATGTCTATTGGCGATTCGGGCAAACCCAGACAATACGAGATCTGCTGTGTGCCTAATTCTAGATATGCCCTTGTCGCCGGGTCATCCATTTCGGCCTCCCCGGAGACAACCGATACGGAGGCTCGGGAGGACGGTGTTGATTGCGGTCGGCCGGTTGCCGAGTCCTTCCCAGCCCCGAGGCTAACTTACTCGCCCGTCTTCCGGCGGGTTGGTACTAGATCCGGCTGCCGCCCGTCTAGCTTGGATCTAACATGTGAACGTGGCGACTCGAACCGATCATAGCACATCTCGAACCAGAGGCCATGGGGGACGAAACAGCGCACACCGTCTCCAATGTCTGGGCTGGCAGCTTATACTCCGTAGTAGTCCCGGAGCTATGGTGTGTTTTGAGCTCGCAGGACGGCTGGAAGCCCGATGTGAGATGCGGACGGCGTGTCAGGGGGGCTCCGGCGCACCTCGGAGCCTAAGGACGTGCCGCGCCGACGCTCGAGCAACAACCCGTGGTGAAGCTTTCTCCTGCCCCAGATATTTTCTCCGTCGGATTTTCCAAAGGCAATTCCCGGCCTGGGGTTTGTGGTGGTCGGGGCCCGTCGGGCTCGGCACGCAGCGCCACGCCGAGGGACAAGCGTCCAGCTCCGCCGCGGGCCTCGGCTCATTGGACCGAGCTTCCACGTTGAAGGATCGGGAGCTAAACCAGAACCATCACATGTCCGGTCTGCTGCTCCTTCTCGCTTGTCTCCTCTCCTCTCCCTCTCCGCGGCGCCTAGACACCTCCAGTGCTTCAATGCAGACCTGGACAGACTCGAGAACTGTCTAGTGCGGTGTTTTGGCATTCGTCCGAGAAGCCCTCGCTGTTGACCTCGACCCCCTGCCGTTGTGAACGTGAGGTGCGCCCGTAGCCCATCTTCAACCTCGCGGTTCGAAGGCTAACGCAAAAAGAAAAGCCCGTCGCCATGTCTTTCGCCGACGTCCATAAGACCATCGCGAAGCTCTCCGCGCCCCCGCCGCCCGGGTCGCCTTATGGACTTCCAGTGCCGGGCAGCGAGCGGCCGAACCGCACCCCCGTCTACCGCCACTGGCGCTTCCGCGACGGCCCGCTGCTCACGACCCTGGACCCCTCCCTCCAGACATTCCACGACGTCTTCGAGTTGGCCGTCAAGAGCAGGGGCAGCAAGTACGCGCTGGGCTGGCGACCATGGAACCCGGCCACCAAGAAGTGGGAGGAGAGCTATACCTGGTTGACATACGCCGAGCTCGCCGAGCGGAGGAAGAATGTCGGCGCCGGAATCGCCGAGCTTCACCGGAAGCTCGGCTTGAAGGACGACAAGTACGGAGTCGGGCTGTGGGCGCAGAACCGTCCTGAGTGGCAGCTCGTTGGTACGCCTGATCCGTCCGAGGCCGCCCGCCAGCGGCGCTAACCGGGACGTCCAGACCTTGCCCTCATCTCTCAGTCTCTATGGAGCGTCTCGCTGTACGAGACCCTCGGCCCGGACGCCAGCGAGTACATCGTCAACCACAGCCAGTTGGCGTGCGTAGCGACCTCCCTCCCCCACATCCCCACCCTGATCAAGATGGCACCCCGCATCCCGTCGCTCAAGGTGATCATCTCGCTCGACCCGCTGGAGGCGGGAGAGCCGGCCGGGCACTCCAAGGTGGACTTGCTTACCCAGCTGGCCAAGGAGCACGGCATCCAGATCATCTCCCTCGCCGACGTCGAGGCCATCGGCGCCAAGTCGGGCCGCGCCATGCGGCCTCCGCAGAAGGAAGACATAGCCGTGATCAACTACACCAGCGGAACCACCGGCAACCCCAAGGGCGTCGTGCTGACCCACGCGAACGCGGTCGCCGCTAACGCCGCCGCCAGGGCGACGGGACAGGTCCTGCCCGACGACGTGCACATCTCGTACCTGCCTCTGGCCCACATTTACGGGCGCATGGTCGACCAGCTGGCTCTCGCCGAGGGCGCGCGTGTCGGCTTCTTCCACGGTGACGTCCTCGGTCTGGTGGACGACATGAAGATCCTCAAGCCGACGGGCTTCATGTCGGTGCCGAGGCTGTACAACAAGTTCCACGCGGCCATCCACGCGGCTACGGTCGAGGCTCCCGGGGTCAAGGGCGCCCTGTCTCGACGGGCGATCGCCGCCAAGAAGGCCTCGATGAGACTGCCGGCGGGCAAGGCGACGAACAAGCACTTCCTGTTCGACCGGATATGGACGCCCAAGGTGCTCAAGGCGGTGGGGCTGGAGCGCGCCCGAGCCATGATCAGCGGCAGCGCGCCGATCGACCCGGACGTGCTCGACTTCCTCCGGGCCGCCTTCGGCACCGACTTCCACGAGGGCTACGGCATGACGGAGACGTACGGCGTGGGCACGGTCCAGCTGCAGGGCGACTACAGCACGGGCAACATCGGCGGGCCGTCGACCGGGATGGAGCTCTGCATCGAGTCGGTCCCGGAACTCGAGTACTTGGTGACGGACAAGCCGCGGCCGCGGGGCGAGCTGCTGCTGCGCGGGCCCGTCGTCTTCCGAGAGTACTACAAGAACCCCGAGGAGACGGCCAAGAGCTTCGACGCGGACGGGTGGTTCCGCTCGGGGGACATCGGCGAGGTGGACGAGCTGGGGCGCTTCCGCATCATCGACCGCAAGAAGAACGTGCTCAAGCTGTCGCAGGGCGAGTACATCTCGCCGGAGCGCCTCGAGAACGTCTACGTGGGCTCCTCAAACCTGATCGCCATGGCCTTCGTGCACGGCGACGCCAAGGAGTCGAGCCTGGTGGGCGTCTTCGGCGTCGACCCCGAGCACTTCGCGCCCTTCGCCGGCAAGATCCTGGGCAAGCCGTTCGCCGCCGCGGACGCGCAGGCGCTGCGGGCCGCCGTCGCCGACGCGCGCGTTAAGAAGGCCTTCCTCGCGAGGATCGACGACATCGGCAAGAAGCACAAGTTCAACGGCTACGAGCGCGTCCGCAACTGCCATCTCGCCGTCGACCCCTTCTCCATCGAGAACGAGCTGTTCACGCCCACGTAAGCCGTCCAGACCCCCTTCTCTCTCTCTATCTATCTCTTTGCGGAATCAAATTTCGCTAACAGCCCCTCCTTCCCCCAACAGGTTGAAGCTCAAGAGGCAGCAGGCCGCAAAGGCCTTCCGTTCGGAGATTGACGCTATGTACGCCGAGCTTCGTGCGCAGCCCGTGGCGAAGCCTAAGTTGTAGGCGGGCTGTCGGGGTATTTTAAACCACTGACAAGACCTGTCTTGGTTTCGGGAGGCCGTTGTTTAGGGGGTTTTTTGAGTTACCGACACCCAGCAACGTCTTGGCATCCGCCAAGAGGACCAATGGCCCCTCTCACCCCTCGCCGATGTGTGGGACCGCTTGGAATAGATGGGCAGAGGGCTTCCCGATGCCGTTCTGGGTATGGTGGCGCTGAGCCCGGGCAAGCTCAAGTGGCGGAAGCTCTTTACGTCTTACATATAGCCCTGCGGGTGTTGCGACCTCCGGTTGCAGCGGGTACTTCTTTCGCTTCTTTCGTTGCGGCGCCACGCGGCTCGGGTATCGTGAGGCGGCAAAGGCCCAAAAGCTGTATATGGAACGCTATAAAGCCGCTACAGCGCGGGACAGCACGAGAGAACCACATGTTGGGCCTGCGCGCATCTGATATCGCGTATTATATCAGAACACTTCAATCGGAATTCTACGCAGGCTTTCGTGCCAGTTAGTGCGGGAATTACGTTGCGCAAATGCCAACGCTCAGCGGAGCCGCATGCCAGATGACAGAAGCACCTTATTTAGCCCGGTAAAATCCGCGAACACATTATTTAGCATGCAGGATATCACATCCACGTCTCTCTTTGGGCAGCAGAAGCAAAACTTGGGCGTAGCTGCTGGAACGTGGGGCCGACTTGGCAATCCACACCTACCTTTTAGGTCTGCGACCCGGTCCTACAGGTCCCAGTCTTCTTTACTTCTCTGGATGAATGTCTTGTCTCAACCGCTGTTGCTCGTAACAATGTGGCAGAAAAGGACGGAATTTCGCGTTGCATTTCAACAGAACCCTTTGCTGTTCTCTAGCACTCTGCATCTTCGTCCACTGAGAAGCAATGTTGTTGTTTTTGTTAGACTAGAATGTTGTAGATGCTTCAATCTTAAATTAGCTATTAAAAAGTAATCTTAGTATTTTTAATGTAATTAGAAGTATTTACTAGGTCTAATATAAAAATACGTTGTATTAGTTAAATTGAAGTTTGAAAAAGGAATGATGACGTAATATTGTAATCTTAGAAGGCGGTGTGTTCTGTAGCGCTAGGATTGTAAAGCTGCACTTTAGAAACGTCAACAAAACAGCCTGCAAGGCTCAACGGGATGTACGCTCGATTTCTCCGCAATATTCCTGGTTGGTTTTTAATTTCAAGCAGGCCTCCAGTCATCGATCTCACCGAGATCGACGACAGCGATGAAGGGGGTCCTCCGACGCGGCAGCACTGGCGTCCTCAGCCACCTGCAGCCACCAAAGAGGAAGAGGAAGGTCCGCCGAGGAAGCGTCTGAAGCTCCAATCGACACCTTTAGAGGTAAGCGGGCAAGCAGCATCCTTCTCAAACCCTCAAACCAGCAGATATCGATCCGGTAGGAAAGGAGATGTTGCCCACGCAATCCGTAGCGAGAAGGCGGACGCAAGGTCGCGACCTCCTCCTATATCAGAAACCCCTCGAACCTCGATATCAGCACCTCAACAGGCTGTAATCCCATCAAAAATATCGTGGCTCTGACTGGACTATCGTTCTGAACCTTTAGAGGCTAACTAAACGCAGCGTCCGGGTGGTAATCCCCAGCTATCGAGCGTGCCGGTTGGTGTGAGCTTGTCGCCCCCCAGTTTCACATGCTCCGCGAGACCAGAGGCTCACTGAACTGGGGAATAGATTCGATCACCCAACGCAGGCCTGCGAGGTACGGTGGAGGCAGATATCTATCGCATTCGTGGTCGCCAGCCAGTCCTTCAGCCTGGCGAGAGAGAGTCAACACCGGAACCGAACACGTCCATTCCAAACAGACTGTCCTTTGTTCTCCGTCACCAGGACAACAACAGCAATGGAACCGGTTCTGTTGCTGGTGTTGCGCGTGGCGCGCAGGCGTCGCCCGCGACCAGCACCAGCGCCCGGCATGCGTTCCTAGAGGCCCCGAGCTACCGACGCTACCGACGCGTCGGAGGAGATGAAGGAGCGTCGAGCTCAGACGGTCCAGATATCACCTCGGCGACAGGTTCCCGTGCCGAGACGCCTCCCCAAATTCCCCGCCGTGACAAAGGCAAGGGGAAGGAGAAACCTCGGGCAACACCGGTGAAGGACCGACACCCAGGTGTCCAGGCTTTGCATCTGCAAGCAGAGTCGGCCACCGAATTTCGCCCGGGTTCGGCGAAGGGCTCCTGGGTACGCCGTGGCCTCCCGGCTGCCAAAGCCTATCTCGGCTTCGGCGTGCGGTGGAAGCTCACGCACGGCTGTCGATGGCTGTACCAAGCAGCGGTCGAGATTCGGGCGCTGCCCGTGGTTCTTCACGTCAACTTCTCGGAAGACGAGGTCGGGTACCTGGCGAGACTTTTGAGATCGATCGTGGGTGGCCACATCGCCAGAGAGGTGCCGAACACGGAGGAGTTGATCTTCAAGCTCCTCAAGAGAAGCAAAGTCCGCTTGTCCGCAGTCGTGGCCAAGATCGACTTCAGCCAACTCGATGGACGGACGGGGGACGACGTCTACGAGTACCTGCACGACGTCAGGGCCCGACTTACGGAGAGGACGCACGAAGTCCTCTACATCGACGAGGACAGATCTGACACGCACGGGAAGGCGCTGCGAGGCTCGCGGATACCCTCCCTTTTGCGCGCTAGAGAGGTGAGTGGACAGCAGAAATTCGAGTTTGGACGGCGGTACGCCAACTTTGCCAACGAGGCCCGCGCGGCTGTGGAGGACGACATGGAGCTGCGAGCCGAGTTTACCGGTTGCGCCGGCGACATATCCACCATCGCGTGGACGTCGGACGACGCCTTCGTCTGCGGGACCACGACGCACATGGACGCCCGCAACCAGCAGTACAACAAGCCGGGAAACCTGGTGCTGGGATCGGCCAAGCACGGCACCCTGAAGGCGTATGCCGACCATCGCATCGTGCGACCGGTGATCCGGGAGGGCGAGAACTCGACCGAGGCCATGAGGCGGAGCCAGGAACCCTGGCTGTACTCGTCCGTCGTCTCTTCCGACCACGACGCCACCAACGACCGCGCGTACACGTCCGGCTTCGACAAGACGGCTCGCGTCTGGAGAGTCAAGAATGCCGGCTCGGGCATGACGCTGCTCGGCACGTGGACGCATCGCGGCAACGTCAACTTTGTCAAGGTGTCCAAGCACCACGCCGGCAGGGTGGCCACGGCCGCCGACGTCCCTGTCAACGCCATCCGCATCTACGACGTCGACGAGGACAACGTGTCGGGCAGCCCCTACCGAGAGTACAGCAGCACCCGCATTTTCGATGCCGACGGGAACCCCGTCCTGACGGACAAGTGGTCCTACTTTCCCGCCACAATCAACTGGGGACTTGCACGGGAGGTTAGGCACCTCCTCCTCGTCGGCTACTCGCCACGCAGCCTCACCGGCGATGATAACGACATCCCCGAGGACCGCAGCAACACGGGCGAGATCTGCCTCTGGGACGGTCTCACGGGAGAGCAGTGGAAGATCATAGGGGGCACACTCTACAACGTCTTCGAGGTCACGTGGCACCCAACCCAGCCGTGCTTCGTCGTCGCGTCGTCGCCCAAGATTCTCGGCCTCGAGGACGGCGTTCGGACGCAGATCCGCATCTTCCGGCCCTCGGACAACAAGGGCTATCGCGGCAAGGCCTTTGGCGAGATGCAGGCGCTCGACTGCCCGGCGGTCGACATCAACGAAATCGCCGTCATGTGAGTTCCGACGTCCGCAGGCGCGCGTCCTGGGTCGTTCTGTTTGCTGACGTTGCGCAGGCCGAACAGTGCCCTCTACTCGTACGTCGCGGTGGGATGCACCGACGGCAAGACATACGTCTACGACACGGCCCAGGGGGACAAGCCTATTCACATCCTCTCACACGGCCGTGAGAAGCCCTCTTCCCCTCCGTCTTGCCCAAGACGCCGCGGCTAACATGGATGTCAGGCATCATCGAGGAGCAAGGCGGGGATGCCTCGTCGGTAGAGGACACCGGCATCAAGTTCCTCGCCTGGGGCAGTACCCCCGATCGCCTGTACACGGGCTCATCGGACGGCGTGGTCAAGGTTTGGGGCATGCGCGCGTCCGGGGGCGATCCCCTAGTCCGAAATCTACTCGAATGCCACGCGCCCGTCTCGTGCGGCGCCTTCTCGCCCGACTTCTCCAAACTCGTGGTCGGCGACGCCAGCGGGCGCGTCTTCGTGCTGACCATCGACGACGACGAGGACGAACCCCTGAACAAAAACGGCTTCACGGCGCTCCGCCTGCCCGACGGGACCGTCAAGACCATCCGGCGCCTGCGACCCCTTACGCGGCACGCCGAACCGCCGCCGCCGCGGACGGGCGACGCCAGCGGCACCGCGTACCTCCGGGAGGAGACGGGCCGCGAACTCGCCAAGCGGTACCTGGACTCGGGCGAGCTCGTCATCGCGCGCAACCCGGTCGTCGGCGCGGTCCAGGGGCCCAACTACGCCGAGACGGGGCTGTACCGCCGCGACGTGCACCTCGACGGCGACCCGACCAAGCCGCTAGTCGCCAAGTACGCCAGGGAGCAGCGCGATAACCAGCTCGCCATCGCCAAGCCGGACCGGCTGGGGAAGCCGGTGCGGGACGTGAAGGAAGACGCCGCCCGCAACATGGACATCATCGAGACCGACGAAGAGGAGCTGGCGCTGGACAGCCTGGACCCGCGGCTCCGGGCGGCGATTGCGCACGAACGCGCCAACGAGGCCGACAACAACGGCCTGCTGTACGTCGACGACGAGTACATGCTCTGGCGCGACTGAGTCGCATTCTACGGCCCGCAAACGGGCTTCCTGCTGCTTGGGGAACCGCGTCTGGGTTGGTTATGGCGGCTGGAGATTGTCGTGGAACAGGTCGTTCCGGCATGACTCGATCCGCGAGTGAAGCGCTGCGGGACGAGAGGTTCGCGTAAACGGCTCCGACTTAGAGTAGCGGGGCGGTTGCCGTCGAGGATGCGACAAGCATCTTACATTAGAGGGGGTTATCATAGGACCCGGAGGCCGCAGAAGGCAGAGGGCATTTCTGACCGTCCTCTGGGCCGCGGGGACAAGTCGTGAGCCGCAAAAAAGGAATCACGCACCATGCGGTTACTACTAGGGTATCAATGGACGGAGGGAAACGGCCATCTCACATGGACAACCGCTGCGCATCACGTACCCGGTCCAGGAGGAGGTTGGTGAAAGTGACGATGCCATATGCAAGAAGAAACCCGCGCTATACCCTCCAGACCTGACCGGCCCCAGGTCCTCGTCGAAGCGCGCCCCGGATGCCGTCTCCGGCTGGACATACCGCATCCGGAAGCCCTCGCCCAGCCTCCAGCGCGGCAGGTCGGAGCAGCGTCGGCGCTCCTCTGCCACCGCTTTGACCGAGCCGCAAACGGAATCCCGGCGGCGGCGCGTCGCAGCATGCAGGCATCTAGGCTGGGCTGCGGGTCCCTGTGCCGCGATACCTGCGGCCGGGTGGAGCGACGCGGGACGCGAGGCGATCTCGCACTGTCCAGGGGAGCGGCCTCGGCGATCGGCCGTGTCTTGCCTCGCCCTCTTGGCCTGGCGCGAACCGGGGAACGCCTCTTGGGCGCGCATGCAATAGGATACGGTGTTATGGGTCGTGTTCTTTGAACTCGAAGTCGTGCCCTTT
>Ga0247771_1000345_pt1 | contig 15492 bp, 8 predicted proteins | sample UWRJL197509C6_FD_179948 | JGI IMG/M metagenome (GOLD analysis project Ga0247771, IMG submission 179948) | Plant litter microbial communities from Arlington Agricultural Research Station in Wisconsin, United States - UWRJ-L197-509C-6 | ecosystem: Environmental > Terrestrial > Plant litter >...
CGGCCCGGCGCCGTGGAGATGATCTGACACCCATCCAGCACCCGATGCACCTGCACGGGCACGACCTGCTGGTGCTGGGGGCGTCGCCACCGCTGGCCAACCCCATCTTCCCCGGCAACCGGCTGCGGGCGTACAACCCGTCGACGGACGGGCCGACGCTGCGGGGCACCAACCCGACGCGGCGCGACACTACGGTGCTGCCGGCCTGGGGCTGGCTGGTGGTGGCCTACACGACCAACAACCCGGGCGCCTGGCTCTTCCACTGCCACACGGCCTGGCACGTGTCGCAGGGCCTCAGCGTGCAGTTCCTCGAGCAGCTCGGCGCCATCCCCCAGCGCATGGACCTCGGCCAGCTCGACCCTAACTGCAACGCCTGGAACGCCTACTACCCTACCAGCCCCTTCAAGCAGGACGACAGCGGCCTGCGGAGGCTGCGGGCCGTTTGAGGGGTGGGGTGGGCGGCGCGGCGGGGATCGCGGGATCGATGGATGAGCGTGGGAAGGTAAATGCCGACCGCCGAGGGGATAGTAGTCGCCGGCAGGCTGTCCGCCATCAGAGTATGTCAGTTGTGGAACGCTGCTCCTACGAGGAGGTGCCAGTCGTCGAAGAGGCGTTATTTTATGGGATTACTTTCTCTGGGGATCGAGTAGCTTGGAGAGAATGCCTCTAACGTTGGAACGTGTGTCGTATAGAGGAAAACCGCTCTACGACAAAGCGTGGAACCTCACACTATTGGCTCTTAATAGTGCAATTCGGTGGTTACCCGACATTTGGAGGGGCACGCGTGCCACCCGACGTGCCTGCAAAGTTGTGTTCAGGAACCTCATTTCACCTCTCCGTCTCTTGCATCATTCGCTTCCTCTCCCACGGCTGCTGGCCGCAGCTCAAGCTCACAAGAACCTTCGCCGCAATGGAGGCTTCAATTTCGTTACTGTCGAGGCACCAGGCATCGGAGTTCTTTTCGAATAATATTCCGGTAACGCAACAACAATGCAACCAAGAGGCTCAACATATCACCGGCGCGTCTAGCAGCCCACCAACAGTCTAAAGTAGAACAAGTTATACCGTTATCGCTAGCTAGAGCTTTTGTCGTTTAATTTCGTGCCGACGGTTCTACCCTGGACCTTGAGTTGCTCAAATGCATCAAGCAAGCCTACAAAGGGTTTGCGCTAAAACACCTGCGCGTTTATCAAGTAGGCAAGCTCCATGTCTACCAGATGGATTAGCAGCATCTCGATGTATCTAGCCCGTGAAAAGCTGTTCCAGGATAACCACCGCCGCTTACATCAAACTCTAATAGACTATATTGGGTTTGTTTGACTTCAAAGACCGTACAGCCAATGTCGGATGCAGATTCTTCACGTCAGCATGGCATAACGCACCAGCAAGCATAACGTCTCTAAACTACATACAGCTCTTGAACTAATACTCGATACAACTCAAGCAGCTTTACCAGGAGCTTCTGGCCCACTTTCGCCAAACCCTAGACCCCTTAGTCAAGAGGGGCCCAGGCCGGTTTGCTGGGGACTGAATTGTCCGCAACAGATCGCGGCCCTTAAGTCCAACTGGCCGCCTCGGCCCTCGCCGCCCCGCGACCCACAACGTCCGAGGTCGACGACCGGCACTTCAAACCATTCCACGACACTGGTCCAGGAGGCGGGAATCGACATCTCGGCGGGTTCCGGACTGGTGACATCGCGGGGTGCTTCGACAAACTGCGCAATTCTCTCTGGGGCGTCAACTCCAGGAGGGCGAACGACATCAGCGGTACGGAGTTTGATTCACAGACATAAAACCGCTTCGGGGGGACTGCGTGAGCGTCCGGCGCCCGTCAGCGTGGTTTGAAGAGCTCACAGGTTTGAGCGTCCTGAGCAGCATGCGTGACTCCCCTCTGGAATAGGCTTGTACGGACTACGCCGTCCAAGGAAATACCCACCACTTTCTCTACTCCCGCTAATCCTGCTCGGCAAATTAGACGAGCCCACACCCTAGACAACCACCCCGTGTCAGCAACGTCAAAACACTACCCCCACTACTCCTATTGCCAACCTATTGAAACAGCTTTCTAGGTAGGTTATCCATAGGGTTGTAGGTTATCTATAGAGTAATAGGTCATCTATGAACCACAACTGGGGTATCCAGTCTTAAAAAGCGGTGAGAGCATCTTTTTTGAAGTCGTCCTCTGTACTGTAGGTAGGTCGGTAGTACTCAAGGGAGGTAGCCAGACCTGTGCTGCGCGGTCAGGCTGTTTTCAGCAGGCGCAGGACTGCATCCCTGTGTCGGAGTCCCAGCTCTGAGGGGCACTGCCGCAGCAATGCCATCACCCTGTGGCTGAGGGGTGGTGTTGCCTGCGGAAAGCTGAGCGGTCGTGGTCCGTGCACCTCGAACATCGTGCGCAGCCCTTCTCTGCTTTTCCCTCACCGACCTTCGTTCGATCTCAGTTCATGCCCGTGCCCCCCAGTTCTCATTCCCATCCCTGCGATTGCCAACGTACTTCGGGATCGATATTCTAGCTATAGCCCTCTGCTACCATGCGGCTGTTGAACACGTCGACTCTGGGGTTCACGGAAGTGTTCGAGCCCGACTTGCCGCCTTACGCCATCGTGTCGCACACATGGACAGCCGATGAGATTAATCACCAAGAGTTCGTCCGCGCGGGGCAAGACGAACAGTACCGGGAGACTGTCCTGCAGAAGACCGGCTTTGCGAAGATTGAGCGATCTTGCAGGATCGCGCGGGAGTCGGGACTGTCGTACCTCTGGATCGACACCTGCTGCATCGACAAGACGAGCACCTCGGAGTTGTCCGAGGCGATCAACTCCATGTTCCGCTGGTACCAGTATTCCACAGTATGCTACGTGTACCTCGAAGACGTCGACATGACGCACATGCGCCAATACCCCCTGGACGCGCTCAGCCAGTGTCGATGGATCACCCGTGGCTGGTGCCTGCAGGAGCTTCTTGCGCCGGATTCCCTCCAGTTTTACGACAAGGACTGGCAGGCGGTTGGAACGAAGCACGACTTCGCCGCCCAGCTCTCTCAAGCCACAAATATCGATGTCGGCGTGCTTTCCGGCTCGGTCAAGCTCGGTACCGTCGTCGTCGCAAGGCGTATGTCGTGGGCCTCGAGCAGGCGGACGACGAGGCTGGAAGACCAAGCATACTGCCTGATGGGCATATTTGACGTTACCATGCCCATGCTGTACGGTGAAGGCTCGAAAGCGTTTTTGCGACTTCAGCACGAGATCTTCGAAGCGACTCACGATCTAACCATCTTCGCCTGGTCGCCCCCCGAAACCTGCCATGACAGGTACTTGCCGCTTTTCGCGCCGTCTCCGAAGTCCTTCGCGTCATGTGCTACGGTCGATGCGGAGCTTGGACAGATCATTGGCTCGGCTTTGCCTGGGCGGTCTCAGTTCTCCGTCAGCAAGCAGCACCTCATCGCGAACTCCATCGCTTTGGATTTCTCCGAGCCCAGTCGATGCAACTGGTTGAACGTGGCCAGCCCAGGGCGGAACACCACGTGTGCGCTTTACCTAAAGAAAGTTGGGCCGGGTCTTTTCGTCAGGATCAGACCCCCCCTTTCGCCGCCTGAGTCGTCCGCATTGGCAATTCATAGCGAAAGAGAGGAGCAGGCCACCATTTACTTGACTCCCGACCCGGTCCTTTTCCCTAAGTTCGACGCTGCCCACGCTTTGGGAATTCAAATCCGAATAGTAGAAACGCTAGGTTCAAGCCTCTGGATTCAGCGTGGTAACATCCAGCCTGCCTCGAGTTTCGACTTCAGCAGATCCATGTTTCTTGCACAGGGCACAGAGGCTTTCGCCGCATATCTCGGCTGTGCGGTTCGTTTCACGGACACAACCATACATCAGTTCGTGGCGATGGCTGTACTCAACAACCAGGGGCGACTTTGGGCAGACCTAGTCCAGAATGAGGTGCTGGACAACATGGCGCGATCGATACCAGACAGGTTTATGATTATACGTCGCTTTGCCGCTTCTAACCGGAATTTATCCTTGAAAGGGCCAGACAGCTGTAAGGAAATCCGTCTGTCCGAGTACTATGTGAGGATGAGAGTGGCAAAAGCCTGGATGGATGGACAACCAATATTTAGGTTGAATTTTGCAATGGGACCCCTTCGTAAGGTTGGCCAATGACCCGGTTCGGGGGGTGCTGTCAATTCAACTATCTAGACTATCGGCGTGCCGTACAAAGGAGTCCAAGGAAGTAGAAATGAGAACTAGGAGGTGATGAGGATGGCATCTTTCTCCCCTTGAACTCCCTTCGTCCCCTAGTGCCTTCCAGCCCTTTACAAAGTTGACAAATCCAGCGGTTGGAGGACGAGAGGTGTAAGTGTGAGGAGGAGGGAAAGGAAGTGGACGCTGTGCTGAGCCTCAGGGCCTATTTTGGATGGGTCTCTGAGAAGTCTACTTACCTCCTCACTCCATTTACTACTCCTCCTCAGCACCGGAGCTTGCGAGACCTGCGAGGAAAGTCGTGCGAGCAGGACCTACCCAGGACTATCTGAAATCTCATATAAGTACTGTAGATAGGTAGGTAAGGTACATAGGGAATTATTTTGGCGAGGACCCATACCTGGACGGGAACAAACACGGGGTTGGGCTTCACCAGCATGAAGCAGTTCGTTTGCGCAAGTATGGTCCACAGTCACCAGCGAAACCACTTTCGTTCCTGAGTCTGATTGGCGCAGCCGCGCCAACTATCCGAAGTTAATTAATTATGAGTCCAGCCAGGAAGCGTGGCCGCCGCGGAGTTCTGCTCCGTTGACGAGGACCCTTCTTTGCCGAAATGACTACCCGGTCGAGGTGCGTCAAGTGTATGTCCCGCAGCCATAAGACTGGCAAAACTACCAAGGGCTCCCATCAGCAAGTAGAGTCTGGTGGTCTGTCAGCATTGTGCCATGGACCTAAGACAACCTGGAAGCCCCCGAGCCCCGTCGGCCTTTGACTCCTTCTCTATTCCTACTATACGCAAGAATTAAGCTACAACTGGCTACCTCAGGCATGGAGGCGGTCGTCACCAATCCGTTACTGGCAGTCGGAGAGTTTGTTGTTAACGTGTCGAGCCATAGACCAAGGGTGGGGGTTATACTGATTCGAAAGATATGAGGTTGGAGCGTCCTTGGGACGTCGAGGCTAGAAAGAACGGTGAGGGGAAAGATGCACGTACGAATGGCTGTCGGGCGCGCCTGACCCGGCCAGTAGCAGAGGCAACCTCGAAGTCTTTGAGATTGCAGGGTTACGTAGTACCGTGTTGTCACGTTTACGGCCCGAAGAGTCACCCTCCGGTCTCGACTTCCCGTCGGATTTTCTCAGTTGCACGCTGCAACGCGGACTCTCAGGGCGTCAAATTTGTCTCCCGAAGCACCAGTAAAAGGTGTGCGAATTTTGTGATCGTCTTTCCACTGAGAGTTTTCTCGTGAAGCCGCGTGAAGCCCACACAGTCACTTGCGCCGGAACCTGTGGCTGAAACCAAGGCACCGGTAGCTACCACTGCAGGATTCCATCGCCGCCGAGGAGGACTGATTGGCTGCCGGGGTGTATAATCACGGCGGGTCGCCATTTGGGTCGAACATCGCAGCTGAGCCTCGCGGTTGGCCCTTGGTGTGACCCAAGCACGTCGGCGCTTAGAGAACGACAGGCGCAGGGGTCTCTGCCGAGGAGCCACCAACAAAGCCAACCGATCGGCAGGCCGGCTACCCGTTGAAAATGAATAGTGAACATTCGCAGGGGTGGCCAGACTGCGCCTCGCTGTTTGTGGGGAAGGGGGATATAAGTCGACGATGCCGCCAGTGTTGGGCGAGAGACATCACCACTCGCACCTCATCGCACTCGAATCATCATCAATCAACCGCGTTATCTAAGCCGCACTCAAATATCGCGCTCACACTATCTTCCAAACTTCAGAGGCGCACCTATCCCACAGATAAAATGCAGGCAACAATCCTCCTCACCAGCTTGGCGGCCCTTCTTGCACCCCTCGCCCTCGCTGCGCCAGCAACCGCCGGCACCGCCTTCCTGCAGCTCCAGATCGGCTTCGACACGTACACGTCCGACACGGAGATCGCCGTGCCGGGCGAGCTCGTCTTCGAAGACGGCGCCCGCTCGCTCATCGGCGCCACCATCGGCGACGTCTCGGGCGTCGCCGACGAACGCGCCCTGACGTGCCAGGCTTTCGCCGGGGAGGAGCCGGTCGGCGAACCACTCACGCTGTTTGGCGAGTTTACCGTCTTCGATTTTGGGGAGCTTGTCGACGTCACCAGGTTTACCTGTGGGCAGTGAAATTTGAGGGAGCGTAGGAGGGTAGTATCAAGGGAAGTGTGGATCATGCATTCTAGGGCTCTCGGCGGAACAGGTCGCATCTTCGGGTTGGCACGGTGTTTCGGGCATAGGCCGGTGTTTTAGGTCTACTCTTGGTCTTCGGTACCACTTTTTCTCTGTAGGATGAGGTCGGCAATCGATTCCATGTCCTACCGGCTCTCGCGCCCTAACTCTCTAGCCGCGGAGTCTTTGTGTGGACGTATCCTCGATACCAGGCGTGGGGTCGCGATTCCGGTTTGTGGGCGGCGATTCAAAAGCATGAAGGTTATCGTTGCTGCTGTGGAAGATCGTGAAGGGCACGGTGGAAGAGCCCGAAGGGCGAGCCCTTTTGGAACGCACATGCAGCGTAGCCCAACCTTCGCTAAGCCTACTTCGGTCGCCCCTTCAGGGATTCTCTTCTCTCAGGTCTCAAGAAGCCACCTTGCAGAGATATCCTGCTGGAGTACGGGAACGGAGCACAGAGTGCGCTGGGCAATGTAGGCATCAGGTTGAGGCGACAACAACCTCCGTATTCACGGCCTGCCTCCATTTGCATCCTCGAGACGACAACGGCCTCCAGCCGGGAGACCCACGTGGCAGGGAGTACAACTGAGGCAAGCAGCAGTGAAAAGGGCATGACGAAGACCGCTGGACGTGTTTTGTTGTAAGAGCAATCTCGAGTTCTGGCTCACAACAAGCGGGCGAGTCTGACTGCGGCTGCGGCTGTAGCGAAGCAAAGGGAGTAAGGCCGGCTTTTCGCCTTGACAGGGCGAACCCACTCATCTTTTCTACTGTAGATGTACCTAGTCGGCGCCCACCCGATCGGGGCGATGGCCCACACTCTTGCCACCTGGGCGCCTGAACGTGTGCTAGCTATCGGAGATATTGTTTATCACAAGCTTCGTTCAGTTGGCAGCAACTCCTGAGGCTGCCGGTTTCAGGGGCTGGAACCTCGGTAGGCAGGCGCCGAAGAGCCCAACGGCAGCCCACGGCGGTGGCGGAGCTGCGCCACACCACCCTTGGCGTGGCCGCAGCAACTCCAGGCCTCCGCATGCGAACACGACGACCTCGTGTCCCCGTCGCGGCATAAATATCCCGAGATGCGACCTCCCGGCCGAGCGACGATGCCCGGCCATTGTATCAAGCGCGTTCGAACCGACTGCACTCGACGTAGCCAAGATGGACTATCCCGTGCCCGACGAGAACGTCCCGACGTACGTCGAGCACGCCTTCGACGACCACCTCGCGGCCTGGACGGCTTCTCTCCAGGGCCGGGCCTCTGAGCTCCGTCTCCCCGTGACCTACTTCCCGCCCGCCTCCCACAGCAACCGCTTCGGCGACATCCTCCACGGCAACGCGGCGCCGCCGCTCGACCCCGAAATCCGCGCCATGCACGTGCAGCTCATCACGGCCCTCTTCACCGCCGTCCGGGCCAAGAACACGGAGCTGGTCACCGTGCTCGTCTCGCGCGGCTTCGTCAGCCCGGACTGCACCGACAGCACCGGCCGCACGCCCCTCTACGCCGCCGTCGACGCCGGCAACGGCCAGATGGTCTGCACGCTCGTCGGCCTCGGCGCCCAGGTCGACGCCTTCTCCTTCGGCGCCGTCGTCCCCGGCGCCACCCGCGGCGCGCTGGCCGCGTCGCTGGGGCAGCGCACGCCGCTCATGCTGGCCGCGCAGAACGGGAACCTGGCCCTCGTCCGGCTGCTGGTCGACGACTTCGGCGCCGACGACGCCCTCGTCGCGCCCGACGGCCAGCTCGCCCTGCGCCTCGCCGCCGACGCCGGCCACCGCGACGTCGTGGCCTTCCTGCCCGCCCGCCGCGGCGGCGCTTTCCGTCGCTGGAAAGTCCACCACGGGCTCGCCTGGCGCCGCATCCGCCAGGCCGCCCACCGCATTGCCTTCTTCGGCAAGTGCCTGGTCTGGTACCTGCCCCAGGGTCTCTTTTGGTACCTCCCCAAGTACTGCATCGTCCTGCCCCTGCGCGACGCCGGCAGGTGGGCGTGGAGGAACCGGGCCGCCTTCGCGGCCTGGTGCAAGGAGCAGGCCCGGGCCGTCGGCAGGGGGGTGCGCAGCATCCCGGGCCATCTCAAGACGGCGGGGCGGACGGCGTGGAACGGAATCAAGGCCGTCCCGGGAGTAGTGAAGAAGAGCGCAAAGTGGCTATGGGGGCGCATCAAGGCCGTTCCCCGGGCCGTTTGGCTGGCTGCCCAGTGGGTCTGGGGCGTCATCAAGGCGACGCCCGCGGCGGCCAAGGCGGCCGCCGCATGGTTGTGGGGTCGGGTCAAAGCCGTTGCCCGCGCGGTAAAGATCGCCATGGTCTGGGTCTGGCAGAGCTTGCAGAAGATGGGAAGGGCCGTCGGGGATGTGGCCCTGCGACTCCTGTCGTTGCTGCACACCACCATGATGGCCGTTCTCGACTTCTTCCGGAGTATCACGCTCTCGGACATCTGGAACGGCGTCTGCTCCCTCTTCCGAGCCGTCTTTGTCGACATCCCCGCGGCCATCTGGTCTGGGATCAAGGCGTTTGGTGAGGCATCCTACAAGTTTATGGATGCCCTCTTTGGATTCCTTGGGAAGGTAGTGTGGTGGATCGTCCGTGGTCTTATTGGCCTAGTGACGTACGTCCCGCAGCAGATATGGGAGATTCTAGTCGCCGTCGGCGGCTCGACGGCGAAGGGGTATCAGGAGTTTATGGTCTGGGTCAACCCGAAACGGTGATCTTCGGTCTTGCTCTGGCCATGTACATCTTGTCCTCCCGGGCCCCAAACACTCACGCCACCTAGAGCAGACGGTCACGTCTGCACTGATACCTTAGATAGGGCTTCCACTGCCAGGTTATTTGCAGCGTCTTTTACTTCACTCTTCAGTCGCTCCACCATTGGCATGTTCAACCATCTTCTGTGTGTCGCTCGGCCTGGGGTCGAGTGTGCCAAGTCGAGGCCGGCTCTCTCAAGGCCCACGCAAGGGCACCTGTGGCGGCGGAGGAGTTGTACTGAGTCGCTGCCTGGGATAGCGCAGATGTCGCTGATATGGATGGCAGGCGCAAGCCCAGTTATAGGTACCTGGTAGGCACCTAGATACCTAGGTACGTACCTGCGCCTTCAAGAGGCCACCCACAGAGTTACGGGTCACCCACAGAGTTACAGGTCATCCAGTTACCCAAGGTGTCCTGTCCTCAAAAAGACGTCGAGGGTTGTCTGTAAAGGCAACCGCCGTTGGTGGTAAGTAAGTACTAAGAGGTGTTGGCGGCCACAGGCCTGCGCCAGTTTACCTCTGCTATGCTACCCCTTATGCTACCCTTGATGGTGCCAGCTACCTAAGTAGGTGCCTTACACAATGTCTGCCACCCACTCCCCCTCGACCCATGATTCGAACAGCGTCTCGCAGATAGCCTCGTGAGTCGGCCAACGGTGCAGACTTTTCGCCGCCGAGACAAAGCGGCGCCTCTGTCGACCACCGGCGAACGCGGCTACGACATGTAGCGATGCCATCGCGATTACGAGATACCTCCATTGGCGGAAGAAAGTCAACAGTCCCATCCTAACAATGCTGTGGCAGCCCATCATCTGAGGCCAGAAGCGCATGCTTTCCTCCCGAAGAACTCGCCTTTCGTTTCGCTGAATGTGGGCCTGGCCTTGGAAGACGAAGGCAATGCCCATGCACAGAGCCACTTGGCAAGTGGTGTAAAAACCAAAGCAAATGTTGAAGGCCGTTTCTTCCCGCCAATCATCAATGCATCTTTCAGGGGAACCACCAGGGCAATGCCGACCTGCCGTTGCCCAATTATTGACGCACCATATGATACAGTAGATATCGAGAGTGTAGAAGAGTAAAAGAACGAAACCGAGGGTCTCCTGTAGTCTGAAGAGCCCTCATCTGTTCCATTCGTAGAGGTAGGTGCATGGCGTGTAACGAGGACTTTGATTATTAGCCGACAGTCTGAGGCAGCACGAGTTCTTGTCCTTGAAGCTAGATACCAGGGAGGTGGGTAAGGTAGGTAGGTACTCACAATTTAACCTCCGTTTCGTCAATGGTCAATTGGATCGATGCTGGAAGTTTATGTTGACTCGCCAAATCGCTCAGTTTCGACTCATACTCGAGATATAGTCGCAGGTGCTCTCGCGTTTGTGATGCCGAAAGCAGATACGTGGCCTCCTTCTGGCGGCCAGAGAGCGCAGGGTTGCTGTTGGCTGCCCTCGCCACCGCCCACCGTCGGATGAGGGCGCTTCTCTCACCTTCAGCATCTTCTTCCCGTCGTGACTCTGCCGCTTGGTACACGGACACGATCTTCTGTCTCTGGTCTTTGTATTCTTGATTTCGTTGAAGACGCCGGTTGTGGTCATCCAGGATCTGAGGTTGTCAGCACGGCGGTTCTATGGGACGTCCACAAATCCCTAGACCGCCTAGACAAGGACTTGGAGATAAAAACCAGCTTACAATATCCTCCATCTCCATGTGGTCCACACGATCCGGAAGAGGCCAACCGCTCTCGGAGGACAAACCCTCTTGCATCTCAATCATCTCCATGTGGCCCGTACGATCCGGGAGAGTCCCGCCGCTCCCGTGGGCCAAGCCCTCTTGTATCTCGATCATTTGTTGGTAACGTTGATACCAGAAGATTTGGTGGTCGCTTCGATTGGCGGAGTGAAAGGTGTCGAGGAGACGGAAATCCAGGCCTTCATATAAGAGACAAGAGCAAGAAGGTTTGAGTTTATCAGAAGTCTGACTCGCGGAGCTTCGGTGGCTGAAAACTAAGAGGTGGGGCGACGGAGACCGGAAAGCTTCATCTCCATATTATCTCAGTTCATGACCCGAACACCGCGTACCGAGTCGTCCGCAGGCCAGTGATGTAGCTAAGTCTACGCAGCCAAACAGAAAGAGAAGTCCGCCACAGAATTTTCCAGAAACCTGACGCGGGAGAGCCAACTTGATGGCGTGTAAGAAGCCGCAGCCCACATACTCATCGAACCAGATAGTAGCCGCCCCGATCTTGAGGTGTGCCGGATCAGGCTTCCAGGGGCACCGTTTTGGTGACAGCTTGGACTGCGGCGCTCGACGTCGCGTACGCCACCTGTTACGACGCTGCCTCGGTGCCTGCCTACCTACCTACGTACCTAGGTAAGTACCTACCTAGCTCTCTACGAGGTATATCAGAACGAAAGCTGCAGCTGTCGTCCGGACGCCTCAGATTCCCCGTTAGCTACAAGTAATCAACGGTCATCCGAGCGGAACCAAGCTACCCCACTTCCACAGCACAAGTAGCCAGATTCCGCCATGGGAGCTCGACGGGGACGTGATGAAATTCGCCTGTTGTGGCAGTGCTGCGGCGCCGAGTCCGATCAGCACCGGCGTCGCCGCCGAACTCCTGCAACCTACCTTGCCAATGCCTTAACCTCAGAGCTAAGCTATCACTAGGTAGTCAACCTCGATCCCACAAGGCGCCGACAGAGCCACCGAGGTCTCTCAGCATCGGGTAGGTACCGGCCAGGGATCGGTTCGTGGAGACGGGCGGGAGTTCAGTATCTACCTGAAAGGGGCCACGTGACTCAAATGTAGACTGCCTAAGGTACCTGGTGGGGCCACAAAACGCTATTTTCTGTCTTGCACAACGCGACCCCGTTTTCCGGCGTTATCATCTGGTTCCCACCGAGCCGGATTCTAGAGAACGAAATTACTTCCACCCGGACTTTGATACTCAAGCTTGCACAAGATAAGATGCAGCTGGGAACCACGGAGCGGCTGGAGCTGCCGCCGACGGCGGACCTGCATGTTCACCTCAGACAGGGAGAACTACTGGAGTTGATCGCCCCCACGATGCGGAAAGGGGGAGTTGATGTAGCATTCGTGTACTGTTTCTCTGGCCTGGCCTGGCCTGCGCTGAAAGTCTAACCGTGACCACAGGATGCCTAATCTCGTGGGTTCTTCTTCTGGCGCACCAGGTTAGGTCTCGAGTTGACGAAACACAACAGATCCCTCCTCTTACTTCTGTCGAGAAGGTGTGTTTACGTCAAACGTTTGACACGGCTGCGCATCGCTAATTGGTGTCCTCGATTCTCCTACCAGGTGCTCGAATACCAGTCGAAACTCCGCGCCCTGGCGCCGGATGTGCACTTCATCATGTCTCTCTTTGTGCGCAGCCCTCTTCCAGTGGAGTTCTCAACCTGACGTCCTCGCAGCTCCACCCCTCCGTCACGCCCGAGGTCATCGCCGAGGCGGCCGCCTCCGGCATCACAGGCGTCAAGATGTACCCGCAAGGCAGGTCTTGGGTATGGGTTCCGCATCAACCACCGAAGTTAATGACGGTTCAGGTGTAACCACAAACTCTGAATCCGGCGTTTCAGACCTTGAAACCTTCTATGCCACCTTTGCTGCCATGGAACAACATGGAATGGGTATGAGTGTCGCGCATCCTACGGTAGTAGTGGCTTCTGCTTATAACGTCTGTCCGCTAGTCCTGAACCTGCACGGGGAAGTTCTAGAGTCACTTGCTCCACCCGACACGACGCTGGAAGAAGCCTTCCTGCCGACCTTGAAGAGCCTTCATGAACGTTTTCCGCAGCTGCGGATCGTGGTAAGAATCTCTGCCGTTCCCTTGGTTGAAACCGAGTATTGACTGACGGGAAACAGCTGGAACACTGCACCACCGCCGCCGCCGTCCAAGCCGTAAGAGCTTGCGGGCCCACCGTTGGTGGTATGCACCATTCTTGATTGTGAATAGACTCTCAGTCCAAGGGGGAACCTAACATGCGAACCAGCTACCATCACCGCTCACCACCTGTACCTCACCTCGGACGAGGCATGCTGTGACCCCTTTGCCTTCTGCAAGCCTATCCCGAAGAAGCCCTCGGACAGAGACGAGCTGATCCGGACGGTGCTGAGCGGCGATTCCAAGTTCTTTTTGTGAGTCGCCCCATCGTAGTCTCCCTCTCGCACCCTCAGCTGCTGACGCTACGATCGGCCAGCGGCAGCGACAGCGCCCCCCATCTCATCCAAACCAAAGTGTCTGCGGAGCAGGGAAAGGCGCCGGCGGGTGTGTTCACGCAACCGTATGTGACACAGCTTGTCCTGCTTGCCCTAGAGGAGGCCCTGGAACGCGGTGTCATCAAGGACGCGGACGTCACGGAGGAAAAGCTTGAAGGGTTCCTGAGTCGCTTCGGCCGGCGCTTCTACAAGCTTCCAGAGAGGTCGGACAAGAAAATCGTGCTGGAACGCAGGGGCGAGAAAATCCCCGCCAGTGTTCGAAATGGGGACGGGAGTGTCGAGGTGGGCATCTCGAGGGCCGGGACAGAAGTGTTCAGTTTGCGTTGGGAATAAGCCTGGCCGAGGATGTCAGACGCAGCCTCCCCGACATCATTTTCATTATTGGAACCTGTCGTCCATGATGGCAAGCACACAAATACAGCAGATGAACCTCGTAGCTCAGTAAGGCCGACGCATGCGTTGACGCGTCCGTTCACTTCTGGGACCGTCGACCCGCCGATATCTCCCACCTCATCTTTCAGTGGCGTGCATGAAGTTAGGAGGACATTCCAGCAACATTTTCGGTCCAAATCGGGTGGGGGGATGGAGCATGCAATCCATCGAGGGCTGTCCTGAACGGGGGACAGCGTAGCTCGAACTGCGACGAAGGGACCCATCGATACAGAATGGCCAGCAGCTGGCGGGGATATGGGCTCAAGGGATCTCGGTAAAATGGGGAAGGCCGTGGCGGCGTCCATCTCAGGCGGCGCGAACCCCTGAAACTGCCCCTGCGCTCCGCCCTGATGCCCCGCATTCGGAGCTGTCGCAAAGCCGAGCTACGATGCCATCATCCTCCGTCGGTCAAGCTTCAACCAAGCTCCCGGGGTGAGCTTTCGGACAAGCGCTTCACACTGCCAACGCAAGGCGAATCCCGTTCGGCCAGGTCCTTCTCATGTGGACGTACTCTCCCTCCTCCAGTTCAGATCCTGCGGGCGGACCGGGAGCATGATTCCTCGCCGCTTTCCGGCCTGTCTGGTCCGCCCTCCACGGCGACCCGCCCTCGCGTCGCGCCCGCGCCCCCTCCGCCACGACCGTGTCCGCGTCTTCGCTTGCTCGAGCCCCGTCCGATTTCGCGATCTCTCTCCTCGAGATTCCGCACCGACCGAGACAAGCCGGCCCAAGGCCGTCCCGACGAACAATGACGCGACCCGACCTCAGGGCCGCCCGGCGGCCGCGGTGGCGCCCGACCCGCTGGTCGGATCGGACAAGACGGCACAAGAACAGCGAAAGGCGGACTGGGCCATCATGAGGGAGATGTCGCGGTACCTGTGGCCCAAGGACAGCCTCAGCACCAAGCTGCGGGTCGGCCTGGCCGTGTCGCTGCTTGTCGGCGCCAAGGTCCTGAACGTCCAGGTCCCCTTCTACTTCAAGAGCATCGTCGACTCCATGAACGTGGACATCGGCGCGACGGGGGGGACCGCGGCCACCATAGCCGGCACCATGATCTTGGCCTACGGCGCCACGAGGGTCGGGGCGACCCTGTTCCAGGAGCTGAGGAACGCTGTCTTCGCGTCCGTGGCCCAGAAGGCCATCCGGAGGGTCGCGTGCAACGTCTTTGACCACTTGCTGCGCCTGGACCTGAGCTTCCACCTCTCCAAGCAGACGGGCGGCCTGACGAGGGCCATCGATCGCGGCACCAAGGGCATCAGCTTCCTGCTCACGAGCATGGTCTTCCACATCCTGCCCACGGCCCTCGAGATCACCATGGTCTGCGGCATCCTGACCTACCAGTACGGCGGCCAGTTCGCCGCCATCACGGCCGGCACCATGACGGCCTACGCCGCCTTCACCATCTGGACCACGGCCTGGAGGACCAAGTTCCGGCGTCAGGCCAACGCGGCCGACAACAAGGCGTCCACCGTCGCCGTCGACTCCCTGATCAATTACGAGGCCGTCAAGTACTTCAACAACGAGGCGTTCGAGGTCGCGAGGTACGACAAGTCCCTGCGGGAGTACGAGAAGAGTTCCATCAAGGTGGCCACGTCGCTGGCTTTCCTCAACAGCGGCCAAAACATCATCTTCTCCTCGGCCCTGACCGCCATGATGTATCTCGGCGCGAAGGGCATCGCCTCGGGGGACCTGACGGTGGGCGACCTGGTCATGATCAACCAGCTCGTCTTCCAGCTCTCCGTCCCTCTCAACTTCC
>Ga0247771_1000346_pt1 | contig 15462 bp, 5 predicted proteins | sample UWRJL197509C6_FD_179948 | JGI IMG/M metagenome (GOLD analysis project Ga0247771, IMG submission 179948) | Plant litter microbial communities from Arlington Agricultural Research Station in Wisconsin, United States - UWRJ-L197-509C-6 | ecosystem: Environmental > Terrestrial > Plant litter >...
TTCCTTTTCCAGCTCCTGCTGTGACAGCGGACTGGGAGCGAAGATGCCGTTGGTCGTTCCGTCCTGATTGGTGCCGCTGGCCTTGATGACGCCGTAGATCCGGTCGCCGTCGCGCTCCGCATCGGCCAGCCGTTTGAGGATCACCACGCCGATGCCTTCGCCCGGAACGAAGCCGTTGGCGCGGCTGTCGAAGGTGTAGCACCGGCCGTCGTCGGAGAGCATGCCGGCGCGGGAGGCCAGCTTGTAGAAATTACAGGTGTTCATCACCGTTACACCGCCTGTGATCACGAGATCCGTCTCGCCGCGTTGCAGGCTGTTAAAGCCCAGGTCCATCGCAACGAGCGAACTGGAACAGGCCGTGTCCACCGCCAGCGCCGGTCCTTTGAGATCCAACAAATACGAGATGCGCGAGGCCAGGATCGAGCTTGAATTGCCCCAGAAGGCGGCGGCCGTTTTGTCGTCGATGGTGTCGAGGTAATCGCTTGGGTTGGCGGCAACATATACGCCGCATTTGCTGTTGCGGAGGGAGCGGGGATTGATGGCCGCATCTTCCAGCGCCGCCCAGCAATGTTGCAGGAAAAGGCGCTGCTGCGGATCCATCATCTTGGCCTCGCTGCCCGAGATCTTGAAGAAGAGCGGATCGAAGACGTCGATGTCGCGGAGGAAGCTGCCCCACTTGCTGTAGGTCTTGTTCGGTGCAGTCTTGTCGGGATCGAAATGCGTATCGGCATCCCAGCGGCCGGCCGGCACTTCCTCCACCAGGCTGCGGCCTTCCTTCAACGCCTGCCAGTATTCTTCCAGGTTGTTGGCGGAGCCGAACTGACCGCTCATGCCGATGATGGCAATGTCGCTGGAAGCCGCTGCCGGTGCGGGTTCCGGCGCTTCGCCGGACTTTTCCGACAACCGCCATTTCTTTGGTCTGGAAGGCTTGCCCGGCTCTTTGGTCGTTGCGGACGACTGCTGCTTTTGGGCCTGCGCATCCCGTGCGGCCTTCCATTCCTTTTCATACGCCGACTCGATATAGGCGGCCAGCTGTACGATGTTGGGATAGTTGAAGATATCGGTAGGCTTCAGCTCCACGTTCAGGGCTTCGGCGATGTTCTTGACGAGTGTGTTGCCGAGGATCGAATCGAAACCGTAATCGCGGAATTGCTCTTCCACATCGAAGGCGTCCTCGGGCAGGCGGATGGTGCCGGCCGCAATGCTAATGAGCTGGGCGGTGAGCCAGCTGTTGCCGTCTTCTTCCAGTGCCACCGGTTTTGCGGCTGCGGGTTTTTGTTCGGGTGCTTCGGAACGGGCCGTGGGCGCAGCTTTGGGCGTGATCAGCTTCATCCAGCCGTCGCTTTGCGCAAGCAGGATGCGTTGCGGAAGGTTGTTGCCGTGGGGAAGTCCTTGTATGGAATGAAATCCGGTTTCCTGCAGCACGGTGTTCCATTGCCTGTAAGCCAGGCCGGGACTGCCTTTCAGCCGCAGCTCCGCATCCTGGTAGCGCCACCAGCCATCGAGCAGGCCGAAGGTCAGCGTCGTGAACAGCTCGGTGCGGGCCAGCTCATTGAGGAGCAGCAGCCCGTCCTTTTTAAGCAAGGCCTTGAGGTGGTGCAGGCTGAGGGCGATATCGCCGGTGGCGTGCACCACGTTTGCAGCCAGCACGATGTCGTAGCTGCCCAGCTCCAGTCCTTGCGCGGCCGGCGCTTGTTCAATATCGAAAAGAGCGGTGTGCAGGTAGGGCGCAGCGGTGGCATAGGTTTGCTCGGCATAAAGCAGGAAGCTGCGCGAAAGATCGGTATAGGTGTAATGAATGTGTTCTTTAAAAGGTAACAAATGGCGGAAGACGACCTGGCTGGTGCCGCCCGTGCCGGCGCCGGCTTCGAGGATGCGGAGTTTTTGTCCGGGCGGCAGTTGCGTAATGCTTTGTGCTACGGTTGCGGCGATCAGGGAGGCGAGCAGGTTGTTGAAATAGTCGGCCTGGGGGTTATCCGTATAAATACCGGCTACGTGCTGCAGGCTTCCTTGAGGAAAGATCACTTCGGTAGCGGCCACTTTGCCTTGCAGTATCTCGATGAAGGAAGAGAGGCAGCGTTGCAGCAACAGCGCATGCGCTTGTAAATGCGGATGCAAGGCTACGAATGCTTTGAGGCTTTTATCCAAGTCGAATGCCGGCAATTCTTCCAGCACGCCGGCCGGCACGGAGACGCCTGCTCCTTCATCCTTCAGCATGCCGTATTGCAGCAGCAGATCGATCAGCACGCCGAACAGTCGATCGTACTTATCTTCTATTTGCAGGGCTTTTCGCAATTCAGGTGTCGACAGTCCCTTGTTTTTCGAGGGCAGCTGCATCCGCACAAGCGCGGACAGCAGGCCCAGGGCGCAGGTATGCGTGAAAGCGGATTCGATCCCTTCATCGTTCCGGTAGTCGTGTATAACGGGTAGGGCTATGCGCAAAGGCGAGGCGGCTTCGGCAAGCGAAAGCCGGCCGCCCCGGTTAATCTTGTTGATCATGGATCAGTTTTATGGCTATGGTTTGCGTATGGTTGTTCGATAGGAGCCGGTCGAGGATATCCATGCCCTCGGCTTCGGTCATGCTGTCCACGCCGATGGAGGCCATGCGCTGACGATAGCCGCTGCCGGATACCACGCCCACCTCGCCCCAGTAGCCCCAGTTGATGATGCGGGCCGGCAGGTTCCGGCTTTGCAGGCTGTGCGCATAGCTGTCCTTGTACGTGCAGCCCGCGGCGTAGTTGGCCTGGCCGGCCATTGTCCACTGCGCCTGTACCGAAGAGTAAAAGCAAATGAAATCGAGCGGCTCATTGCGGAAGCACTCCACGAGGTGGTGGCTGCCGAGGGCCTTGGGCTCGAAGGCCCGCCGGAAGTCTTCCTCGCTCATGTGCTTCAGCAGGCGGTCGTGCAGCACGATGGCGGAGTGAAAAAGTCCATTTACCTCGTATCCTGCCGACTTGATCTGCCGGTAGGCGCCTTCCATGCTGGCGTGGTCGTTGGCATCGCACTGAATGTAGAGCGGCCGCGATCCCAGCGTTTTGATCTCTTCCTGTTTGCGGGCGATCCGTTCATCCGGCGCGCTCCGTCCGAGCCAGATCACCTGCGCACCGTAGCTACGTACGAGGTGGGCGCTTGTGGCCTGACCGATGCCGCCCGCGCCGCCCAGCAGCACGTAGGTGCCGCCGCGCCGCAGCCCGGCCGGCGAGCGTTCGGGAAGGCTTGCCGGGTAGAGGCTTCGCTCGTACCGCAGGCCGCGCCGGTAGCAGGTTACGGTGCCCTCGCCGTCGTAGGGTGTGGACAAAATCTTTTGCAGATAATCGTTCGTCAGCCCGGTATCATCGAGGTCGATCATGCGCATCTGCCAGCTCGTTTCTTCCTTGGCCAGCGAGCCGATAAGACCGGCGATGCCGCTGCCCGCTGCCTGCACCGCATCGGAAGGCAGCGCTTTTTGGGTGTTGCGGCTAAAGGCCGTGATGTTTAATCGTTGTCCGCTGTAGCCCGCATCCAGCAAGGCTTTGATGGCGCGGAACACCGGCAGCTCGCGTCGCCGGCAATCCTCCGCCGGGTCGTCGCTGCTGTCGGGCAAGAGGCCCTGGAGCAGGTACACGTCGGTGAGGCCGGCCGGCGCCTCGTTCAGCTCTTCCCGTATTTCTACGTATGGCTGCAATTGCCTGATTAGCGCATCCGCCAAAGCCGATCGATCACCGCCCGTTATCAGAAGCTGCCGGCCGCCGGCTGGCAGCGGTGCAGCGGAAGCAGCGGTAACGCGCTCCCAGAGCGGTATGTAGAGGACGTCGTTTTGCTCTTTTGCTTTTTCTTTTATTTCAGCTCCTTCCAATGGCAGGGCCACGAGCTCTTTCAGCTGTACGAGGCAGGCGCCTTCGTCATCAAGCAGGTCGATGTCATACGTGGTAAAGCTGCTGTTGGCGAGGTGGCTTGCGCTCAGGCGCACGTAGCACCAAAGGGTGGTTGGCAGGTCAGCGAAGATGGACACTTCATGTACGCTGTAGGGCAAGCAGAGTGGGGGAGTGCCCTGGCTCAAACCGAGGCCCACCGTGGTTTGTAGCGCGCTGTCCATCAGTCCCGGCGGCAGCGTGAAGCCGTCCTGCGGCGCCACTGCGATCCGCGAAAGCGCCTCGCCCCGGCCGTAATAGATTTCCTTGATACCCTGGAAGCTGCTGCCGTAGTGAAGTCCCATCTGCTCGAAGAGCGCGTAATAGCTTGCTCCTTCCATGCGTGTGCTCAGTCTTGCCTTGATCGCCGCCAGGTCGGACTTGGGTGCGGCCGGCAGCTCCACCGATGCGGCAAGACCCTGCCCATGAATGCGCTCATCACCGTCCTCCGTATACACCTCGTAGCTCACTCCATCTTTGGCGGGCAAAAGACGGATGCTCACTTCTTTGGGCCCGGTCGCTTCGATGGGCGTTAGCCATGTAATGTCGCGGAGGCGGTTGATGCGCTCGCGCAGCGCCAGCGTGCCCGCAGCCTGCGCCATTTCGAGGTAAGCCACGCCAGGCAATATCTTGCGGCCCTGCACCTGGTGGTGCGTAAAAAAAGTTTCGCGGCCGCTGAACCGGCTCGCATATTTCTGTTCGCCCATGTCCGACTCGTTCCGGTGCACCAGCGGATGCAGTTGCGTGCCGGCCGTTATTTCATTGCCGCTCTTTTCGATCCAGTAGCGTTCGCGTGCGAACGGATAAGCCGGAAGGCCGATGCGGCGCGGCTTTTGCGCGCCATAAAGTCTTTTCCAATTCACATCGGCGCCGGCGGCCCAGAGCTGCGCCAGCGTCTCCGCATCCTGTGCGGTCAGGGCCTTTTCAACGGCCGGTTCGTCATCCACCGCTCTTTCTCTTTTTATATTACCCGTATAAATACGTGAGCTGTCGCCGGTGAGATAATGAGCAAGCAGGCTCGCTGCTTCGTTTATGTCGTTTGCTACGAAGGCCAGGCGCTCTTCCATCGCATCGCGTCCCACCTGCAGCGTGTAAGCCAGTTCCGTGAGGTTCACGTCTTCATGCCGCTCCATGTACTCTTTCAGGTTCTTTGCCTGTTCCTTCACCCGCTCCTTCGTTCGTGCCGACAGTAGTACTACGTGTCCTCCATTTCTTTCTTCTCGTTCCGGCTTCGCCCGGTATTCTTCGAGCACCACGTGCGCGTTCGTGCCGCTGAAGCCGAAGCTGCTTACGGCTGCCCGTCTCGGCGCATTGTCTTCCGTTGGCCATGCCCGGCATGCGGTATTCACATAAAAAGGACTGCTTTCAAAATCAATTTCCTTGTTCGATTTGTTATAATGAAGAGAGGGCACATACTGTCCATGTTCCAGCATTAGTACCACTTTCAGAAAACCCGCAATGCCCGCGGCAAAAGCCGTGTGGCCGATATTGCTCTTCACCGAGCCGATGGCGCAATAGCTTTTGCGGTCGGTGTATGCGCCGAACGATTCGATCAGCGCGTTCACCTCGATCGGGTCGCCGAGGCGCGTGCCTGTGCCGTGCGCTTCTATATAGCTGATGGTGGAAGGATCGATGCCGCAGCGGCCGTACACGCCGCTCTCCAATTCGTTCTGCGAGCGGGCGCTGGGTGCGGTAATGCCGTTGGTACGTCCGTCCTGGTTGATGCCGCTGCCTTTGATGACCGCATAGATCCGGTCTCCATCCCTTTCGGCCGCTTCGCGTCTTTTTAATACTACTACGCCGACGCCTTCGCCGAGCGTAATGCCGTCGGCATGCTCGTCGAAGGTGCGGCAGCGATCACCCTTGGAAAGCATGCCCACGCGGCTGGCCCAGATATGATCCGTAGGTGTGTTCATGAGGTAGACGCCGCCCGCCAGCACCAGGTCGCTCTCGCCGAGGCGCAAGCTTTGGCAGGCGCGGTCGATCGCCACCAGCGAGCTCGAACAAGCCGTGTCGATCGCCAGCGCAGGGCCGGTCAGGTTGAGGAAATAGGAGATGCGCCCCGCCAGTATCGCCTGCGACGTGCCGGTAAAGACCGCACCTGCAAGCCCGCCGCCGCGTTCCTGCAGCAGCTGTAAATAATCGCCGGCATCGGCGCCCACGAAGACGCCCACTTTTTGGCGGCTCAGTTCCCCGGGTGCGTGGCCCGCGTCTTCGATCGCCTTCCAGCATTCTTCCAGGAACACGCGTTGCTGCGGGTCCATCGACACGGCTTCCACCGGCGAGATGCCGAAGAAGAGTGGGTCGAACCGATCGGCGTCGTCGATAAAGCCGCCCCACCTGTTGTAGGAGGTGCCTTCGTGCGCGGGGTCGGCATCGAACCAATCGTAGTCTGCCCAGCGTTCACGGCCGATCTCGCCGATGGCATGCACGCCTTCTTTCAGGTTGTGCCAGAACTGTTCCGCGTTAGTGGCGCCGGGAAAGCGGCAGGAGAGGCCGATCACCGCCACATCGAAATCGAGCGGCGGATGGTGCGGTTCTTTTTCAATATTATTTATCTCTGATGAATGCGAGGAAAGCGTGGCGAAGATGTAGGCCGACAGGTCGGTGATGTTGGGATAATCGAACAGCCTGAGCGCGGTAATGCGGAGGCCGTACGTATCATGTATCGTTTGCAGGAACTGCTCGCGCGCCTGGGTGCCGAGGCCGATCTCGCGAAAGGCTTTATTGCGGTCCAACTGCTGGAGGTTCAGCAGGGCGCAGAGCTTATTGGCGAGGGTCTGCTCAATCTGTTTCAGGGTCGGTGCTCCTGATGGTGTGGGGCACGGCGTTGGGCTAAGCATGTATCGTATGTTTTGACTGTTGTTAATTTCTGAACGTACAGGCAAGCATCGTTTGCAGGGCTTAGGCTTCGGTTTTTTCAGGCTTGAGTACCGGCCATAGCTTTCCAGTTCCGCTCCTGTGAGAGAGCCGGCATTGGGCACTGATTCATCCTTAAGTGCGGAAGAACAGGTTGTGCTTTTCCCGCTTAACCGTTGGTTCGGACGATCATGATGACTAGTTCTACCGGGCATGATCGCTCATGGCCCGAATACGCTGAAAGGCCGATGCAGCGGCGTCCGGCGCGGGTTGTGGCCGGCTGACGGTTTCTCTGTAAGCCCGATCCGGTCTTGGTTTTTCTTTTGGATTTGCGTCGCCGCCGATTGCCTGTGCGGGCATAGGTTGTCCGTCATGTGCCTGGGGCAAATGCGGAGCATCGTTTGTCTTCGTTGTATTCTTTAAAAAAGCAAATGCAAAACATCGGCTGCAGTAAGGACCCGCGTTTCGGATCTTTTCCTGTTCCTTGATTCTTATCGGGATGGTGCGTTATTGTAGTGCGTGAGCTCTGCGCCGAGCAATAAAACGGTCCTCGATAAACTGCCGTAGGCATATTGCCAAGGTAAATATATTTTCAAATCACCATCCAAAAAAAGGATAATTTTTTTTCACGTATTAATACGTGTACGCTTCTTTTTATCCACAACAAGAACACACGCGGTAAATGTGGATATTCTATTTGTCGGCGGCCGCTTTTCCCTATGATTTATGAAGCATTTGCTTAACGAAAACGTAATACTGAATTTTCGGGTGACCGTATTTTTACGGTACGAACTTTTATGCATCAGTTCAATCCATCGGTTCTTTGTTGTGATGCATTTTTTCTTTCCTATTTTATTTCATACCCCATGTCTTTAGCGCTTCCGATCATCCGACACTGACGATATTTTTCCAAGGCAAACGACGAAAGCGTTCGTGCAACCGGGTATCATTTTCATAATTCATCAACATTTGAATAACTTACCAGGCGGATGAATGCCGATAGATACATCGGCAAGCGCCGTCGTTCAGCTATAAGCCGGAACTGCAGCCATCAAAACGAACTCCATGGAGAAACCTTACAAGGGTAGAGCGACCATTCAAGACAATATTACCGACCTGCAGATCATCATTCCCGCAAAACGGAACTGGTTCATCATTATTTTCATCGGAGCCTGGCTCTGTGGCTGGCTTATGGGAGAGGTCTTTGCCTTGGGCGCCGTTATAGGTCTGCTGGGTGGAAACCCTGCAAGCCTGTTTATTTTATTCTGGCTCATTGCCTGGACCGTCGGCGGCTTCTTTGCTTTTCGAACCTTGCTATGGACTTTCAAGGGTAAGGAGATCGTGACCGTCGGGCAGGGGCGGCTGACGATCGATAAAAAGGGCGTGCTTTTCTACAAACCCAAAACCTACGATTTGAACGAGGTGCGGAACGTACGCGTGCAAGACGAGAATCCTGGCTTTAACAGCCCGTTCGGACGCCGCACAGATTTCGGCACTTTCAATTCGGGCGGTACCATCCGGTTCGACTACGGACTTCAGACGGTGAAATTTGCAAGCGGTATCGACGAAGCGGAAGCAAAATACATCATTGCAAAATTAACCGAGAGGCGCCTGCTTACTGAGCGGAACTACAGCTGACAGAAAGCTTTGTACGGCTGAGTTCAAATTCCATGTGGAAAGTAAGGGGTAGTTTTGGTAAGATAATGACATTAGATTCAAAACTATCGGTAGCAGCCTTAACTTCAGCAGCATCCGCGAATATTCATTATATTAAAATTATATAAATATAAACATATGGCTTCGATGCTATGATATGGTGTCTTAAAGAATAGAAAGACTGAAAAATTAAATCTGCCGCTCTTTTGCAATTGCATAGGTTTATAAGAGCAGGTCACTTACCATTCTGTTCAATGTTTGGAGGTTGGCAAGCGCATTGCCCATGGTGTTGTTGAAATAGGCGTACACCTCCTTGCCCTCCTTCACCCAGCGCCCGATACGTTTCGCATATCCTTGCAGTACTGCGTCTTCGTAGCTGCCCCGATACGTACCGTCGGGACCGTGAAACCGCAGGTAGGCAAAGCTTTTCGCCACTTCGACTTTTGGCGTAGCCGATCGGGGCATGTCCTGCTCCACCATGACTGTTCCGTATCCCTGCAGCATGCGGTAAACGGCGCTGTCGTACCAGGAAGGATGCCGGAACTCGACGGCTATCTTCCATCCCCGTGCATTCTCGCTCAGGCATTCCAGCAGCCCCGCCAGCTCTTCTTCCTTATCCCGGCTCACTTTCGGCGGCAGCTGCACAAGCAAGCAGCCTTTTTTATCGCCCACCCGGTCTACGGTTTCGGCAAACACCTCCAGCTCCACGCTACTAAACTGCAGGTCCTTTGCATGCGTCACCGCTTTGGGCGCCTTGAACGTGAAGCGGAAGCCCTCGGGCACGCTCTGGGCCCATTTTTCCACGGTAGCCATTTTAGGCAGCTTGTAAAAGCTGGCGTTGATCTCTACGGAAGAAAACAGGGAAGCGTAATAGGTAAGCCGGCTGGCGCCCGTGAATTCAGGTGGATGTTCAGACTGTTTGAGCGGCGATACGATATTGCTGGTGCCGGAATAGAAAGAAGCTTGAACTTTCATATAAGCTGGACAAGCAAAAAATTTGCCTTTTATAATTGTTGGTCATCCGTCTTCAACTTACGCAGATGCGGATAAAGATAAGCTTTGACTGTACAAGGTTTCAGGCAATGTGTACGACTAACGACCTCAACAGATAAAAACTTATTTGTGATGGTCGCATTATATCAGATACAATGGAATTATTATGTACAAATATGAAGCTCTGCAATGCGACTTACTAAGCTAGTCAGTAACAGGGCAAGGTTGAGCTTACTACTTTTTCTTTTTGATTATATGATTGTATAAGCGTGCGGGACATGCTGCCTCATCAACCATCTACAATATGTTTTTTTCCTCGCTGGTGTCGGATCGGTCGATGAAATAAAGGTAGGGCGATCGGCTTGAGCGCTTATCGATCGCGACAGATTTTTCGCAAGTTTGCCTGCCGGTTTTTTCTCTTTTTCATTCGCCCCTTTTTTATCGTCGTCTGAAATGAACTCCTGGTGTTTGCGGCCTCTGGTATTTTTGCTGGATCCGGAAATGTCTGGTTGCTAATGCTTTGTATACGGCGATCTTGTTGTAAGAGCGGGGCCTGCGATCCGGCTGATCGCCTTTATCCTTGCCTGCGCCCGCTCGTCACAATAAAACGAGCGTTGATGGTACCAGTAAAAATACGTGTGTAAACAGTAGAAATACGGAACTGGAAAATCGGATGTTTGCAACGAAGTTTATTATTTGTAAAAATTTTAATTAATAGCTTTTTTAATACAAGAATATACTTATTTTTATTTAGGTAATGAATCTTTAAGACGATTTGTGCTGTTCTCCCGGTCTTCTGAATAACCTCCATCCAGTCATTTTCATTCGGTAAAGAAGCGACACCTGTTAGTCGTTGTAGCGATAGCTTTATCCTCACTTAGATAAATATTCCTTATGGCCTATAACCTGCACAATGTCGTGGCAGCCTTCCTGACCATGACCCTACTTCAAGGCCCGCTCTCCACACCCGGCACGTCCGGAGCGGAAGGCGCGACCACCGGCATCCATGCCGCGGATCGTAAGAAACTACCGCCCGACCCGCGCCGCCTTCTGCGCGACTACGACAGCGCGCGACAGGTTCAAACCCTCATCCAGATCGGCCGCGAACGCAATATGTATAGCGATGCCGCACGCAAGCAGCTGGATGCCGTACGCCGCCTCATCCGTAAGCGTTTTAACCAGGCCGGCCTTGCCGTTCGCACGCAGACCTTCCAGGTGCAGGGCCACAGTGGCGAGAACATCATCGGAGAGCTGCGCTCAAAAAAACCAGGCGCACGAACGCTTGTCGTAGGCGCGCACTACGATACCGTTAACGAAAGCCCCGGCGTGGATGATAACGGCACCGGCATCTCCGCCCTGCTGGAAGTGGCGGCCGTCCTTTCGCGCTACGAGCTTGACTGCAATGTGGATTTCGTCGCCTTTGATCTGGAAGAACAAATAAAGGATGTGCCGCAATCAGGCATCGCCGGCAGCGCCGCCTTCGTTACGATGGCGCCCGTGCCGCCCGCCGATCTGCTCGGCTGCATCAACCTCGATATGATCGGCTACAGCACCAATGTTAGCAACAGCCAGGCCTTCCCGCCCGAGCTGAAAGGCGTTTACCCCGAACTTTACGACCGCGTGGAGAAGGACGAGTTCCGCGGCAACTTCCTGCTCGTGATCTCAAACGAAGCCTCCGCACCCCTCTCGCGTACGCTGGCCGCGATGAACACACGGTTCGTACCGCAATTGCGTGTGATCGATGTGCCGGTGCCCGGCAAAGGCGAAGACCTTCCCGACTTCAGGCGGAGCGATCATGCCAATTTCTGGGACCATGGTTTCCAGGCCATCTCGCTCGGCGATGGCGCCTTCTCACGCAACCCGCACTACCACACGTCGCAGGACGACTTTACCGATATCAACCTTGGGTTCCTCGCATCGGTTACACGCCTGCTGCTGCTCACCATCGCGCAGGAAGGCACGCCTGCCGCACAAGCAGGTTCAATATGGAAAAAATAAATAAATTTTTGATATAATACTATAGACCAAGTATAAGACTTCATCTTCTATCCTCCGAAAAACCCGGGCATGGAACGGCTATCCCCACCACGCCGGCCCGACGAACCTCAACCCAAACCCGGATAGATGAATACCTTTGCGAAAGGCTGGTACCTGATCTATACAAGGCCCCGCCAGGAAAAAAAAGTAGCTGCACACCTCCACCAACACCGCATCGACGCCTACCTGCCACTGGTAAAAATGCTCCGGCAATGGCACGACCGCAAGAAATACGTGGAAGTGCCCCTGTTCCCCTCATACGTTTTTGTTTACCTCACCGACATGCAGGGTTATTATAATTCCCTGAATTGCGAAGGCGCATTGTGCTATGTGACCTCGAGCAAGAAGACCGTGCGCGTCAACGAAAAAGTGATCGACGACATACGCCTTGTCGTGAACACGGCCACCGATATAGAGGTGAGCTTCGAACGCTTCGAGCCCGGTCAGCAGCTCGTCATTCACGAAGGCCCCTTTGCCGGTCTCACCTGCGAAGTGGTGCAGTACAAAAGTCGGCAGAAGATCGCCGTGCACATTCAATGCCTCGAGCGCAACCTGCTTGTGGAAATGTCGCTTGCCTGCCTTTCCACGCCTGCTCCTGAATAGTACTTATCGTCCCCACCGCTATCTCATTCGCGCCGCATAGCCGCGGCATGCCTGATCCTTTAAGCATTTCAATCGAGAAACATGAACCTGGTATCTGCCCTGCAAGCAACCGCCGCCAGTCGCCGTACTGGCATGGTCTTTCTTCAACCCGCCGGGGTTGAGGAAAGGTGCTCCTATGCAGAAATATATGAGGTGGCGCTGCGGGTCCTCGGCGCCCTTCAGGCCCGCGGGCTGAAAGAAGGCGACGAGCTGGTGCTGCAGTGCGAAGACAACAAAACCTTCCTCGTCGTTTTCTGGGCCTGCGTGCTCGGGCGTATCGTTCCCGTGCCCTTGTCGGGCGGCGTGCAGGCCGAACAGAAACATAAGTTCTTCCAGGTCTGGACATTTCTTTCGCAACCCTGGCTCTTCTGCGACGATCCGCAGTGGGCGCGGCTTTCAGCGCTTGCGGGTGAAGACGGCGACCTGCCCGGAATCTATAAGCGGATGGCCGACCGCTACCTCGACTGCAACACGATCTTCCGGCATTCCATACCCGGCACCGTTGCCGCGATACGCCCGGAAGACCTGGCCTATATCCAGTTCTCGTCCGGCTCTACCGGCGACCCCAAAGGCGTTTGCCTGACCCATGCCAACCTTATGGCCAACACCGCCGACATTGCCGGCAGCCTGCATATACGCCGTGGCGACGTGCTGCTGAACTGGATGCCGCTGACCCACGACATGGGCATGATCGGTTTTCACCTGCTCGGTGTTTGCTTCGACCTCGAAGCCGTGAGTATGGCCACACCCGTATTTATACGTAGACCCCTTTTATGGATGGAGCAGGCCGCGGCCCACCGCGCTTCCGTCCTGTATGCGCCCAATTTCGGGCTGCACTATTTCCTGAACGCCTTTGAGAAAAAGGATGCGCCCCGCTGGGACCTTTCCTGCGTACGCATACTCGTGAATGGCGCCGAGTCGATCTCGGTGCCTCTTTGCGCGCGCTTCCTCGAAGCCCTGGCTCCGCTTGGCTGGCCGCCGCATTCGATCGTGGCGGCTTACGGCCTTGCCGAGGCATCGGTTGAAGTGGCGGCAACCGAACCGGGTACGCCCATCCTTTCGCACGACCTCGACCGTCGTAATTTGAATATAGGCGATGCTGTACATCCCGTAGCGGCCCACGAGCCCGAAGCCGTAAGCTTTGCCGGGGTGGGCCGCGTAGTGAATTCCTGTAGCCTGCGTATTTGCGACGATAACGATGCGGTGCTTCCCGGAGGTAACATCGGCCATATACAGATCCGTGGCCGCAACGTAACCGCTGGCTACTACCGCAACAGTACGGCCACGCAAGCGCTCTTCACACCCGATGGCTGGCTGCGTACCGGCGATCTTGGTTTTTTACATGGCGAACAACTCGTGGTGACGGGCCGGCATAAGAATATAATTATTATTAATGGACAGAATTATTACCCGCAGGATATAGAGCGCGCCATCATCCGCGAAGGACTGGCCGAACAGGGCAAGATAGTGGCATGCGGGCTGCGCAATGGCCAGGCTGCCGAGCGGCTCATCGTATTCGTATGGCACAAGGGAAGCACCGATGCTTTTGCACCGCAGGCCGCAGCCATCCGCGATGCCGTGCTGTCGCACATCGGGCTCGACGCTGAAGTAGTGCCCGTAAATCGCATACCAAAGACCACCAGCGGCAAGGTGCGTCATTTTCAATTGCTGGAAGAATATGCCGCGGGCCGCACAGAACGCGAGCCGGAAGCGGCAACCGTTTCTAGTGAAGAGCCGGTGCTACTTTCGACCTGGTTGATAAATGAAGTGTCGGCCGTTCTGGGTGTGCCGGTCCGAATCGATTCCGACCTGCTGGCATTGGGTATGAACAGCCTTGCGGCAATGCAGCTCTGCGATCGCATTACGCGCCATACCGGGCGCACGATCGGTGTGGAGACCATTTTTACGCATACCGGGCTCGAAGATCTTTTGCATCATATCACTGAAGCGCCCGCATCGGCTGGTCTTCCACCCGTACTGGCTACGGCGCCAGCCATGCGCTTGCCCCTGTCATTTGCGCAGCGGCGGATATTTGCGGAGTACCTGCTGCAGACGGATTCTACGGCCTATCATCTGCCCGTCATTCACACCATTAAAGGCCGTTTCGATGCTGCAGCGCTCGACAAGGCGCTCGTGCAAATAGTACGGCAATACGAGATGCTGCGAACATCTTTTGAAAGAGAAGGCGAAGGATTCGTGCAGGTAGTGCATGACTTCCGCCCGGAGCTCGGCGCTGTGAACCACATCGACCTGCGTGACCGCACCGACCGGCGCAGCGAAGCCGAGCGGTTGACGGCGGAAGAGATAAGCAAACCTTTTACCCTGGAGCAGCCTGCGGCCTTTCGCATGACCTTGATCCGGCTCGCCGACGATGAATACCGGCTGGTGTTCGTCGCGCATCATATATTGCTCGATGGCCGTTCGCTCGAGATATTATTTCATCAGTTGTTCGTTGCGTATACCGCTGTTGATAATAACGCTGCGCCGCCCTTTCAGTACCGCGATTACGTAGCCTGGCAACAGGCGCTGAGCCGATCGGAAGTCTATCGGCAGGACCGTGCTTACTGGCTCGAAACTTTGCAGGAGCTGCCCGCACCCACCGATCTTTCGGTGATGCCCCCATCGACGGGTTTTGTCATCGATACAGACGTCCACCGCTGCACTTTCGATGCCGCAGTTTCGAAGCAGCTGGCGGTTCTTGCGCAGCGCTATCATACATCGCCATTTACCGTGCTGCTGGCCCTCCTCAATGCTCTGGTTCACCGCTACACCGGCCTTTCCGATCTTTCGATCGGTTTCGATACCACCGGCCGCGTATCCCGCGAGCTCGAAGATATCGTGGGCTATACGTTGCAAACCCTTTGCCTGCGCACCCGTTTGCAGCCGGAGGAAAGCTTTAGTGAGCTGATGATGCAGGTACGTCAGAAAACTTTGGAAGCCCAGGACCACCAGCTCTATCCCTTCGAACATTTAACCGAAGATCTGCGCAAGGGACAAAAGGGCAACCCGCTTTTCAACATACTCGTGCTCTTTCAGAACTTTCACCAGCAGGAACTGCGGCTGCCGGGCTGCTCGCTGCACCGCGAAACGGCCACCATGCCCCATGGCTTTACGGACCTCGTGTTCGAGTTCGAGCAGCAAGGCAATAGCCTGAAGCTTCTGGTGCAATACGATCGTAATCGCTATGCGAAGGCGGAGGTGCAGCGGCTTACGCTTCACCTGCAATTGCTGATAGCCGCCGTATATTATGACGATACGAAGCCGGTGTGCCGCTACGATTTTTTATCGCTGCCGGAAAAAAGAAAGCTGCTGCGATCCGCTCAAATGCCCGGCGCCGGCAACGTTCTGCGTCAACCCGTACATATACTGTTCGAGCGGCAGGCGG
>Ga0247771_1000347_pt1 | contig 15444 bp, 9 predicted proteins | sample UWRJL197509C6_FD_179948 | JGI IMG/M metagenome (GOLD analysis project Ga0247771, IMG submission 179948) | Plant litter microbial communities from Arlington Agricultural Research Station in Wisconsin, United States - UWRJ-L197-509C-6 | ecosystem: Environmental > Terrestrial > Plant litter >...
AATTACATTTGACGTATTCCGCACATTCCCTTGCCCCCCGAGATACAGCCCGAGGCTCCTGCGGATATAAGGAAACGCGACCCTAGAATTCTTCGCCGCACCTCCTGCTCCCATCCCGAGACATCCCAGAGGCGCTTTCTCCTCCTACTACCAAGTAGTCAACAACAACCATGAAGATCAGCAATGTCGTTTCATCGATAGCGCTCGCCGCGCACACCGTCGCGGCCGTCGCCGTCGCGGGCCCCGAGCCCGAGGCCGAGAACGCCTTCGCCCGATATCAATCCAGACACCAGGAACGCGACGCGCAGCCAGAGGACCTCTGGAAACGCAAGGGCGGCGGCGGCAGCAGCGGTGGTGGTGGCGGTCGCGGCGGAGGTGGTTCCAGCGGAGGCGGTTCCAGCGGAGGCGGCTCCAGCGGAGGAGGCTCCTCGGGCGGAGGTTCAAGTGGAGGATCGGGTTCTTCGTAAGTCGCGACTCGCTCCCTTTTTGCAGTATTCTCCTCTACGGTACTCCCTTTTGTCTCGGTCTGCCCCACGTCGCACCCGGAAGCAACACCGTGAGGAGGTCATGTACACCGGGCAGCATACTAAGGCTGTCGGCCTGGCAGTGGAAGTCGCGGCGGATCGGGGTCGTCGGGGTCGTCGGGCTCGTCAGGCTCGTCAGGGGGCTCCCGTTCTGGTTCTTCATCCGGTTCCTCGTACGATCACAACCCCCCCGAACCCTGAAAACCCAACCGGCGCAAAGACGCTAACATCCTCTCTCCAGCGGCGGCAGCCGTGGCGGCTCCTCGGGCGGCTCGGGCCCTCCCCGCTCGTTCGGCGGCGGCTCCTACTACGGCGGCGGCGCCTCGGCGCCCTACAAGGCCGGCGGCCGGTCGCCGTCGGGCATCGCGCCCTTCGCGCTCGGCGGCCTGGCGGGCGGCGCGGCGGCGCTGGCCTTCTGGCCGGGCATCTGGTACCACCCCGTGTACTACTACCCGTACACGCACCCCTACGTCTTCCAGAACCGCACGAGCAACCAGAACGAGACGCGCCCCGTGGCCTGCGCCTGCGACGAGACGGCCGAGTGCGGCTGCGACGACAACGACGACCCGGACTTCCTCAACGAGCACATCGGCAACGGCTCCTGGGCCGCCCTCAACCAGAGCCAGGCCACCGTCGCCGACGTCAACGGCACCCGCACCATCCTGCTCAACGGCACCCTGCCCGAGGGCACCACGGCCCCCAGCGACAGCGCCGCCGGCGGCATGGCCACGCTCCTCCAGTACGCCGGATGGTGGCCCGTCGCGGCCACCGTCGTCGCCACCGTCTTCGCGTCGTGCTAAGAGCAACCGGGCGGTCGACGCCGCGCGCTACAGACAAGAATGGAAACACACAAGTCGGAACTGTTTTGACGCTTTGCCCTTGGTCGGTCTTCACGGGTCATGACACATATACCCCCCACCCTCGTTCGCTTCTTGTACACTATTCGCCCTCCAAGGCCTGGAGATAAGGGTTTTGGCGGCGTTCACGGGGATGGCTTGGGCGGAGAACTCTTCGGTGGCCGTGGCATTATGACGGTTGCCACGATAATGCACCGGCGTACCATAGATTAGGAGATCAGTTCTGACCGCGAGGTACCACGCTAATCGTCCTCATACGTTGTCCCAATCGCTACGTGAACCCCGTCCCAAGGTACCAATTGCGCGATATCCGATACGCCCAGCCTGCCAAAAAGAGCTGCGAGATGGCCAAATGCTCAGCACGATGACCCACTTCATCCCAGAGTATACACGAGTGCTCTCGGCACCATCTAGAGCGGAAAGCATCAACACCGGCTCCGTCCGTTATACGAGCCGCTTGATGAAGCAGCAACGCTACAGCGAAAGGTAGAAGTAAGTCTAGAGCGCATGTCGAAGCCCCTGATTCGAGAACAAGGTCCGTCAGCTCGTCCCGGGCGCTCCCCTCTCCTCGCGCCGCTTCTCCGCCCAGGACCCCAGCTCGCGCCAGATCCTCTCCTTCTCCACCTTGGGCAGCGTGGCGGCGAGGCCGCTCGTGCTGGTGGCCACGAAGACGCGGGCGCCCTTCCAGGCCTCGTCGACGACGACGCCCTCCTCGACGCCCTCGCCGGCGTGCTCGGGCCCGACGATGCCCATGTTCTCGGCCTCGGGCTGCCAGCCGTAGGCGAACTCGTGCTTCTTGATGGCGCGGCCGTGGCGCACGCGCCACAGGCTCTCCCAGATGCTCTTGCCGACAACGCACACGGCCTCGGGGCGCCAGCGGCGGGCCTTGGCCTCGAGCACGGCCACGCCGTCGTCCATCTCGGCGCGGCTGAGCTCGGCGCCGTTGCGGCTCGGCCGGGACACGATGTTAGTCAGCCCGAGGGCGAAGCGCGCCGGCATGGTGGCGTCCTCGACGGCGCGGCAGCGCACCGGCGTGAGGCCGCTGCTGTGCAGCAGCGGCCAGAAGAGGTTGGTGGCGTGCGCGTAGGCGTGCTGCGTCGCTGCCGTCTGGATGCCCGGGTTCAGCCCCACGAACAGCACCAGCAGGTTGGGCGCCAGCCGGTCCGGCAGGTGCGACAGGTGCGCGTATGTCGACGGCGGCGCGTAGCCCGCCGACGGCCGCTTGCCGGGCCGCTGCTTCTTGCGCGGCGACGGAGAGGCGTCGTTGGTGGGCGTGTCCGGCGCGGCGGAGGTCGACGGCGTTGGCGCCGGGGGAGCTTTCCGCTTGGCGGACGTTCGCGGCGGTGGTGTGGAGGACTGCGCGGAGAGGGGGGTGGACAGGCGAGGGCTCCGCCGGACGGGCCGCGAGTCGTCTTCGTAGGCGAAGTTGGAGAGGTTGAGACGTCCCGTGAAGCTGGACGAGGGAGGGGCGGCCTCGTCGGCGGCCGCGGTCTCGACGGACTGCATTGTGGTACTATACGGCGTTTTGCGCTGGGGGGGAGGAACGTTGTTGGAAGTAAGGTCGACGAACTTTTCGCAGAGCCGCCCTCACGTCCTGGCCGCTACCAGGTAATGATAGATAGTCGTGGCGAGAACTCGAGGTGTTTGGAGCCGAGGCTGTGAATAGGCAGCACCGGCCTCGCACCTTCAGGGGCAAAGTGGAGATTCTTGGAGCTCTAGCTCCTGCAGGGGTCCTCGCACAGCTCACCCGTCCCGTTGACCCCAAAAGCCATCCCTGTCGGTCAGCTCGAACTCTCCGCCGACAACTTGAACAACCGGCTACAACGACTGGGCGCAGCCGATTCGGACGGGCTTACATGCTGCTTATGTCTTACAAAGTACATAGGTGGGGTGGCCAACGACAAGAACTCTCCAGATCCGGCCCAAGGTGGAATGAAGCAAGGACCGATGAGCTGAACGGCGGCAGGAGGTGGCGTTTTTGGCGGGGTTCGGGGAGCTGAGAGCTGACATCGTGGGGCTGTGTTGAACGTCCTTTATAGCCCGGCTTGACCCCTCGATTCGTGTTATCGTCGACTCCTCGTATCCTCCCGGAGCCTCCTTCTGCATCAATTGACACGCCCGTGGCCTCTCCTACACGATGGAAGCTATCAAGAAAGCCCTCAACCTCGGCGAGACCGGCGCGCCGCCGTCGGAGCCCCCGGCCGAGCAGGTGGCCGAGCTCAAGAGCAAGTACGCCAAAGCCGGCCAGGAGCAGGTCTTCACCTTCTACGACTCCCTCTCGACGGCCGAGAAGGCCCAGCTCTTCGAGCAGCTCTCCTCCTTCGACCCCGAGCGCATCAACGAGATCACCGAGCGCGCCCTGAAGCCGCCCAAGACGGACGACGGCGCCAAGGAGGCCGCCCTCGAGCCCCTCCCCGACTCGGCCACGGCGAGCATCCTCGACTCCGACCCGGCGGACATCGACGCCTGGTACTCGGCCGGCCTCGAGCTGATAGGACAGAACAAGGTGGCCGTGGTCCTCATGGCCGGCGGCCAGGGCACGAGGCTTGGGAGCTCGGCGCCCAAGGGCTGCTACGACATCGGCCTGCCCAGCCGCAAGTCCCTCTTCCAGATCCAGGCCGAGCGCATCCGCAAGATCGAGGAGCTGGCCGGCGCCAAGACGGGTCGGACGGTCGCGGTGCCGTGGTTCGTCATGACGAGCGGCCCCACGCGCGGCCCGACCGAGGCCTACTTCAAGGAGCACAACTACTTCGGCCTGAAGGAGGAGAACGTCGTCGTCTTCGAGCAGGGCGTGCTCCCCTGCATCTCCAACGACGGCAAGATCCTCCTCGAGGGCAAGGGCCGGGTGGCGGTGGCGCCCGACGGCAACGGCGGCATCTACCAGGCGCTCGTGGTGTCGGGCGCGCTGGGCGAGTTGCGCCGGCGCGGCATCGAGCACGTCCACGCCTACTGCGTCGACAACTGCCTGGTCAAGGTGGCCGACCCCGTCTTCATCGGCTTCGCGGCCGGCAAGAAGGTGGACATCGCCACCAAGGTGGTGCGCAAGCGCAACGCCACCGAGTCGGTGGGGCTGATCCTGCAGAAGAACGGCAAGCCCGACGTGGTCGAGTACAGCGAGATCGACCGGGCCACGGCCGAGGCCGAGGACCCGCGGCAGCCGGGCGTGCTCAAGTTCCGCGCCGCCAACATCGTCAACCACTACTACAGCTTCGCCTTCCTCGAGAGCATCCCGCTGTGGGCCGACCGGCTGCCGCACCACGTGGCGCGCAAGAAGATCCCCTACGCCGACCTGGCCACGGGCGCCACGGTCAAGCCCGAAAAGCCCAACGGCATCAAGCTCGAGCAGTTCGTCTTCGACGTCTTCCCCCTGCTGGACCTGGCCAAGTTCGCCTGCATGGAGGTGCGCCGCGAGGACGAGTTCTCGCCGCTCAAGAACGCCCGCGGCACCGGCGAGGACGACCCCGACACCAGCAAGCGCGACATCATGCAGCAGGGCAAGCGCTGGCTGCAGGCCGCCGGCGCCACGGTGACGAGCGACGACGACGACGCCGGCATCGAGGTGTCGCCCCTGATCAGCTACGTAAGCCGGCCCCTCCACGTCCTCGTGTCTGGCCCGCATGCTAACCGGTTCCCAGGGAGGCGAGGGCCTGAGCGTGCAGGGCAAGACGATTGTGGCTCCCGCCATCTTGGAGCTGGAGTAGGACGCCGGCCAAGACAGCGGCACGGGACAGTCCGACTGCGCCTTCTTGTGACGGAAGGGACCTCAAAGTTCGATGGGCGTGATTGTAGGCCAGGATAAGATCGCATGCTCCGGTGGAGACCCGCTCCCACGCCGAGGACGAGCCGACCAGGTATCTAGATATTTATGACGGTAGACGAAAGATGTGACGACCGATTCAACAATGCAGTCCAAGACACTATGCAGTCCTGTCCAACGCCGTGAAGCCGAGCCACTCCCCCCGGAAGCCCTCCCCTACTTGGAGTTGTTCAGGTAGCTCAAGTAGCAGTTCCAGCCGATGGAGATGACGTTCACAAACAGCACGCGGTGCTCGAGCGGGACGAGCTTGAAGTTGACGCCCTGGACGAAGGGCCAGATCATGTAGTTGGCGCGCAGGGCGCTGAGGTAGTTCTTGCGGAGCTTGTCGGCGGGCGAGCCGCCCTCGAGCAGGGCCATGCTGCTGAGGAAGACGCCGATGAAGACGGGCGCGAACACCAGCTGGTCGCAGGCCACGCGCGCGGCGATGGTGGCGTTGGGCGAGCCCGGCACCACCACGCGCCGCTGCAGCAGCCGGAACCACGTCGTGGCCGCCGGCCCGAAGACCACGCCGCCGTACAGCGCCATCCGGCCCGTCCGCGCCAGGTCGTGCGCCGCCGCGCCGCGCCGCTCCACCAGCTGCTGCGCCGCCACGTCGCCCGTCGCGAAGAGCACCAGCGTCGTCACCGCCGGCGTCAGCAGCGGCCGCGCCGCCAGCCGCGCCTGGTACCTGAGGGGGCCCTGTGTTGGCAGAGGGATCCCGTCTGTGGGGAAAGATGAGGGGGCTTACCACCGCAGCACCATCGTGGGCTGCCCGGTTCGTCGTTCGCCGTCGGGGCGTGTCCCACGTGAAGGCCTAGTCAAAAATGGTGGTGAGACGCGGTTCTGGGCTTGTGGCGGTGAGATCGTACCTTGTATGGGACCCGCGTTGGCTCGAGAGCTTCCGGGAGGAAAGGTCCAATCGGCGGAGGGCTATTCCTTGTGAATCCAAGCTTGATAAAGAATACAACGCAGCTTCGGCCTGGCAGGCCGTCAGTCGTCCGGACGCAAGGCCGAGGGCGGGGTGAGGTCAACGATGACAGTGCCCAGTGCGCCGTGAGACGCGACTCCGCACTGTACTCGAGCCGCCCCTTTTCATGCCCGCTATGGACAGGGGCTAGACTGGCTGCGGCAGCCTCAACTCAACATCATCTGAACCTCAACTATCGAACGTACGGCAACCAGACACTATGCTCTCCCGGCAAAGGATAGGTTTGGGAAGGCATCCTTTCCCATCGACCGAGCATTGTCCTTTGCGGATCTAGTGCTTCCGTACTAGTAAAGCCCTCCACGGCCTGTTCACGTCATTATCCTGAGGTGTTGTCCTCGTCCTGGTCCTGATCTCCTGCGCCGTCTAACTTGCCGTCGGCCGAAGCCCCGGCCGGCTGTTCTCGCATCCAAGCTTCCACCCTGCGCAGGCCGACCAGGTCGTGTTCGGTGGCGGATGTGACGAAGATCTCGTCCGTCCAGCGGACGGTCCCTGCGGTGATGAGGGCATCGCTGGGCGGGCGGCAGGATCCGAGATCGATTATGCGGGGACCATCCGAGTCTTCCAGCATGATATTCTCGGGGTTCAGGTCGTTTTGCGCAGGGTCAAGCGAGCGCAGGTGTTTGATTCCCGACTCGATGGTCCGCATGCAGGCCGCCTGGTCGAAGTCCTTGGGCTTCTCATCCTGGATCCTCTCGGACAGGCGGGCGGCGTAGCGTTTCAGAACGATCCCCACGATGCGGCTCCTCTCCAAAAGACAGCCGAGATACTTGGCAATGTTGGGGTGCGGATGGCGTTCAAGAAGTTCCAGGACGGTGGCTTCGCCCAGGCACAGCTAGTACAAGCTTTACAAAGGTGGCAATTATTGCCTAAACGCAGGTTTGGAAGTTTAGCAGGACTTGTTAATGTTGGAGAGGAGTGATGGGGATTGGTCCTTAGATTCTAGACCTTGATAAGTATGTAGAGTCTAACAGAGCTGTTGGAGGCCATTTTCGGCAGATCGCTATCAAGGCTGGGAACCTCTAACCTGGAAGGCTTTCTGCTCCTCCTCGAAAAAGACTCGTGCCCTCAACGACCGGCCCACCACTACCGCCATACCTGCATACGCCTGCACACTTTCGACCCCGCCTATGAAAGCCCCGGCATCTCGAGCATTCGCAGAACTCTCGGAGCGAACGACTGTCGCAGCAACCGTCTATGTCTCGACAACGTAGACCTCACCATAAGCTACCCGCACGCCCGCCTCATCATGAACGAGCACCTCTATGGTACACAACACGGCTTACCCCTTAGCACGCTGGATACCACATATCAAACGGGGCACTACGAGCCGCGCTGGGAGCAGAAGTGGCTGGCAAGAGTGATAGATGACAAGCTGTTGCTCCAACTGATGACAGTACAATATCCGCACAGCTCCTCTACGGGCGATCAGCCTCTTTTCTCTATAAATGAAGAAGCTGACTAATGCCTTAGAGGAGACGGGGCGTCAACGTGTGATCTGGTCTGAGCGCCTTCTCATAGCCCTGCAGCGCGCTCTAATAGGGGGGTGCGTCGTCGTTGGTAGCCTTTAACACTATGGCTGTGTGATCACCGGCTACCCACCAGGTTCAAGTTGTAAATTCGAGATCCGCCCACTCAGCGACTGCGATGCCGACAGAACTGCAGTTGGTGGCCGTCCCGACGGCAGTGTTTTACCCGGACCTGGGTGCCGAGTTTCGCAAGAAAGTTGCGAGCAGCCAACGCCGTGGGCTGCGCCGCAAACCCCCTCGCCCGCCCCGGCCGGTCTACGCTGCAGCTCGCGTGGCACGGCGGCAGTAAGTACAACGGGGAGGCGCGGGCGGATGTGGGTGGAAGCCGGCTAAGGTAGCGTAGGTATCCAGTTCTCGTGCAAATATCTCTAGGCGTACGGAGCAACCTGGCTAAAGTCGTGAGTTTTGCTGGTTGGCCATGCTGCTCGTACCGTATCGACGAGAAAGCCTCGCGGAGCTGGTGTGGACCAGGGTGGCAGACGACTTAATCTAAAAGGTCGCTGTTGGTTCCAACGTGCCCGCCTCCGCCCACTACTTACCACGGCGCCGCCTTGATACATTTGAAGTGTCGTGGAAACCTCGCTCATCCTCGTTGATCCGTCAGAGAGCATGAGCTGGTCTCAGCGACTCGGGCAGGATCTGAGCCGTCATGACTCTCCCCATCCCGCCGCAGAACCGTTGGACGAGGAGGAGGGAAGACGGGGACGTCCCCGACTATAAGCCCGCCCCTTTGAGGACTTGGTTTCTGACACTCCTTTTTCTCGTTATTTGCGGCCTCCTCGGGACTCTCGAGTATCTTCTCCGCGTCTTGCCACACGCACGCGACCGAACAGGCATCCCCCAGGACTTCGCCCACCATCCGGCAGTTGCGGGCCAGAAACGGCGGCAGGATCCTCCCCCCGCGAGCCGACAGCCGGCTGGTCACTCACGTCCATCGGCGACGACTTCGAAGGCGGATGGACTCACGATTGCGCCGGGCCCGACGCCACCCCCCCGTCTCGACTCACGCCAGAAGCAGCAGGCCGCCGGCATTACCGCCCGCGCGGGCGCCGTGGCTTCGCCCGAGCCTCGGCCGCCAGATAACGACTTTGCCGGCACTGAACCCATCCGCACATACCTTACGGTGGCGTCTAAGTGGCTTCCTACGGAGGAATTTCGTGAATATGGGGATGATTGGGACCCGACTTGGCCGAGACGCCCAATCTTTCCCGGCGAGGACATTGACACCGGTAGATGCGTCTACGTCCATCTAGGCGTCGTCATTACCCGTAACAGCACCGGCTCTTGCGAAGCCATCGTTGGGTGGGGCCGCGACCCTCCGCCGGCGAACTGGACGAGGGCCACTTGGCTGGATGACTCCATCCTGTTCCCTCTCGGGGGCGGCTGCGATGAGAATTACGACTTCTGGTACCCGTTCGACCCCAACGTGTTCACCGTCACGACATCGTATTTTCCGAACCTGCCTGGGCCGAACAGTTTCCCTTCGCCGTACTGGAATTGCAGGCATCTTGACGGCTCCCTGGTTACCCCTTACGTTGACCTCCCCCCCCACCGTGACTACCCCCTCCGCACGACGCCGAACTCTGGCAAGTGGGCGCGTTCTGTCTTGTTCACCTACATGCCAGCAAGACAGGCCCTGGTTTCAAAAAGCACGGGGCTGGTATCTTTTTTAGGCGACATGCCGGTCGACTGGTCCCAAGGGGTGTTGCAGGAGCGACCGAGTCGAAATAGCAGCAGAGGCGTCGACCATACCTCCGTGACAGTACCGAGCCCAGCGGCGCAGCAAACCCGGAGCGGGGCAAGGTCAGCGAGCACCGGGGCTGTCTCGAGTCAATTGACATTGGGCCAAGGGGAGAGGGTTGATGAGGTCGCGGTGACCGAGCATATGTATACAACCACGCGGTATACCGAGGATGGCAGAGAAGTTACGAGAACCACACAGTTCGACCGGACGACTATGGCGCTTGTTGTCGTACCTGCCGTCATGGTCGCGCCGAGGCTCAGCACACAAACCGACAGCCAGGGCCGAATCATTGCCACCGTAACCGACTTCGGCGGCAACGTCGTGCTGCGCACGACGGTGACGACCCTCACTAACGAGCAAGGGCACGCCACCAGAACTGTCGCAACCGCAGTCCCCGCCACGTCCGCCGTCGTCACCCTTACCGATCCCACGAGGGGCACCCCCACCGCCACGTCCACCTTCTACCCGGTCTTCCCGCGCTTTCCCGGCTCCGGGCCTGCCGACATTATCATCCCTAGGCGCGCCGACTACTTCACCGTCTACTTCCTTCCCATCATCCTGACCGTCCTCCTCTCGATCCCCATCCACGCCGTCGACGCCGAGCTCAAGGCCATCCTCCCCCTGCGCCTCCTCTCCCGCCCCGCCGGCAGCACCGAAGCCCTCGCCATGCGCCCGCCCTCGCGCCTCGCCGGCCTGCGCCTCCTGTGGAGGTGCCGCGAGCCCCTTGCCGCCCTCGGCGACGCCCTGGTCCTGTGCGTATCCGTCCTGGTGTCGCTCTCCAGCGAGACCGTCGGTCTCAAACTGCGCGGCTCCTGCTTCCTCCAGGACTTACAGGGTTGCTTTATCACCGTCGCCGCCTTCGAAGGGCCCGCGCGCGCCGCTGAGGTCCTGCTCGCCGTCGCAGCCGTGCTGGTGCTCGTGCTAGCCGTCCTGCTCGCCCGCTGGCGCTCCGGCGTCGCCACCCACCCCGGCAGCGTCGCCGCTGTGTGCGCGCACCTGCAGGCGCCCGAGACGCGCGAAGTGCTACGAAACATTGCGGTGGGCGCCTATGATGACGACGCGGAGCGCCAGCTGCGGGATGGGCTGAAGGATGTTGCCTTCGCGCTGGGCCGCTATGCGCCAGCACCAAGGGCGGACGACTACGGGCTCATCCCTCTGCGCAGGGCACAGGCGTCCCCGCCCGCCGGTGGGAAGGGGGAGGGCCGGCGCGCCTTGACCGGCGCCCTGCACAGGACCCGGTCGAAGGTCAAGAAGTCGGAGCGGCTGCTGCAGGGGGCGTTCCTCTTCCTCTTGTCCACCGTGCTGGTTGTCGTCCTCTACTACGAAAACACCGTATACGAGGACCCAGCTGAGACGCCGTTCGAGTGGTTCATGGATAGCCAGGAGTTTGGCGTGCGCATGCTCTTCACCTCTTGCGGCGTCGTCATCAGCCTCATATGGGAGCGATTGTTCTCGAGTACGTTTGGTCCTCACTGCACTGGACTCCAATGTACGATACTAAACAAAACTCCCAGGCGTGGCCAGGAGAGCCATCTACCGTCGCATGGCCCTCAGGCCCCAGCCGGCGGCCCTCTCCGTCCTCGAGCCGCAGACGACGACAGTTTTCACCGGCCTGTGGCTCGCGGTCTGTCGCCGCGATCTCCTGTTAGGCATCGTGGCTGGTGCGGGTGTGCTAACGCAGTTCCTACCACTCTTGCTATCTAGCGTGCCCTTCGCGGCTTCGCAGACGTTCACTGCGCATGAGATCTGCACCTGGGGCGCCGCCGCGGTGCTGGCTGTTGCAGTCGTCGCCCTGCTCACGCACATGTGGCTCGCGAAGTCGTGGCCGCACCTGCCCGTCGCGCCCGACTCGCTGGCTGGTACAGCTTTCTACGTCTGTGATTCAGTCATGCTGCGTGACTTCGAGCGCTTATCGATTCTGGGGACGCGCGAGCGGGATAGGAGGGTGGAGAGGATGGAGCGGAAGTACAAGTTCGGGTGGATGACGGGCGAGTCGGGGAGGAGGAGAATTGGGATTGATTACGCGGAGGGCGAGGGGGGATTCAAGATGCGGAGTCTTGGGTCGCTGGGGTTGGGGGTCCCAGACAAGAAGCGGAGGAGGTGAGGATGTGGATTTTGAAGTAGTATCTGTGCTGGGCCATCCTGCCAGGACGGTAGCTTCGCCCAGGCACAGGTCGGCCACTTACGTTGTGCCAGTCAGGACCTCGTATGACGAGAACTTCGGGCGCTTTACATGAACTTCTTCTCCGAGGGGCCGAGTATATGCTGTCATATCCGGCGGCGCTTTGGGGTAGATCTTGTCGTCGGGTACCCGCCTCAAGCTCGTCGATATGTCGTGGGCGTTGAGGCTGAGCTTGCGCTTGGCACAACTCCCAAAGTAGGCTATATAGGCCTCGCCGAAAAACCAGAAGGTATAGTGGGAGAAGGATCCATCGTCGGGTTCGAAGAACTCGGAGATGGTATATAGTTACCGGATGGAGCTTATAGAGGGCCCGTCGTCTGAATTTGCCTTCATGAATTATTTACTCCATCCGGCTCCCGAGAATCTGTGAATGTCACATCACAGGTCCCAAACCAAGCCCCTAAATAACTCTGGGGTCTTGCACAGCGGTTTGTACATTGTAGAAGCCGGGCCAAAAAAATTTAATAAAAAAAAACGACGTGGACATGGCTGGAATCGAACCAACTTCTCCGGCCAGATAATGAGAACCCCGGAATGTACCATTACACCACATACCCAATGAAAATACTTGGCGTAATAACCTCTTTAAGGCAATTGATAGTCGGGCATCCCCCTTAGCTGCCAGCTGTTGCCGGTCCCCTCTCTCTGTCTTGCACTAACAGCTTTACCAGTACTGCAGGCGGGGCGGCTAGCCTTGCTCTCCGAGTGCTGGCCGGGACGCGTACTGCCTACGGCGTTGTATGCAACGGCATGCTAGATGCCCAGCATCTTTAGAAACAGCGTAGGCGTAACGTGATTTATCATCGACCCACCACCATTATCATCGACCCACCACCATTATCATCGACCCACCACCATTATCATCGACCCACCACCATTATCATCGACCCGCCATTATCATCAACCCGGTACTCTTTGGTTGGCATCGCGACCTCCAACCTCCAGACGCAATACCTCCACAACAACACAATGTCTACTCAATCTCCAAGAAGCCAGACGACGTGCCCACATCAAGGCTCGCCGAGCTCAGGGCGGCTCAGGGCGGCTCAGAGCATCTCAGGGGCAGCTCAAGGCAGCTCAGGAATTCTGCTGACAACAGAAATAGGTCTGTCTAGATTCGTCGCAGATAATAAGCTGTTAGATGAGACGAATCTAGACACCTGCCCCCCCCGTTTCATCCATGTGACTGCTCGCCGCTTTTACTCAGGCTTGCTCAGGCTCTGCTCACCTTGCTCACCCTGGCCATCATTTTGGCCAAGGGCCGTACAGCAGCAGGGGAGAGTTGCTTCAACTCTAGCCGATGGGACCCAAAATCGGTCCTCCTAAGATGTCCCAAAATGAGTTCCTGTCCGGACTCGATAAGAAGACACACAGCACGACGTCGTCTTCGGACGCGTCGTCTTCACTCCCTGGTTCCTTCTGGTCGCTGCAGACTTAGGCATGCCATCTTCCCCCCTGCTCTCCTCCTTGTCCCCTCCGGTCGCTGCGGATATAAAGCATGCCATCTCACTCCTGGTTCTCCTCCTCGTTCCCTCCGGTTGCTGCAGACTTAAGCTTTGCAATCCCCCTCATTGCCCCTTCCTTTTCCTCCCTCGGATCCGTTCTACCACATAAAGCAGGAGACCTGACTCCCACCTTCTCACCTCCTATCCTCCTGCGAAAGTTTTCCACTATTATTCAACACTCCTACCTACTACACTGTTAACGGAGGGACCGAGCTGCAGACATGCAGCTCGACAAAAACACAGACACATGGAGATGCCGTGATCGAACGGGCCAAATGGAGAGGGCTCACCAAAGATCACTTGAAGATCAATCCTCATGCAGTCCGCAGAAAGAAGTCCCTGGAACCGGAAGTTAGTTTTGCCGAAATCCGCAACCCAAATGTGTTCTAAAAATTTTGTCGCTGCCTAGCGGTAGGTGCGAGTCAACCTGAGCATGACTGAACTTTGCTGTGATGAGCTGATTTTGCGATACCCGCCCATTAGAAAGCCCAAGCTGTCAGACAACGCCTGAGATGAGCTTCGGATTCAGTATCGGAGATTTCATCGCAATAGCCCAAATTGCCCACGGCCTACGGAAGGAATACGCCGCAGCTCCAAGTCAATTGAAGAATGTCTCCGAGGAGTATGTGTTGCTAGTGCTTTGCTGTTCTCTCCAGTTCCTGCTCATAGCCCTTGGGTAGAATCAGGTCGCTCTCTTTCATTCTCCAAGACATCGATGCCGTCCTTCCCGAATCCGAACTCAATACACAGCAGCGGGGGACGTTGCAACAGGTGATTCGCAATTGTCGCAATGTCCTCCGAGATGTCGAAGTCGTCCGTGACAAGTATAGTGCCCTGGCGCCTAGTCAGGGGAGCTCACACCAAATACTCAAGAGAGTATGGAAGCGACTCAGGTGGGAGCCAAGCGATGTCCGCGAGCTTCGAAGTCGCATCACGCTGAGCGTGACGTTGCTCAATTCATTCTTTGAGCAAGCGTCTGGGTAAGTAGATTTATTCGTAAACCCCCTTCCTGTTCGTACCTACATAGAGCGATCCTGGTCAGTTATTGAGGTCTGACTCCTCGCTCGACAGCGCGGCAGCGTTAGCGGTGAAACAAGGCGTAGATCGCCTAAACCGGCTTCAAGACAGCCAAGAACAACTCGCCATTCTCGACTGGCTCAGCTCGACGGACTATGTGCTATCGCAGAACGACTCTGCAAGCCGCAGACAAACGGGGACGGGTCGGTGGCTGCTCGACTCGGCCGAGTTCGTGGCGTGGGTTTCGGGCGAGGGTCTCGCGCTGCTCTGTTGGGGCCTCCCCGGCGCCGGAAAGACGACCCTTTCCTCTCTTGTGATCGACGAGCTCGCCACCCGATATCGCGACGACCCAAGCGTTGCTGTCCTCTATATATATTTCAATTATCGACAACGGGACAGTCAAAAAGTCGAGCACGTCTTCGAGAGCCTGCTGCGGCAGCTTGTTTGCGGCAGGCCGGCTGTTCCCGAGGGCGTGCAGTCTCTGTACAAGAGCCACAAGCGCCTCGGGTCCCGACCGGCTTTCAACGAAGTCTCTCAGCATATCCGCCTCGTGGCTGCTCTATACGCGAAGATTTTCATAGTTATCGATGCGCTAGACGAGTGTCCGGCCGGCGGACGCAGGGCGAGGCTGTTGGAGGAGCTTTTTAAGCTCCGGGCCGACTGTTCGGCAAATATCTTCTGCACATCGAGGCCAATCCCCGAAATTACCGACAGATTTGAACAACTCTCGTTAGAGATCCGAGCCAAGGACCAGGACGTCCGGAGTTACCTGGACAGCCGGATGGTGCACCTTCCAGCGTTCGTCGTCCGCAGTCAGAGCCTACAGGAGCAGATCAAAGATGAAATAGTCAAGGCCGCCGACGGCATGTATGTTTGTATTATCCAACCCCCCCTCCCCCTTCCCAGCAAGTCTCTGCGCTGACATGCGCTACGCAGATTCCTGCTAGCGCAGCTTCACCTCAAGTCTCTGGCCCAGAAGAGGTCCGCCAAAGTTCTACGAGGAGCCCTTTCGGAGCTTCGTACGGGGTCTGACGTACATGATCTCATGTACGAGGACGCCATGAAGCGAATCGAAGCGCAGGGCGCCGACGTGGCGGCGCTAGCCAAGGACATCCTCTCCTGGATCGTCTGCGCCAGGAGACCGCTGACGATAATAGAGCTCCAGCACGCCCTGGCTGTGGAGGACGCTGCGCTCGAGCTCGACGAGAGCAATGTCACGGACGTCGAGGACATGATAGCTGCCTGCTGCGGACTCGTCACGGTGGACAAGGAGAGCAGAATTATTCGCACCATGCACCACACGGC
>Ga0247771_1000348_pt1 | contig 15359 bp, 11 predicted proteins | sample UWRJL197509C6_FD_179948 | JGI IMG/M metagenome (GOLD analysis project Ga0247771, IMG submission 179948) | Plant litter microbial communities from Arlington Agricultural Research Station in Wisconsin, United States - UWRJ-L197-509C-6 | ecosystem: Environmental > Terrestrial > Plant litter >...
GATATTCCACTTGCCGTTGCAACAGATGCATGGTCTTTATATGGAATGAGTGTTATTTACGGTAGGGATCCGATACCGGAGGCAGAAATACTTGGACTCAGCAAAACCAAGATCAATAAATTTGACAGGCCTATTGCCGATAATTATTCAACCAAAGCAAAATCTACCAGTGATCTGTTCTTTTATGGCAGCATGCCATTACCATTGATATTACTATTAGATAAAAGAATAAGAAGAGACGGATTAAAAGTAGGCTTGCTATACCTGGAAGCGATGGGTATAACCGGTACAATTTATACAACCTCTGCAATGATCGCCAACAGGTATCGCCCCTATGCATATAATTCAGATGTGGACATGGGTACCCGACAAAGAGGAGGCGCCCGCAATTCTTTCTTTGCAGGCCATGTAGCTGTAGTGGCCACTTCAACTTTTTTTATGGCGCAGGTATATACTCACTACCACCCTAATATGAAAGCTAAATGGATTCCTTATGCGCTGGCAGGTATAGCTACGGCAACAACAGGTTATTTGCGATTAAAAGCAGGCCAGCATTTTACAACGGATGTCATAGTAGGAACGGTAGTAGGTACCCTTGTGGGTAATTTAGTTCCGCACTTTCACCGGAATAAATCATTGAATTCAAAATTGACAATAATGCCGAGCTTTCAAAAAGATGGATCAGGGGTTACAGCTTATTATAAATTGGGCAAATGATCATTGCGTACAGATAACACAACAGCTGATTAAATAAATATTTTTATCTATATGAAAAATTGAGGTTCTGATTTTAGCAAAAATCTTACCAAAACGCTAAAAATCTAATTTTGAGTATTCAAATTCTGAATAATATTCCATACCTTTGCCCTCCTTTAATTTAGGGTTAGTGGCATTAGTTGTTTTTAGCCCTTGATTTAAAGACTCTTCGCACATTAAAACGTTTTATTTACAATATGTCTGCAACTAAATCAAATCCTGCTCAGCGTATCAATTTCGGAAAAGTTGAATTCCTGGCAGAGACTCCCGATTTGCTCGGAATTCAGATTCAATCGTTCAAAGATTTTTTCCAGTTAGAAACAACTCCCGATAAACGTAATGTTGAAGGATTGTTCCGTGTATTCAAGGAAAATTTCCCTATCACTGACACACGTAACATTTTCGTATTGGAATTCCTTGACTATTTCGTAGATCCTCCAAGGTATTCGATCGATGAGTGTATCGAAAGAGGTCTTACATACGCTGTTCCATTAAAAGCAAAGCTTCGTCTTAGCTGTAATGATGAAGAACATGTGGATTTCCAAACGATCGTTCAGGATGTATTCCTTGGAAATATTCCTTACATGACTCCACGCGGTACTTTTGTTATCAATGGCGCTGAAAGGGTTGTTGTAAGCCAATTACATCGTTCACCAGGAGTATTCTTCGGGCAATCAATTCATCCAAACGGAACCAAGATATATTCTGCAAGGGTTATTCCTTTCAAAGGAGCCTGGATGGAATTTGCAACAGACATCAACAATGTAATGTTTGCTTATATCGATCGTAAGAAAAAATTCCCGGTTACAACTTTATTGCGTTCTATCGGTTTTGAAACTGATAAAGACATCCTGGAACTTTTCGGAATGGCTGATGAAGTTAAAGCAGATAAAAAAACACTCGAAAAAAATGTTGGCAAACGTCTAGCTGCACGGGTATTACGTACATGGGTAGAAGATTTTGTTGATGAAGATACAGGTGAGGTTGTTTCTATCGAAAGGAATGAGATCATTCTTGAAAGGGATTCTATCCTCGATGAGTCCAACATTGCTATGATCCTTGAAATGGAAGTGAAAAGTGTTTTCATTCAGAAAGAAGAAGTGAGCGGAGATTATGCCATCATCTATAACACCTTAAATAAAGATACTTCCAACAGTGAACTGGAAGCGGTTCAGCATATATATAAGCAATTACGTGGTGCTGATGCCCCTGATGATGAAACTGCACGTGGTATCATTGATAAATTATTCTTCAGCGATAAGCGTTATGACCTTGGTGAAGTTGGCCGTTACAAGATCAACCGCCGCCTTGGCCTGAATTTCCCTATAGAAAAGAAAGTATTGACCAAAGATGATATCATCGCCATCATTAAAACCCTGGTTCAATTAACCAATGGTAAAAGTGAAGTTGATGACATCGATCATTTAAGCAACCGTCGTGTTCGTACGGTAGGCGAACAACTGTATGCACAGTTCGGTGTTGGTTTGGCCCGTATGGCCCGTACCATCCGTGAAAGGATGAACGTAAGGGATAACGAGGTATTTACCCCGGTAGATCTGATCAATGCAAGAACATTGTCTTCAGTTATCAATTCATTCTTTGGTACTTCACAATTAAGCCAGTTCTTAGACCAGACCAACCCTTTGAGTGAGATCACGCACAAGCGTCGTATCTCCGCACTCGGACCCGGTGGTTTAAGTCGTGAAAGAGCAGGTTTCGAGGTTCGTGACGTTCACTACTCTCATTATGGCCGTTTGTGTACGATTGAAACACCTGAAGGACCAAACATCGGTTTGATCTCTACACTTTGCGTTCATGCGAAGATCAATGATATGGGCTTTATTGAAACCCCATACCATAAAGTAACCGATGGAAAAGCTGATATGAAAAAGATCACTTTCCTGAGTGCAGAAGAAGAAGATACCGCCAAGATCGCACAGGCCAATATAGATATGGATGAAAAAGGAAACTTTGTTGAAGACATGATCAAATCACGTCAGACAGGCGATTTCCCTATCCTTGCTAAAAAAGAAGTGGAATACATGGACGTTGCTCCTAACCAGATCGTTGGCTTGAGCGCTTCATTGATCCCATTCCTTGAACATGATGATGCTAACCGTGCCTTGATGGGATCAAACATGCAACGCCAGGCAGTTCCGCTTATCAAACCTGAAGTTCCTATAGTAGGTACAGGCCTCGAAGCTAAAGCTGCACGTGATGCAAGGATCCAGGTTCATGCAGATGGTGATGGTGTTGTAGAATTCGTTGATGCAAATGAAATTCATGTCCGTTACAAAAGAAGTGAAACGCAAAAGCTTGTTTCTTTTGAAGATGATCTGACTATTTATAAACTTACCAAGTTCGTTCGTACAAACCAGGAAACATGTATCAACCTGCGCCCTGCAGTTGTAAAAGGACAGAAAGTAAGCGAAGGAGATTTCTTAACCGAAGGTTACGCAACCAAAGGCGGTGAGATCGCTCTTGGCCGTAACCTGAAAGTGGCATTCATGCCATGGAAAGGGTACAACTTCGAGGATGCGATCGTAATCAGTGAAAAAGTTGTAAAAGAAGATCTGTTTACATCTATCCATATCAGTGAATTTGAAACTGAAGTGCGTGATACCAAATTGGGAGAAGAAGAACTTACACCGGATATTCCGAACGTAAGTGAAGAAGCTACCAAAGATCTTGATCAGAATGGTATCATCCGCATCGGTGCAACTATTAAAGAAGGTGATATCATTATAGGAAAGATCACACCAAAAGGTGAAAGCGATCCTACACCGGAAGAAAAATTATTGCGTGCGATCTTCGGGGATAAAGCCGGTGATGCAAAAGATGCTTCATTGAAAGCACCAAGTGGAACTGAAGGTGTTGTTATAAATAAGAAATTATTCCAGCGTGCAAAGAAAGACAAGAATGCTAAAGTAAGAGAGAAAGCACAGCTTGATAAGATCGAAAAAACGCATGAAAAAAATGAGCTTGACCTGATGGATTTGCTGCAAAATAAACTGCAGACTTTGTTGAAAGACAAAACCAGCCAGGGTGTTAGCAATAACTTCGGTGAGATGCTGATCGGTAAAGGAGCAAAATTTAATTCAAAGAATTTAGCGAACATTGATTTCCAGAATGTAAATCCATTGGGATGGAGCGGTGATCATAAAATAGATGACCTCATCAATACTTTGTTGCATAATTATAATATTAAGTTCAACGAAGAACTGGGACGTTACAAAAGAGAGAAATTCAATATCTCTATTGGTGATGAATTACCAGCCGGTGTATTGAAACTTGCTAAAGTTTATATGGCTGTTAAGCGTAAACTGAAAGTGGGTGATAAAATGGCGGGCCGTCACGGTAACAAAGGTATTGTTGCAAAGATTGTTCGCCAGGAAGACATGCCTTTCCTTGAAGACGGAACCCCGGTTGATATCGTATTGAACCCATTGGGCGTACCGAGCCGTATGAACCTTGGACAGATTTATGAAACAGCGCTTGGTTGGGCCGGCGAAAAATTAGGTGTTCGTTTTGCAACGCCGATCTTCGACGGAGCTTCTGTAGATGAGATCGCTGAGAACATTGAAAAAGCAGGCTTGCCTAAATTCGGACATACATATTTATATGATGGAGAAACAGGTGACCGCTTCGACCAGAAAGCAACAGTTGGTATCATCTATATTATCAAACTTCACCACATGGTGGATGATAAAATGCACGCACGTTCGATCGGGCCATACAGTTTGATCACACAACAACCGTTGGGTGGTAAAGCTCAATTCGGTGGCCAGCGTTTCGGTGAGATGGAAGTTTGGGCACTGGAGGCTTATGGCGCATCTAACATCTTACAGGAATTGCTCACACTTAAATCGGATGATATCATCGGAAGGGCTAAAACTTATGAAGCCATCGTAAAAGGTGACAACATACCAAGAGCCGGTATTCCTGAATCATTCAATGTATTGGTGCATGAATTGCGTGGATTAGGACTTGACCTGAAGTTTGACTAAAAAGTCAAAAGTTAAAAGGCAAAACCTAAAAAGTTGTAGTTTGAAAAGTAGGTTATAGTTTTTGGTTTTCAGCTTTGAGTTTTGACTGGATCAAATTATTAAATTAAAAATTATCAATTAAGAATATGGCATTCAAAAAAGAAAATCGTCCAAGGCCAACATTTTCTCAGATCACAATTGGTTTGGCTTCTCCTGATAGCATTCTCGAAAGAAGCTATGGCGAAGTATTAAAGCCGGAAACAATCAACTACCGTACTTACAAACCCGAAAGAGATGGTTTGTTTTGTGAGAGGATCTTTGGACCGGTAAAGGATTATGAATGTGCCTGCGGAAAATATAAACGCATCCGTTACAAGGGGATCGTATGTGACCGGTGCGGTGTTGAAGTAACAGAGAAAAAAGTTCGTCGTGAAAGAATGGGGCATATCAAACTGGTTGTGCCCGTTGTTCACATATGGTATTTTAAATCATTGCCAAATAAAATTGGATACCTGTTGGGTATGAGCTCTAAGAAATTAGAGACAATCGTTTACTATGAAAGATTCGTGGTAATTCAACCGGGTATCCGTACAGATAAAGGACAGAATTATGCTGATCTTTTAACTGAAGAAGAATATTTAGATATCCTGGATACTTTACCAAAAGATAACCAGTTATTGCCCGATGAGGATCCGGAAAAATTCATCGCCAAAATGGGTGCTGAAGCTGTTCATGCTATGCTTGAGCGCCTGGATCTTGATCAACTTAGTTTTGACCTGAGGAATTCTGCAGCAAATGAAACTTCACAGCAGCGTAAAGCTGATGCATTGAAGCGTTTGAGTGTTGTTGAAAGTTTCCGTGATGCTAATACAAGGATCAATAACCGCCCTGAATGGATGGTTATGCAATATATCCCTGTTATACCACCGGAATTACGTCCGCTAGTTCCATTGGATGGCGGCCGTTTCGCATCATCTGATCTGAATGATCTTTATCGCCGTGTTATTATCCGTAACAACCGTTTGAAAAGGTTGTTGGAAATCAAAGCGCCTGAAGTTATCCTTCGTAATGAGAAAAGGATGTTACAGGAAGCGATCGATTCATTGTTCGATAACAGCCGTAAATCAAATGCAGTAAAAGCAGAAGGTGGACGTGCTTTGAAATCTTTGAGCGATGTATTGAAAGGTAAACAGGGCCGTTTCCGTCAGAACCTTCTAGGTAAACGTGTTGACTATTCCGGCCGTTCGGTTATCGTTGTAGGCCCTGAATTGAAAATGCACGAATGTGGTTTGCCAAAAGATATGGCTGCTGAATTGTTCAAGCCATTCATCATTCGCAAACTGATCGAAAGAGGTATTGTAAAAACAGTTAAGAGCGCCCGTAAACTGGTTGATAAAAAAGAAGCCATCATCTGGGATATTCTTGAAAATATATTGAAAGGCCACCCGGTTTTGTTGAACAGGGCCCCAACACTTCACCGTTTGTCAATCCAGGCCTTCCAGCCGAAACTGATCGAAGGTAAAGCGATACAATTGCATCCATTGGTAACCACAGCATTCAACGCCGATTTCGACGGTGATCAGATGGCTGTTCACGTACCATTGAGCAATGCGGCTGTATTGGAAGCGCAGTTATTGATGCTCTCTTCACACAACATTTTGAACCCGCAAAACGGTACGCCAATTACCCTTCCTTCACAGGACATGGTTTTAGGTTTGTATTATATAACCAAGGGCAAAAAAACAGTTGGAGATGACATCGTAAAAGGTGAAGGAAAAGCTTTTTATTCTGCGGAAGAAGTGATCATCGCTTACAATGAAAAGAAGATCGACCTTCATGCAAATATTAAAGTAAAAGCAAACTATCGTAACAACGACGGAACACTTACGCATAAATTGATCGAAACAACTGTGGGTAGGGTGATCTTCAACCAGTTTGTTCCAAAAGAAGTTGGATTCATCAATGCACTGCTTACTAAAAAAGCATTGCGTGAAATTATCGGTGATATCATTAAATGGACAAGCGTTCCTATCACTGCAAAATTCCTGGATGATATCAAAACACTTGGATACCGCATGGCATTCCGTGGGGGATTATCATTCAACATCAATGACCTGATCATCCCTGCTGTAAAAGCTGAACTCGTAGAAAATGCACAAGGTGAAGTTGCAGAGGTTTGGGATAGCTATAACATGGGCCTTATTACAAACAATGAGCGCTACAACCAGATCATTGATATCTGGAGCCGTGTTGATACGAAAGTAACAGAAACATTGATACGTGAACTGGCGATCGATAAACAAGGGTTTAACTCTGTTTATATGATGCTTGATTCAGGCGCCCGTGGTAGCAAGCAGCAGATCAAACAGCTTGCAGGTTTAAGGGGATTGATGGCCAAACCAAGGAAATCAGGTTCATCAGGATCTGAGATCATTGAGAACCCGATCCTGGCAAACTTTAAAGATGGACTGAGTGTATTGGAATACTTTATCTCTACCCATGGTGCCCGTAAAGGTCTTGCGGATACAGCCCTTAAAACAGCAGATGCCGGTTACCTTACACGTAGGCTGGTTGACGTTGCACAGGATGTTGTTATCAATGAAGAAGATTGCGGAACACTTCGGGGTATTGCTGCACAGGCATTGAAAGATAATGAAGATATCATTGAACCATTGGCAGACAGGATCGAAGGACGTACATCATTGCATGATGTATCTCATCCTGTAACTGATGAATTAATATTAACTGCAGGTGAAGAGATCAGCTCTGAAAAAGCAAAACTGATCGATGAGATCGGAATTGATACTGTAGAGATACGCTCTGTATTAACATGCGAAAGCAAACGTGGTGTATGTGTTAAATGCTACGGTAAAAACCTTGCATCCGGATACCTTGCACAACGTGGTGATGCAGTAGGCATCATCGCAGCCCAATCAATTGGTGAACCAGGTACACAGCTTACACTTCGTACCTTCCACGTGGGTGGTGTTGCCGGATCTGCATCAGTTGAATCTTCTTTGTATGCAAAGTTCGACGGTACATTGCAATTCGACGGGTTACGTACCGTAAGCACAGAAAGCGCTGACGGTAAAAAAATACAGGTTGTTATCGGGCGTACCGGTGAGATCAGGAACCTTGATGTGAAATCTGACCGTATGTTGAATACCATGCACGTTCCTTATGGTGCTATACTAAATGTAAAGGATGGCCAGAAAGTTTCCAAAGGCGATGTGATCTGCACATGGGATCCATACAACAACGTAATCGTTGCAGAGGTTAATGGTAACATTAAATTTGAAGCTGTATTGGAAGGTATCACTTACCGAGATGAAGCTGATGAACAAACAGGCCACAGGGAAAAAGTGGTTATTGAAACAAAAGATAAAACAAAACTTCCTACAATCATTGTGGAAGGAAAAGAAAAGAAAGTTTACAACCTGCCGGTAGGTTCACACATTGTGGTTGATGAAGCAGAAGCTGTAAGAAGTGGACAGGTATTGGTGAAAATTCCAAGGGTATTAAGTAAACTGAAAGATATCACGGGAGGTCTTCCACGTGTTACAGAATTGTTTGAAGCAAGAAACCCAAGTAACCCTGCTGTTGTTTGCGAGATCGATGGTGTAGTTACTTTCGGCGCTATCAAACGTGGTAACAGGGAGATCATTGTTGAAGCAAAAGATGGTGTTGTTCGCAAATACTTAGTTCCATTGAGCCGTCAGATCCTGGTGCAGGATGGTGACTTTGTAAAAGCAGGTGCAGCATTGAGCGATGGTCAAACAGCTCCGGCAGATATTCTTTCTATCAAAGGCCCATTCGCAGTACAAGAATATGTTGTGAATGAGATCCAGGAAGTTTACCGCTTACAGGGTGTGAAGATCAATGACAAACACATTGAAGTGATCGTTCGCCAGATGATGCGTAAAGTAACCATCGAAGATGCAGGCGATACTAAATTCCTTGAAGGGGATACAGAAGACAGGCTCGACTTTAACATGGAGAACGATTATATCTACGATAAAAAAGTAGTTACTGAACATGGTGAAAGCGGCAAGCTGAAACCAGGCCAGATCGTTACACTTCGTGATGTAAGGGAAGAAAATTCTGTATTAAGAAGAGCGGATAAAAAACTGGTTGAATACCGTGATGCTCGACCTGCTACATCTTCTCCCTTGTTGCTTGGTATTACCAAGGCATCGTTGGGAACACAAAGCTGGATATCGGCCGCTTCATTCCAGGAAACAACCAAAGTATTGAGTTCTGCTGCCATACAGGGTAAAACAGATCCAATGCTTGGATTGAAAGAGAACGTTATTACCGGTCACCATATTCCTGCAGGTACAGGCTTGCGTGAATTTGAGAACATGATCGTAGGTAGCAAAGAAGAATACGAATTACTGATGACGACGAAAGAAGTTATGAGTTTTGATGAAGAAGAGTAATAATAACTTTGTATAAAGTAAAAGGAGTAAGATTGATTTCTTACTCCTTTTTTTATGTTTACAACTATACTTTAATCTTTAGGATAACCGTGAATATTCATGCCCAGGTAAATATTTCTTTTCCCGGTTGGAGGCCCGTCTTCGTTTTTCAGTGTAATGATACCACTGCCGGCTTTTTGCCCATGTTCTTTTTTTCTACCCTCCGGAGTAAGGAAAGGATCATCATCAAAGAGATAGGAATCTATTGAGTATTCATTCTTGCCCGGTTCCTTAATGATGACATGAATGTGCTTTACGATTGTAGTATTGGGATAGGAAAGCAGGTTTTAAAGTATAAAAGCCATATTCGCCTTTTTCATTGGTTCTCATCAAACCCTTTATATATCCATGCCGGGCTGCAAGGCCTTTCCCTTTGTATTTATTGGTATAATTACCCTCCTGGTCGGTATGATAAATATAGATAACAACACCAGGGCCGCCGCTGTCTTCCCGTCAGGTTTATAAACAATCCCGCTGATGAATATCTTTGGCCCTGTTTCCATGGTAATCAGTCAATGTATCAATATTGGGTAGTTTGTCAAAAGGTACAGGGCGGTTATAAATAGTAAGGCAGTTTTTCGCAATATTCACCAACAGGTTTATCGGTGTTTCCATCCGTTGAGCTTTGCGAACATGCGTTTAAAGTAACAAGGCTGATAAATGTGACAGATAATATCATCGCTTTCATGTGCAGTGTTTTTGTATACCACATGTGAAAATAAGGTCATTAAAAATCATTTACATGATGAGCTGTGGATACTTGATGAAAGGAGATATTGGTCATTCGTCATGTAAATTACGCCAGTGCTGTAATCGGTTTTACCATATGGAATCTGTACTTTTATTTTGATATATGCATAACAGCTCATTCTTGCTAAAATATAAATTACATCACCTGTTCTTCTGGTTGTTGTTGGCTGGTCTTTGGTATTTCTTTCGCTACCAGGACTTTTCAGTAAAGCAAACGGCATTACAGGTCACATTAATAAAAGTAGCCGACCTAGCGCTGATGGTCTATATTACGAATTATGTACTGATACCATTGTTGCTTTATAAAAAAAAGTATGCATGGTTTGCAGCTATTTTTATATTAATGATCATTGGTAGCAGCATGCTGAAAATGACTATCCTCGGTCATCTTACCAATAACCCTGCCTTGCTGAGTTTATCGGGAAATCTCAAGGGGAGGATATACGACAATATACTGCCGCATTTCTTTTTAGTTACGTCGGGAGCTGTTTTTAAATTGATGAATGATTATGCCAAAATGCAACAACGGATCGCCGAAGTAACAAAGGAAAAGGCAGCGGCGGAACTTAGCTTTTTAAAATCACAAATCAATCCGCATTTTCTTTTCAATTCGCTGAACTCAGTTTATTTTCTCATTGATAAAACGAATTCCGATGCAAGAGCGGCACTTCATAAATTTTCTGATATGCTGCGTTATCAATTGTATGAAATGAGCGGAGATTCTATCCCCATCGAAAAGGAGATAAGCTATATTAAGGATTATGTTGGCCTTCAAAAATTAAGAAAAGATGAAAATTATATTGTTGAATTTAATTGCCCAAATGACCTGGTTGGATTTTTTATTGAACCATTGTTACTGATACCATTCGTGGAAAATGCATTCAAGCACATTTCCCATTTCAATGATAAAATAAACCTTGTTGAAGTGAAGATGGGCAGGAGAGAGGATAGATTTATCTTTTCAATAAAAAATTCAAAAGATAATTTTGAAAGATCAACAGAGCAGGAAGGCGGTATCGGTTTAAATAATGTGAAACGGAGGCTGGAACTCCTATACCCGGGTAAACATGTATTGGAAATAAAGAACACAGCAGATTACTTTACTGTTGAACTTCAACTAGAGATCATAAAATAAAAATTATGAGTATCGAAAATAACATAATAGGCGGACTGGGCTCGATCAAGTGCGTTATTATTGACGACGAACCCTTATCCAGGAAGGGATTGAAAGAATATATTGAGGATGTAGATTTTTTAAACCTATCGGGGGAATTTGATAATCCACTCGCTGCTACAGCCATGCTTGGCACTGGCGAAGTGCAATTGCTTTTCCTGGATATTCAAATGCCCAAAATTACCGGGCTTGATTATTTAAAAACACTCAAAAATCCACCTGCCGTTGTATTCACAACTGCCTTCCCTCAGTATGCATTGGATGGATTTGAACTGAATGCACTTGATTACCTGGTAAAGCCAATATCCTTCGACCGGTTTTTAAAAGCCGCTTTAAAAGCAAGGGAATTCTATGAAGTAAGACAAAAAACAAGTGATGCCAATGTGCCGGCAATTTCAGCAACGGATCATTTTTTTATAAAAGCGGATAACAAATTCATAAGGTTATTTTATGACGATATTTTATACATCGAAGCTTTACAGAATTATGTAACGATACAAACTGTATCCAAAAAATATATCAGCTACCTGACTTTTAAATCAGTAGAAGATTACCTGCCCTCCCCAAGATTTATAAAGGTTCATAAATCTTATATAATAGCTGCGGCAAAAGTCGATAGCATAGAAGGAAACGATATACGTATGGGACAATACCATGTTCCTATAAGCCGGAATTTAAAAGAAGAAGTAATGCAAAAGCTATTGAATGGAAAGTTCCTCAAAAGATAAAACCGTAGTCAATTTATATCTGGATCATGCATAATATTAATTTACCCGTTAATATACTGACTACGGCCAATCATTCATTAAGATAAAGCATGTTTTGCTTCTTCTTTCAAGGATGCTATTTTTTCCCTGCCATTTTCCATAAACCTTTCTTTTTTATTCATCGCCTGGTCAAATTTATGAACCATATCATCTCTTAGTTTAAGCCCCTTTGTAGAGATCTTCTTCCTGTTTTTTGATCTCTTGCGCAATAAAAATCCTGCAATAGTACCAACTGCAGCACCTATTAAAATCCCCGTTGCTATTTTTCCCGGTTTCATAATTATAAATTTTATGTGGTTAAATAATTGAAATTGATACGACCAAAATGTTGCCAAAATAATGTACGGCTGTTTAGGTGGCTTGCAATTCAATACCTGCAGTAATTAAGCGGATATTCGTAACATATTCTTCCCGTGACATCCGGAAATTGTGTACATAATTCAACAGCGTGGAATAAAAGTAAATGCAAAAAAGCCGGCGTAGAGCCGGCCCGTAAAAAATTTAATAAAAACTTATTAACGTAAATATCTTCTTAAGGTCCATGCTATTGTTTCATGTTCCTGCATTATATTATTTAAAAAATCACTTGTCCCTTTATCCTTGAATTTATCTTCACAGTCGTCAACATTCTTGCGGAGGGCCTTTATTACAGTTTCATGATCGGCCAGCAACTCTTTTATCATAGTTGTTTGATCAGGATACTTGCCTGGTGCTTCTTTCAGCGTAGTCAATTGTGAGAACTCTCTTAAAGTACCGATGGTAGGCGTACCTAATTTATTGATCCGCTCTGCTATTTCATCTATGGCTGCTTCCAGTTTCTTGTATTGTCCTTCAAATAATTTATGCAGTTCCATAAAACTTTGTCCATATACATTCCAGTGAAATTTACGGGTTTTTGTATACAACACTACAGCATCGGCCAAAACGGTAGACAGCATACCGGTAACTTCTTTTAGATTCTTATCATTAATTCCAATATTAGGTTTCATCTGCTTTGTTTTAATGAAGTTAAAGGGTGTATTGGTGTAACTTAAAGTAACCTCTTTTACTAAAGCATTGGATCTAAAAGGTTATTTTTAACTCAGATAAATAATTACAATATATATACATATTTTTTTGGCTCAATTTTATGTTGTAACAAGATAAGGATTTAATGATTCAGTTTGGCTTATTGTAAGAGTAATCGATGATAAAGACTTTAAAACGTATAGCATATGACCTTCGGGTAAAGGCCGGGTATTCGGGCGCTTTTATTTTACTACTCATATCATATTTCCTCACTTTATACGGCAATAACCAGTTAATGAAGCAAACTGCCTGGGTAAATCATTCCAATAAAATGATCAAAAACCTGGATGCCCTTATTTCCGGTGTAAAAGATGCCGAAACGGGGATGAGGGGTTATATGAACACAGCCGATACAAGTTTTCTCGCTCCATACAGGACTAGTTTTCCTATCGTAAACGAGGCCTACCGGGTTCTTAAATTTGAAATGAACCAGGATGATACACAGCGTAATGATTTGGTTACGTTGGGTACACTTATTAGATCCCGGTATGAAAAGATCATGTTTGCAATTGATTATCTTCCTAAAACAAAATATGTTATCGATGATTCGCTTGTGCAATCATTTCATTGGGGTAAGTCTGTAATGGACAGGATCAGGATTGTGGTAAATAGCATGCAGGAGCATGAACAAAGTTTATTAAACAGCAGGATAAAAAAAGTTGACGCCGAATACAAAGCATTAAATATTATTATTATTACCTCCCTGGTGCTGGCAATAATATTTGCCATATTTGGTTTTTATACTTTCAGGCGGGAGTATAAAGCAAGGCTGGTAGCTGATAAACGGGGGGATAATTATCAAAAGGAATTGCAGCAACGTATTGTTGAGCTGGATAAGGCGAACAAAGAACTGGTATTGATGAAACGGAACGAAAAATTTGCTGCAACCGGCAGGATCGCCCGTGCCATAGCGCATGAAGTCCGCAACCCCTTAACTAATATCGATCTTGCCATATCACAAATAAAAGCTGAGATGGATGAACAGGATGAGAACAGCACAATGCTTTTTGATATGGTGAACCGTAATAGCAGGCGGATCAACCAACTGGTGAGTGAATTGCTGAATGCAACACGTTTTGCGGAGCTTAACTACATTTCGATATCAATTAATAAAATACTGAATGATGCATTGGAACTTGCAAAAGACCGGATAGAATTGAATCGTATTAAAGTAGAAAAGTCCTACGATATGAATATTTGCAATATCTCTGTCGATTCGGAAAAAGTGAAGATCGCTTTCCTGAACTTAATTGTAAACGCCATTGAAGCAATGGAACCTGATAAAGGTATCCTAAAGATCATAACCCGGGAAGAGGATGATAAATGCGTGGTAGAGATCACCGATAACGGTTCTGGAATGGAAGAAGAAGAATTGAATAAATTATTCGAACCCTACTTCACTACCAAAACAAATGGCAATGGCCTGGGATTGACAAATACACAAAATATCATTTTAAATCACAAAGGCTCTGTCAGTGTAACCAGTAAAACCGGAACGGGTACTACTTTCGTAATTAAATTTGACTTTGCTACTCCAGCTTAGTGAACAGTTTTCCGCATATCCCGATCAGTCACAATTATGCATTCCCTCTAATAACCTTTAGTAAAATTGCAATGATAGCAATTACCAACAGGATATGAATGAGGCCACTTGCATGATATCCTAAAAAGCCTACAGCCCATCCAATAATTAAAATGACCGCAATGATGTATAAAAGATTTCCCATAAAATTTTTTTTAGTGTGAATGAATATCTATTGTATAGAAAACTCTGCCAATTTTTAGAAAAAAAAATAAAAGGGTAAATGATCTATAGAAAGTAAAAGAATTCTTTTAATTTACCAGTTCTTCTACCGCCTGGTAAATGACATCCCTTGAAAAGGGTTTTGCGATAAAAAAATCAACACCTTCGGCAAATGCTTTATTCCTGTCCGATGCGGTATCGTAAGCTGTGATCATGACCACTTTTGAGCCCGGATGCGTTTTTTTTATATGGTCAATAAAATCTACTCCCATTCCATCGGGCAAGTGGTTATCTAAAAAAATGATCTCAGGTGATTGTTTGCCCAGGGCCAGCTTCGCTTCACTTATCGAATTTACATAAGTACTCTGAACATTTTTATTACGCAGGATGCTGCTTAATAAATAACATATATCTATTTCGTCATCAATAATTAGTGCTTTCAACTCTCGCATTTAGGGCAAATTATATCGTAAAAGTATATAATTTACTTGTTTTCATAATACTTCTGTCAGTCTGAAATATTACAATTTTGTGACCAACTCAAAAGTTATTGCATTATCAGGCAATCGAATATAAATGGGAATAAGATCTTACGCATGTGGGGATTAGTTTCCCTAAAATGTGGTCATTTATATA
>Ga0247771_1000349_pt1 | contig 15347 bp, 20 predicted proteins | sample UWRJL197509C6_FD_179948 | JGI IMG/M metagenome (GOLD analysis project Ga0247771, IMG submission 179948) | Plant litter microbial communities from Arlington Agricultural Research Station in Wisconsin, United States - UWRJ-L197-509C-6 | ecosystem: Environmental > Terrestrial > Plant litter >...
CGGCCGATGTTGTCGAAGTAGCTGGGAGTTGGTCAGCAGCAGCTCCGCGACGGGGCGACTCGACGGGGGACGCACTATCTTGCCGAGTCGTTCAGCTGGTATTCGCGCGACCGCTTGAAGCACTCCTGGACGCCGCGGTCCTTCCACAACGCCTCGATGGCGTTGCCGACTTCGGGAGGCAGGACGTCGCCCTCGATCTGGGCGGGCTGCATGAAAATGGTCTGGACGTGGTACTCCATACGCTGGTCCTCGAGAGGAAGCTCCAGAGATTCCATGGCCTCGAGGATGACGCGCATCGACTGCACCGTGTTGCTGAAGATGATCTCCTTGAACGACTCGCGCTCGTCGCGTGAGTAGCCGCCCTCGTGGATCAGCTTCATCTGCTTGAGAATCGTCGACTTTCCGGATTCACCAGCACCTGTACCGTGGTCAGCGGCCGTCCTCGCCCGGGAAGGGAGGGCGCGACGCGTCGGCCCCGGAGGGTACGGTCACGAGGTTCACCTACCCAGAAGTAGCATCTTGATCTCGTTCCGCTGCTGCATCCGGTCCCTCTTGAGTTGGTTCTCGATCTCCTCGTTCCTCAGCTTCCCCTCCCTCTCCTCCGTGCTCATTCCACAACCCATCTTGGCTGATTGTCGTCACGCAGACGGCGGAAGTGCGAGGGATAGGCGTCGCGATGACCTGCGCGTCGGGTCGACGTTAGCAACGCGTGGAATGGAAGCGTGAGAAGACCGATGGCGTGTCTCGCCAGAGTATCGCGGCGGTGCGACGAACCCGCGGCGGGTTCGACTGGCTGGAGATCTCGGGGCTTTGGGAAAATCGGCGTTTCATGGATAGAGGCTGGGGAAAATAGAGCGGCGGGAGATCTAGGCAGACGACTCCTCCGCGGGCGGGATTGAGCTGACGGTCAAAAACTCACCAGTGACGACGGGCGAGGAAGCGGCAGACTTCGCGGAGAGCTCGTCGAGAAAGGCAAGACGAGGAATCGTCGGCGGCGTAGACGAGACCGTTCGGTTCTTCGCTGCAAGGTTTGACGGGGCAGGTGTTTTGGGGGGGATGGATGATCCGGGGGGGAGGAGAGGAGAAAAAGCAGGAGGCTCGGGAGGCTTTGGTTCTGAGGTGGAGGGAACAATGCGCAGCAATGCGCTGGGGGATTGGTAAATTCGGAGGGCGAGCGCGGGCGGCATGGGTCGACCTTGCAGAGCGCCGGAGCCCGCCTCGAGCCCACCACACGGCAAGGGCGAGCGAGAGCAGGGGGCGCCGGGGCAGGGGCTCTCTGGAGCGGCCCACACCAATTTTCTTGGGAGCTTGGGACCGCTCAATTACCTCTGTGGGGCACCGCACGACGGCCGCTGATTGGAACGCGCCGCCTCCCCTCACCTGGCCGCCCGCGACGCCCTGATGTCGCTTAAGTCGCTCCCGTCCCCGGTACTCCTCCCCCGTTGGAAGCGGGTCACTGTCGCTCCTGGCCGACGCGTTTTTGGTGCGAGCGGCTGCGCAGAGACCTGGACGGGCCGGACGCGCGGTACTCGTCCCCTGGAAATACCCCGACAGGTGCGTCCGACGTCCTCCCCCATCGGGGCGGACAGCACGGCGGGCGTTCGCTTCACTAAGGATGCCGTCTACGGCGGCTGTCCGGAAGTCCCCGCGCCGTCCGACCAGCAGGACCTGGAGATTCGCGACTCTGCGACGCGGGCTCGGAAAGGAGAGCCTCGAGCGGCGTTTCCTTCTCCCGACGAGAGGACGGGGAGAGCGGTGATGCGCGCGACTCAGGTCCCAGAATTTAATCATTCTAGCGCTGCTGGTGGCCGCCACCCCTTCAACACACCGAAGGCGGTCCGCTCGGACCCCGATCTTGCAACAAATCGCAGCCCCGAGTAGCCTCTACCCCGACTCGCGATGAACCTGTCCTACGGCCCAAGTTCTGGCGACATGCTGCGACAAACCCGCCTTGACCCTTCATGACGCAGCACCCCGGCCGCGCTGGACGGCCCGCCCCTCACACCGGAGTCGCTCGAGGTGTTCAGGACGTCCGCCGGCGGGAGAAGACGAGGAAACGCTTCGAACCGTGGGAGGTCCTGTATGACGATGCGAAGCCGACCGGAGAGTGACAGATGACAGCCCCAGCGCCACCAAAGAAAAGTTGCTTTTTTTGGTGGCTTGAAGCCGTCAAAGAAGCCGTGAAACGGGACCGGCCAGCTCAGCCGGTAACACGCCGAGCACGCCTGCTTCCCTTCGTCGTGATGACGATCACCGGCGGTCGTGTCCGAGATCGTTATCTGGGCGTCTTCTTCCCAACCCGCACCGCTCGTCATAGGACAATCCATTGGCGCCACCACTTACACACCCTCGCTGGGCTGGATCGCGGGACAAGCAACCTCTGGACCACGCGAGACAACAGGGCTGAAGCAGGAACCGGCCGAAAGAGCCGGCCGAAGCAGTCTCTGGGCCGCCCGCCGTCTTGTCGCCCCAAAGCCGCCGGCCAAGCTTCTCCCCCTCTGACCGGGGAGGAGGCAAAGTGCGAGGATCAACTCCTTCAAAATGCCGGAGTGGTTTCCGGGAGGGTGTGAGCGGCGGCAAGTTTACCGTTCTCACAGCCGTTGCGTCCTTCGGCTAGCATCCGACACTGGCCTCTCCACCGTTCGGCTACCACGGAAGTTGCGGGCTGCAGTCCCGCTGAGGGTTGTCGAGAGAACATCCCCTCTCGCGGGTGTTGGCCGACACGGTTGGGTCCAGACCATCTTGCCCCTGGGCAAGACGCTTCAATCCGAGCCGATGGACACCTTTGAAACCACGGTCAAAATTAGCCGGGGGCCTGATGCAATGCAACTACGAGACAATCGATGGAGGCTGAATGTGTACAGATGGGAACGCGCTCAAGACCCCGGCGGGCCCCAATCCCGCGGCAGTTGTGCGGCCTCAAAGACTGGTTCCCACTTGACGCCCTCCCGTTCGATCAAACCTGGGACCCGTCCGTCGTCCTGCAGCGGCGACGCACAGGTCGGACGAACTGTTCTGAAAGGCAATCCGGGGAGATCTTCAGCCGGGGCGCCCCATGCATCGACGTCCTGAGACATCTTGTGGCGCTGACATGGCCGACGACCGCTGGTTCTGATGAGGGCTTGCAGAGTAGAGATGTCACTGTCTGGTATCCCACTTCACGAAAGAAGCCTCACCCCACCTGCGAGGCGTGGAATGAGCAAGACATCAACGGACGACTTTCCCGTCGTTCGGCGAGCGTTGCCGAGCGCGGCCGGTTGGCCATTGCTCGTTTCTGGGTTGCAAATGCTAGGCTATGGTCCCAGGAACCCGGAGGCCAAACCGCGCCGGCCTCGCTAGTCCGGACGGCGCCGAGAAAAATGCATGGCCATCCGGGTTCAGTGGCTCCAGTTACCGGTACTTTCGCGGGTCCCGCCGTCGCAGACCAATTACCCTTGTGCTGCCTTCTCCCGGCCACCGTACGCTGAATCAACCTGGGAGCCTACCGGCCCCGAAGAGTTCACCAGGACGCAGCATCCAATTCAACATCGGTCCAGTGCAGTGCCGGATCGAGTGGCGCCATCACAGGGCGCCTCGCCTCGGGCCTTTTGCCCTGATGATTTGCAGCTAGACATGCGCGTCTTCCCGGCGCTTTTGCTCCAAGTGCACGGGGCTCCTGGCATGAACCAGGGAGCCATGGCCCTAGCGGTGTTCTGGAAGGTGACGAGGCTCCACCATCCAAACCAACCGAGCCCCTGAAACCCCCCTTTTCCGAGTGGAGTCGTTGACACCACCACAGCTCCATCGCGGAGAACCCACGGACGTCCGGCTACCCGCCTCTTGAGATTGTTCGAACGATGAGGTTGGGATCGAACGCCAATCGACGACGCCGACGGCAATTCCGGTCACCCCCAGACGGCTCGGCATCTGCAATGGAAGCCTGCCGGAAGCCGATCCGACCAGTTAGGCACCAGGTACGACGTGATTATCGCCAGCGAGACCCATATACCGCTCAGGAACGACAGACCGCGCGGGTAGCTTCCCACAGATCTGTACGCATTCGAAAGCTGGTTGCAGGTTGTTTTCTCTGACGGCAACGCATCAGGAAGCAGTCATGTTTTCGAGATGACAGGCCAACATCAACGTGGGCGTTGTTGGGATGCTAAAATCTACACAGCTACGCGCTCGACTCGGGTTCATGGTTTCCGTCAAAGGGGCTGTCCATACATTGGAAACGTCTGGCTTACTCCATTAACAGTCCGGACTACAGGGTACCGTTTCCTTCTACAAGAGTCGCAGCATTGTTGCTTGTAGTTAGTTCAACCTGGACAACAGGCAACGACCGCTCGCTGAGGATCCCTGGCCATCAACATTCTCTGTGGAGCTCCTGGGAGGTGAGGTTGGCGCCGGCGCCTGCCACAGCTTGAGCTCCGCACAATACCGCAAAAGGGCCAACGAGCCCATTCACAACGCTCCAGTGGAACCGTTCCTGTCCAGTGCCTGCCCGCCGTGCCGCCAGTGTGGTATATGATCGGTTACATCAGCTCGAGTGATGTGCGGGAGCAGAGCTGCAAGGCAGACACAATAGGCAGCGTGGGCCTTATCCTACTCCTCCACGACATCTCCGCCCCTGACCTCAGTGTTCCCCAAGAGGCCGTCACCGTGATACGCCGCGGTGAGTTTGCGGTTCTGCGATACCCAAAGCCGTCCCATCTCATCTTATGCGTGTTTCCTTCGCCTCACTTCACACGAGCGGCCTCCTCACGTCGAAGATGCGGTTTCTCGCCAGGTAGTGCCGCCGTCCACCATCCCCAACTAGCCCGTTTCCATCAGCGGAGAAAGGAGGCGAGCCGACCAAACGAACGTCGCAACACATGGGCCAGCGCGATTAGGAAACCCTGACCGGGGGGTCCCGAGTGGTACGCGCGCTTCCGTCAAGGCGTGCCCGATGAACACGTGGATATTTTGTGTGTCTTCGAAGAAGCAGCGTAGTCGCCGGACGTGCTAGAGCAGACAGTGAGGTCAGTTTCGTGAGCAAACTGCGGTTGTGCGTCACCGCAACGGTGACACCCGGTTCGCGCCGCGCTCCTGTCGCGACGGTACGACCCCTTGTATTCGTTCGGTCATGCTCGGGTGCGGGGGTCCGCTTGAGCAGTCTGCCCTCGGGAATGCGGGCGAAGGTCTACGATGATCGGGCGAGAGAATGGTAGGCAGTCTGTTCTTGCGCCGGTTGCACGACCTCGCCAATCTTGCAGTCGGCGATCATCTCTTGGGCAAGTGTCTATCCTTGTTGTTATCGAGTTCGTAACTCTTGGACAGGCGAGACGATAGGGGCCGTGGCGTTGCAGTGTGGTAGCGCGTTGTTCCGAGGCCTTGGGATACTTGCTGGCGGATACGCATCCCATGCTACCCCTGTGTACCATGGTTGCGCAGAAGCGCAGGGATTCAACTCCCGAGAAGCTACGCGGCGGCGTTATGGTCGAATTTAGATTTGTTCTCCAGCATGCTTTCCCGTCAACGCGCACGACCAGGTCACTCAGACATAGAAGACTAACGACCACCGCTTTGTAAATAGATCTAGCGGACTACTACGTTCTTAAGGCAGGGATTGCCGGCAACGGCTTCCTCTTCGTCGTGAGCATGGCGGACAACTCGTTACCCCTTGGCTTGTCGAGGAGGGAGGATGTCTCATGGCAGCGGGTGTAGCCTTGTGGACGCCTTGTCGTTATTTTCTCGATGGGGATTGGCCGGGCCGGCCAGGCTGATCTTGACGAGCCAACCACGAGACACGAGTCAGGTTATTAGCGTGGTTAAAGAGCTGACGCACCGCCTTTTAGTCATCAGCTCGCCACCAAGTCGCTGACGTGGACCCGAGCCCCTGGAAACGTCCATTTCAACGACAGCAGAGCTCGTGATATCATACTCCTGATCTGAAGGGCAGCTTGACGGTCTCAGCATATTAATATTACCCCAGCAAGCAGTAGTGTCGCCTATAGCCTCCTCTTCCTTGGCAAACCTTCTCCCCCCGCTCTAAGGCGAAGAGACCTCGCCTGCTTGGTCGTGTGATGCTGGTTCGTGAGAATCCTCCGAACCGACATTGTTCTGAGGGTCCGGCTCGTCAGCTATAACTGCACAACATTTTGCGGCTGTGTCAATCTATGCCAACCTTTGAAGAGTCTTCCTCCGCATCTTGGGGGGGCTGCTTCTTTGGCCGGCCGGTTCGTACCCCGTTTTCAACGTGGCGGTCGAGAATCAGCAATGGACGTGCGTTGAGGTCAAGCCCGCGTTCCACGGCCTTGTCGACGTAGCGACTAACAGTCCGTCTATTCATTCCAGTCATACGTTCGATGTCTTCGTTAGTGAAGTTGAGAAGCTTGAGAGTGAGGGCTTGGGCGCGGGATGCAATATCGTAGGAGACCATATTGGTGAAGTTGCTGGTGTTGAAGTTCCGGGTTCGAATGGAAAAGAGTTGGTGGGAGCTAAGCGCGCCGCTTAGGTGCCTGTGGGATATTTTGCCGGGCAGAATAACCTGCTGTTCAAAAAGGCGGTGTGTCAGGTTTTTTGCCCGGCCCATTGCTCCTGGAAAAGCAATATAGCCCTCAGCGGAAGTCGACCTGAACAACACGGCGGTCTTTTCCGTCTGGTGCACTCGCAGGTCTCATGATCACTGTCACTATTGCAAAGTGAAGTCCGGAGAATACATCAGCAGCCATGGCGTCGGCAAGCATCCCTATGACTCGGTTGGGAGACCGCAGTGCGTGACTTCCCTCCTCCTCCCGAGCCGCCGCTAACAAATTGGCCCACGAGCAGACTTCAATCACCGCGCCGACAACGATGCCGAGGCCGAATACGACCGCCTGCGCGACCTGGCGCGGCAGGAAGCCGCTAAGCGCGGCTCGTGTCTCGACCGCTCGCGCCAGGCGTACGCGCGCGGCGACGGCGCCGAGGCCAAGGCGCTCTCCGAAGAGGGAAAGAAACACGGGGCGAACATGGAGCGCTACAACAGGCAGGCCAGCGAGTATATCTTTCGCGAGAACAACGCGGCGGGACGCGTGGCTGAAGACACCATCGACCTGCACGGGCAGTTCGTCGAGGAGGCCGAGGATATCCTCGAGGCGCGCATCAAGGACGCCCAGGCCCGCGGCCAGACCCACCTCCACGTCATCGTGGGCAGGGGGAACCACAGCGTCGGCCACGTCCAGAAGATCAAGCCGCGCGTCGAGCAGGTGTGCCGCGACCTGGGTCTGCAGTACGCGACCGAGGAGAACGAGGGCCGCATCTACGTCAACCTCCAGGGCGGCCAGGTCAACGCGCCGCCCCCGCTGCCGCAGCAGCCTGGTGGGTATACCGGCGGGTATGGGAAGCCGCATCATGGCGGCGGACAGCAGCCCCACGGAGGGCAACACCACCAGCAGCATCAACAGCCGCAGCAGCAGGACGAGGTTGCCGATGCGGTTGGCAAGCTCTTGCCGAAGCTGTTCAAGAAGTTGGAGGGATGCTGTATTGTGATGTGAGGGACTTTACGATGGCATATGACGACGGCAGGGCGGTGCATTCAGGAAATACCAAAGGTCATCTAGACGAAGGGCCATGCTTTTCGCTGCATCATAGAATGCAACTGGTTAGGGACGAGAAGTGGGGAGGGACCTAGGTAATGATGGAGACTTCCGGTTCACGAGTTACGTACCTTGCAGCCGGCCTGACCTGGTCTTCGAGGGCCGAAGGGCAGGAAGGCTTTCCGTAGATGCCTATGATTGTCCTTGCCACTCCGGCTCGTCAGCTTTGACTTGGCCTCTTGAGGCGCGAATGTCCATTATTCCAGGTCGTCTACCTACCTCCTACCTACCCGCGCAGACAGACTGGCAGAACCCTTATCCACCTATCTGCCTGAAACTGTCGCCGAGTTCTCACGCCTTAATACCTAACGGACCCTACTTGAGCTTTGCGTTACCCCAAACCTTCAGTCGCACCGCCCTCGAAGCACAAGAACCTACTCTCTCGTCCGGATCTTGAACCTCGGCAGAACATTCCTGTGATCCATCGACCACCAAAAAGTACCCGCGACCGGCGGAGCCAATATTGTTCTTCGCGGAGACGCTATTGCAATGGGGAAAGCCTCGAAGCCTACCGTGGCGGAGGTAGACGGAAGATTTAGTACCGAGATCGTATACCTCGCCCTGGGAACTTTAGGCTTTACAACTGTGCTCGCCTTATTTATCTGGTACACGGTGCAACGAGTTGGGCTTCCAGGACGGGAAACACCAGCGGGAAAGAAGGAGGCGAGGGACCTACAGGAGACCGACGTTGCGAACAAGCCGCATCCGCGCCTCGAGGACACTGAACCGGACGCTGTTGCCAACGAGAGCGAGAAGGATGAGGCCCTCCCTGCCAATGGCTTCCCAACCGGATTCCAGCCATCGACCTCGCCCTCAGACGACGGACCGGACGCCGACACGAGGGCAGAAGAGTCCCGCAGACGGAGTCAGTCTCTGAGCTCCACAACCGATCCCAAGGAGGCGGTGGGCGCCGGGCGCCGGGCAACGATGCCGCGATCACCCTTGGACACTGTCGCGTCTATAAAGAATATCGCTGGTTGGTGGAGAGACGTCGCAGACGAGGCGCAGTCCATTTCACGCCTGGGCGATGCGGACAAGACGGTGGCCGGTAGGGCGGCCAAGGACGACGCCGGAAGCGAGGGCGAGGGGCTATCCACGGCGAAGGAAAAGACGCTACAGCCAAGTGAGGCTCGAGATTTGACTTCAATTGCGGGCGGGCCCATCACCTTACCGACGCCTGATTCTGACCTTGGCATACAAGAGACTACCAGGCCGGAGCAAGCAACGTCGTTGAATGCCACAGCTTCGCCGGCTTCAGCCCAGTCAACTTCCGGATCATCCCCTGCCGCCGCGGACGTTCCGGCCAACCCGACAGAAGTTGGCTCCGACGCTGGTGTACGAGACCGTTGCAAGGCAGATTCGTCCCCGGAAACCGAGCCTGTGCCGGATGCCGCCGTGCACGCACCTACGGTCAACAAGAGGCGGAAACAATGGAGCATGCTTGACGTATGAGGTGGGGAAGCATGGCACCGGTGGGATTGACACGGCTTGGAGACGATGCTGGGCCCGCGGTGGAGATATGGGATCAGGCTGTCGACCTCAGTTTTAATTGTACAGAGTAGTGCATTCGTTCCTCGCGGACGGCCTAAACAAACGACGTTTCCCACGACTCATTGCTCACTAGGGATACACTCCTCCTCTCCGGTAGTCGACGTCGGCGTTAGAACTTTCAATATCGTTTGTAAAGGGCCTAGGGGTTCGATTTTCGTCGGCATCGGGGGAGTTCGATCTTGAAGCGTGTTCGTCTAGGACCGGCTGCTCGCCGCTCCCTCATGCCTGCTTCTTAATATCCCGAGACGCCTGTTTCAGACTCCAGTTGCACTCCTCGTACGCCCGGCCGGCACCGAAACCCACTCCCACCCACGCGGGCCATGCTCTTCGCTTGAACAGGAGAACCGAAAAGACGACGCCGAATCCGAGGCCGAGAGCCGACTTGACGGCGAGGTTGGATAGACAGCGGTCCCACTCCAGAAGATTAGCCGCGTTCCGTAGATGTGGAAGTCCGGCCCAATGGTTACCTTCTCGTTCAGAAGGGCCTCGCTGACAGGTCGCGAGATGGGCCGTGATGGCAGCACGGAGGTGGTGGTTTCCGGCATGACTGGCGCTGCAATGAATGTTTGTCAGTGCCAATGGCAGTGTTTCGAGAAGAAGGACGCGAACCTCAAACGAATGAACTAACCGGCGTGCGAGTGTTGACGTCGATGCGGATCTGAGCGGGAATATCGCAAGATTGAAATGGACGCAAGTTTGTCCAGAGCTCCGTCGGCACGATGCCGTCGACACGTGAAGGCGGTGAACTCAAATTCCTCGTTCAGGCTAGCGCTCTCTACGGGCCGGCAGAATTCCAAAGATTTTGAAAGCTCCAGCAGAAAAGTGGGGCTATCAACTCCTCGATGGCACTCTGCCGCCAAGGTAGAGGACGGAGTATCTCGGTTTTTCCAGACGATCCTTGATAAAGCCTCTGTCAGGGGAATTACCAATTCGGCATCAATATATACGTCGGACTCTGAAGGACTCCAAAGCATCGGATTCCCATGTTGGCGGCATCACCGAAGCTCCAACATGTCGAGCGGCAGCAGTCTGGTGAAAATGGCCAGGGGCCTCGACCAGGGCGGTCCTGATGCCCTTCCCGAGAAGCTCGACCGGGTGTGGGCAGCCCTTTGCATTACATCGGAAGGCGACTTCCATGCCGCCGAAGCAGTCATCCTCCGATGGCTTCTCAAGCAAATGAGCGGAAGCTCTGACGAAGCAGAGAAGCTTCGACGTTGGCCGCTGGCATGGAGCATCATGGGATGCTGTTTCCGCCGGATTCCTCTGTTTTCATTGGCAAAGTCTCTCGCGGACCGACGCTTCATCGCGATCATACAGCAGACAGCAAGCGACTTCGCTCGGCGCCAGGAGGAAGCATCAGATGTCGAAATGGGAAATGGTACCAACTCTCTGAAGCGGAAGAGAACCCAGGAAACCCCTTTCGACTTGGCAATTCTCAGGAGTCCATACCACTCCCTACAGTCTGCGGGCGCTCTGTTTGACAGCCTGAGGATCCTGCTTCGCCGCCTCTCCTCGTCCCAACCGACGAACCGGTCTTCAGGCGACAGGGCCGGTTCGGAGCATATCAAATCCCTCTTCTGCTCCCCAGTTGCCGAGGCCCTAACGCTTCTCACCCCTCTTCTCAGCATTTGCAACCAGGCGCTTGAGGAGGACGGTGAACCACCGGAGAACCAGGAAACCTGGGTCAGCACCCTCGACGCCATCTGGAAGCTGCATCTCCAAAGCCCCAGCGACGCATCAATGGTTGCCATGAGCCTAGCTCCAAGGGCCTGCGTAATTCTGGGACGGCTTCTCGGGATCCCGAAGCCCAGGGACGTCCCTCTGCCTCCTGCGGTCGCAGCAGCCTGGTGCAAAGACCTGCAACACTTTCTGACGAATACCGTCATACTGCCCGCAAGGTCGGCATTTCTGAATAGGCGGCAGACAAGTATCCTCGACGCCGCCATCGGGGATGCTCGCAGCGCAAGCAGCAATACTGCCCTGGAGTCAGCGGTTCTCTTCTACCTCGTCCTGAAAGCACCGCCGATCCTCGGAAACGCGACGGCGAAGTCTGACAACGAGAACTGGACCCAAAAGGTCTTCGAGCTCGTGGAGGGTCCGCTGCAACGACTCTCCGCGACGGAGAGAAACGAATTTATCTCGGCCCTGATCAACATGGCCGCCGAACACAACGTCTCACCTTCCTTGGAGAGTCTTCTGGCAGTCTGCAAGGACTATGCGGTTCAAGGGGAGACCGTCGACTGGCAGTTGATCTCTTCGACCGCGCGATGTGACGTGGACGCTTTCATAGCGTCGTCACAAGGCTCGGAATTTCTCGATCTCTTGTTACATCGGCTCTCGTCGTCCAGTCCCCTGGACGAGACGGGGATTGAAGCAGCTTCGAGGTTCCTGATATCCCTCTCTCGGGGATTCGCCAGGGCGCGCGACCTTTCCGGCTTCGTGAAGAAGTGGTTCGAACACTTGGCCAGATGCGAGCCCGGCGGTGTCACGGCCAATACGGCGGCCTCTGCCTGGTTCAGCACCGGACTCGCCGAGGCCGTGACGGAACTTTTGCAGCCGTCTCTCAGCACCCAGCAGCTGACGTCTTTGTTGAGCTGGCTGGAGTCGCAGGCTGGGTCTAGTGCGGACCTCGCCCGAGTCGTCATCTTTGCTGCTTTGTGTGCGGGGATCAACGAGGAGGAGTATGTTGATGCCGCGGGCACCAGGTTGCTTGTCCCCATACAGGATGATGGGAATGCGTTGCCTTCTGAGGTTCGGAGCACTCCCTGGCAGATCGTCTCGTCGACGCTGCGCTGGACGACGTTTGAGGAAGCTCAGCGAATCTGGAAGGACATCAAAGGTCCGCTCACCGATGTCTTGGACAAGTCCGAAACGGGGACACGGAGCGCCTTTGAAGGGTTCAAGTGTGCCGTCACAGCGTCGATACTCCTCGGGCATGATGAGGGTGGTATCAATGCCCGGGCGATTGTCATTCGGTTCCTCTCTCGACTGAACGCATTGACGACCGATGGGGGCTTCGGGAGACAAGCGCTACCGGCCACAGAGTTGTCTGAGACCGATCTTTTGGCGAGGCTGAGTCCCGACGACTATCTGCGATGGTGCCTTGGCGAATCCACTCGATTCGTCGAGTAAGTGCTTCAGCAACTCTTCCCCGGTCGCCCGCTAACCGGCACAGGTGGGCACTTGAGGCCGGTGATGAGCTCCCCGAGTTCATTACGAAGTCCGTACGCAGAATACTGCGTGCCGCGGACGACAGCAAAATCACGATGAGCCAGCAGGACGAAGGCAGGGCCACCAAGAGCCGAGATGATTACGACGTTCTCGACAGTCTGCTCTTGGGGTTGGCCACGTTCCGCAATCTGAAAGGGGCTCGTGAGTTTCAACATATCGCACGGCCAGGAAGGGATGCTGACTACGTCATAGCTGCGTCCATTGACACAGTCCTTGGTATTCTCCAAGATAGCCTGGTTGTGAGACCGTGGCAACAGGAAAACCGAAGAGCGGCGCGAGCGTTGCTCTCTGCACCAAGGGAGCTACTGACCCGACAGTTGCGGGAAAAACTGATGAGATGTGTTCTGGGCGCATTCAAGGGGCTGAGGCAGGACCACGACTCGGATATTCTCTCCGACTGCACCCTCATCCTGAGTCTGATGATCAAGCTGATGGCGGAACCGACCTTCTACGAGGTAAAAGTGCCCCCAACCCAGATCTTGTTGGCCACTCGTTAACGCTCGTTTCAGGATATGGCGTTTCAGGACCTGGTGGACATTGGCACCTTTCTCGACTCGAGTAATCAACGGGAATCCGTTCAAGACGCGCTGGGGGTGATGGGGCTGTTTCGGCAGCTAGGAGTACTGACGACGAGGTATTGTTCCTATGGAGGTACGACCCTGAGCGCAGACACTGACGAAACAGGCAAATGACATCGTCTGGCGACGAGCGAGAAAAGGTGTATTTCAAGGGTGCAGCCGAAGTGATGTCGGCTTGGCCTCCGACGCTCCCGGATTCTCACCTGGTACTTCTCAGCACCTTCCTCTCAGCAGCCGAGAGGTTCTCGACCTCCCGCATATTTGAGAACCAAGCCGAATTTTTGGCCAACTTCCAGAGCGGGCTTGCTGTCGGGATCGCGTCTGTTCTAAGGCGGGCATTTCCTCTAGTGCCGGAATCGAGAGTGTCGGTCGGCAACTCGACTTCGCTTTCAGCTTGGATTGCACTGGACGCATCAAAGCTCGACAGCCTCCACGGGCCGTTGCACGAGCAGCTGATGCCCCATTTGCCGGCCCTGGAAGCAGCCGCGGGTTCTGTCGGCGCTCTTGACACGAACCTTGAGTGGAAGCTAAAGATTTTCCTCGCCCAACATTTCAACAGCGACCTACAGGCCGAAAGGGAGCTTCAGTTCAGAGGCATCCTCCCGGGACTTGAAGAGGAGACCCTGGCGGACACGGCGTCTTCCAAGATCTACGCTTTTGGGGATGTCCTCTTCGAGGACTATCTGCTGGCGGTAACGTCCAACCAGACAGAGGAAACGTTATATTCTTACCTAGAGGACCTAGTAGAAAGCAAGGGGGCGCGGTCGCCTGGCCAGTTGCTTGCCATCCACTACGTTGCAAAGCAACTCGGAGGTGCGTTTCATCTCGGCCTGTTTCGACACTCGATGCTATAGGACTGACGCGTCTCCAGGCAAGACCAAACCCGCGGGGCCCTTCGACCTTGCTACAGTCCATAGCATTCTTGCCCTGGAACTTCCTCGGTCCACCTCGCCGGCTTGTTTCGAGATTACGGCTCAGACGCTGGTTATGCTTCTGGGTGAGAAAGCCAGTTCCATGAGCCAATGGAACATCGAAGCCACACTGTCGGGTGTCTCGACGATTTGCCAGGATACGACGGTGGACTCAAGCGTGAGGTCGTCTCCGCGCACTTATCCTCTCCTATGTCGCCTGGTGGAGATCGTCATCAAACGCCATCGGGTTCGGCTCGAGGGACACTTCCACCTCCTTATCATGACCCTCCAATCTCTTCTAAGCTCCCTAATCACTCAGCGGGGTGCTGCCCCATCCACGGAAACGCTGAACGGCGCCAGGCCCATTTCGGCCGCCGACAAGAAGGAACATTCGAAGCGCTTCTCACGGCTCCTCGAGCTCGTCTGCGAGCCATCCGTGGCCTCAGTCACGCGGGCGCAGCAGAATGTGCTCAACTCGGCAACACAGGCCGCCAAGCGCTCCGCAGGTCAGCACATGTACTTGGTCCTCATGGCGTACATCAAGCTGCAGCTGGAGCACAACGTCCCTGTGACAGTACGGGAGGCTCTGGAGCCGGGCGTCTTCTCGATCCTGAGCATCACGACAGACGAGGGGCGGGCTATCATGAACGACGCCATGGACTCGAGCGGACGGGCAATCTTCAGAGAGGTGTACAGGAGATGGCAGCGCTTCGGGAAGTGGCAGGGTATTTAGACGTTCTGCACGCCCTGCCACTCTCACGGACCATTACGTCCGGAGCCGTCGGCTTGAGCAATCAAGGCCTGCGTCCCGATCCATCTATATCCAGGCATCATGATATGACAAACGCTTATGGGTATCGCGGCCCTTCTCGTACACCGAGCAGCCCAGTTCTTAGGTTTTCTTCGCGTATGTATCCGGATGGCCGTGCTTTTTAGCAAATCCCCGGATCTCGCCGTGAATAAACGGCTGCACAAAGATCCAGGCCAAAGATGCCAACCATGCGCCCAGTATGTCGTAAACCCAGTTGTTGCGAATCGACCCGCCTTGCACGCCTAGCCGCATTAACTCGCCGAGGTACGACACGGTCACGTAGTGGTAGCCGGCGCGCAGGCCCTTGAGGAGGGTGGCGGCGGCCTCGTCGGGCGTCTGCTTGGGGTCGTCCTTCTCGAGAAGGGCCGTGACGGCGGGCTTGGTCTGGTTCTCGCGCTCGAAGCCCGGGCTGAGAGTGGTGCCGGGGTAGACTACGCGGACCCGGACGGGGTGGTCGGGGAAGAGCAGGGCCTCCTGGGCCAGCGTGTCGGCGAGGGCGCGCATGGCCCACTTGGAGGGGCTGTAGGGCCCGTAGCCGGCCACGGCGAAGAAGGCGGCCGACGAGGCGGTGAAGACGAGCTGGCGCGGCGGCGCGCCGCGCGGGGCGGGCGGCACCGCCGACGACGTCCAGGCGCCGAAGACGGCGTGCGACAACTCGGCCGCGCCCCAG
>Ga0247771_1000350_pt1 | contig 15313 bp, 15 predicted proteins | sample UWRJL197509C6_FD_179948 | JGI IMG/M metagenome (GOLD analysis project Ga0247771, IMG submission 179948) | Plant litter microbial communities from Arlington Agricultural Research Station in Wisconsin, United States - UWRJ-L197-509C-6 | ecosystem: Environmental > Terrestrial > Plant litter >...
GCCTGTGCTCTTTTGGGCCCCCGGCCCAAACCCGCACCGGGACCAACCGCCTGGGCTCTTTTGGGCCCCCGGCCCAAACCCGCACCGGGACCAACCGCCTGGGCCCTTTTGGGCCCCCGGCCGCCACTCGCACCGCGCACCAACCGGACCGTGCCGGCAGGTTCTTCTAACCCCCACCCCGGCCGGCCCCCGATTGTTTTTGCGCCCCCACCCTCTTTCGTCTTGTCAAGGCATCTTTCCCGCCTTGACAAGACGAAAGAGGGTGGGACAATCGGCGCAATCGGGGGTTGACCCCCAAACACCCACGGCGCACCACATACCCGTAGGCCAGCCATGTCGAACCAGAGGTCCCCCCGTCGTGAAGACCCCCCGACGCACACACTACGACCGAGGTCCGACATTTTTCCGAAACGGCCCCACCGGACCTGGGCACAGACGACCCCGACACCCCTGACCTGGGCACAGACGACCCCGACACCCCTGACCTGGGCACAGGCGACCCCGACACCCCTGACCTGCTAACTCTTGCAACCGAAGAGCCAGCGGCCCTCAGAAGACGCCCCTTCGCCAGAGAAAGCGAACGGCCTCGAAAAGCGGTAGGACGCGAGGCCGGAGGACCAGCGGCACGCGAGGAGAAAGAACCCGGTGTCAGCCGACGGTCAGCTCCACACGGGGGCCAACAACAGTCAAGGGGACCAAGCCTCAACCGGCACGCGAGGGGATAAGCCCCAGCGGCCACCAACGATCAGGGTCCGGTCCGGACCCAGCACAACCCACCAACACCCAGAACCCCCACCCCATCACTCCGAAATCACGTAATCCAACGTGTACTTCCCAGCCTCCCCTTCGGCCCACACAATCCCCCCACTCCCGCTCAACCCCACCAACCCCTCCGTCCCCGATTCCGGCACGACGGTGAACCCCCCGGACACCGTCCCATCCCGAAACCGCCCCACGTGCTGCAACACGAACGTCCCCGTCCGCCCCCCGAGCACTCCACTAACCACCTCATACCCCACCGAGTAACAATCCGTGTCACTGATGTAGGTCATCACGAACCGCGTCTCCCCGGTCCCCTCCAACTCCCCGTGGTACTCCCCGACCATCGTCCCCAACGTCCTCTTGGCGCCGGAAACCTCCGAATGGGCCTTCCCCTCCCACGTCGTCTCTTCCCAGCTCTTCATCGTGATCGTCCCGGCAGCGTGTGTGCTCATGCCCCGAATCCTGCACCCCATACCTGACACCGCCCGTCAGGTTCACGAGGAAACTGGGGAGCATGCGCGCGAGTCGTCTCCTCTCCCTGCTCCTCCTGCTCCAGTCCCGCGGACGCATGACCGCGCAGGAGTTGTCGGACGAACTCGAGGTCTCCATCCGCACCGTCTACCGCGACGTCGAGGCGCTCGGTGCCGCGGGCGTCCCCGTCTACGCCGACCGCGGCCCGGCGGGCGGCTACCGCCTGGTCGACGGCTACCGCACCAGGCTCACCGGCCTCACCACCGAGGAAGCCGAGTCCCTCTTCCTCGCGGGACTCCCCGGCCCCGCCGCCGAACTGGGCCTCGGCACGGTCGTGGCCGCCGCCCAGCTCAAGCTCCAAGCCGCCCTCCCGCCGGAACTCCGGTCCCGAGCGGGCCGGGTGCGCGAGCGGTTCCACCTCGACACCCCCGGCTGGTTCCGGCACTCCGACGAGACCCCGAACCTCACCGCCATCGCCGACGCCGTCTGGCACCAGCGCCGCCTGGCCGTCCACTACCGCCGGTGGGGCGGCCAGGCGATCGAGGTGCACCGCACGGTCGACCCGCTCGGCCTCGTCCTGAAAGCGGGTGTCTGGTACCTGATCGCCCGCTCCGACGGCGTCCTCCGCACCTACCGGGTGGCACGGGTCCTCAACCTGACCACCACGGACGACCACTTCGACCGCCCTCCGGACTTCGACCTCACGGCCTACTGGGAATCGTGGTCCGAGCGGTTCGAGCAGCGCATGTACGGCATGCGCGTCACGGTCCGCCTCTCCCCGGACGGCGTCCGCCGCGCCCAGTACCTCCTCGGCCTGGTCGCCGCCCGCGCCCTGCGCGACTCCCCGGCCACGCCGGACCCGGACGGCTGGACGACCGTCGACCTGCCCACCGAATCGCTCGACCACGCCGAGCCGGACCTCCTCAAGCTCGGCCCGGACGTCGAGGTCCTCGCCCCACCGGAACTGCGCGACCGCGTGGCCAAGGCGGCCGCCGCCACGGCCGCGATGTACCAGCGCTGACACCGCATTCCGCACAACGGCGAACAACCGCTCGCCCGTTCGTGGGAAAACAGTGCACACTCTGGTGATTCCGGGGTCCACTCACCCTTTCTAGGGGTGTCGGCCGTCACGGTCGGTACTTATCGTCGAGGCATGACCAAGAAGATCGTGATCACCGTCGCCACGACTTTCGAACTGCTCACACCCGGCGCGGCACCGGCGCCCATCGAGGCCGAACTCCGCTACGACCCCGACGACCCGTACGCGGTCGCCATCAGCTTCCACACCGGGCCGGGGGAGGTGGAGTGGATGTTCGGCCGTGAATTACTGGCCGACGGGCTCATCACCCGGACGGGCGAGGGCGACATCGCCGTCCGGCCCGCCCCCGAGGACGACGAGCGGATGCTCGTGGAGCTCGACGCGCCCACCGGGTTCGCCGTCCTGTCCGGCCACGCCGAGGACATCGCCGAGTTCCTCGACCTCTCCTACGACGTCGTCGCGCCCGGCGAGGAGGAGCTCTGGATCGACTTCGACCGCGAACTCGCCAAGCTCGCCATCCCGCGCTAGCTACCCGACCGACAGGATCTGCGCCAGCGCCGCGTCGATCGCCTTGCCGTCCTCCGCCACGGAGTACGCGCCGCCGGTCGACTGGGTGATCTTGGTCAGCGGGTCGCGTTCCGGCGCGGACCCTATGGCGATGACGCTCACCGGGATCTGGCGGTCCGCGCGCTTCAGCTTGTCGAGCTGGGCCCGCAGCTCGTCGAAGCCCAGGCCGCCGTCGTTGGGGCCGTCGGTGAGCACGACGATGCTGTTGCGCTTGCCGGTCTGGTAGTTCTCCTGCGCGTTCTTGTACAGCGCGACGAGGCTCGTGTAGAGCTGGGTCGCGCTCAACGGCTTGAGGCCCGCGACCCCGTCGAGCAGGGCCTGCCGCTGCTCCACGACGGGACCGGTCGGCACGAGTTCGCGGTACGGCAGGTCGCCGTCGACCTGCGCGGAGAACTCCCACAGCCCGACCGAGCCGGACAGCGAGCGGCTGACCTGGCCGGACAGCGCCGACCGCAGCCACTCCATCCTGCTCTTGCCGTCGCCACCCGGTTCCTCCATCGACTTCGACGAGTCGACCAGCAGCGTCACCACCTGGCCGTTGTCCGCCGCCGCCCACGTCGCCGAGATCTGCTGCGTGGTGGTCGAGTCGGCCGGTGCGAGACCTTCGGTCATCGTCGCCCAGCGCACGCCGGGCGAGGGCTTCGGCCGGTCCGTCGACGACGGCACCCGCAGACCCGACGCGGCCAGGATCTTCTGCTGCGCGGGCTGCGTCAGGAACTCGCGGAACGCCTGCGCGGCCCGCACCTGCGCCTCGCCGACCCAGTCGCCCGCGAGCGCCACGAACGGGAAGTCCGCGACCGGCGTCGGACCGCCGGGGGCCACGCCGTACAGCGGCTTCAACGGGGGAGTGCCGGTGTCCTTGCCCGTGTTGTGCCGGTAGAGGTCGACCTCGAACACCGGGACCGCGCTGATGCCAGCGCCGTTCACCTTCGGCTTGTCGGCCAGCAGCCCCATGGCCTCCCACGTGCTGGCGGGGGTCTGCGACGGCTTCGCCGCGACCAGGCTCGCCATCGTGGCCTTCACCGGGTCCAGGTCGAGCATCGCCGTGGTGACCGGGCCCTTGCCCTCGGGGCTCGCGCCAGCCAGCGCCGACTGGATCGCCATCGCGGTGGCCGCGTTCGTCGTCGGGTCGGGCATCGCCAGCCGGAACGGTCCCCACGCGGCCTGGCCGAACCGGTCCCAGCCGCCGGGGGAGGACATGATCTCGGGCAGGTCGGTCCAGCGGAAGCCCGCCGCGGCCTGCATGGCCGTCGCGCCCTCCTCGGGCATCGCGAGCAGCACGGGGCTCGCGGCGATCGACTGCGGGGCGGCGCCGATGAGCGCGCGGTTCTGCGCGCCGAGCCGGTTCGCCCACAGCATCGAGTCGGTGACCCACGCGTGCGGGCGGGTGCCGAGCTTGCCCTCGTCCCAGCCCTGCGTGAGGCCGTCGAGGACGACCTCGGAGTCGATCGACTGCACCTCGACCCGGATGCAGTGGTCGTAGACCACCGGACGGGTCGCGCTCCACGCCTTCGCCACGTCGCGGACGGCGTCGGCCGCGCTCGGTGTCGACGCGATCCTCAGCGACGCCTCGCCCTCGGCGCAGTCACCGGCCTCGGCGGCCGCGCGGCGCTCGATCACGCCGCCGAGCCAGCTCCAGCCGAGAACACCCAGGACGATCAGCGCGACGAGGCCGACGACCGCGACGGGCCACCCCGCCACACCGCGCCGCACCCGCGTGCGCAGCGTGCGATGTCGAGACATCGACTTCCCTTTCAGCGTCTTCCGGCAGCTCGTGACCACGCACCACGTCCGGCACCCGGATTAACCGCCCCGACGACACCTGTACCGGCGGTCGTCACGCTAACAGGTGAAGACTGAGGGCTGGGTTAAGTAATTGTGGACGAGATGGCGTGACATTTACCCGAATGGGTCAGCTGCTCACGGCGGAAGTGTGACGCAACGTCACTGAAAGTTCCAGTAGCGCGGCGCGCAGCGGTTCGGCCCGCGCGGTGAACGCGGCCTGCCGCCGCACGTACTCGGCGCGACCCTCTGGCGTCTCGATCGCCACGGGTTCGTACCCCAGCGGGGCGAGGTCGTACGGGCTCGCGCACATGTCCAGCTCGCGCACCTCCAGCGCCAGCTCGAAGCAGTCCGCCACCAGCTCGGACGGCGTCGCCGGATCCAGCTTGTACGCCCACTTGAACAGGTCCATCGTCGCGTGCAGGCAGCCCGGCTGCTCGAACTCGACCTGCGTCTCCCTGGTCGGCTGGAGCGTGTTGTGCGGCCGCGCGTCCGGCGTGAAGAACCGGAACGCGTCGAAGTGCCCGCACTGCACCCGGCTCGCGTCCACGACCGCGTCCGTCCCCGCCGACCCGAGCCGCAACGGCCACGCGTTGTGCCGCACCTGCTCGGGCCGCTGCCGGTAGACCATCGCCCACTCGTGCAGCCCGAAGCAGCCCAGCCGCGGCGCCCGCCGCGCGGTCGCCCCGAGCAGTCGCCGCACGAAGTCCACGGTCGGCTGCCGCGCCTCGGCGAACCGCTCCACGTCCAGCGCCACCCCGTCGGCGGTCTCGCCGTACGCGGGCCACTTCAGGAACTCCCGCGCCGCGTCGCCCTCCAGCACCACACCGGGTCCGGGGTGCCAGCGCTCCAGGCGCGACGGCCGGTGCGAGTAGTAGGAGAAGAGGAAGTCGAGCACGGGGTGCTTCTCCCCGGTCGCCTTCCGCTCGTGGTGCGGCCCAGTCCAACGCCGCACGCGCTCCCGGTGCCCGTCCCGGCGCGCCGTCCACTCGGCTTCGGTCAGCACCACCATGCGACCAGTTTATTTGTACGGTCGTCCGCATGACGCCGGACACCCGATCCATGCGCGAGCGGATGCTCGCCGGAGACCTCTACCTCGCCGACGACCCCGAACTCGACGAACTGTCCTACCGCTCCGGCGACCTCCAGGACGCCTACAACGCCACCGGTTCCCGCGACGGCGCGGAACGCACGCGCCTGCTCGCGGAGTGGTTGGGCGGCGTCGGCGAGGGCACCGTGATCCGCCCACCGTTCCGCGTGGACTACGGCCGTTTCATCACGATCGGGGCCCGCACGTTCGCCAACTTCGGCCTGGTGGCACTCGACGTCGCCCCGATCACCATCGGCGACGACGTCCAGATCGGCCCGAACGTCCAACTCCTGACCCCCACCCACCCGGTCGACCCGGAACCCCGCCGCGCGAAGTGGGAGGCCGCCAAGCCGATCGTCATCGGCGACAACGTGTGGCTCGGCGGCGGCGCGATCGTGCTGCCGGGGGTGACGATCGGCGAGAACACCGTGGTCGGCGCGGGCGCGGTCGTGACGAAGGACCTGCCCGCGAACGTCGTCGCGGTGGGGAACCCGGCGCGGGTGGTGAGGGAGATCTAGGAGCTAGCCGGGGCGGGCAGCGGGACCCGCCTGCCCCACAGCACGACGGCGGCACCGACCGACAGCCCGATCGCCACCCCGAAGTGCACCATGAAGAACAGGGCCTTCGCCTCAGTGGAGGCGAACCCGACGTGAGGATTCGTGGAGGTCGTCCACGCCGCTCCGACCGCCAACTGGGTGGCGCCTGTCCCGATGGCGATCGCGGCCGCCGGCCAGGGCGACAGCACGCGTCCCACGGCGGTCGTCGCGGCCGTGGCCAGACCCGCCGGGATTCCGAGAACCGCCACGACCGCGGAGAGGAACAGGCCGTTCGCGGGAGGGCCGTTCACGATCAGGACACCGGACATCGCCGCCATCACGGCACCACCGGTGGTGGTTCCCGAGCGGCAGCGCCTCCCGCCGACCAGTTCCAGCAGCGCGGCCACCGCGACTCCCGCGCCGAGCGACAGCATCCCGCCGTTCGGCACACCCTTCGCGAACACACCCGTCACCAGGAGCATCGCGGTGAACGCCAGCCCGGCGGTGAGCGCGACACCCGAGCGCCTGCCGAACCCGGCGGGGATTCCCCGTGCCCGCTTGGTGATCAGTCTGCTCACTGCTCGCACGCCGTACCCGCAGGCCGTGATGAGCTTGAACAGCTTCCCCGGAACGTCCTCGATGGTGTCGAGCAGTTCCTGCTCCCGACCGGGGTACCGCACCTTCGCGGCCCACGCCGTGATCTTCCTGGCGAGCCACGGCGACACCTCGCCGACCTCGTTGACCAGCAGCCCGACCGCGATCCCGGCCAGCCAGCCCCACACCGCGCTCATCTCGCTCCCGCACAGGCCGGTAATCGGTTCACGACGTGCCTTCCACTCCCAGTCGCCACACGCGCCTCTCGGGCCGCCGCTGCGCCAGCAGGGACTCCGCGAGCGCCTTCCCGGTCGCCGTCAGCTCGTAGCACCGCCGCCGGGGCCCGCGCTCGGGCAGGTCCTCCCACGACCCGGTCACCCAGCCCTGCTGCTCCAGGCGTTCCAGCACCCCGTACACCGTCGGCCCGGACCGCTTCGCGTCCCGCATGATCGACCAGCCGTACGGCCGTCGCTCCGCGCGGAGCCCTTCGAGCAGCACTTCGAGCACGTCGAGGAGAGGACCGGTCACCCGCATTCCCGTCTCGTCCACACGCTTAACTTATCTATGTCGGATAAGCCGGGCCACCTCATTCACCCCCCTGCACCAGCGCCAGCCCCAGTGCCGTCCGCAGCGACACCACCTCCCGCCCCTCCCGACGGCTCACGGCCAACCCCGTCTCCCGCAGCACGGTCAGGTGTTGCGACACCGCCCCGGCCGTCACGTCCAGCCGTTCCGCCAACTCCGACACCGTGCTCGGCCGCTCCAGTTCGAGCAGCAGCCGGGCCCGCGTCCCGCCGAGCAGTCGCCCCAACGCGGGCCGCGCCGGAGCGTCCGGGCGGGTCCACAGGGTGCCGAAGCCGGTGGCCGGGTAGCACAGGGCCACGCGGACGGGGCTGTCGCGGAGGTAGACGTCGGGCCACACGAAGGCCGACGGGACGAGGACCAGGTCGCGGTCGCCGAGTTCGGTGACGGTGCCGTCGACCTCGACGGCCGTGCGGTGCCACTTCACGGTGTCGTGCAGTTCGTCGACCACGGTGGGGCCGCCGCGTTCGGTGAGCCTGCGGCCTCGGCGTTCGACGTCGCCTTGCAGGACGCCCTCCAACCGGGGCCAGAGCGGGGCGATGATCGCGTCGTGGACGGCGTGCAGGCGGTCGTGCAGGGGTGGGAGGGCACTGGCGTCGGGGAGTGGGCCCAGGCGGTCCGCGGGGGTGCGGAGGACGGCGTCCACCTCGGTGTCGAAGCACGGGGAGCGCAGGCCCGGTGTGGGTATCAGGAACTCGGGCACGACCGGGGTCGCGGTGGCGAGGTGGCGCAGCAGGCGGAGCCACGGGTCGTCGGCCAGTGCGGCCAGGCGTTCCGAGGCCCACGCGGTCCAGCGCTGGTGGACCGGGGCGCACTCCGGCGCGGCCAGGACGCGCAGGCCCGCGATCGTTTCCCACAGCGGTGACACGGCGAAGCGGAGGGCCATCGCTTTAGACCACCCTAAAACGTTCGACTTGGCCAGCACGCCCGACAAGGTGGACGCCATGGGGACCGGGTGGGGGCGTTTGCAGGCGGTGGCGGTCAGCGGGTCTGCGGGGGAGGGGTTGCTCCTGACGGCGCTGCCGCTGCTGGCGATCACGATCACCACCGATCCGCGGCAGGTGGCGCTGGTGAACGTGGTGGGGCAGGCGCCGTGGCTGCTGTTCTCGCTGGCGGCGGGGGTGCTGATCGACCGGTTCCGGCGCACGTCCGTGCTCGCGGCGGCGTTCGCCGTGCAGGCCGTCGCGGCGGCCGCGCTGGCCGTGGCCGCCACCACCGGCACGCTGAGCCTGCCGCTGCTGCTCGTCGTGGCGTTCGTGGTGACCAGCGCCCAGGTCCTCGGCGACGGGGCGAGCGGGGCGCTGGTGCCGGACGTCGTGGGGCCGGACCGGCTGGCCGCGGCGAACGCGCGGATGATCGTCATCGAGCGCGGGGTCGTGCAGTTCGTGGTGCCGCCCGCCACGGGGTTCCTGCTGGCGGTCGCCGCGGGGCTGCCCGCGTGGCTCGCCTGCGCCACGGCGCTCGCCGCGGTGGTCCTGACCCGCGGCATCGCCGTCCCGCACGTGCCGAGCCCGCCGGGCCACCCGCTGCGGGACGTCAGGACCGGGTTGGCGTTCCTGGTCGGCAGCCCGCTGCTGCGCACGATCACCCTCTCGGTCGCGCTCGGCGCGTTCGCCGCGAGCGCGACCCAGGCCATGTTCGTCCTGTACGCCACGCAGGTCCTGCACGTCGGCCCGGTCGGCTACGGCGTGCTGCTGGCGTGCCTGGCGGCGGGGTGGATCGCCGCGTCCTTCGTGGTGCACCCCGTGGTCACGCGCCTCGGCTACGCCTGGTCGATGCGGCTCGCCTCGACCACCGCGGGCGTGGGGAGCGTGCTCATCGCCGTCCTGCCCGCGCGACCGGCGCTCATCGCCGCGACGCTGGTGGCCGTGTCGTCCACGACCCTGGTGTGGAACGTGTGCTCGCAGTCGAGCCGCCAGCGGTTCACGCCCACGCCGCTGCTCGGCCGCGTGCTGACCAGCCACCGCGCCCTCGCGTGGGGCCTGACGCCGCTGGGCGCGCTGGCGGGCGGGTTCGTCGCCGCCCACTGGGGTCTGCGCTGGGTGTGGGGGATGGCCGCGGTCGTGCAGCTGCTCGCCGTGGCGCTCACGTGGAGGACGTTGTCCCCCCAGGGGTTCGCCGAGGAGGAGGCCCGCGTCGCCGCGAGCCTCCCCGATCGGGCCTAGAGCTCGCGGCTCACGTGCGTGCCGTCGCGGACCGTGCCGACGTACTCCTCGACCAGGTCCTCCATGGCCACGACGCCGCACAGCGCCCCGTCGGCGTCGACGGCCCGCGCGAGGTGCGACTGCGCGCGCCGCAGCGCGGCCAGCGCCTCGTCCAGGTGCGCGTCGACCGGCAGGTCCGGCAGCCCGCGGATGCGGGTGCGCGGCACCGGCGTGCCCGGATCGGCGCCCGCGAGGTCCAGCACGTCCTTGACGTGCAGGTAGCCGAGCAGCCGACCGTTGTCGCCGCGCACCGGGAACCGGGAGAACCCGGTCCGCGCCACGGACGACTCGACCTCGCCGACCGTCGGGTTCGACGACAGCGTGGTCAGCCGGTCCAGCGGCACCAGGACGTCCGCCACGGTCCGCTCGGCCGACGACAGCGTCTGCGCGAGCCGCCGGTGCTCGGAGTCCTCCAGCAGGCCTTCCTGGCGCGACTGGGCGATCAGCATCGCCAGCTCGTCGGTCGTGTACGCCGACTCCAGCTCGTCCTTCGGCGTCACACCCATCAGCTTCAGCACGGCCGTCGACACCACGGTGAACATCCGCAGCACCGGCCCGACCAGCTTGCAGAACCCGTAGTGCACCGGCACGAGCCAGATCGCCAGCTGCTCCGGGTTCGCGATGGCCAGGTTCTTCGGCACCATCTCGCCGAGGATCGTGTGCAGCGCCACCACCATGATCAGCGCCAGCGCGAACGAGATGCCGTGCCGCAACGCCGCCGGGATGCCCACGGCGTGGAACGGGGTCTCCAGGATCGCCGCCACGGCGGGCTCGCCGATCGCGCCGAGCCCGAGCGAGCACAGCGTGATGCCCAGCTGCGCGCCCGCGATGATCAGCGGCAGCTGCCTGCCCGCCTTGATCGCGGTGCGGGCCCGGCTGCTGCCCTTCTCGGCCAGCGCCTCCAGCCGGTCGCGGCGGGCGGTGATGATCGCGAACTCGGCGCCGACGAAGAACGCGTTGCCCGCGAGGAACAGGACGAGGACCAGGATGCTCACTGGGCCGCCACCTGCTCGGTCTCGGCGACCTTGGCCACCCGCAGCTCGGCCGTGCGGTGCCGGTCCATCCGCATCACGGTGATCCGCCAGCCGTCGACCCTGATCTCGTCCCCGACGTCGGGTATCCGACCCAACCGGGCCATGACCAGGCCCGCGAGGGTCTCGTAGTCGCCCTCGGGCATCCGGAACCGGGTGGCCTCGGCGACCTCGTCGTCGCGCAGCAGCCCCGACACCATCCAGCTCCCCTTGCCCAGCGGGCGGACCGGAGCGGCCTCGCCCCGGTCGTGCTCGTCGCGGACGTCGCCGACGATCTCCTCGACCACGTCCTCCAGCGTCACCAGCCCGGCCGTGCCGCCGTACTCGTCGACGACCAGCGCGGTCTGCAACCCCGAGGCGCGCAGCCGGTCCAGCAGCGCGTCGCCCTCCAGGGTCTCCGGCACGGTCTGCACCGGCCGCGTCAGCGCCGACACCGGCGTGGTCCCGCGCTGGTTCACCGGCACGCTGAACGCCTGCTTCACGTGCACCATGCCGCGCACCTCGTCCAGGTCCCCGTTGTGCACCGGGAACCGGGAGAACCCGGTCTCGCGGGTCTTGGAGATCAGGTCCAGCACGGTCGCGTCCATCCGCAGCGCCTCGACCTGCACGCGCGGCGTCATCAGCTCGCCCGCCGTGCGGTCGCCGAAGCGCAGCGACCGGTCCAGCAGCGTCGCGGTGCCCTGGTCGAGCGTGCCGTGCTCGGCGCTGGAGCGCACCAGCGCGCCCAGCTCCTCCGGCGACCGCGCCGACGCCAGCTCCTCGACCGGTTCGACGCCGAAGCGCCGCACCAGCCAGTTCGCCGCCAGGTTCATGCCGCTGATCAGCCAGCGGAACATGCTGGAGAACGCCGACTGGAAGCCGACGACCGCGCGGGCCGTCTCCATCGGCTTGGCGATGGCCAGGTTCTTCGGCACGAGCTCGCCGAACACCATCGACACGGCGGTGGCCAGCGCCAGCGCGAACGCCAGCGCCAGCGGGTCGGCCACGGCCAGTGGCACGCCGATCGCCGTCAGGCCGGGTTCGACCAGTTCCGCGATGGCGGGCTCGGCGATGTAGCCGGTGATCAGGGTGGTGATGGTGATGGCCAGTTGGGCGCCGGAGAGCTGGAAGGACAGCGTCTTGTGCGCCTTCTGGAGCTTCAGGGCCTTGGCGTCGCCCACGACGGCGGCGTGGTTGTCCACGGTGCTGCGTTCGAGGGCGGTGAGGGAGAACTCGGCGGCGACCGCGGTGGCGGTCCCGATGGTGAGCGCGATGACGGCCAGCAGGCCGAGGACGCTCAGGAGGGTTCCGATCACCTGCTGCCTCCGGCGGAGGGCGGGATCGGGCTGATGTGGCAGCCGGGTGTTCGACCCGGCTCAGTACTGAAACCAGGTGACTGCGCGTCGCGCACGGTAAGGAGTCACTCCTCGGTGGATCTTGCAGGTGGGGGAACGCTTCGGTCCAGTTTAGAGGTTGTGGCGGTCAGCGCAGGCCGGTTCCGGAGGGTGAGCGGGTGCTCGCTCTCAGCACGACCTCGCCCGCCACCTTGACCGTGCGGGGCTCGTCCGCGCCCTCGTCCAGCACGAGCCGCGCCGCGCGCTCGCCCAGTTCCTCCAGCGGCAGCCGGACGGTGCTCAACCCCGGCACCAGGTCCCGCAGCGTCGGGATGTCGTCGAACCCGGCCATCGACACGTCCTCCGGCACCCGCAGCCCGGCTTCGCGCAACGCCGCCATGGCGCCGAGCGCCATCACGTCGTTCACGGCGAACACGCAGGTCGCGCCGGTCTTCGCGGCGAGCAGCTCGACCGCGGCCGCGTGGCCGCCGTCCCTGGTGAAGGCCCCGGTGATCACCGACGACGCGGGCAGGTCGACCCCGGCGTCGGCCAGGCCCGCCTTGAACCCGGCGAGCCGGTCGCGCGCCACGATCAGGTTCGACGGTCCGGCCAGCACGGCGAACCGCTTGTGCCCCAGCGCCGCCAGTTCCCGCGCCAGCGCCCGCGCGCCCGCGCGGTTCGACGGCACCACGGTGTCGGTGGGGATGCGGGCCTGCGAGACGCACGCCACCCGGCCGCCCTGCGCGGCGAACGCCTCGATCTCGGCGGCGAGCCTGCCCGTGGAGCCGCGGTCGGTGGTGCGGCTGCCCGCGATCACGACGGCCCGCGCCCGGTGCGCGCGCAGCGTGTACAGCAGCTCGACCTCGCGCTCGGGGTCGCGGCCGGTGGTGCCCAGCACCACGACCAGCCCCGCCTCCTCGGCGATCCGCGTCACGCCCGCGGCGATGCTGGAGAAGTACGGGTCGGAGATGTCGTGCACGACGAGGCCCACCAGGACGCTGCTGTTGCGCGCCAACGCCTGCGCGGCGGCGTTGGGCAGGTAGCCCAGTTCCTGGGCGGAGCCGACCACGCGGTCCCGCAGCTCGTCGCTGACCTGCCGCGTGCTGCCGTTGAGCACGCGCGAGGCGGTCGCCAGCGACACCCCCGCGTGGCTCGCGACCTCCGCCAGCGTCACCTGCCTGGGAGTCAAAACCCGTGCCTCCTCGTTCGCGTGCCCGGAGCCTAGTCGTCACGGGCCCGGCGCGCGGAGCGGCGGGGAGCGAACGGGTCGGTCGTCGACGGCGGCGACGACCGACCCTGTCCACAAGGTGAGGAGCGCGCTCCGCACCGGGAAATACGTCAGGCTCCGGTCCAGGGCCGGTAGGCCTGCGAGCGGAACGCCCGAGGCGCGGCGCAGGTGATCTGGAGCACCGAGTCGAACAGCGTCCGGCCCAGCGCGGCGCGGGCCCGCAGCGCCGGGTGCGTCGCGCCGTAGTTGTCCAGGTTGGCCGTCGCGTCCCCGCGGAACTGCCCGGACGCGAACAGCGCGTAGGTGATGACCGGCTTGCCGTCGGCGGAGAACACGATGCCCGCCTCGTTGCGACCGTCGTCGAACCAGCCCGCCTTGGTCGCCACCTGGAGCCGCTCGTTCGACGACAGCTCCAGCCGGATCCCGTCGGTGAAGGCAGTCAGCGACCGCAGGATCGTCAGCAGGTACGCGGTGGACGTGGGCGACAGCAGTTCACCCGCCACCAGCCTGCGCAGCAACCGGTCCGTCTCCCGCGGCGTGGTCGTGCCGAGGAAGAACCGGTTCGGGTTCGCGACCGGCACGACCTGCGTGTTCGGGAAGCCCTTGCCGCGCAGGATCTCGTTGATCTCCAACGCGGGCGCGACCAGCCCGCACAGCCGCACGGCCGTGTTGTCGGACACCGTCAGCAGCGCCGCCAGCGCGTGCCCGATCGTCACCGAACTGGGGTACGCCCCGTCCAGCCCGAAGATGCCGTCCGTGTCCTGGATGACGATGGCGGCGGTCACGTCGACCCGCTGGTCCAACGTCAACAGCCCGCGATCCACCTTGTCCAGCACGGCCACGGCGACCGCGATCTTGTTGACGCTGTACGCCTCCACGACCGCGTCCGCGTTCTCCTCCACGGCCGACCGCACCGAGCCGTCCGCGTTGGCCACGCCGATGTACGACGACCAGGAGCCGCGCGCCTTGCGCGTCTCGAGCCGGTACTTGCGCGCGATCTTCCGCCGTGCCACGTCAGCCGAACGCGGGATCAACGACTCCAGTTCCGGCTCCGTGTCCACCTCGTCGGCCTGCGCGGACGCCGTAGCGGCCGACGTACCCAGAACAGCTGACGCCGCGGCGACCGACCCCAAGCCGAGCGCGAACCTGCGAGTGATGTTCATCGGTGTTCCCCCACCTCGTTCGGACCAGTTCCTTGATCCAACCAGGTGGCGCTGTCGTCCCGCTGACGACTTTGGGTAGCGTCCGGTCCATGGGGGATTCCGTCTTCGTCATCACCGGCGCGTCCAGGGGCATCGGCGCGGCCACCGCACAACTGGCGGCTGCGGCCGGATACCGCCTGGTCCTGACCTCACGGCACGCCGAACAGCTGGTCAACGCCGCGACACGCCTGGGCGGCCCGGACCGCGTCTGGGCGGCGTCCTGCGACGTCACGTCGTGGCACGAGTTGGCTTTCCTGATGGACCGCGTGGAAGACGAGTGGGGCTCGATCGACGTGGTGTTCGCCAACGCGGGCTCCAGCGTCGTCACCACTTTCACGACCGACGAGGGCGCACCCCCACCGGAGTGGGCGGACATGGTCCTCACCAACGTCTGCGGCCCGGCCTACACCGCGAAGGCCGCCATGCCCGCGTTGATGCGCAGCCAGGGCCACCTGATCCTCACCGGCTCGGCAGCGGGCAGAGGCGTCCGCCCAGGAAACCTCTACTCGGCCACGAAGTGGGCGGTCTCCGGCCTGGCGCAGAACATCCGAGCCGAGTGCGTCGGCACCGGCGTACGCGTGACAGTCGTCCAACCAGGCCTCACGGACACCGGCGCAATCCCCGATTCACGCGCGACAGAACCAAAACTGGACCCGTCAGACGTGGGCCGCGCGGTCCTGTACGCCGTCTCCCAACCACCGTCGGTAGACGTCGGCGAAATCCTGGTCCGACCAACCGGACAGGGCCCTTACCGCTAGAGGGCTCTCAGGCACCCGCGCCGATCGCACCCGCACCAACCATCTTCCGACCCCCGCCGGCACTGGCACCGATCGCAACTGCACCAATGTCTTCCGGCCCCCGGCCGGCACCCGCACCGATCGCAACTGCACCAATGTCTTCCGGCCCCGGCCG
>Ga0247771_1000351_pt1 | contig 15219 bp, 9 predicted proteins | sample UWRJL197509C6_FD_179948 | JGI IMG/M metagenome (GOLD analysis project Ga0247771, IMG submission 179948) | Plant litter microbial communities from Arlington Agricultural Research Station in Wisconsin, United States - UWRJ-L197-509C-6 | ecosystem: Environmental > Terrestrial > Plant litter >...
GGATGCCGTGTTCGCTCTCGGAAACGCACCGCAGCTGCATCACTCGGGGGCGCCAGCACAACAGGTAAGACGCATTGCCCCGGATCTGGGACGAGTGGTGGCTAGAGCCCGCTGACCAAGGGACGAGAATCCCTCACAAATTGTCAACGTCCGTCGTCTTCCGCGTCGAAGGCCGAGAGAGCCGAAGCTATGCCAGGTTCTCTGGTGGCGTTCGACTCTCTGGCCGATTGACCCAGGCCTTTTGAGAAGAATTATACAGGTATTGGAATTTATGGGAACTTGAAAATACTTTATAGGACTCTGGATACTGTCGGACAGACCGAACTGGGATTGCCTGCGGTTCCTATGACGGTGAGCGGGCTGGGCACAGGTGAGACGGGCCAACTGCCGTGGTGCTGTGCCCCACACTCGAACGCGCGGTAAGGAGGAGGTCCTGCGCCTTCGAACTGCATCATCGCTGGTTTGAATGAATACATGATTTGTGGACAAAATACTCTGACCGGTGAGGCAAACGCACCGGCAGGATCCATGATACACCGTTGCCCCGCGGCAAGGTCATTGCAGAACAGCAGCAGCATGAGGTTGACGGCCTCCGTCTTTGGCAATGCCTTATTCACGACCCCAAGGCTACCTAGTATCACAAGAGTGGCAGACGTTCAAGGAAACTCATTCGCCAACCTCAGCCCTCTTACCGGCCGGCCCATGGTCCCTCCCATATTTTAGTCTTATCACAAACTGCCAACCCCTTCGCCGAGCAAAGCTTCCTCGTGCCCCCGGATTCAGGACATCTTCTCGTAGGTAGCCATCAGCGAGCCTGCGGGATTGTTAGCCAAACGCACTCTAACATCCTGGGATGTGCTCGACTTGCCAATGAACGTCGTGACCAAACGTGACCGCACCTGCGCAATATCCTCGGGCACAAGCCAGATGGTCGCCCCAAGCTTTCTCGCGATGCTGATGCTCAGCTTGGCGTTGAGGTACGCCTCATCATCGGTTCGACCCGAGGTCACTAGGTCGTAGTCGACGTAGCTGCTCTTCATGCCGTTGAGGACATCGAGCAGGAAGACGCCGGTGCCGATGGCGGGGTCCTTGAAGGACCGGATCGCCGAGTTCCGGCCGCCCTTGCGCGACATGTCGTTGGCCCACCGCACCATCTCGGCGTCCGTAATCTCCCTCTTGCCTAGCCGTTGCGCGAGCGCCGACAGGGTTAGCGTAATGTCCTTCCGCATGAGCTGCCAGACGAGGCCGAGCGTGAGCGTCTTCTGCCCGTCCGTGATGTCGGCCCCCTGGATGCCGACTAGGGAGAAGCCGTGCTGCTTTCCGAGCTCGATGGCATAGTTCGTGTTCTCGACAGCCTTGAAACGTGACATCTCGCCACCGTGAGCCGGCGGCTTGTTGGCGTGACGCCAGTTGACGGAACCCTTGATGACCTTGTCGTATGCCTGAAGCAGAACCGTGCCGTCGCGCAGGTCGTCAAAGAAGGACACGACCGCCGGTTGCACGTCCAAGCTGTTGAGCCAGAGCGTGAAGACCCTGGCCTCGCGTTCCCCCTCGGCGTCAAAGTCGTCAACCTGCGCCTTTTCTTCCTCGGTGATGGGGTCCAGGGCCGGGTGCGTGTTGAACAGGTTGGCAACGAAAGCCAGGTTCAGCTTCGGGTTACCGGCGACGAGCGAAGTAGGGGTCAGGAACTTGCGGCAGTCCAACCGGTCGGCGTTCTGGAGCACCTGTTCTGCTCTTTGTAGCAGGTCCCGCGTCTGCAGCGGAGCACGTGTGCAGCCGTACTCGGAGCCGATCTGGGCCAGGAGCACCGTATAGTTCTCGCCATCCTTTACGTCGCTCGAGAAGTTGGTCACCCTGGCGCGCGGTTAGTTAGGCGCGAGCGTCAAGAAGTGGGGGAAGCGTACCTCCGCGGCCAGTTCGCCGCCTTGAGATGGTAGTTGAACCAGCGGAGGAGAATCTGCTCGGGGGGCAGTCGCAGGAATTGTTCGAGAGTCTCGTCTTCTTCCAGAAGGCGGTACAGTTCGGGGTGCAGCTTGATGTCGATCTTCCCCAGTAGTCCCCTGCGGATGATCTGCCAGATCAAGCCCAGAATCAGGTGCTCTCGCACCTCGATAATGTCGCCGCTGCCAATGTTGACCACGGAGCATCCGATGCCTTTCGCCGATTCGATGACGATGTTGTTGTTCTCCGTCATCTGAAAGGCGTTGAGGGTCTTTGTCTTCCTGCCCGCCACGTTCAGCACACGCTCGTCGATGGTGTCGGGAACGCTGTCGTTGATGAGCTTGGCCAAGACCAGGCCGTCCTTGCACTCGTCGAACATCTCGAACGTGTCGGTGGCGAAGGGGAGGCGGCTGCCGATGTCCGGATCGCCGGCGAGGACGGCGTTGATATGGCGCGTGAACTCGGTGCGCTCATCCTCGTTGATGGTGTGCGTGATGTTAGCGTTCGACCCCTGAACGTGGATCTTGCCGCTGACGCTTCCTTTGGAAACGTGCCCGCCGGTTCTCTGCGCGACAACTCCAGATGGTGACAGAGGGGGCGGCCCGCTCGAAAGACGCTTCGTGCTGCCCGAAGCGGCAGCGCCGCGGAGGTTCGCGATGAGCTGTACGCATCGCTTTGGTCAATCATCGCGCCTCGGCAGTGCGGCGTCGTCTCGAACGGGGCACTTACACCGACATAGTCTTCCAGCTCTACTCGTCGGGACGAGTCGAGTTCGACATTCTTCAAGGCCTGTCGCACGACATCGTACGGCTGCCGCTCGCTCTGCTGCGTGGCCTTGATCGCGGTGGCCTCGTCGATGTAGCCCTTGTCGTCGATGTCGAGCTTGCGGAAGGCGTCGGAGAGGCCGAAGATCTCGTTCTGCTGGAACTGAGGATACTTCCTGCAGAGAGAAGACGGGGTCAGCTTCGTGGAACGTGCGAACGTCCGGCACAGTGGGCAGCTACCTCTGTAACTTGATCACGTTCATCGTTGCGAGGCGGATCGGCGTGACGCAATCCGGAGATGATCTGGAAAGCCGGGCTTGGAGTTCCCGACGCCGTTTGCCCAGCGAGGTCTGGGGGGTAAAGGAGGCAGAGGAGGATTTAGTAACGAGAACCAAAGCGTTCCGCTCTCATGCCAGCCAACGTTGTTGTTGGGACTAGGTATGTTGCGCCGAAGATGTTCAAGGTCGCGGTTGTCTCGGGCGTTGGAACACCGGAGTGTTGGCGGGGGAGGGGCCCTGATGTAATGCGGCAGCGGAGGGGCCCGATGCCCAAAACAGCAGCGGGCCGACGCCCGGGCGTAGCGGCGCCGCGGCGCAGCAGGTTGCGTAAGGCTCAACGCAACACCCGCGTGCCAAGACCAGGCATCACCGATTCTTGGAATTGCCTCCGGGCAGCCCTCCCTGAAAATATCCTCGGTGGAGCCGCATCACGCCCAAAATTCAGCCCCAGAGGCGATTCCACGACGACGACTAGGCCTCTTTCGTCCCTGCAGTACCTAGGTAGGCGGGAACGGCAAGAGGGTCCGTTTCCGCATCCCGGATTTTCTCGTCTTCGACTTGACCTGCCCACAAAAATCTCTTCCACCCAAGGAAACCCTCGCCTTCGTGGTTACCTGGGTACTCCCCGATCGGGACCAAACTGAGAACCCGGCTGCCTGTGGGCGGCGCCAGGCTTCTGATCACCTTGGATCTTCAATCAGATCATTCAGCCCCTGGCTAGGTGAGTCGACCTTCAGGCCCGATCACTCCTCAACCCACCGCCACCTTCTTTGCGCCTGGTTTCTATCGCTCTGTGAAACCTGGGCTCACTCGGGAGGCGGAGATCAACCACTGGACCGCCCCGATCACAAAGTTTCCTTGCAAGCAGTTATCCCCTGCTAGGACTGACCTGGAGGGCCTACATATCGAGCTCATCGTCGCCTTTCGTTCGGCTGACTGTGACGTTGGCTCGGCCTCGCCTTCACAGGCTAACGGAATACCAGCATCCTCCACCATGGCCGGCTGCGCACACTGTAGCCAGCCCCTGGTACTCTCCAAACAAGGGGATGGATCTCAACCAGCTCAAGAGATTCCGGACGACCTGACACTCCCTTGCGGCTGCCACCTGCACTGGGAGTGCCTCATCGAAGAAGCCGAGGAGGTGGCCATATCCCTAAAATGTCCCGTCTGCCAAACTTACCTGGCCGCCAACCAGCCCGGCCCCTCGGCCACCAACGCGGTTTGGCCCGCAATGCAGGGTGTCAAAGTCCCCGTCAGCTACCATAGCGAGGGAGGCGTCCAGGAGGACTACGACATTCTCCCCGACCTGACCGAGGAGGCCTACCTGGTGTCGCACCCGGAGGCGCTTGACGCTCGAGCTTTTCTGACCATGGTTCAAGAGGGCGACGTACTGGGCCTCATGGACCTGCTGTCCGGCGCGCCCCACGAGGATGGCATAGACGACAGCGCCCTCAGCTTTAACACCCTGCTTCGGTGGCAGAATCCGCTTGGGGGGAACAAAGGCGCGCTGCACATCGCCGTCGAGGAGGACCAAGAAGACACGTTTTACCTGCTCCTGTTCCTCGCCTCGCGCCTGCCAGAGAGCGCCTTTCCCAGGGCCCTGCTCGTGTCGGCGCAGCAGTCAGGCATAACGCGGCCGCCGGTGTGCCCTGACCCTGACATACGGAGTCTCCGAGATGCGAACGGGGAGACGGCCGAGGACTACGCGCGGAGAATAGGGGGTAGTTGGGGCTGGCTGGCCGAGACGGGGATATTCTCCTTCGTCGACGAAGAGACGAAATAGCTCCCGCCGTCATTGCTGCCATGATTTACGGCGCTTCGCTGGTGGTAGGCCGAGTCTGATGCCACTGCCAAAGCCTGGAGTAGACGGTTGCGTACGAGACAACACGATGCCTTTTGCAAGATACCCGGGTAGAGGACCAAGAGATGAGCGTTCTCGCCAAACCTCTAATTATATACTCTGCACAACACGAGTTGATGCAGTCAATTTGCATGCACCCTTGTCAACTGCCGCCTTGATTGATTGCCCGCTAGGGGTTTCTCTCCTGGTCTAGCTCCGTCTACCTCCCCGCTTCAGGACTCTGTCGTCTGCTGATGCGATCCTTGTTCGAGAGCATCTGCGAGATCATGAAATGGCTCACGTCCTCATCCGCCCAGTACGACATGTGCGACGCGATGGTGTTGATGGGGTTGAAATCGAGCACGCTCCTTGAAGAGGGTCAGCAACCTCGCTCCCCGGTTTGGTGGAGAGGCAACACTTACTCCTGGATGTTATAGTCCACCCTCCCATTCCGATTGAGAGCGCGCACCTTGACTTCCTCGCGGCGAATGCGCTGCGCCTTGGCCTCGCCCTCGGCCCGGGTATCGCGCAGAACATCGCGGTCTTCCGTGGCAATGTCGGCCCGCTTTTTCTGGAAGTGGCTGTACAGCGTCTCGAGCTCGTCGTCGATGAGAGTCACATCGTTACCGCTGGTGGAGGTCCGCGGCCCCACACCGGGTCGTCCACCGGGCCGGCTGGCTTCGTCGGCGAGCTCGCGTTTCCGCGCATTGGCCTTCAGGCCCAGCGTAGATGCGTCCGGGATGACACCCCCAGCAATGTTGGTTCCTGCGCCCGGGGACAAGGCTTGGGCTGGCGAGGCGTTCATTCGGGCCATTTCTTCGCTCGTCAAGCCCAAGTTGCGGCTGAGGATGTTGTTGGCGATGCCGGCACTCAGACTAGACCACAGCCCTGATACGCTTTGGCCGACCTTGGCGCCTATCCCCGTGAAGCCCTGAGACGTGACACTGCCCAAGATGCTTTTCTTCGTATAGGGGAGCGCCTGGGGCTTGAGGCTGGACATGGCTGGCGAGATGAGCGGCTCCAGCCGGTAGCTGATCGGGTCGGAGGGGTGGAAGATGTTGAATAGCTGAGCGGCTTTCGGGGACGACACAGAAAACGGGAGTCCGGTGATGGGCGAGAGACGCTGGTCGGCATCGGCGAGCGGAGCTGATAGGAATGGGTCCTCCACGTACTCGGGGTTGAGCGGGCTCTCGGAGGGCAAGGCGTGGGGAAGGTGTCGTGCTGAAATGGTTCGCCCCTTGAGCATCTGGAACAGGCCGATCGGGGAGCCGAGACAGTAGAAATCTTCAACATCAAAGTCGAAGCTCAGCTCTCGAGGATCTTTGGCCGCCTCCGGCGGTTCCTGTGGAGGCCAGAAGCGGAGAGGGTTTCTGTTCGCCTGGCTCATCTTGGGCTTCTCCTTCTGTCGGCAGAGAATGTCGAACATGATGGCCGAACCAAGGGAGTGGCCGACAATGTGGATTTTGCCCGTGAAGCCGGGATTGCGTTCCATGAAGAGTTTGTAGATGCGATTAGACTCCTGCAAGACGATCCCACATATCTGTTCTCGGTAGGCGCTCTGATAGAGGAGGACATCCAGCGCCAAATCAGAGATGAGAGACCGCACAAATGCGACTCCTTCAATGGTGATGTCTTCTAGCGAAGGATCTGGTAAAAAAAAAAGTCAGCATCAATTGTTGCGAAGTCGTGAGCTTTACTCACATTCTTCCTCTTCCCGGAAGGTCTCTCCCAAGTCATGCTCTCGCCTCTTCTCCTCCCTTCGCCTGGGGAAGTCCAGGAGGTGGCGCCAGCAAACGGGGAGGACTTGAACGCGACAGTTGCCAGGCCCGTCGCCATCCTCGAGATTGAGAGATTTCAAATCTGCCGACGTTGAATAAACCGATTTCAGCGTTTTCCGCAAAACGTTGACGTCGTGAATAAAGTTGACGCCCACGCTTTCCATGCTGTCCCGGCCGTCAGTACTTTCCCAAGGGGATGACGATGTCTAATGCGAAGACTTACCGCATCCCCAGCAACTGACCGATGCCGTGTGTTACAAGGACAAGGTGTTCGATCTCGCGACCCTGGGCCTCGCCAAGACGGGCGTTGTAGTCGTCTTGGATCTCTTCCTCTTCCCGCTTGCGAATGGCTTCTTCCTCGTCCTCGGAATCTCTACTCTCGGTGCTCTCCATCAAAGAGGAGAGCTGTCGCTGCAACATGCTGCCTCGGCTTTCAAAGGGATGCGTCTCGACTTTCCTCGGAACAATCTCGTCTCTCGTCTCCGACCGCGAGGTTGGCGGCGCAGACCGTCTCTTGAGCGCTCTCCCCCCCTTGTCATCCAGCTCTGCCGTTGGGGGCTTCGCACCTGTCGGAGTGGACGGCCGCTTCTCCTCCTTTGGCTTCTGAGGTTCTGCATATCCCCGAACGTGTTTGACGCCGCCCATGTAAGGTGTGTTCGAGAGACGCTCGTACATGGTGGACGTGACCCAGGAGAGCATACCGTCCGAGGAGAGCCATGCTGTTGTCGCATCGTGGTAGGTTGCAATCTGGTTCATGTACGTCCCAAACAAGCGATGCGTCTGCGGCTGGTGTTGGGCTTGGGGAGTCGTCGGCTTTAATGGTGTCTCTTGTGAGGTTGAGTCTGCCTTGGTATTGTCGGTCGACGCCTTGGGAGCAACTTGCTGGGACGTGATGTCGCTTCCCAGTTGTGGCGGGTACAGCCACGGCTTGGTCTTCAGATATCCTTCTTCTAGTTGAGCTGCCAGGTTCTCTTCGCAAGGCTTGAGTGTCGATCCATCCTGAGTGAACCAGGTTCCTCGACAAACATCGTAGACGGGCCCCAGCCAATAGGCCGGAGCGAGTTCCCGCTCTTCAATATCCACGTCGAAAAGGAAGTCCTCGTTCACCGGGACTCGGATACCTGTTGGCTTCTTACCCGCATTCCCGACAGTCTCTCCAAAGTTCGTATTTGGCCCCCCTGAGTTCCCGGGGATTTTCTCTTTCGCCGCCGTTCCACTGCCAGGCTCGTGTGTCCGTTCATCTTCAACATCTTCCAATCTCCTTTGGTAGGCGGATTCGATAGAGCGGTTGTCCTCGACAGAGAAGGCGACATACTTCTTGGGCAGAGGTGGAGGCTTTGAGTCCTTGGCTGCCTTTTTCCCCTTCAAGAGATCGGGTTTCCGTTTGGGAGACTGCGTCGAGATGTTAGTTCCGTGAACTCCCCAGGGAAGCCCGGGACTGGTATACGTCAACCGCGTGGAACCACTGGACCTTCAGCGGTGGGCAGTCTCGAGGATACCGCCGGAAGCTGCGACCATAAATGGCGCTGATGCTGTGATCACCAGGGTTCGCTGGCTGCACGGGAGTCTGGGGCTCTTTCGGGGTCGGTGTAGAGGCACGGCTACCCCCCCATGACAGATTCCACTTCTCCGGCTTCTTGTCCGGGGGAAGCTGGGCCATCGTTCCCACACGGCCGTCAGGCCGTGCGACGGAGCTGAGCAGTCGAACGCAACGTGGTGGTCTGCGCAAAAGCTTCGGAGCGTATTTGCCACGGCGAATGACCAGAACCAAGTTATACGGTGTCGCCAGCTGCGAGCTTATGTTTGTCGACTTAGTGGTCAGGAGCTGAGACGCTGCCTGACCTCAACAGCTGCCTGTGGAGAGGAAAACACTTGCCTGCCAAGGATGAACAGTTCAACCCGGCAAGTCTTAGACGTGAGTGTCTAGTTGAACTATGCCACCCCAAGATCCAGTAAAAATAGAGGGCCAGGTAGTTCACAGCATTGTTGAACAACGGTAAGATTGCTGACAGGGAACTGGCGAAATCGCGGTTCGGTCTATCTCAGGTGATGACGGCATCCCGAAGCTGCCCGCTCCTGGCCTTGGATGCATGTGACACCAACCCCGCTAAAACTTAGGCGCAGACGCGGCTGACAATGAGAGATCAGGGGAAAGACGCGCTGAGCCGCAGCTTAGCTCTGAAGTGTGGTTGGCGACGACTACCTACCCCGCAGGCCCGAAAAAGTTCCCGGCAGCCAAAGAGTCATCTTGACTGACCACCAAAACACCAAACATCGTCCCAATTTCTTCACGATGCCCTTACGGTAGCACCGATTGACTTCACCCTCCCAGAATCAGAGAGAGGGAGCACCCATATCCCCCCTTGGCGTTGCGCCAGGACGCCTCCGTCACAATGGGTTTCCCCGATAGGGTGCCCTCCGCCAAGGAGCAGCTGGTCGATTTACTGCCGAAGCGCTTCAAGGGCCTCAAGTTTGGCATTCAGTGAGATTGGGATGGCCCCTCCCTCCGACCGACTTTAGCTGACATATTGCGCGCCAGGTCGAACCAAGATATTGTCAACCAGGCCGTCCTCGAGGTTTCAGACATGGTGCTGTACGATGTCGAGAAGGGCCGAACACCATTCAAACACGGCCCCCTAGATCCTCGTCTGGTCCGTAACGTCACGGAAAGGGAAACACCTAGGCAGGAGCGGACTTGCTAACATGGATTCTAGGGCACGTCAAGCAAGTCGGTCAAGTGTGAGACTTGCCAGGACTTCCTGCAGTACTGCACCGGCCACTTCGGACATGTCCGGCTCCCGCTCCCCGTCTTCCATATCGGCTACTTGGGCTTTATTCAGACCATTCTTCAGAACATCTGCAAGGTGAGAAACCCTACGGTTACGGTTGATGGACCTCGTTCTCACGTGCAGCCAGAACTGTGCCCACATCTTGTTGACAGAGGAAGATCGACGAACCTGCTTGAAGGAGCTACGGCGACCGGGCCTTGACAGCATGCGCCGAACCAACATATGCAAGAAAATCAACCTCTTGTGCAAGAAAACCAAACTTTGCCACAGATGTCGGAGCGAGAACGGCGTCGTCAAGAAGACGGGTCCCTTGAAGCTTGTCCACGACAAGTGGGCGGCTTTCAATCGGTCGACAGCCGCCAAGAAGAAGGTACCCGAGAGTAAAAAAGCCTTCGATAAGTCATTCGAGGCGGCGAAGGTTCACGTTGCGGACCTGGAAAAACACGTCCGCAAGGCCTTGGAAGACTTGAATCCCCTGCGAGTCTTGAACCTGTTCAAGAAGATAAGCTCGGATGACTGCGAGCTCCTTGGCCTTGACCCGTCAGAAGGCCGGCCGGAAATGTTTCTGTGGCAGTACCTTCCGGCACCTCCGATCTGCATCCGGCCATCCGTTGCGCAGGACATGGCCAGCACGGAGGACGACCTCACGACCAAGCTTGCCGAAATTGTGTGGCTTTGCGGCATCATCCGCGGCGGCCTCATGAAGGGAATCTCGGTCGGGCAGCTCATGGAAGTGTGGGAATTCCTGCAGCTGCACATCGGCATGTACGTCAACAGTGACGTCCCCGGACTCTCCCAACCTGGCTACGGCAAGAGTACCAGAGGATTCTGCCAGCGGCTCAAGGGCAAACAGGGGCGGTTTCGAGGAAATCTGTCCGGAAAACGAGTGGATTTCTCGGGTCGGACCGTCATCTCCCCGGACCCCAATCTGGGCATCGACCAAGTTGCCGTGCCGATACTCGTTGCGAAGAACTTAACATATCCGGAGCGGGTCAACCACGTCAACCTCGGAAAGCTCAAGGCATGCATCGTACGCGGACCCTCGGAATGGCCAGGGGCTCAGAGTGTCCTCAGGGGGAAAAATGGCTATCGGGTGGATCTGAGATTCGGCGACCGAACCCAGATCGCAGAGGAACTCAGCCCTGGCGACATTGTGGAGCGCCACCTGGAGGATGGTGATGTGGTGCTGTTCAACCGCCAACCATCGCTGCACAAACTCAGCATCATGAGCCATCTCGTCAAGGTCCGGCCTTGGCGGACATTCCGCCTGAACGAGTGTGTTTGTACACCCTACAACGCCGATTTTGACGGAGATGAGATGAATCTCCACGTCCCGCAAACCGAGGAGGCGCGGGCGGAGGCCCTAACCCTTATGGGTGTCAAGCACAACCTGGCTACCCCGAAGAACGGCGAGCCCATCATCGCGGCCATCCAGGATTTCATCACGGCTGCGTACCTGATCAGCAGCAAGGACCGCTTCTACACTCGCCAGGCCTTCACTTACATGTGTATGCACATGACGGGGGCTTTCCATGATATCGACATTCCCCCGCCGGCCATTCTTAAGCCGCAGGCCCTCTGGACTGGCAAACAGGTCTTCAGCATGCTCATGCGTCCTAATGGGGCGTCCCAGGTCAAGGTCAACCTCGACGCCAAGTGTCGAGATCATGAGAGGCCGCCAGGCTGCGCACCCGATATGGACGAAAACGACCGCTACTTGGTTATCCGGAACTCGGAAGTCATGTGCGGCCGGATGGACAAGTCGACTATCGGATCGGGCAAAAAGGACTCCCTCTTCTACGTTATCCTGAGGGACTTTGGGCCTGACGAGGCGGTCGCCGCCATGAATCGCCTCGCTCGGCTCTGTTCTCGGTTCTTGGGCAATCACGGCTTCTCCGTCGGCGTCTTTGACGTATTCCCCATCAAGTCCCTTCGAGACAAGAAGGAACAGTTGGTGAAGGAAGCGAACAAGCAGGCGAACATGATCATCAGGGATTTCAACGCCGGAAAGCTGGAGAAGGCCGCGGGATGCAACCTGGAGCAAACGCTGGAGAACAAGATATCGGGCGTGCTCAACAAAGTTCGAAGCGAAGCGGGCAACAAGTGCCTCGAAACCCTCAGCCGCAAGAACGCGCCGTTGACGATGGCCAACTCCGGTTCCAAGGGATCGTCCATCAACGTCGCGCAAATGGTCGCGGTCGTGGGCCAACAAATCATTGGCGGCGAGCGAGTCCCCGACGGGTTTCAAAGCCGGAGTCTGTTGCACTTCCCCAAGAGGTCGCGGCAGCCGGCCTCCAAGGGGTTCGTCAAGAACAGCTTTTACTCGGGCCTGCACCCTACCGAGTTTCTCTTTCACGCCATCTCCGGCCGAGAAGGTCTCGTCGACACGGCCGTCAAGACCGCAGAGACGGGTTACATGTCCAGGCGACTGATGAAGTCGTTGGAGGACTTGTCCACGCAGTACGACGATACCGTCAGGACGTCCGGCGGTGGCATCGTCCAGTTCCAGTTCGGCGCGGACAAGCTGGACCCCGTCAACATGGAGGGCTCGGCGCAGCCTGTCAACTTCGATCGCACCTGGACGCATGCCGAGACTGTCAGCTGGAGCAACTCGGAACCTTCACTGCTGCCAGGCGAGATCATTGAGATCTGCGACTCGATGCTGAAACCCGAGCGCTCCAAGAACGAGCGCCGCGATTTGGTTACAAATGAGATCCTTGAATACTGGGACCAAAGCACTAGCGGCCTCGACCTGCGCGAGGGTGCTAGGAAGTTCTTGGAAGACATACTCGGCTACGTGAAGCGACGGGCCGACAAGATCTCCAGGACGCAGAAGCTCAGCGGCGTTGAGGACAAGGACGACGCGATGGACGTCGACGTGCCGCGCGACGCCATGGACCGCATTAACAGAGTGGCCAAGGTCTCCCGCCGGACGCTCGAGATGTTCGTGACGCTCTGTCTCCAAAAATACCGGGCGGCGCACGTCGAGCCTGGCCACGCCGTCGGCGCCGTGGGCGCCCAATCGATTGGCGAGCCAGGAACGCAGATGACGCTCAAGACGTTCCACTTTGCCGGTGTTGCCGGTATGAGCATAACCCAGGGTGTTCCGCGCATCAAGGAGATTATCAACGCGTCCAAGAAGATCAGCACTCCGATCATCACTTGCCCCCTGCAGAATAACAAGCGGATCGAGGCGGCCCGGATCGTCAAAGGGAGGATCGAGAAGACTTACATCTCGGACGTCCTCCTCTTCACGGAGGAGGGGTGGGACGAGCGCGAAGGCCGAGTTGTCCTGATGATCGACAAGCAGGCCCTCCACGACATGCACCTCGGCATAGGGCTGGCCGACATCCCGAGGGCCATCTTCAGCCAAAAGAAGTGGAAGGTGGACCCGAGCGACGTCACTGTCCTCGACACGGGCGCCATCATCGTCGGGGTCCAGAATACCTGGGTTGACGCGCCGGCGGCGAGACGCGCAGCCAAGAAGGTGAAAGAGGGAGGCTTGACGTCTTCGGACGACTCGACTACCGAGCTGCTGCTGCGGCTCGATTTCTTGCGACGGATGCTGCCCACGGCGCCCATCGCCGGCTACCCAGAAGCCACCCGAGCCGTCATCCAGAACACGTCGGAGAACGGCGAGAACGAGGTGTACGATGTCTACGTTGAGGGGTACGGGCTGCGCGACTGCATGAACACCGAGGGTGTCATTGGCACCAAGGCGGTCAGCAACAGCGTGATGGAGTGCCTGGCAGTGCTTGGGATCGAGGCGGCGCGCAAGACGATCGCGGTGGAGATCCAAAAGGTCATGGTCGAGATGAACATCGACCCGCGCCACATGGACCTACTGGCCGACGTCATGACGTACAAGGGGGAAGTGCTGGGCATCACACGCTTCGGCCTGTCCAAGATGCGCGACAGCGTGCTGCAGCTCGCGTCGTTCGAGAAAACGCCCGACCACCTGTTCGCCGCCGCGGCGGGCATGAAGACGGACCGCATCGAGGGCGTCAGCGAGTGCATCATCATGGGCCAGACCATGTCGGTGGGCACGGGAGGCTTGCAGATGGTCCGTCGTCTCGGGATAGCACCCGGTGAGATTGTGACCCGTCCAACGGTCTTCGAGGACGCCTGGAAGGCCGATGCTGGCCTGCGGAGAGGGCGACGGAGGGCAGCTGCGGCAGCTTAGCCGTCACCAGGGCGAGAAGGGATGGACACTCGGACAAGAGACAGACGGTAGCTAGGTGCTAGGGATTCGTATACCCCAAATTCATGTCGTAACTTGCTCGTTGTCAACCTCTTGACCCCGATATGTCACAAGTCGAGAAGAAGCAAAACCCGTGATAAAATTGTTGCTGACGTAGACGGCTGGGTATCCTTAAATGCAATAGCCCTTCTAGATGTCTCAAGAGCTAAGTACCAAGGCAAGCGGACATATTCAAGAGGCTTCCGAAGCACGCCGCTATTCCTCGAACCTAACGCCGAAGCACACACCCGTCACGGGCCCGTCACTCAGGCGCTGTTCGCGAAGAACCGAGTAATCTTCTGGCTTCCGTCCGACTTGGCTTTGCTCGGACTCTTCGTCCCGTTGCTCGTGGCACTGATCTTCGGCCGCGCACCAGCGGCGGCTTTCGCCGGCGGCGCCTTCTTGGGCGTCGTGGTCCTGGCCGTCTTCTTGGGCGGCGAGCCCGCCGGCGACTCGGCCCCGCGCTTTACGCCGCCAGCCGACTGCTGCGACGAGGGGGCCGTGCCACTGTCACCAGCCTCCCGCGCCGCCGAGCCGGCGCTCTCGACCTCGGCGTTCTCGCCCCCCGCCCCCTCGGGCCCGGGGGCGGTCCGGCCCTTGGCGGGCGACGGCTTCGCCTTGGCGTTGGCGAAGAAGTTGGCGATGTTGCTCTTGTTCTCGCGGCTGGCGACGGGGACGATGAAGTTGGGGCTGCTGCCGCCGACCTTGTTGACGTCCTTGGTCACGGCGTCGACATCGAGCTCGCCGCCCCAGGGCCGCAGGATCGACTGCAACTCGCGGTTCCACTCGTAGCGGCCCGGGTCCAGCCAGGCGCGCAGCTCGGCCGACCCGGGGTCCAGCACGACGGGCATGCGGTCGTGCAGGAACTTGAGCGGCGCGCTGCTGTCCGTCGTGACGATGGTGTACGTGTAGTGCTTGCGGCCGGGCTCGCCGTCGTCGTCGTACTGCACCACGTCCCAGAGCCCGGCGAGCAGCAGCAGGTGGCCGTCGCGGCGGCGGATGTAGTGCGGCACGCGCTCCTTGGGCCCTGTCTTGAGCCACTCGTAGAAGCCCTGCGCGACCACGACGCAGCGCTTGCGGCCCTTCATCGACGCCCACATGCCACCGGACGCCGCGAGGCTGTCGTCGCGGCAGTTGATGGTGCGCAGCACCGTCGCGTAGTCCGGGTTGCGCTTGGTCCAGAACGGGACCAGGCCCCACTTCATCGTCGAGAGGATGTAGCGCGGCTCCTTGGACGCAGGGGTCTCGGGAGCGTGGTCGGCCTCGTCGTCGAGGGGGGCGTCGTCGGCGGCGGGCGCTTGATCGTCGCCACGTGCATCCTCCTGCGACGAGCCCGGGCCCGGCCGCTGCCTCCGCGGGCCGGCGCCGTAGTCGGGCACGTCGGCACGGTATACGACGCCGTGGTATCCCGGCGCGAAGTTGTAGCTCCCCCGCGGGGCGTCGTCGCCGTCGTCCTCGGGGGCATCCCACACGGCCATATCGTTGGCTTCCAGCATCCGCCGGATCTGCGACGGGCGCTGTTCGGGTCCAGGTCAGCGCGATGGAACCGGCGCAATCGAGCCGAGTCGGGGACTTACCAGCGCCAGAGC
>Ga0247771_1000352_pt1 | contig 15173 bp, 15 predicted proteins | sample UWRJL197509C6_FD_179948 | JGI IMG/M metagenome (GOLD analysis project Ga0247771, IMG submission 179948) | Plant litter microbial communities from Arlington Agricultural Research Station in Wisconsin, United States - UWRJ-L197-509C-6 | ecosystem: Environmental > Terrestrial > Plant litter >...
CCGCCCCCACCGACGGAACCCCCACCGCCTCCACCCCCACCAGAAGCCCCACCCCCAGAAGACTGAGCAGCAGCAGCCGGCGCATCAGACGCAGGCGCAGACACAACCTCAGCACCAGACGTAGACGTCTCCGCCTCCCGAACAGGAGCCCACTCCACCGGGTTAGCAGGCGCAGGCACAAACGTCTGCACCATAGGATCCGCCAACGACGAGAACTTCGGCGCGATCCCCGAAACCCTCCCCTTCAACGCACCGACCCCAGCACTAACCGCGTTCTCCACCGTCTCGATCACCGGCTTGGCGTCCCCAGCCGCATCAGCGCACAGCGACCGAACAATCCCGTCCACATCCTCAGGCGACAGAGAAGCATTCCGCGCCCGAGCCCCTCTAACAGCACTCAGCAAGTCTTCACAAATCCGCGTGATAGAGGTCTTGGCCGTCTCCAACGCCCCAGCGACGGTCTCCAAGTCCTCAGCAGCCCCGCTCAACGCGTCCTTGAGCGCAGCGCCACCCTTCCCGAACTCCCCCATGTAAGCCACGAACCCGTCAGCCGAAGCCCCTTCCCAGGCCCCGTCCAACCGGTTCACCGACTGCTGTACAACGTTCCCGCTATCCCCGCACTTGCCCGCGGCGTCCTTCCACCGACCAGCCATCTCCCGCACAGCCTCGGGCTGAGCCGACTCCACCTTCTGCGCCAACGCCGCCAGTTCCTGCCCCCCTGGCAGCCCCGCGACCTCGTCCACAGCACTCATTCGGTCACCTCGCCCGGAAGTTGTCGGCACCCTGGTCATCGACGTCGACGACGGCTTGTTGGATCTTGTCCAGCGCTCGTTCGACTTTCCCGAGCAATGTCTCGGCCGCGGCGAACTCCGTCCCAGCGGCCGAGTCCAACGCCGACGCCGCCGACGCCACCCCACCGGAACTCGCGAGTTTGCCGAAGATGTCCGGATTCCCGTACAGGTTGGCGAAACCGTCGCCCACCGCGCCGAATTGCCCCGCCTGGCTGGAGACGGTGCTCCGGCACTGCTCCATCGCCTCGGCGTTGATCTTCGCGACAGCCACGCCTACCCCCTTGAATAGTCGTCTTGAATGCTAGAGCCGCGACGGGCCACCGTCCCGGCTTCGGCCCGAATGTCATCCATCGAGGTCATCGAGCAACGCCCCCACCCGCGCCCGCAGCACGGCGGCGTCCGCGGCCGTCCCGTCGGCCAGCCACCGCCCGGTCTCCGTGTCGTGGAAGTCCACGAAGTCCGCCGCCCGACGACGTCGTCCACGCGGGTCGAGCACGGCGGCCCCGAACTGCCCGCTCAACCGCGTCCCCGCCTCGTACTCCGGCACCAGCTCGACCAGCGACGACACCAGGTCGCCCGCCACCTCACCCACCGCCAGTTCCTGCCCGGCCAGCACCGCGAGCACCCCGTCTCCACCCGCCACGGTCGCCAGCGCCCGCACCGCCGACCGCCCGATCCCCAACCGCAGGTCGACCGCCCGAGGCGGGCTGGCCAGCAGCTTGAACGCGGACGCGAGCCACGGGTCGACCTCGTCACCCCGCACGAGGTCCACTTCGGACAGTTCGGCCCACGCCGTGGGTCTGGTCAGCGGATCGTGCTCGACGTGCAGGACGATCGGCATCGCGCCGAGGTCGAGGTGGTGCCACGCGGCCTGGTAGGCGGCCGAACTCATGGTCCGTCGTGCTGGGGTCACCAGACGTCACTCCCGATGGCGGCGGGCGTGTCTCCCGGCCCCCCGAGCCCGCACAGGGATCGACGCGCCGGGCGGCGGCGCGGTTCCCCGCTCAGACCTCTTGCAGCAACTCCCACACGCACGAGGCGAGGCGGGCGTTGTCCACGGGCGTGATGGTGCTCCAGGCGCGACCGTCCGTGCTGGGGCGGACCTGGTGCAGGAAGCGGCCGGACTTCGTGTCGTGGAACGCCACCACCCGCCCGGCGCGGACCGGCGGTCCACTGCGCTGGCCGCGTTCGACGCCGAACTGGCCGCGGGTGCCCATGCCGTCCGCCATCCGCGCCAACTCCTGCGCGTCGCTCAACGGCAAACCCCGGCGCTCCAACGCGATCACGAGCTTCTCGGCGTTGCGCCCGGCTTCGTCGGACGCCGCGCGCAGCAGGTCGTTCGGCAGGCTGATGGACCGCCCGAACCCGGCGGGCATCTCGCCCGCGACCGACACGGCCGACTCGGCGAGGGCGCTGCCGCGGGCTTCGATCAGCCACACCTCGGCGCCGTCGACGACGGCCAGCACCCCGTCCTCACCGGACGAGGCCGCCAGCCCCTTGATCTTGCGCCCGGCCGCCCAGATCCAGATGTCGATGGAGACCTGCGGATTTCCCAGCAGTGCCAACGAATCCGCGACCTCGGCCGCGACCCGACCGCGCCGGGCCAGTCCTCGGCCTTCGAGCGCCGCCCACGCGGAGCGCACCAGTTCGGCGCGCTCCGCGTGCGTGGTCCCAGGGCTCGGCACGTCCAAGGCGACGTTGCGCCGCGGCTGGCGGGCCGCCTCCCACACGACGTCGAACTCCAGCGTGGAAAGCACGACCGAGCCTGGAGAAGTCACTTGTTCTCGGGTTCCTCACCGATGACGGACTGCACGACCATCCGATCGTCGCCGAAGACGTCGTCCGAGTCGACCCCGTACTTGCGCACGTGCTCGTCGTCCTCGTCACCTTCGGCGCCCCGCCCGGCGGCCGCGGCGGGCTGCATCATCGACGAGCCACCACCCCGCCCCGCGACGCCACCCCGTCCGGCGGCACCGCGGTTGGCGACGTGCTCGTCCCCGTCCATCGGCATCCCGGCCTTGCCCGCCCCGCCGATCGTCCCGTTGCCGCTGACACCGGGCACACCGGGCTTGACCACGGGAACCTTCGGCGCGGCACCGGTACCGGGCCCACCGGCCCCGCGCACCACCTGCGCGCCCTTGGCCGTCGCGGCGACCGCGCCCAGCCCAGCGGCCCCCGCGATCCCCAGCCCGATACCCAACCCCGGCCCGAACCCACCGGGCTTCCCGATCCCCGCCGCGAGAGGCGAGTTCACGACCGTGCCGACACCGGGAGGCAGCACCCCGGTACCACCGCCAGGAGGCAACACCGGCGGCGTGATCCCCCCGACACCACCACCAGGAAGCTGCGGCGTGGGCGTCACCCCACCACCACCGGGCAAGCTGCCGGGGCTGCCGACCGGCGACCCGACCGAACTCCCACCGGGCACGGACGGCGTGGCACTCCCGATCCCGGAGATCCCGGACCCGACAGGCGCGCCCACCACCGCGGACGTGGTCGTCACCTCGAAGTTCGGCGGCTGACCGGGAACCTGGAACTGGTTCAACGCGTCCTGGCTGGCTTCCGTGTACTGGTTCAACCCGCGAATCGTCTGCTCGCGCGCGGCATTGGTCTCCTTGACCTCCTGCGCGTGATCCGTCTCGTACCCGAAGAACCCACCGACGTCGTCCACCATCGACGTCTCGGTGTCCCCCTGGAGCTTCGCGGGCTCCGGCATGCTGTCCCGCGAGTAGCTGTAGGACGCCCCCTGCACAGCCGTGGCCTGCGCGTTCTGCTTCCCCGAATCCACACCCTCATCGGCGTAGTCGGCCTGCGCGGTGATCGTCTTCCCCGCCCGCTCCCCGGACGCCCCCTGCCACTCGATCCCGAGCTTCCCGAGCTCCTTGCGCAGCACGTCATCCGTCTCGGCAAGACTGGCGGCCAGCTCCCGCAGGGCGTGCGACGCCTCACTGAACTTCTGCGCCCCGTCACCGGACTTGAACTTGGCCACGAGCTGCGCCAGGGCGGCGTTGTCGTAGCCCTCGAAGCGATGGTCAGCGATCTGCTTGTAGCCGCTCATGACTTCCCCTCACTTCAAGGTCTGCAACGTGGCGAGCGCCATCTCCGCACCCTGCTTGGCGTTCTGGCACATCTGGTCCTGGGTGAACCCCTCGCTGATCGGCAGGAACTGCACGAACAGCTGCTGACCGTCCGCCACGTCGACCGTGATCACGCAGTCGCCGGTGGACGTCCCGGTCAGCTTGATCTGGTAGGCGGCGAAACCGGCGACTTCCTTCTGGTCGACGTCCAGGTTCCCGCCGCCCTGCCAGTAGTCGACCCCCCGGTCGGTGACGAGGGAGACGTTGTAGCTGAAGATCTTCTCGCCCGTCGCGCGGTTGCGGCAGGTCGGAGCGGGCTTCCCGGTTTTCCCGACGTCCAGCGGATCGTTCTCGGAGCGCGCGATCTTCAGCTGCTTCCGCTGGTCGGCGGTGAGCGTGGCGCACGGGTCGATCCCGTCGAGCTTGAGGACGGCGGGCCGCACCGGGGGTGGAGCGTTGAACTTCGTGGTCGTGGTGGTCGTCGCGGCGGACTGCGTTGGCGACGATTCCGGTGTCGGTTGGCCGATCTTCTCGTCCGAACACCCGGTGAGGCCGATCGCCAGCACACCGATCAGCAGCACCCGGCCACGCAACTTCACGAACGCACCCCTAGCGAAGTAGAAATCTCGTCGTCGTCGAACCCGTACTGCTCCGCCGAGGTCCGGAGCTGTTCCACGAGGTTGGTCAGGCTCACGATGTACTGCGTGACGCGCTTGGCGTAGGAGTCCGGCGCGTCGACCAGCCGCGAGTTCCACGCGCCCGCGATGCTCGCGTTGACCTCGTCGGCGCCCTCGAGGTTGACCCGGAGCTTCTCGTAGGCCTTGTCGTAGGCCTTGGTGAGGATCACGATCTGGTCGTTGATGATCTTCCCGGACGCCAGCACCGTGTCCTTGTTGACCTTGAAGTGCTGGCCGGACGCCGGGGTGGAGCCGAGTTGGTCGTCGGCTCTGAACAGGTCGCCGATGGCTTGTCCGACGGCTCCTCCGACGCTGGCCACGGCGCCGAGGAGCGCATCCCCGACCGTGTTGTCCTGTGCCACGACGTCCTACCCCCGTACGGTCGGTGACGGTCCGGTCCCGCTTCGCAGGCTACCAACGCCCGCGTGAGACGCGCCTGTGTTGGACGAACTCCAGGCGTGTGCGGTTCCGTCACCGACCGGGTGGCTACGGGGTCGGGATTTCGCCGTTCGCGGCTTTGAGGGCGATGTCGGTGCGGTGGTGGCTGCCGGTCAGGTGGACGCTCGCCACGCGGGTGTACGCGTCGGTGCGGGCGTCGACCAGGGTGGTGCCGGTGCCGACCACGGACAGGACGCGGCCGCCGGTGGAGACGACGGCGCCGTCTTCGCGGCGGCGGGTGCCCGCGTGGAGGACGCCGTCCGCTTCCGCGCCGCCGATGACGTCGCCGGTGCGGGGCCTGCCGGGGTAGCCCTCGGCCGCGATGACGACCGTCACCGCGTAGCCCTCCGCCCAGTCGAGGGGCGGGTGGGCCGCGAGGGCGCCGTTGGCGGCGGCCAGGAAGAGGCCTGCCAGCGGGGTGCGGAGGAGGGAGATGACCGACTGGGTCTCCGGGTCGCCGAAGCGGCAGTTGAACTCGATGACCTGGGGGCCCGTGGACGTCATGGCCAGGCCCGCGTACAAGAGCCCGGTGAACGGGTTGCCGCGTTCGCGCATCTCGTCGATGACCGGCTGGACGCAGGTCGACACGATCGTGTCCACGAGGTCCGGGCCCGCCCACGGGAGGGGCGAGTAGGCGCCCATGCCGCCGGTGTTGGGGCCCGCGTCGCCGTCGCCCACGCGCTTGAAGTCCTGCGCCGGGAGGAGCGGGACGACGGTGGTGCCGTCGGTGAGGCAGAAGAGGGAGACCTCGGGGCCGTCCAGGAAGGACTCGAGGAGGACCGGGTGGCCGCCTTCGAGCAGGGTCATGGCGTGGGCGCGGGCGACCGCGCGGTCGCTGGTGACGACGACGCCCTTGCCCGCGGCCAGGCCGTCGTCCTTCACGACCCAGCGCGGGCCGAACCGGTTCAGCGCGGAGTCGAGGCGGGCCGAGGTGTCGACGATCTCGCTCGTGGCCGTGGGCACGCCCGCGGCGTTCATCACGTCCTTCGCGAACGCCTTGGAGCCCTCGATGCGCGCCGCGTCCTTCGACGGGCCGAAGCACGGGATGCCCGCGGCGCGGACGGCATCCGCCGCGCCCGCCACGAGCGGTTGTTCGGGGCCGACCACGACGAGGTCGGCGTTCCACTCCTTGGCCAGGGCGGCGACAGCCCCGGCGTCGCCGACGTCGACCCCGTAGACCTCGGCCAGCCCCGCTATCCCGGCATTCGCCGGTGCGCAGGCAAGCGCGATCACCTCGGGGTCCTTCGCCAGAGCGAGGACAAGGGCATGTTCACGGGCGCCAGACCCGATGACCAGGACACGCACGATGGAGCAGCGTAGTTGACTATCCGGGCTAACCCCGCAGTGCCCGCTCCGAGCCGGGGTGCAGGGGCACGGGGGCGGTGTCGGCCGCCTTGTCGCGGAGGATGTCCTTGGCCGCCGGGTGGACCTTCTCCAGGTCCGCCTTCTTGTCGTACACGAGCTTCGTGAGGGCGCACGCGTTCGCCTCGGGGAAGTCGTCGCGGACGAGCAGCACGTTGGGCACGACGATGGTCTTCACGTCGGCCGCGAACCCGTAGGTGGCCGCCGGGATCGGGGCCACGTCGTACACCGGGTTGATCTTCTTCAACGCGTCGAGCTGCCCGCTGACGTCGATCAGCTTCACCTTGTCCTTCAACGACGTGGTGATGTCGGTCATCTGCGCGGTCGGCAGGCCGCCGGACCACACCAGCCCGTCGACGCTGCCGTCCTTCATGCCGTCGGCGGTCTTGGTCAGGTCGAGCCGCTGCGCCTGCACGTCCGAGGCCGGGTTCAGGCCCGCGGCGGTCAGCAGCCGGTTGGCGATCACCTCGGTGCCGGACTTCGGCGAGCCGGTCGAGATCCGCTTGCCGCGCATGTCGGCGACGCTGTCGATCCCGCTGTCCGTCCGCACCAGCACCTGCGTGTAGTTCGGGTACAGCCGGGTCAGCGCCTTGACCTTCTGCGGTTTCCCGTCGAACGCGTCCTTGCCGTTCACGGCGTCCGCGGCGGTGTCGGCCAGCGAGAACGCGACGTCGTAGTTGCCCGCGACGAGCTGCTGGATGTTCTGCACCGACGCGCCCGTCTCGGCGGCGGTGGCCTTCAGCTTCGTGTTGGCGCTGATCAGCTGCGCCAGGCCGCCGCCGACGACGTAGTACACGCCGCCCGCGTTGCCGGTCGCGATGGTGATCCGGCCCTCCGCGGCCTCGCACGAACCGGAGCCGCCGGACGCCGCCGGGGCCGCCTCGCGCTTGCCGCCGCACCCCGTGGCGACCAGTCCCACCGCGAGCGTCCCCGCGGCGACCTTGAGCAGCCAGCTACGCATCTCGGGTTCTCCCCTTCCGCAACACGAGGTGGACGACCACCGCCACCACCAGGAACCCGATCCCGGCGGCGATGGTGGTCGGCTGGAGGTACAGCAGGAGCAGCGCGGCGGGCACGCAGAGCAGGCGTTCCGGCAGGCCCGCCCGGCTGACGAGCCAGCCGCCGGTGACGACCGCGAGCGCCGCCACGCCGAGCGCGGACACGACCGCCACCCACAGCCCGTCGAGCCAGGGCCGCTGGAGCAGCAGCGCGGAGCCGTTGTCGGTCAGCACGAACGCGATGGGCACGAGGAACGCGGGCAGCGTGTACTTCCACGTCTGCCACATGGTCTTCACGACCGCGCCGCCGGTGATCGCGGCGGCGGCCACCGCGGCGAGCGCCGTCGGCGGCGTCACCTCGGACAGCACGGCGTAGTAGAAGATGAACATCGCGCGTTCCGGCGCGGCGACGCCGAGGTCGGCCAGCGCGGGCCCGATCACGACCCACGAGATGATGAACGACGCCGTCACCGGCACGGCCAGGCCGAGCACGCCGACCGCGACCGCCGCGAGCACGACCGTCAGCGCCAGCACGACCGTCGGGTTCGACGACACCGCGCGGGCCGCGGCCACCAGCGCCGACGCGAGCACCTGCCCCAGCCCGGTCTTGGTGATCGTCGACGTGATGATCCCGGCCGCCGCGCACACCGCGATCACCGGCAGCGCGCCGCGCACGCCCGTCGCCAGCGCGTTCGCCACCGACCGCAGCCACACCAGCCAGAACCGGTCCTCGTGCCGCAGGCTGATCAACGCGAACAGCGCGGCGACCCCGCTGGCGTACACGACGGCGGCGAACGGCGGGATGTCCAGCGCCAGGAACAGCACGATGACCCCGAGCGACAAGAAGTGGTAACCGCCGCGCAGCAACAACTTCCAGGCGCTCGGCGAGTCCACGGCGACCGGTCGGGCGCCGAACCGGCGGGCGTCGGCCTCCACCGCGAGCACGATCCCGAGGTAGTACAGCAGCGTCGGCACGGTCGCCCACAGCAGCACGTCCAGGTACGACGTCTGGAGGTACTCGGCGATGATGAACGCGGCCGCCCCGAGCGTCGGCGGCGACAGGATCGCGCCGATCCCGGACGCCGCCAGCAGGCCGCCCGCGTTCTCACGGGGGTAGCCCGCCTTGCGCAGCATCGGCCACGTCACCGCGCCGAGGCTGACCGTGGTCGCGGTGCCCGAGCCGGACACCGTGCCGAGCAGGAACCCGGACAGCGCGGCGGTGCGGCCGGGCGCGGTGCGGGAGTTGCGGAACGCGGCGAAGCCGATGTCCACGAAGAACTTGCCCGCGCCGGAGGAGTCCAGGACCGCGCCGTAGATCGTGAACAGCACGATGTAGGTCGCGGCGACGTCGAGCGGGGTGCCGAAGAAGCCGCTGGCGTCGTTGTAGAGCGCGTTCACGATCTGGCTGAAGTCGATGCCCGCGTGCGCGACCGCCCAGCCCTGCGGCAGGTACCCGCCGTAGTAGGCGTACGCCAGGAACACCAGGCACACGACCGGCAGCACCGCGCCGGTCGTGCGGCGGCAGGCTTCCAGCACGAGCACCAGCAGCAGAGCCCCGGCGACGACGTCCAGCGTCGACAGCTGGCCCTGCCGGTCGAGGAACGCGTCGTAGCCGCCGAGCACCGGGTAGAGGCCGACGAGCAGCGCCACCAGCGCCAGCGCCCAGTCCAGCGGGCCGGGATCGTCGGGAGCCGAGCGCCACGGCCGGTAGCTCAGGAACACCAGCGGCAGCGTCAGGCCGAGGAACACCACGAGGTAGAACTGGTTGCCCTTGCTGAACGGGTCGAACACCTGCTTGAGCACCAGCAGCGCCACCACCAGCGCGGCGATCCACACGCCCAGTTCCCAGCGCCCGCCGAGCCCGCGCGACGGCCGTTCCTCGTCGTGCTCGGCGACGAGCCCCGCCACATCGGGACGCTCGTCCGGGGACGAGCTGACGCGCTCGACCGGACCCGCCACGGACACCCCCGATGTCGATCGGCTCAACCGACCGTACCGGTGACCAGGGTCACAGCGACACCCGCCAATCGGCGTGGAATCAAGACGGCGAACCGCTGCCTCTTGTTCACCACGACGTGACCTCGAGTACCTCCTACGGTGGTCGGGACGACGCCGCGCGCGACGAGGCTGCGGCCGTCCCGTCCCGTACCAGGAGGTCCTCGACCATGGCCCGAATCGCTTTGGCCGGGGCGGTGCTCGCCGCCCTCGCGCTCGTGGGGGTCGCGGTGCTGCCCGCCGCGTCCGCAGCCCCGCAGGACACCGACCACCAGACCGAGTCCTGGTCGCGCCCGACCGGCCCGCTGGTCATCGGGCACCGCGGCTCCGCGGGCTACCGACCCGAGCACACGCTGGCGTCCTACGAGCTGGCCGTGCGGATGGGCGCGGACTACTTCGAGCCCGACCTGGTCTCCACCAAGGACGGCAAGCTCGTGACCCGGCACGAGAACGAGATCGGCGGCACGACGAACGTCGCCGACCACCCGGAGTTCGCGTCCCGCAAGGCGACCAAGACGATCGACGGCGTCGCGCTGACCGGCTGGTTCACCGAGGACTTCACGCTGGCCGAGCTGAAGACGCTGCGCGCGAAGGAGCGCATCCCGGAGGTCCGCCCGCGCAACACCCTGTACGACGGCCGCTTCGAGATCGCGACCTTCCAGGAGGTCATCGACCTGCGGAAGCGGCTGACCAAGGAGCTGCGGCGGGACATCGGCATCTACCCGGAGACCAAGCACCCCACGTACTTCCAGGACATCGGCCTCCCGCTGGAGCCGAAGCTGGTCGACGCGCTCAACCGCAACGGCCTCAACCGCCGCGACGCCAAGGTGTTCGTGCAGTCGTTCGAGGTCGCGAACCTCAAGGTGCTGAACAAGTCCCTGCGGGTGCCGATCGTGCAGCTGATCAACGCCACGGGCGCGCCGTACGACTTCACCAAGGCGGGCGACAAGCGCACGTACGACGACCTGGTGAAGCCCGCCGGGCTCAAGGAGGTCGCGACCTACGCCGACGGCATCGGCCCGTCGAAGGACCGGATCATCCCACGGGACGCGGCCGGTTTCCTCGCCGCGCCGACGACCCTCGTCAAGGACGCGCACGCGGTGAGGCTCGTCGTGCACCCGTTCACGTTCCGCAACGAGAACACGTTCCTGCCCGCGGACTACCGGTCGTCGACCGACCCGGCCGCGTACGGTCGCGCGTTCGACGAGTACGCGAAGTTCTTCGCCACGGGCATCGACGGGCTGTTCAGCGACAACTCGGACACCGCCGTGGAGGCCCGTTCGTCGCTGCGGGGTTAAGACAGCGATAAGAGAATGATCTTTCGCGCAGCAGATGCTGCCCTGCTGTCGTCAAGACGCGCTTTCTCGTTGTAGCAAGGAGTTCGACCGCCCTACCTTCTGCCTCCGCACCACCGGAACCCGATCGAGCGGAGAAAACCCTTGAAGGTCACCAAGGACAGCGTCAAGCGCGTCGCAGCGGGCTTGGCCGCGGTCGCCACGATGTCCACCGCCGCCGTGCTCGGTTCGGCGGCCCCCGCCTCCGCGGCGGGTTCGGGCTGGCTCGACATCTGCTCGTACGGCGACTACTCGTCGTACGTGGAGTTCCCGGCGCACAACTCGGCGTCGCGCATCGCCCCCAGGGGCGGCTGCATCTCGGTGAACGTCGGCACGAGCGGCACCGTCGAGACGATCGTGATCATCGGGATCACCTCGAAGAACGAGTACTTCTGGGTGCAGAACGGCAGCCTGCGCCCGAGCCGCGGCGGCAACGTCATCACCTACGGCTCGAAGAACGACCACTGGGCCTTGACCCCGGCGGTCTAGTCCGGTCGACCCGATGGCCTGCCCCTCCCCCAGGAAGGGCAGGCCATCGGCGTCTCACCCGGTCGTGACCAGGGATTCCCGCCCGGCCAGCAGGCCGCGGCGGGCCAGTTCCGGCCGCACGCCCTCGCCGAACCAGTACGCCTCCTCCAGGTGCGGGTAGCCCGACAGCACGAACTCCTCCACGCCCAGCGAGTGGTACTCCTCGATCAGGTCGGCGACCTCGCTGTGACTGCCGACCAGCGCCGTGCCCGCGCCGCCGCGCACGAGTCCGATCCCCGCCCACAGGCCGGGGTGGATCTCCAGGCCGCGCACGCCCGCGCTGAGGTCGCCGCCGTGCAGCGCGACCATCCGCTGCTGGCCGACGGACTGGCTCGCGCCGAGCTGCGACTGCGCCGAGCGCACGTGCTCGGGGTCCAGCGCGTCCAGCAGCTTCGCCGCCTCCAGCCAGGCCTCCGCGGACGTGTCGCGGCTGATCGTGTGCAGCCGGATGCCGAACCGCACGGTTCGCCCCTCCGCCTCCGCCAGCTCCCGCACGCGGCCGATCTTCTCCGCCACCTGCGCGGGCGGTTCGCCCCACGTGAGGTAGACGTCGGCGTGCCGCGCCGCGACCGGCAGGGCCGCGTCGGACGACCCGCCGAAGTAGATCTGCGGCGTCGGGTTCGGCGAGGCCAGCACGGTCGCGCCCGCCACCCGGTAGTGCTCGCCGGAGAAGTCGAACGGCTTGCCCGTCCACGCGTTCCGCACGACGTGCAGGAACTCGTCGGTGCGGGCGTAGCGCTGGTCGTGGTCGTGCCAGTCGCCGAACCGCTGCTGCTCGATCGCGTCACCGCCGGTCACGACGTTGAGCAGCAGCCGACCCTTCGAGATGCGCTGGTAGGTCGACGCCATCTGCGCGGCCAGCGTCGGCGAGATGACGCCGGGCCGGAACGCCACCAGGAACTTCAGCGTCTTGGTCTGGGCGATCAGCGCGGCGGTCGTCAGCCACGCGTCCTCGCACCACGTGCCGGTCGGCGTGAGCACCCCGACGAACCCGTTGGCCTCGGCGGCGCGGGCGACCTGCGCCAGGTAGTCGATGTCGGGGTCCCGCTGCGCGGGAGCGCCCTGGCTGCGGTTGGCGTGGAACCGCTCGACGATCGTGCGGCCGTCACCGGACGTGGGCAGGAACCAGTGCAGGGTCACGCTCATGAGTTGCCTCCGCGGGCGGCTTTCAGGTCGGCCTGGAACCGGGTGTCGGTGAACTTCGCGAAGTCCACCTTGCCGGGCAGCGTCTTGTCCTCGGTGAACGCGTCCGCCAGGTCCTGCTCGGACTTCACCACGGTGTCGTCGAGCGCGCCGGGCAGGTCGCTGCCCCGGTCCACGGCGGCACGGGCGACCTCGATCTTCAACCCGGTCTCCTTGGCCCACGCCTGCGCCCACTCCTCGCGGTGCGAGTCGGCCCAGGCCTGCGCCTTGGCGTACCGGATCAGGTAGTCCTTGATCGCCGCGTTCTTGCCGCCGTCCGCCAACGCGGCCGTGCCCGCGACCTGGAACGTGTAGCCGTTCGAGGTGCCCTCACCGGTCGCCAGCACCCGAGCGCCCGCCTCCAGCTCGGCCTGGGAGGTGTACGGGTCCCAGACGGCCCACGCGTCGACCTGCTTCTGCGTGAACGCCGCGTAGGCGTCCGACGGCTGGAGGAATGTCAGGTTCACGTCCTTTGTGGACAGGCCGGCCTCGCGCAACGTCAACAGCACCTGCCCGTGCGCCGAACTCCCCTTGGCCACCGCGATCTTCTTGCCCTTGAGGTCCGCCACCGCCTTGAGCGGCGAGTCACCGGGCACCAGGAACGCGTCGCTCTCCACGTTGCCCTTGGCCACCGACACCGCGGCGATCTTGGCGTTGGCCGCGGCGGCGAAGATCGGCGGCGTGTTCCCGACCCCACCGACGTCCACCGCACCAGCGGACGCGGCCTCCAGCAACGGCGGCCCGGACGTGAACGTGGCCCACTCGATCTTGTAAGGCGCGTCGGCGAGCAGGTTGGCAGCCGTGAGCAGCGACTTCGCCCCACCCTTCTGATCACCGACCTTCAACACCACCTTCGCCAACTCCTCCGGGCTGACCGCGGCGGGCACGGTGCCCGACGTGGTCGCCGCCGTCCCGCACCCCGCCAGCAGCACCGTGGCGAACACTCCGACCAGCAGATTCCTACGCGGCTTCGACATCATCGACTCCCAGATCGGACAGCACACGGGTACGGAGGTCCACAAGGGACACTCGACGACGAGGACGGGCAAGGTTCACGTGGTGCTCGGCGACGATCCGCCCCTCGTCCAGCACCAGAACGCGATCGGCCAGCAACAACGCCTCGTCCACGTCATGGGTCACCAACAGCACGGCAGGCCGGTGTTCACGCCACAACTGGTCCACCAGGTGGTGCATGGCCAACCGCGTCAACGCGTCCAACGCCCCGAACGGCTCGTCCAGCAACAACACGTCCGGCTCACGAACCAGCGCACGAGCCAACGACACCCGCTGCGCCTCACCCCCGGACAACGTCAACGGCCACGCGTCGACGTGATCCCCCAACCGGACCTCGGCCAACGCCTTCTTGGCGACAGCACGGCCATCCACACCCCTGAGCCCCAGGGACACGTTCCGCCACACCCGCCGCCACGGCAACAACCGGGGCTGCTGAAACGCCACGGAGACAGTGCCGGGCACCTCGAACGTGCCGTCGACATCCGTGTCGAGCCCGGAAAGCACCCGCAACAACGTCGACTTCCCCGACCCACTACGCCCGAGCAGGGCGACGAACTCACCCGGCTGGATGTCCAGGTCCACCTGGTCAAGAACGCGACGGGTACCGAACTCCTTGACCAGCCCCCGAACGCTCACCGCGCTTGCCATCGAAGGAGCCTCCTCTCCAGTGCCCGCACGAGCCCATCGGTCGCCAGCCCCAGCAGGGCGTAGACCAGCAGCCCGACGACGACCACGTCGGTGCGCAGGAACTCCCGCGCGTTGTTGATCAGGTAACCGATGCCCGCCTCGGCGTTGACCTGCTCGGCGACGATCAACGACAACCAGGCGGCACCGAGGGAAATCCGCAGACCCACCAACGTCTGCGGCAACGCGGACGGCAGCACGACGTGCAGCACCCGCTCCACACCGGTGTAGCCGAGAACCCGACTCGCCTCCAGCAAACCGGGATCGGTCTGACGGATACCGGCGTGCAGGTTGAGGTACAGCGGAAAGGCAACCCCCGCCGCCACCAGCGCCAGTTTCGGCTGCTCCCCAATACCGAACCAAAGGATGAAGAGGGGGATCAACCCCAGGTGGGGCAGCGTGCGCAGCATCTGGACCGGCGGATCGAAGACACGCTCGCCCCACCGGGAAAGCCCGGACAGCAGCCCCAACACGACACCGATGGCCGCACCGATGGCAAACCCACCAGCGACCCGCCCCATCGACACGACGAAGGCACTGCCCAACTGCCCGTCCACCGTGAGTTCCACGGCGGAGTTGAAGACGGTGAGAGGAGAGGCCAACTTGTCCGGGGGCAGCAGCCCGGTACTGCTGGCGACCTGCCAGAGGACGAGGAGAGCGAGAGGACTGATCCAACGACGCAGGTCGGGCAGACGACGTTTTCGGGACCGAGGGGTGGAGCGCGCAGCGAAACCATCCTCATTTGGGCGCGCGAGTACACCCGCAGTGGAAATCGACACGATTTCTCCAGCGGTGACAGGAAAGGGGAGGCGGGCGTCAGCGCCCAAACGGCGAGGAGGAGATCAGCGCGTGCGACAGATCGCGCTCGCCTGCCGCCGAAGATCGACGTGCAGACGAGCGACCAGGACTTCGCGGCCACTCATGAGACAGAGTTTTGGGCCGGCACAACAGGATGTCAACGAACGGACACAGCCGTCCCGGATACTGACATACCTCGGACTACGACCCTTCACGGCAAAAGAACCAACCAACAGACGGACAGACGGACAGACGGACAGACGGACAGACGGACAGACGGACAGCGACCACAACG
>Ga0247771_1000353_pt1 | contig 15133 bp, 9 predicted proteins | sample UWRJL197509C6_FD_179948 | JGI IMG/M metagenome (GOLD analysis project Ga0247771, IMG submission 179948) | Plant litter microbial communities from Arlington Agricultural Research Station in Wisconsin, United States - UWRJ-L197-509C-6 | ecosystem: Environmental > Terrestrial > Plant litter >...
GTGTCCCCGAGGGATCAAGACGATGCATTGATGCCCCCATCGGGCCCCGAAGCGTGGCGGCAGCGTGGCGGCATGGCCAGTTCCCCCACTCTGTACCTTGTCACCAAGAAGGGCCGGCTGCCGGCCGCCTTCTACATCATACCGGTAAACCTCGTGCAGTCTCCGTTCGTTCCTTGGCCTCTTGTCTTGTCTTGACTCTGTCTTGCTCTGTGTTCTTAGCTCGTCCCCGACCACGATATGCCGTCGCAGGTCTGAAAAGAATCCCACCGCAGGTTGATTAAAAGCCGGCTTGGTGTTGACGGCCTGTGCTATATCGGGGCTTGGAGATGGGGACCGCAACGCCACCTGACCTCGCTACTTCACGAAACTCGATGTAAACGCAACGTCAGCATGCGTCGATATCGAGAGACTTTCCCTCCTCCCTCACTTGCCCAACCCCAGCCGGTGGAGTCGCCGCTCCAATGATGCCCTGGATGGATCTTACGGGGATGAGGAGTCTATCGCTTTCCCGTCTCCGTTGACAAAACATTACGTTGGAGCTGCCCTTGGAAGTCCAAGCAAGTCGATGGCGTGCGCCTCCCCATCCTCCTGGGAAGCAGGAAAGTGGAACCTATCCGTGTTTGGCTCCGCGGCGCCTTTCCTAAAGTCCTCACCGAGCGTCGACTGCGAGTGCGTGGGGTCGACTACTGAGACAGCCCGAGATGTGAAGTGGCTTGCAGAGCCGCATCCGCTGCGGGCATGTGCAGTAGGTTAGGGCTTCGGAGAAACCTTGCCTGATCACACGACCACAGGGGTGGCGAATAAGGCGGCGGGACAGGGGATCCGTTCCGTTCACGACCTCGAACAGGCAGTGCCATGCGGTGGGCTTGGTGTTGAGACACGGCATGGCGGCGCCCAACAACACCATCTCCGTCGTCCAGCCGTGTAACCGTTGCCTGCCCGGAGCTTTCCTTAACCATGCGGGCAGCACCAAATACGGCAAGTCCATCCATCCTCTGCCGGCAACGGCAGACATCTCGCGATCCCTTCATTGGACAGCTGGCGTTGAGAATGCTCCCGACCCCCACCATCCGAGGCCCAAGGCCCTCGTCGTGGTGATCATCATATCACTGTCGAGCCCTTTTCAGCTGTTGTCGGGCTGATCAAGCGGAATGGCTGACGTGGCAGCGCGCCGGTGCTTCGCGGCTCGTGGATTGGTGCGGCCATGTCTCATGATGACGGCTTGGTATTGCCTGTGGTAGTCTACAACCCAATGTCCGGGTTTCCAGAGACGACGCGTCCAGATAAGCAACGACTCTTACAGCTTGGAAATGATGGCAGCCGCATACTCGTGCGTCTTTGCTTTGCCGCCCAAATCTCCCGTGAGCGCCTTTCCTTCCGCCAGGGTATCAAAGGCCGCCTTCTCGATCCGGTCTGCGTACTCGCCCAGGCCCATGTGTCTCAGCATCATCATGGAGCTGAGCAGCAGAGCCGTCGGGTTCGCGAGGCCTTTGCCCGCGATATCCGGCGCCGACCCGTGGACGGCCTCGAAAATGGAGCATTCGTCGCCGATATTGCCCGACGGCGTCAGACCCAGACCGCCGATCAAGCCGGCACACATGTCGGACAAGATGTCGCCGTACAGGTTGGGCATAACCAGGACCTTGTCGTTGTACGGCAGCGGGTCCGTCACCATCTTGAGACAGGTGTTGTCCAGAAGCTCGGCGTCATACTCGATGTTCGGAAAGTCCTTGGCCACCCTGTCGGCCACGCGCAGGAAGAGGCCGTCGCTCATTTTCATGATGGTCGCCTTGTGCACCACACGCACCTTCTTGCGGCCAATTTCCTCGGCATGCTGGAACGCGAACCGCAGCACGCGCTCGCTGGCCTCACGCGTGATGAGCTTGATGCTCTGAACGACGCCTTCCACGACGACGTGCTCGATGCCCGAGTATTCGCCCTCCGTATTCTCCCGGATCAGGACCGTATCGACGTTATCGTACGGCGTCTTGTAGCCGGCGACGGACCGACAGGGCCGCAGGTTGGCGAACAGGTTGAACGTCCGTCGCAGTGTCAAGTTCAGGGAGACGTGGCCTTTGCCAATGGGCGTCTGGGCGAGGGTTCGTTAGCTGATGGCCCAAGGAGATCCACAACGTCGGGGCGAGGGGGGGTGACACACCGCCAAAGGTCCCTTCAGCGCCACCTTGTTCCTCTGAATGCTCTCGATAGCCGCGTCGGGAATGGCAGTCTTGCCGTCCTTCAGGATTGGCGTGACATCGGCAGGTTCCCACGAGACCGGAGCCTTGGAGAATATCAGTCTTGCCACTCAGGCAGCCAGGGCGCAGGACTGGCCGCGGCACCTCACCTTGGCAGCTTCGAAAATGTCCTTGACAGCCTGGGATATCTCCGGCCCAATGCCATCACCCTCGATCAGACTGACAGGATATCGGCCCTTTGGAGAGATTAGTACAGTTCCGTGGGAGACCGCGCTTCAGGGCCGAATGAGTGATTTTCGGTCTAGAGCCACGGTCTTCACAATACTTCTTCGGGAACGTTTCCCCGAGACGAAACGACATACACTGGAGTCCTTTGTGCCCGTAAACTTGGCGACTCGCTCATGCTGCGCTGAGTACTGTCTTCGGCCCTGGAAGCGCAATCGTTAGCCGCCGCAGAGCTGCCGTGGTGCTGGAGCTTCGAGGTGGAGCTCTCTCACATGCAAAGACAGGCTGACAGCTGCGCGGGGTGCGGCATTGAGGCATTGCCGGCTCGTAGAGCGACCGGCAACTCGTAGGGCCAGCATGGTATGAATTTTGGCGACCTGAATCGCTCCAAGAGGGTCCAGGAGCTTCACCACGGAGGTACGAGGAATTGCGGGAGGAAGGTGGTGATGTGATGGTGCAGCAGAAGCTGATAAGCATGAGCTGCAGTGCCGACAGCGACCGCTGAGTGGTTGATGGCCGCTGAATTTCCCTCAAGCAGAGCTGGGGTCGGTATCTGTTATCGAGAATCACGTGGTGATAGCGCACCTCTATCGCTGTTGGTAGATCCGAATGGTTGACAGCCTGAAGAATGGTGGTCGAAACATCGCTGGGAGACATCACCAATACCCAGGCAGCCAGAAGCGAAGCAACGTTCACACAGAGACAATCGCTTCCTGAAATCTTCTCCGGACTCGAAGCACCAATTCCAGGGCTCACATGGTGATTCGTCCGGCTGCTACTCGCAAGAGAGCACCACCCCGCCATGGCAGACCTGGAGCGGAATGTCCTCGAGTTCTACGGGGTACAGACCCTGTTCCCTGACGAATGGCCCGCCGACAAGGGCAATAGTGATGCTTCCGAAGACGAGGGCCAGGATAGGGAGAGGAAGGCAAAGTTAAGCCGAAGGAAATCGCGGTACCAGGCCCTAGAGCGAACGGCCACGAACCGAAGCGGCCTGATACCTGGCTCCGAGAAGGGCAACTTGGTGCAGAGAGATGAGCCGGATCCACTGGGGACAACCGACTCTGTGGTCATGACACTCAAGCGCTACGGCGTACCCATACAAGAGGACCCCCGCCTTCGTAAGTGCTGCGCGCCCCCGGCATCCATCGCCCAGCTGACGGTCCTGGAGGTAACCGGTTCCTGCTCTCGTCGACGACCTTCTCGCCCGCCCTGTTCCTGTCACAAATGCACGCAAGAGCGGACACGCAGTCCCTTCTCACGGGCCTCGATGTTCTATCCAGGTCCATCGACCAGAAGTCGGCCTCGTTGAAGGTCTTGGTCGAGTCCAACTTTGAGCGCTTTGTCCGGGCAAAGATGACCATCGACAACGTGTACAAGGAGATGAAATGGCGCGGCGCCGACCCCAACCCGCCACGGGCCAGAGGGCACTCTCGACATGCCAGCAGGAACAGCTTCCGAAGTAGTAGCGGAGCTATGGGGCTCAACAGCCCTTTGACACCGCAGGCGGACAGCAAGAAGAAGAATGCCCTTGTCAAGGAAAGCGAATATGGCGTTCTAGGCATCAAGACGCCGCTCCTGGACGTGTCGGCCAAGGCAGAAGACGTGTGGGGACCGGCGCTCGGGGGGCGGGAAACGGAGGAGAACCTGAAGACCGTCTCCGCCACGCTGGAGCGCTTCAAGGAGCATGCCGAGACGGGCGCGTCTATTGCGGACAGCATCAAACGAAAAGACTACGATACCCTGGTGGAGGACTACGGCCGGGCACGGAAGTTTGCCGATGACACTCGGAAGATGGTGCAGCAGATCGGCACCCTACAACCCACCGATCCGCAGCTCTACCAGATACTCGTGGCGGGTCGCGTGTGGCACGACGTGGATGAGCAAATCCAGGCCTTCAAACGCGAAGTCTGGCGGAAGCTGATATCGCTGCACAATCTTTCCAAGGCTGACACGGCGCCCGGCCAGCCTCAAGACCAGCACATGGAGCTCATCAGCCTGCTCCTCGAGCTGGGCGTGGAGGACAACCCGATCTGGATATGGCTGCTTAGTCGGTACGACTACCTGAAGGGCAAGATCCAGGCCACCGCCGAGCGGTCCAAGGTGGAGATCGAGGTGCTTCGTCGCCGACTGGCAAACGCGGAGAGACCCCGTCCGCAGGTCATCGCCTCGCACCTGCGATCGCTTAGCCGTCAGGTCATCGACAACAAGACCAACTCTATCGACTCGCCCGACGTGGTGGAGCTGTGGGACAAGATGGTCGCCTTCCTCGCCAGCATGCTGGGCCAGTCGGGCATCCTCGGCGAGGTAGTCGAATTCTGGCACACGGTGCAAGGCTTCATCGACGGCAAGACGCAGCGCTCGCTGCCGAGCGGCTTCAACGGAGAGTCAACGCAGCACCATCGTCTCTCCCAGCAGGGCACCGTCGACCTGCAAAAGAGCACGGTCGAGCTCGTGGATATGCTCAGAGAGCATGTCTTCCTCTTCTTCGCCGGTCCGCCGCCCGAGGACATCTCGCTGCTCTTCTCCCCGATGCCCATGTCGCCCAACACGCCCGTGTCGGCCTCCATTTCCGGCGCTCTGACACCAAACACCTTGAGAGACCCGAGGCTCAACTTCGACGCGAGCAATCTGCCCCCTCCCTCCCCGAAGCGAGGCGAGGCGTGGGAGAAGCTTGCGTTCTGGCCGCCTTGGTCCAACTCGATCAGCGGCGTGCAGTACTTGTCGAAAATGCTGGCCATCGTGGGCGCCGGAGCGTCCGAGATGGCCAGCATCGCACCGGTCGGCAAGGGAGACGCCACCGAGCTCGAGCGCCTGAGAAACCTCGTCGGGGCCGCCCGGGAGCGCTGCGTTATCGCGCTGTGCGCATCCTGGAATAAGGACGCCGAGAACGTTAAGTACGTCGAGGACTGGCATCAGGCCGTCGACCGCAAGGACGTCACCAAGATGCCCGCAGGCTTCGCCACCTTCGAGGGCGCTATCCTGTCGGGCATGCAGAAGATCCTCTACATCTCGGATGCCATGGCCAAACCGGGAGCGGGGGATATTGTCTTGCCGCCGCCGGCCAAGCTGCTGCAGATGGTCCGGAGCCAGTACGTGACGACGCTCTACAAGGCCCTCAGCGGAATGGTCGAGAACGCAGAGCGGTCCGTCAAGAAGGCGGATGACGACTGGACCACGGACGCCGACGGGTTTGTGTCCAACGGCGCGTTGAATGCGCGGGCATCTCTGGTTGAGAACGGAATGTTCGATTCGGGGAATAGGGTGAGCAGCTTACACGCCCCCCTCTCCATGGCGTCTCGCTAACCCAACCGTAGAACGTCCGCATGCTTCTCACCCTCAGCAACCTTCAATGTCTCCGGGCCGAGATTGTTCCCGCGCTGAACACGCAGTTCGAGAACGCCTTCTCGGTCAAGCTCACCGACGAGAGCAAGACGATCCGCGACGTCTTGGGCCAGATCGACGCCCGCCTTTTCCAGTCGTACACCAAACCGTCCATCGACACGCTCCGCCGCATCATCCGCGCCGGCGTCTCGGCCCCGGACTGGTCCCCGCCCGCCTCGGCCGGCAAGCCGCGCGAGGTGCGGCCCTACATCTACGAGGCGCTCCTGGTCCTCGTGCTCGTCCACACCGAGGTCTCGACCACGGCCGCCACCCTGACGTCGCAGGTCGTCTCGTACCTGCTGGAACAGACGTCGCGCGAGCTGCTCGACGCCTTCAAGGCCGCCCGCGCCCGCTACGACCTGCAGAGCCTGATGCAGGCCACGCTCGACGTTGAATTCGTCGCCCAGACTCTCAGCCACTACACGACGGACCGCGCCGGCGAGGTGCAGGGCCAGATCTACGCCGAGCTCGACGCCCGCACCGACAACGACGCCCGCGCCCGCCTGCAGGCCGAGCTGCCCGAAATGCGCTCGGTGCTCAAGCGCCTGCGCGAGGCCAGCAAGAACGAGTTTGCCTGCTTCAAGAAGCCCAAGCGCGGCGGAGCGGCCGGCGCCGCGCCTGCTGCGGTCTGAGCCGACACTGACTCACTCCGTTGGGGCTGGCAAGTCAGGGATGGGCCTGCGTTTAAGCGGAAGAGGGTCTACGACGGGAGACATGTTTGAGTACGGGCAGATGGATGGGCATGTGCCGTAATGCACGCATTTGGCGGACGAAGCTGGAAAATGCATCGTCAGGGATGGATCCCCAAAGACCATACGACACTTCACGTCTCTGAGCGGGGCATTGAGCGTAAATTCATCGGTTCCTAAAACCTAGAGAGAAGAGCAAACCCGTCCGTGGGGTATTGTCTATAAGCGCCTACGCCTCTCCATCCACAGAGGCGGGTTGCGGAGCCCACCGGAGCATACTCGCCTCCATGTGTCCCCTCAATCGCCGGCCGGGCGCGGCCGGAGTCCCTGACCGGGACAAACGCGGAGAAGGCCGTCCTATAACGCCGAGAGCCTGTTACCCTCATCGTGGCGCGTTTCGTGATACCATGAGCTGCGTTTCCTCCGTTTGGCTTTCGCGGGTTGGCCATCGCCAGCCGGCGCCGTAGCAACGCCGAAGATCAGTAAAGAAAGAAAACCAAGTCGGGAGAATATCAACGCTGGGGACCGCCTTGGGCGATCAGGCCGCGACTCTTCGGCAATGCCTACTCTTGGCCCGGGAGCAGGAGAGAGGCGCAGAAGAGAAGCTCACACGAGCGCGAGTCCGTCGGGGAGAAGACGGGTTCCTGCTGCTTGGCCTGGATGTCGGCCACTGCGCATTTTGCTTTTAGTAAAGACCTCGATCCGGGGCTTGGGTTCTTACCGCTGAGGTTCAATGCCTCGAAGTACCCGCGAATGCCGGGGTCGCTCTCCTTCGTGACGAGGATGCCGTCGCTCTCGCGACAGCTCATCTGCGGGGTCGCCTTGCGGATGTCCAAGAGCATGCGGAGCAGTGAGGCGATCTCGAAGCCCTGCTCAGTGAAGCTGCCCGGCTGCTTCTCTAGCGGCCACATGACCTTGAGGCTCTCCTGCTCCCAGGCCTTGAAGGCCCAGGTGATCTTCTCGGTGGCGCTCAGGAGCACCAGGGTCGTGAGGAACATGGGGAAGTCCACTCGCGTCTTGCTGTCTTGGAGGATGCGCTGCATACCCGTCAGGAGGAGCTTGCTGGTCGCGGCGGCCTTGCGCTCGGCAGCCGCGGTGAGCTGGAGGCACAGTGTCGTGTAGACTTGTTCGTCCGCATCCGCCTTGATCGGCCGGGCTTCAGCCCCGCGGGCGGTGGGCTTGGTGACGATGTCCCATTGGCGCTCGCGGTCCAGGATCTCGACGAGAGCCCACAGCTCAACGGCCCTCTTCAGGAGCATGTCGTTGGTTTGCTCGGCAACCCGCACGGCCGTGTCTAGGGTGACACGCACAAAGTGGGACGGCTCGCGCTCGATGAACTCGCCGGTGGCACTTCGCATGTACGCCTCAACCTTGGCCGGTAGATCCTCGGTCGCGATATCGAGCATGACTGCCTCTCCCTGGGCTACCCCGGTTGTCTCCGTTCCGGCAATGACGGCCTTAACGCCCCGGCTCTGGACGACCTTGGCCTCGATTACGAAGTCCTTTTCGGGAAAGTGCGACGCTACCACCGACAAGCCGCGGGCCTCCAGCTGGATAGCGGCTTTGAGGTTGTTCGTCCGGTTCTGGGCCAGAACAATCTGCACGCCGGCCGAGAAGATGTCGAGTTGCTCCGTGAACTTGGTGCGCACGCAGCCAGATCGCCAGATACGCGGCGCAAGGACTTTGCGGCACGCATCACAAGGGCTGCCCTTGGAACACGTCTTCCTGAGGATGCGGCAGCGGATGCAGGCCCCGATCTTGCGTACCTCTTGGACCTCCTTTCGCCTCGTGGCATCGAAGCGCGCGCGCGAGTGCCTCTTGGCGCTGTAGGGGCTATCGATGCGGAACTGGCTCCTGTTGTAAGAGCCCGGGCTCGAGTTGTTCGCGGCGGTCGACGGGGTCTCAACGATGTACGTGATCTCTCCCCAGGGTTGGACCGGAGGCGGAGGAGGACTTGGCCCCTCGGGCGCAACGGACGGCTCTGCGATATCCATGGGTGCGGCGGGGGCCTCTTCCGGTCGAAGCTGGGGATCCAAGAGTGACGTGTTGAGCCTGGCGGTTGCCGCTACGGCTACGGCGAAGCTGGCCGCCGTGGCAGACCCCGGAGTCTCCAGCAGGGCCTTGATCCTGTCTTCGGTTGCCTGGTCGCTCAAGTCCGCGCCCGCAACCTCGGACGCCGATTGCTGAGCACCTCGCCTGTCGCCCTGCGGGGAACTCTTCTGTGCCGAAGGAGGGTTTTCGAGAGTGAACTGCTCCTGCAACTCGAGACTGTCACGGCTGTGCTGGTCCTCCGCCGCCGATGCCGAAGCTGGCGCCGCGGCAGCGCTTGTGCCCGCAGCAGCACCTCCCCCGCCGGGCGGACCATCGTCGTGCTTCTCGCTCATATCGATCTGGCGAGAAACCTCGGCGAGGGTCTCGAGCGCGGTCCAGTCACGCTGCATGACCGGGAGGTCGACGGGCGGGCCGTTGGGTCGGACCTGGGTCCGGCGCTGAGCAGCATGGTTGAGCCCGTTGAGCGTGAGACAGGCGCTGATACGGTCGGCCTCGGAGATGGCTGGGCATTTTCGAGTTAGGTGGTTCGTCAGGCTGTCAATTCGTCCTGAAAAAGTCAATACACAAATGAACGCTGGCTCTTAGTTCTCAGATTGGCCTCACGTACCCTTGGGAAAGACCTCTCCGCACAGCTTGCAGCGGTGGGGATAGCGGTTGGACTTGTCGTTGATCTTGGCGCCTCGTTCGAAATACTCGGAAATGAGCGGATTCGGCTTTCGACCCATCTTGCATTGGGATCGGGATGACCGAGCCAGGCGCCGTGTCCCATGTATCGCGGATTGATTCGATATACTCTAGGTATCCCATATATCGGGGGAAGACGGCGTCGACAAGCTTGACGCCGGCGCGGTCGTGGATTTAGTTTTGCGGTGCTGGACGAACGGTGGTGAAGAATTTGTCCGGCAGAACGATGGACCGCCCAACAAAAACAGGCGGCGACTTACCTCGACGTGGTGCCCCGCGTTGTGGCTCAGCTGTGGCGCAGCAAAAACTCGACGCCACAATCGCACCTTCGCTTTCGGGACGTCTCAAGCTCCCACCGCATTCGGAGTAAAACTTCCGCCAGTATATCTTAAATTCACTTGTGAAAGTTACAGATTATCTATGAAGAGGTAGGAACGTCCCCAAAGAGGGGGTAGTTTCCCCCTGGCTCATGATGATCAATGGAAAAGCAGCAGGGCTGTGTGATTTCTCTGTCCGCGATGGACAGCAGTCCAGCAGACCAAGTCCTGTTCCGCTAAGATGATTTTCGGTGCAATACTGTGGCCGACCCCTGGTGCTGGGGATAGATCAAGGTTTCAGCTATGACAACGTTCTCCCTGCGGCTGGCTGCAAAGACGACCACTTCGGCGACGTCATCCGGACTCAGAGGGTCGCAGCCACTATCAATAAACGTCAGGGACAGCAGGGTAATGCTAGAGCGGCAATCCGGAACTCACGCGTACACAGCATCCGCCTTCGCCTTGTCGCCGTAGAAGCGTACAACGGAGAATTCCTGGCTAGGATCAGCATTGCTCTGCCGTCCCGCTGTTCGGACCGGCGGACGTACCGTTTCGACCTGGCCCGGGTCGACCTCTATCACGCGGACCCTCGTGGCAATCAGCTCCTTGCGCAGGCTGTCGGTGAAGATGCGGACTGCGGCCTTGGTAGCGCAGTAGATGCTGCCGCCGGGATAGCCATCGCGGCCGGCGATGCTCCCGATGTTGATGATGTCGCCTGCGCCGCCATCCGGGCGCTTCTGGAAGATGGGCAGGATGGCCTGCGTCATGTTGATGAGGCCCGTGACGTTGGTGCTAAACATGATGCTGATGTCTTCTTCGGCGATCTCGGGCGCCTTGGCTACCCCCTTGACTAAGCCTCTGATATCCTGTCAGAACCAGCGTCCTAGGATCAGCGGAGAGACGGGGAGTATACGCATTGTTAACTAGAATATTGATGTCTCTCCACTCCTCGGGCAGACGCGGTACGAAGCTCCGGACCTCGTCTGGCTTGCTGATGTCGAGGGAGACGGGCAGCACCTGGACTCCGCCGCCGACCTCGTTGTTGATCTCGGCGGCGACCTCGTGCAACTTGTCCAGCCGCCGGGCCGTGAGAATGAGCCGCAGGTTCTGGGGCGCCGCCCGCGCAAACTCAAAGGCGCAGCTCCGGCCGATGCCGGACGAGGCCCCAGTGATGACAACCGTCTTTCCCTCCAGGCGCTTAGCAGCGGCCGTCGACATGGCTGCCCTCCGTAGAAGCGAGGCCAGCAGTGGCTGGGAGACGGAGAGGGCAGGTGAGCGGCTGGTTGGCGAATGGCGCTGGAGGAGACGAAGGGTTCTGGCTGTGTTCTTCACCGTCGGCCACATGCGGGACAACCTCGCGGGATTGAGTTACGGGGTTCGGAAGGAAGCCGGCACTCGAGTTCGTTATCGATGCGGTAGGGAAGTGGTGAGACGGCTGCGGGTGCGGTTGCGTGCTGCGGAGCCCCGCAAGAGACGGGCCGTTACGGGCAAGGAGCCGGCTCAGAGATGCGGGGTATCGCCGCTCAGAGCCCGACTTACCTACACTGAGCCACCAACCGGCATCTGCTTCAGCATCGTGTTCTGTTCATTCGTTGGAAGAGTTACAGCGTTCGGTAATATGCCGTCGCGTAAGACCGCCTTGAGCCAAAGGCATTTGCCTCCGAACCTGAGCTGCATGTTCCGCCACCCCACGATAGAGCCCCGCCGCTGCTGTGCATACTCAACAAGGCGAAGCTGACAACATGACGCTTTCGAATCCCTCAAGCCGCCGTCGGACCGGTCATCAGATGGTCTGGATGGTAGCGTTCAGCGCGACAACGTAGCTCCAGCCTCGAGCTCCAGCCTCGACGGCTACCAACGAATCCTTTCGCGTGGGCAAGGTGCGTCAAGCGTCCGAGGTCCGCGAATCTTGGAGAACGGACCAGGACTGGTCATGCTCGGCGGTTACCAGGAGAGACTGCCACCAGCACATGGGATTCAACTTTCTTTGGCCGAGCGCACAGCACCAGCTGAAGGAGCGCAAGGGACCGAGTGGCAGTATCAACCTCAACCTGGAGAACGTGTTCATGGCGCCCGGCTTGCGTATGCCTCTGACGACGCTCGGCCAATAGGTCACTCTCGTCCCGGTGAGCGAACCCCAGCCGTTGACAAGTCGGCTTGCCGGCGGCAGTTCGTGAGTTGCCGAGGCCTAGAGCGCAGCTAGTCTGGTCGGGCTGAGTAAGGCTGCCAGTGGTCGCCGGAGCGGTCGCAGATGCGCCGGGGAATAATGGAGAGTTCAGCTCCCATCTCCTGGTTAAAGGGGGTTTCGGTGTGGTGCCTCTTTGCCGCCGCGTCCGCGCGTTCTCCTGACCTTCGTCCTTGGCAACACCTTACGTGGTCTGTTCTCCTGGAACGAGACGGCCAGCCCGACAAGATCATGAGGTTGAGGAAGCCAAATTTGAGTGGCAGTAGCCCGTAGCGGCTGAGAAATCAGGGGAAGAGAAGAGAATGCACGGGCCATTTCCGATTGGATCGACGCTTTATTTTTGGACGCCCCTGCTTCTCAGCCTCACGTCCCTCAGCCGCTGTATTGGTGTGACTTGTTGGGAGGCGACAGCTGCCCCTTTTGATTATCTCGAAGCCTCGTTCAACCACACCGGTCGCCGTAGGCGGCCCCCAACTTCCCCATTAGTAAAGAAACTCGCTCATCTAGGGAACAACTGCCAAGACTTACCCATGTCTACCACGCAGAGGCTGTGCTGCGGATTGGCCTCGGTGCCGAGATGCCAGGGCTGAGAACGACCTTGGGGCCGCGTTCGTCCCCGTATACGCAGCAACCTACATAATATCCGCGACAGGGGTGGCACAGCTTCACCCGCTGGTTTCTTCATCACTCGGGCCTTCGTGTGGGAGGGTCGCTTCACCGAGCCCTCCAAGTTCGTCCTCGGCGTACGTCCAGCGCGGAAACGCAGGGGACGCCGTTGTTCATCGAGGGCAACAACGGCCCTTCTGGCGCCGCCGACGCCCAATGGTCGGTGGAGCTGCTTCTCGGGCAAGTGCCATTGCAACCGGGATCGCCGTTCATGCTGGACTCTTGCGGCTGAGTGGCCCCGGACGCGGTTCCTGGTCGTCATCCCTTAGCTAAACCGGCACATCGGCACGCTAATTGGGGCGATCGATGGCGTTAGCCGCGGTGAGGCGTAACGGGAACGGCACGGCGCGGCGCCGAGGCTCTCGTGAGGCTTGTTTTAGACGACAGCTATTCCTGTGTTGATGGTTCGGTGCTGTGGCGAACGACTCGTCCGTGCCTCTGTCGGGGCAGGTTTACCATCCCGGCCGAGACTCGCCAAGATGAAAAGCACTCTTGGACCCCAACAAACACCACTATACGACTGATGTATAATACCTGTTTGTATATCCCACAGCCTTGGGACCGGTTACGACTCGTGGAATGTCCATTAGTCGCACGTCTTGGTACTTAACCTAAGCCTTCCTCCGGATCGAAGCCGGTCTTCGACCGGGTTTCTCTTCCACCCAATGGACATCCACCTGCCCAGCCGTTCCGTATCATTCCTGATCATGGATGAGGTTTCGCCCAGCGAGCCCAGGCGAGAGTCTGTTCAGTCGACCGCCGCCGACTCTTGTCGCGCATGGAGGGGCAGCGTTGCTAGGTATAGTGACCAGATGTTCCTTCAACAACTGGTTGGTCACGGCTAAGGCTTTAGTTACAGTGATGCCATCTTTGAGGTTCACCCTATTCCCCAGGAGGACCCCTCCTTGTTCATTCCGCTGCCTCTTCAACAAGAAGATAGCGCGATCAGGGACTTAGGGTCGTGGGCACCGCCCCCTGATGCGTCGTCCGCCAATGACCCGCTCGATCTGATCGAGGCCACGGTCGACTTTTCCCCCTACGCCGACGAGACACGCCTCGCTGTTCAGGACTGGTCCATCCCGACGGGAAGCCAAGACACCTACGCACCGTTCTTGCCTCTCCAAACGCTGAGCGAAGACCAGCTGGGCCGTGTCGACGCCGCGTGCCCGAGGTCTGCCTCAGCACCACCTCCAGCCATCGAGCGCTGGAAGTCGTCACCCCAACGCCATAGCCCCTATGCTCCGGGGAGCAGCGCCTTCGCTGGAGGCCCGTCCTATCCGCCGGGACGCCCACTGCGAAGGCTGAGGCGTGAGGAGCGCGACCTGGAGACGGAGTTGGAACGGGAGAGAAGGGAGACGAGGAAGACGGAGGAGAAACCTTGCGGGCAATAAAACTTTGCATTTCGTGGCGTATTGTCTCCCTTTCCACGGGCAACAGGAATGGAGGAAAGGGCGCGGAAGAAGTGTCGGTAATGATAGTCTATCTGTTCAGCGGGCCTGCTGGATACTCCTGGGTTAAGGCGGCGGACGAAGATCATCGACCGCGCGATTGGGGGCGTTGAGATAGCAACATCTGATTTCCTATTCCGCTACTGTCTCTTGATGTGCCACGACTACAATGGCCCATCTCCAGCGGCTCTTGAACAGACAAGACGAAATGATGCTCGATCCTCCTGCTGTCACGGGCTTCACGCCGGGCTCGGCCTTGGTACGCTCTGCTGCAAGTCACGATAGAGATAGCCTCATTCCGATGTTTCCTGCCCAACCACGGAAGCTCTAGCGGAGGGAGAGCACCCTCCGCCACCAATCTGGTCCACCGTTTCGCACCGACGTCTCCGCTGGAGAACGGTTGCGACCTTTCCAGCCCCGCGTCCGGCACCATCCGGCTTCGGGGAGGATCCGAGGTGTCCAAGATAGACCGCAGAGGCCGGAGTCGTCGGGTCAGTGCCGACACATTCATACTCGGCCGAGATAAGATCGTGCGCAGCTGCACCTCGCCGCCTGAAACATGTTTTACGTTTCAAGCGTCGCCGAAAGGGGAAAGCATCGAGAATCGTTCGGCCATGTCTTGGGTGGCGGCACCTGGTATGCATGGGCTATCGCACTGACGGCGTCTGTGCTTCGCGGGATGGGTTGGGTGATGGTCAGATCAACGCCTCCGCACCAGCCTTCTCCGCACCGGCGGTGAGCGCACGGCGTTTTCAGGTGGGCGGTAGAGCAGTGCCGGCCGAGGGACCGTGAACCGACCGTGGGCCCCGGCACTGAGGGGTCGGGCGGAGGGCGCTTGAGATGCCGTGCTGGTGGTGCTTGCTTCGAAACGGCCAGGCCACTCGACTCTTTAGCGGTGCACAGCCCGGGACTACCAGGCGGTCTTTGGCTCTGGAAATATGGGCCGACCTCCCCCCTCCAACGACACAAGTGGAATGAGGTTCGCGAGAGGGCCCTTGGTTTGGGGGCCCATCCGTTCGGGGCGCCCGGCGACGAGACCTCGACGGAGCCGGCGGTGGGCCCGGCCCATCCTCCGCATTCCCGCCGGACGTGATAAGGACCAGCCACCTTGGCAAAAAAGCCCTGAAACAAGAGGAGAAAGCGGAAGACGAGATAGGGTCGCCAACTGGAGTTATCTTTCGGGCCACTTCCGAATGCACTCGCTGGTAGAGGGAGAAAGGAGTACATGGGCGGTGACTTGACGTACACGACGGGTACCTCGCCCTGGAGCCGACCTATATCTGAGCCG
>Ga0247771_1000354_pt1 | contig 15124 bp, 11 predicted proteins | sample UWRJL197509C6_FD_179948 | JGI IMG/M metagenome (GOLD analysis project Ga0247771, IMG submission 179948) | Plant litter microbial communities from Arlington Agricultural Research Station in Wisconsin, United States - UWRJ-L197-509C-6 | ecosystem: Environmental > Terrestrial > Plant litter >...
CTTGGGGCCAGGCCAGCCCAGGGACACGCCATCGGATTTGCCGTTGAACGTGGCGCTCCCCAACCCATGCGTCCGGCTGGCCGATTCTAACCCACCGTTGGGAAGGGTGTACTGGATATTGTTGATGTGGAGCACATCCGGGTACTGGTCACCGTTCATATCCATCATGTCGAGCGTGTTGACGGTGCTGCTGCTGGAGGTTGTTGCATTGGCATTGACAAATCGCGCCAGACCCAACGCATAGGTTGTCGCCTTCGTCTCGGATATTTTGTTAACCGCACGCAGGTTGGCGCCGGCCATGAGGCTGTCAACGCTGACATCATGCATCCACAGCCGGGCGCTGCCCATTAGCTGTCCGGTCACATAAACGCTTGAATCAAACCCGAAGTAAGCACCATGCGGGTTTTCGGGATGCATTGGGATGAAGTCGGTCCCGGCGATATTATTGATCTGGTCGAACCGGCTGGTATCGGTGTAAAGATTCGGGTCACTGGAATAGCCGGACAGGTTGTTGACCGTGATCTTCGTTTCATCAAGTGGTGCATTGGTCGGGTCGCCTTTAAAGGAAAAATGCCCCCAGCCACGAAACATGCTCCCCAGATAGTTTTCTGCCGGGCTGGTGAACAGGCCCGCCGGCAGGGTTTCACGTACGGTGATATGTTTCCAGGTCGTATCAAGGTAAACCGAATCCTTTTGCCGGATGAAGCGAACATTCTGCAAGGCCAAGGCAAGAGGGCGATCGGCCGTGTGGTATTCGCAGAACAGAACATCGCCCGGTTTGCGGATTACCGGAATGCTGTCGGCAGGACCTGTGGCAATGCCGCTATTCAGATGTATGGTCTTTTTTGCGTAAAGCGTATCGATGCCTTTAACGGTAAGTACCACATCCCCTGTCGCAGCAGCCGAACCCGAAAGATCAGGGAAAATCGCAATGGTGTCCTGCTGCGAGGTGACCAGCGGAATCGTTTTGGCTGACCAGTCATTGCGGTTTTCGTTATCCGGTACAATAAAAGTCTCAATGGTCGGCTGGCCATTGAGACTGGTGACCGGCGTGGCATCATTGAAGGCCGTGTATTGCAGATGAGGCGTCCAATGGAGTTGTGCCCGGTCGATATGAGAATCCGCATGCAGAATGAAAAACAGGCTGTCCCCGGCAGCGACGGGCAGGCCGGAATAGGTAATTGCCTGATTGGCCTGCTGCAGGCCGCCATAGATGTTGCGGATAATGATGTTGGAACTACTGCCGGTCTTTTTGACAACCAGGAGTTCGACTGTGTCGGAGGTTATTCCTTTGGTAAATACTCCGTCAATGCCGATTTGCCCATCCTTATGGATCGGATAGGGCTGGTTATTGTGCAGGATAAAATCGGACGATGCTTGATAGAAGGCGGTGGAACGTCCATCTGCATCCATAAGCGGAAGGTTCGGCGTGGTATACTCGATGATCGGGTCCCAGTTGACGACATCGTTATTGCCGTTATAAATGGACTGCAGGCGGAAATAAAGCCGCTGGCCTTTTTGCACGGCGATGGCTGTCGGCAATGTCGGCGTCTTGGTCGCAAAATCGTTGGCGGGGATCTGTATGCTCCACAGTACATTGCCACTTAATTGGATACTCGCACGTACGCCATCGAGCTTGGAATCAACCACGCCGGGCGCGGCCATATCCAGGAGCCGCACGGGTGCTGTGACATGAATTGTGCCTGTGAAAGGCGCTTCCCAGAAGCGGATTGCGTCCTGAAGCGGATAATCCTGTTCCTGCTGTGCCTGTAAAGCCGGGTCGGGGGCAAGAAAAACCGGGTTGACATTTCCGCCCGGTATGATGGGGCTGGGCGTGCCCGTACTATTGGGCAGCAGAAGCGGATCACCCGATGCATTGAGCCGGTTGAAAAAGACATTTCCGCCGCTGGCGATATCCAAAAGACCGTCACCGTTGAAGTCCGACAAAAACTCTGTTGTGGTATTGGTGGTTTGGCTGCTTTCCCGGCCCCAGAAGATAAGTCCGGCGAGATCAACCTCAATCCCCTTGGTGTTGGTGGAAGAGCGGCCATGATTGAACGAACCAATGCCGTTAACGGGGCGTGCGGGTCCAAAACGATGCAATGCCCCGCCCAGGTTAGGGCGATAAGAGAGTTGGCCATTCTTTTTGAATACCTTGTCAGGTAATCCGTCACCATTCACATCGACAAGAGTGGTGAGCCCGTCCGTTGTCGCTGAGCCGCCCCCAAAGCTACCGCCAACCGTACTTCGTTTATCTAAGTGCCAATCCCAAAGCCCAAACGTGACAGCCAGGCTATGGTTTGAGTTGCTTGATTTGGTAGAGCTGAGGAGAGACGCTTCTCCGGTGAAGCCCGGAAGGGCATGTGAAATGTCACCCTTTACGTCATCAGATGGAACCGTCCAGCTCTCGGCCGGCGCAAAGGGCGCATATCCAAGCGGACGGCTTACCTCATCATAATAATCGAAGCGGTGTGTATAAAAGATATTGCTTGCAGCATCGAGCTCGCTGACATCCTTGAGCAAGGTTTTGGAAAAGGGCCCAGCGCCATAGCTGAACACATAGGACCGGATGAGTTTTGCGTTGTACTTGACATTGACTTTTCGCAGCAAGTCGGCCGTAACCATCTTGAAACCCTGTCGGCCGCTGATCTCCACGTCCTTGCGCCTGGCTTCGTTCAGTTGCCGGTCTCGGATGAATTCTACTTCGTACAGGCCTTCTTCCGTGCCTTTGCCCGTATAGGTGACGGTGCTTGGATAAAGTTGGGTGCCCGGCACCGTGCCGCCTGCCACACCGGCATCGGACACGGTTTGGTATTGATAGTGAATGAAGTTGTCGTTGAGATCACGGGTTTCGACCAGGGCCCAGTAAGCAATGTTGCCGCTGGCATCTTTGAGGACGGCTGCTGCTAGGCTTCCTGCCGTCGGCGTGCCACCATAAAAATGCCGCGTGCCGTTTTTATTGACCACTTCCCACCAATAATTCGACGGATGATTGCCATGCCGGATGATCTTGTCAAAGCTACCCTCCACGCGCGGATGAAAAATTCGTTCCGCTATGCGCGGTTTAAGGTCGCCTTTATGCGTGATGGGTGCCAGTTGCGCCCCATTCAATGTGTAGGTTTCTGTTTCCAGCGCGTCGCTGTAGCGCGGCACGCCCCAACGGGTGTCGATGCCTATGGACGATAGAGACAGATCCCATCCGATGCCCATCCATCCATTGCCCTTGTCGCTGTCATAACGAATACCCAAAGCTGGCTGCATGCTTTGCCGGCCTTTGGGAAGCTTGAACTCAAAGGCAAAGGCCGCGCTGCCCATTGCGTTTGCTTTAGGGGGTGTCATCAGCGTAATGCCTGAGGACGGATTAGCCGCTTTCATATCCTTGATGGTCGTCGGTGTGTAGCCTTGCGTCTGCGGAGATTCAGGCACCTTGATGATGCCATTAATGACATCCTGGAAACCACTGGTTTTTGAAACGACGATGCCCGTGCCAGCCTGCACTGTATCAAGCGGCAATTCGATCCATTCGCGCCGGAACTCATCGAAGCCGTAACTTCTTACGTCTGCCGCCGTGTAGCCTTCAGGAATTGCTGCGGAATCGAATGGGATGGCAATGGTTGCGGCTTTGAGCAGCTTTGTACCATGCGGTGAAAAGCGAAAGCCGCTGGCATGAGCTGTCACATTCGTAAGATCGGGATTGAGAGGCGGAAGGTCGATCTGACGCAATGCCAAAACGCTCAGCATTTGCGGCTGGCGAAGGGCGCCGGCCGGAAGTGTGATGGTCGCCGCCGCGCTTGAAAGGGTAAAACTGGATTTTGGTTGATAGCGCGCACTGACTGAACCCAACCTAACGGGGAGGTCAACGATTTGAGTTCCTGCGCCAGCATCCGCCAAAGCAACGGTTTGCGTTTCGACCCTGCCGTTAGCGAAACGGACTTGCACTAGAACCTTCGGTGTTTTTCCTTCCTGGCTATTCGCCGGCACGACCATCTCGAATTCGTTGCCGTGAAGAGAGACACGGATTCCATTGCAAAACAGCTCTGCCGCATGGGGTAAATATCCTTTTAGATATGCCTTGCCTTGCCGGTAGATACCTTTTACATGGGCGAATGTGCCTTCCGTCGCATCGCTGCGTGTGTCCAGAATAAGTGAGACATTCCGGACTTGATAATTGTAGCCTGCTCCTTCCGGCACGGCAAAGCGGATAACATTGTCGCCGGCGCGCAAGGTTGCAAGAGATAGACGTTCCTTTTGCAAGGTCCATTTCTGGGATAAGGCCACAAAATGTCCGCCCGATGCGGCCGCGTCATTAATGCTGCGAACAACGGAGAGCGCGTTGGCAACACCAAAGAGTTCATATTGCAGATACACCTGTTGGCTACTCTTCAAGTCCGGCAGCTGTATGTGAAAGATGTTGTCGTAAGGATTGTCCAAGGACATTTGAGCGGACGCTCCGATTGTCCCTGAGGGTATGTCCGCAGGGAATGAGGTAATATTTTGCGGCGTATGCTGCTGTCCTGTGGGGACGCGCGCTGCAACGGTGTCAGTTTCCCACGCAAGCCGTTTGGGCATCCAGATATGGATGGTTGAGTCATCGTGCTTCAGCCAAACCATCCCGCAGAGGATGGCAAAGACCGCAATAAAATATTTTCCCATAAAAATTTGTTTTTGGCAGCCGGCCTGTCTATTTGGTAATAAGCAGTTTTGTTGTCGATTTGTCGCGGCCGACACTGAATTCGATATAGTATGCGCCAGTGGCGTTGAGTTGTTCTGTAAAGTTGTAATAGGTAAAGCCGGAAAGTTGCCGGCGAAGGACCAAACGGCCATCGTCGGTGTAAATACTCATCGAAACGGCGGATGGCTTATGCAGTGCCAAGGCAATTGTAAACTGACCACTTGAAGGATTGGGGTAAACATTGATCGTTTTGAACGGCCCAGGAAGCAAGCGGTTCACCAGAATGTCTTGGGCATAACTGCAGCCATTCCTGCTTACACGAATTGTGTACCTGCCCTCCGCTGTTAATGTGACATGCGGCGATATGCTATGAAAATCATTGGGGCCAGTCCATTCATAAGCAAGATTTGCTTCCATCTGTTCGGATGCATCTAACGTTCTTTGTTCCCCTGGACTCAAACTGTATTCTGCATCAAGAGAGATAGGGCGCGGGCCATCGCTGTTGTTCAGATAAATTGAGTCGGCGTAAACATTACCGTCCCGATCAGTAATTTTCAGTCGGTAATAGCCAGGAGCAAGCGATGGGACGGCCACTTGCCGTTGATTTGTTTCTTGTACATAAACCGGGCGTTGTTCGGCGAAAACTGCGACCTGATAGGGAGCACGACCACCCCAGAGTTTGATATCGAGCCGACCCGTCGCCGGTTGGTTGCAGGTTGGTTGCACCTGCGCAACGGATGCAAGGAGTGGGCCGCCAATAGCAAAACTGAAAGACAACCGGCCATCGCTGTTCGGCATCCAGGATATATTGGAAAAAGACGCCTGGCCTTTTGCATCAAACCCGTTCATCGGCACATATTCGGTTGTCGCAGGATCGAATTCCCCTTTGCCGGCATGGTCAATCGCCAACCAATAAATAGCATGAGGAGGCAAAGGCACATCCAATTGCTTGGCATCAAGGAAAACACTTGCGGAGAAAGAGTCCCGAAGTCCATGCTCAACCGCCAGCCATTTCCTTTTCAAAAGCAAAGGCTGGCCCGCCTTTCTCGTGTCGTTCATTAACAATTCGTTATTATCGCCCCATAGGAAGCAGGCTTGATCAAAGAGGCTGTCAGTTGTCGAAAATGCAAGCAGGCCTGCCGTGTTGCTGCTGGCGGCTTTTTTTTGCAATAGACCGGAACGATCGTCACGTGCGAGACCGGCAATATTATGATGATAGGCACTATAACTTGCCCCATCCCAGACCCGTTCCCCCGAACTGAGCTGATAACTGGCACCTGGCTCAGCGAGCGTGATACCATATTTGAGGGCCATGTAAGAGGCAACCCGGACCTGTTCGTCGGCGTCTAGGATGCGGTCATAAAGCAGCACTTCGGGCACAGAGCCAAAAAAGCCGGTAATCGGCAATTGCGGGGAGAGCGGCCGGCCGGCAACGACCAACTCATTCGAGCTGGTGTCGCGATCAGTTGCTAACAGCTTTTGGATGTAAGTGGTGACTTTGGGGTATAAAGGAAAGAGATCGATGAAGTTCGAATAATGCCTCTGGCCCAAATCGGCCATGCGGCTTGTTGTCAACACGATATCTGTCTCTCCGTTTCTTTCCGTATGCCAAATGATGTTTTCAGATGAAACATTCGTGGGCTGATACGCAATAAAGCAGCTGATTTCGGATAGCTTGTGGGTCCCGAGGTTAAATACGGCCTGACTACTTCCATCAAAAACCACGGCTGGCCGATAATTCAGAAGGCCGGCGCCTTGCAGGCTCGTGGGGTAAATAACACTGCTGTCTTTCACCCTGATATATACGGCCTGACCATTGATTTCCTTTGCCACATACCAAAGAAAAGTGCCGTCAACACCACCTGGAGTGGTATGCTGCGCCCAAGTCTGGACGACACATGTCATCGTTATCAGGAGTAAGTAAAATCGCTTCATAAGGCAGGTTTTTAGCGCGGAAGGTTAACGGTTGCGCGGCAAGTAAAAGCCTAACGTCACTTGGTAATAGTGATTGGTGTTTTTGTTTTCGATGAAGTTGTATGAGTTCGGTTCCGTCTCAACGACATCGCTCAAGCCATGAAAATAACGAGCATCGAAAAGGAGCGGAAAGGACGGCAACTCGAAAGCGATACTGCCGATCAGGCCAGCGCTGGTTTTTCCTTTCAGGACATTCCGCAACTGTTGCTGCTGTTCGAGGTCTGACCCGAACGCTGCCTGGCGACCGCTCCCGCCAGAGGTATAAACAATGTTGTCGGGCGTGATATTCAAACCCACCTGATAACCGGCGCCCAAGCTTAGGCCACTCATCCCCTGCCCATAATTGACCGGGTAGCATTTGAATAGCCCTGCCAAATTAATGTACTGATATTTGAACTCCATTTTATAATGGAAATCGGTTTGGAAGTTGTTGAATTTCAGGTTGCTTCCCTGTTGGCTATAAAACAGCTCAGCTTGAAATCCGACATTTGGCACATCCTGTGGGCGGTAGTTTAGAAAAAGACCGGCCGTTCCGCCAAACCGTTTCTCTTTCGGCATTGTATAATTTATAAAAAAGGATTCGCTGATGATGGTCGTTTTTAATTCTTCGATCCAGGAATAATTCGCGCCAGCGCGAAGGCCATAGATAACATTGTCGCGATATTGCGATTGGCCTTTTGCACAATGGCATAACATAGACGCAGCAGCGACCAGCAAAAACGAAAACTTTCTCATGCAGTAGAGTTTTATTGCTTAGATAACTGAAATAAAGACTGGTTAAAACAAGGCCATTAAGCAAACACGAATCCATTCCATGTCGTGATGTAAGCAAGCTTCATGCATCGACAAACTCATATCCTATAAGGGTGGTGTTTTCAGGAGGTAAAGGAGAGGCTGCAATTTAATATTAAAACTTATAATAACAAATCCTACGATAGGTTTTGAGAATGATAGTCAACCTGGATGACTTTATTCGACAAAAAGATGACTGATTACGACAATCTAACATAATACTGATTTTCTATTTGAAATTCCTTGCCTCCGTAAATAACTTCTCTTTCGCTGGCTCGCGCACTTCAGCCCGTGCAGGGCATGAACCGCTTGACAACAGGGCGATGATCTTTCGAGCGGTTTTCCGGCTTGCCGTTTTCCAGGAGTTGGGCGCGTTGTGGGGGTGTAAGAAGCTGCATTGGTAATCTCCTTTCAGATCGTTGGTTGCAGGGGTGACCAAGGCCTCAAGGTCCAAAAACAATTTCTCCAGGCGCGGTAAAAATCAAAGCAAAAGTCACTCAACCAAGACTAATACGACAACATTATGTGTGAATTATTAAAATATGATCTGTTATTTATAAATATCTTTTAGTTATTGATATAATTATATAACTTAGGATTATCACTCATCGCAAAAAAACGCAATTAACCATGAAAAAATTATTGTTTCCGGCAATCGGGATCACATTTGTACTATTGATGGGCTTTACTCCTATCCATAAGTATATGGAAAACTCCGGAGTAACCAAAGTGGGAGAACATCAGTATGCGATCGAAGAAGTTAACACCATATCTGATGAGGACAATGCCCAGCTCAAAACGATCATCAGCAACGTTTATGGCATAGACATGCCTTCTGATGGCAACGTGCGTTTGGATTTTTTACCTAACCCGACCGGTTATTCGATAGTGCGAATGGTCGTTTGTAAAGATCAGCTTAGCCGGGGATGTCTGATTAATGGGAACCCGGGAGGTACAGGGCCGGAAACTTCTATTGAGGATATTCTTAAGGTTTATCTTTAACCGGCAACCCATAGCGCACAACACATGAATCAGGTAGTGCACCTTTATTATGCGAAGGTTTATCACAATTTTCTCTGTTGTTCATATTGCTGTCATAATTCTTGTTTCAATCAATTTCAGCATTGATGGCTATTGCAGATTTTATTCAAAAGCCAAGCCGAAAGGTTACGCTTATGTACAACGACTGATCGGAAATCCCTGGATGGAGGTGTATACAAAATACACGGGCGCTGAAAGCGGCTACGGTTACTTTGCGCCAAATGTGTTGTCTAGCGGCACTTTTGTATTCCGATATGGGAATAACATTTATTATCCGGCCCTCTCTAACCGGGAAAACATGATCCGCTATCAGAATTTGGCTTCTGCTTTTATTTCTCATACAGTTGAAGATCGTTCGCTGCATACGCCTGCCGAGCGGAAAGCCGACAGCGTTAAAAACAGATATTTTGATCTGATACTTAAGAATATGTCCGTTCGTTTTATGCAGCAGCACAAGTTTCAGGATACATTGCATGCAAAATTATTGCTCTACGAATTTCCGTCGTTGAGGCAATACGATCCGCGCAACAGTCATAGCCAGTTTTTCCCGTTGCTGGAAAGAGATTATTTTACTAAGACTCCATGAAGCACCCGGCTATCAATCCTGAGTGGTTGGCCTTCTTCCGAATAAGCACAGCGGCTTTCTGCCTGCTGCATTTTTTTACTTTGCTGCCCGATATTGATTATTTTATCGGCTATGGAGGCTTTGTTCATGCACAGATACTGCGTCCTTTCTCCTCCCATATCGTACCGACGTTGTATGACATTGCCGGTTTTGTCGGAGATGAGCGAACGATGCAAAATACCATTCACCTGTTCGAGATCAGCTATATTCTTTCCTTGCTGCTGCTCCTTACGGGAACTGTTACCAGGGTGGCGGCGATCCTGGCAAGCCTGCTACATTTAATTTTGCTGACGAGTTTTGAAATTTACAGCTATGGCGTGGACTATTTTTCATCCATCATGCTCTTCTATTGCGCCATATTTCCCATCGGGCGCGTATGGTCTGTGGATGCCCGGCTCAAATTTCGATGGAACAAACCGTTGAATGAGATATCAAGCCGGGGCTGGCTGAAACTTTTACAAGCCAATCTTTGCATTGCCTATTTTTTTGGAGGGTTTGATAAACTCCTCGGCTATAACTGGTGGAACGGGGAAAGCATTTGGAAATCCATTCATTTAGTATACAATCCCCAACTCATTTCACTCGATGCATGGCCGCCGATCGTCTTCGTTATCGCCGGTTGGACTACGATTGCGGTAGAAATTTTGTATCCGATTCTAATGAATATCCGGCGAGCAAGGCCCTACTGGCTGGTTATGGTCATCCTGCTGCACCTTTTCATTTGTCTTTTCTTAGGGCTCTTTTTCTTTTCGGGCTGCATGATCCTGCTGAATATTTCTGCATACTACGCGCCATACACCAAGCAACTCTTACCCAACGGCCGGGCATCAATCCCGGATATGGATCCTCTCATTACCCGTTTCAATACTGATTAAGCAACTGTTTGCAATGAAGATAATTTTTGCTTTAGCTCAACACGAGCAAGTAGCAAATCTCGGGTGAATCAGAACTGTTGATCAAGCCAAGTTTCGATTTTTTCGGTACGGGGGGCCTGATGAAGAAGCGTCTTTCTGACAAGAAACAAACATACCAGCAAGTAAGAAGAACATACCCCTACTTTTCATCAGATAGATAGCAAAATAAAATGTCATTCGTATTGATGCAAACGCTCTTGGAGCAAATCCAAGAAGAGGAAAAAGGCGAAGCCTTCTTAATAGCTTTATATAATTGGAGTTTGTAGCCGCTTTACACTGTCTTTACCACGTTGACGGTGGCTATCTATATCAACTTTCGACGGACTATTAAAGAGTTAGAAGGCGTGCAAATTGCGTGCAAATAAAAAAGCAGCTACAACATCACGTTATAACTGCTTGATTTTGAGCTCCCCCTTCAGGACTTGAACCTGAGACCCTCTGATTAACAGTCAGATGCTCTAACCAACTGAGCTAAGGAGGAAGATTCCAAAAAAGACCGAAGGCCGTTTTTGGGAGGGCAAAAATAGGGTTTTTTCACTTCCGGCCAAATTCCATCGGCCATGATTTTCAAAGCCTCATAAAAATTCCCGCCTGCAAATAAAGCCCTGCCAGCCAGAACCAAAGGAAATGAGATCAGGTTTTTTTATACTAGAACCAGGAAAGTATAAAGACAGTACCTGCTATAACAGCCTAAGCCCAACCAAACCTTACAGTAAAATGTTACTATTCAGCTCCCTTAACCCAGATCAACAAATAAATTTTAAAGCCTTACCACTTGCAAACCCACCCATTTTGTTGCATATTTAATACCTGATCCTTAAACTATGAAGCAAATCACCACACATACCGTCCACGCCCCGCCTTAAACCACGCCCACGCACAAACACCACCAACCCCCGCAAACACCACCAAGAGACTTACCATCACGCGCAAAAACATGACCTATGCAAACCTTTGAACTCGGTAAGTTCATCGACTCCATCGTGCATAAGCACGAAGAGCACGCCTCCACCAAAGGCATCAGCCTCCTCGTGTCCGACGACCTCGCCGCACGCATACTGCTCTCCGGCAACCGCACAAAGATGGAACGCCTGATGAACACCGTACTCGAAAGCACCATCGAGAACGGCGGCGCCCACACCATCAGCCTCTCCATACGCCAGCTCGTACGCTCCGCCAGCGAGATCCTCCTGGAATTCGCGCTGGAAGACGATTCCAGGACGCCCCGCTGCATCGCCTACTACCGCGCCATGGTACAGGCCCGACACCTCATAGAAGAGATGAACGGCAAAAGCCAGCTTCTCAGCACCCACGGACGCAATACCATCCTCAAGTTCATCATCCAGTGCCGCTGGAAAAGCATCAGCGACACGGCCAGCACCGACTTTCGCAACCTCGTCGGTAAGCAGGTGCTCGTCGTCGAAGACAATGAGCTCAACCAGGGCACCATCAGCCAGATCCTCCGCAGCCGCGGCATGGCCTGCACCATCGCCGAGAACGGCCGCGAAGCCATCGACATCCTCGAACGGCACCACCACTTCGATATCGTGCTCCTCGACATGAACATGCCCCGCATGAACGGCGCCGAAACAGCAAAGTATATACGGAAAAAACTGAAGATGACCCTGCCCATCATCGGCATGAGCGCCGGCCCGGAAACTGCCACCATAAAGGATCATACCCCAATGGACATAAACCGCGTGATCTTCAAGCCCTTCACGGCCGACGAGCTGGCCCGCGAAATGAGCAGGCTCTTCGAACCCGCCGGCCTCGAGCTGCCCCTGGCCCACCCCGCCTGATAAGCCCATCAGACCCACATAAAAACGCCGGCAGCCTCTTTCAAAGCCTGCCGGCGCAGCCGGATAAAATCCATATAAGACCCGCTAGAGCAAGCCCCAGAGCTTTCCCTTCTCAAACCCCACGAACACGCCCTCTTCACGTATTTCTACCGGCCAGTTCTTCAGGAAGTAGCCTTCGCCGGTAATATTGCGGCCGTTGCGCATCGCAAATTTGTAGCGGTGCAGCGGACAAACAACATTGCCCATCGCATCGATATAGCCCTCGATGAATAGCCCGCTCGCGTGCGGACACTTGTGCGCAAAGGCATAGAGTGCATCCCCATGACGGCCGATGCAGATGGTGCGGTCGCCGGCCGCAAGCTCGGCAATGCCGTTGGGCGCAAAAGAAATGGCCGCTACCGACTCGGCCACCTTTATCCAGCGCAGGACTTCATCCGCCATGGCCTAATAAAAAAAATCGGTTTTGTACGGATAGCGAATGCGGTACAGCTCACGTACCTTCTCCAGTATCGACGCGCGCAGCTGGTCGATATTCGTGCGCTCGAGGGCGGAGATGAAGATGGCCATGCCGTTGGTCTCGCCTTCCCAACGGGCCCGGAGGTCGGCAAGGATCTGCTGGCGCGTGTCTTCATCCAGCCATTCGTCGAAGGTGTTTTTTATGTAGAGGTCCATCTTGTTGAAGATGGTGACGATGGGCTTGTCGAAGGCTTCGAGGTCCTGCAAAGTTTTGTTCACCACACCCAGCTGCTCTTCGTAGTTGGGATGCGAGATGTCCACCACGTGCAGCAGGATGTCGGCCTCGCGCACCTCATCCAGCGTGCTTTTGAAGCTCTCTACCAAGTGGTGAGGAAGCTTGCGGATGAAGCCGACCGTATCGCTAAGGAGGAAGGGCGTGTTCTCGTAAACGAGCTTGCGTGTTGTCGTGTCCAGCGTGGCGAAGAGCTTGTTCTCGGCCAGCACCTCGCTCTTGCTGAGGAGGTTCATCAGGGTCGATTTGCCCACGTTGGTATAGCCTACAAGGGCCACCCGAATGAACTCGCCCCGGTCCTTGCGCTGGGTAAAGGCCTGCTTGTCGATCTCGGCCAGGCGCTTGCGCAATAAGGAGATCTTGTCGCGCACGATACGGCGGTCGGTCTCGATCTCCGTCTCACCGGGGCCGCGGGTGCCGATGCCGCCACCGAGGCGTTCCAGGTGCTTCCACATGCCGCGCAGCCGGGGCAGGATATACTGATACTGAGCCAGCTCCACCTGGGCCTTGGCTTGGGCCGTCTTGGCGCGCCGCGCAAAGATGTCGAGGATGAGGTCGGAGCGGTCGATGGTTTTTACGTTGGCTTCCTTCTCGATGTTCATGATCTGGGCGCCGCTCAGCTCATCGTCGAAAATGAGAAGGTTGATATCGCGGTCGGCCACATAGTTCTTTATCTCCTCGAGCTTGCCCTTGCCCACGTAGGTGCGGCTGTCGGGGTGGGCCAGCTTCTGTATGAATTTCTTCACGGTCACGGCGCCGGCGGTCTCGGCCAGGAAAGCCAGTTCCGTGAGGTATTCCTGCACTTCCTGTTCCGTCTGATCCTTGTGCACGACGCCCACCAGCACGGCGCGCTCGTCGGTCTCGATCTTGTTTCTGTTTTCCAGCATAACTCTTCTTTAAATAAAAAAAGCGATCTCGCTGCCGCGGGATCGCTGTACAACTTGATACAAAGCTATTAAAGTCCACTGAGTGTGAGACCGATAGTCAACGGCCGAACCTGCGGACCGGCCCCTTCCTTGAACACCGGCGTGATGGCGTAGGAAGCAAAGAGGCTGTAGTGGCCGATGCCGACGCGGCCCATCACCGAAAGGCGGTTCTTGTTGAGGAAACGCTTGCTGTTCTCTTTCAGGGTGTAGGGGTTGATGGAGTTGCCGTTGCGGTCTTCGAGGTCCTTGCCTTTTACGTGGGCATTGAGCAGGGTGCCGATCTTGGCGCCTATGGCGATCTTCACGCTCTTCTGGTCGTCGCCGGGGTTGAAGCGGTAGCGCAGCTCCACGGGCGCTTCGAGGTAGGCGGTGGCCAGCTTGTATTTTTTAAAATGGCTGGTGTCGGCAACGTTCTGAAAGCGCAGGTTGGTGCCTACGTCCTTGAGGCCGACATAGGTCTTGCTGAAATAAATATTGTCGGTGGCGATGCCGGGGCCGAGGGCCACGCTCCAGTGAGGGTTGGTCTTGAAGGGGAAGTCCAGCATCAGGTACATGTTGAAGGTGCGGGGCAGCCCGTTGGTGTGAATGGAATCGGGCTTGTTGGTCCAGTTGGTATAACCCAGTTGGATGAGGAAATGATCATTCGTACGGCCTTCCGATGCCATGCTGATCTTCTTGCGCGGTGCTACGGAATCCTGTTGGGCAAAGGCAAAGGAAACCAGGCAGAGGGCAATAACGGTGGTGACGGTTCTTCTCATAATAATTGTTGAATGGAAGCAAATGTATTTTTCAATCGGTTAATGAAAGGTTAAACACCCGGCCTGCTGGGCCGCGGAGGCGCGAATATAGTTCATTGCCCGCTACCGATCCGCACGGCGGCGGCGCATCCTGATCCGCCAGGAAGCCCGCCCCTGCCCGGTTCTGGCGCACGCGCAGGATCGCCCGGGCAGCGATCCTGCGGCGCAACTGCTTCCGCTCATGCAAAAAAATTGATTATTTTACCGGCACTTCTCATTATGAAATGCAACAGCTGCCAGAGCATCATCCCCGATAATTCAACGACCTGCCCGGTCTGCGGCGCCGATACCGCGAAGGACTTCTTTAACGACGTAAAGCAATTAGGCCGCAGCAGGCGGGACGTGCTCCTGCTCCTGCTCTATATCTCGTGGGGTCTGTTCGGAAACATCATCTTTTTTTTAATAAATCAATTGGTCTTCCGCAGGACGGTGCCGCTGGGTGCGCGGCAGATCGGCGCACTAATGTCGGCGGTCAATATAATGGTCGCTTCCATTGACGTGGTGTTCATCATCGTACTTCTTATCCTGCTGAAAAGCCGCCAGGCAAAAGGCTTCTTCATCGCCTTCCTGGTGATCCGCGTGCTGATCTTCGTCCTCAATACAATGTCTAGCAGGTAAGTGGTCTTGCTATCGGCCGCAACCGGCACGGGCGCAAAGCAGGTGAGAACCTTAACGTGCGTGAAATTATTTTACCGGGAAATAAACATAGAACGATGCGCCTTCGCCCGGCCGTCCTTCCGCATGGATGAAACCCTCGTGGTTGTCCATGATCTTTTTGCAAAGCCCGAGGCCGATGCCCGTACCGCTGTATTCGTCGGCATGGTGCAGGCGAATAC
>Ga0247771_1000355_pt1 | contig 15117 bp, 15 predicted proteins | sample UWRJL197509C6_FD_179948 | JGI IMG/M metagenome (GOLD analysis project Ga0247771, IMG submission 179948) | Plant litter microbial communities from Arlington Agricultural Research Station in Wisconsin, United States - UWRJ-L197-509C-6 | ecosystem: Environmental > Terrestrial > Plant litter >...
TTGAGCTGGCGCTGGAGTAGGGCCCTGGGTTTGAGCTGGCGCTGGAGTAGGGCCCTGGGTTTGAGCTGGCGCTGGAGTAGGGCCCTGGGTTTGAGCTGGCGCTGGAGTAGGGCCCTGGGTTTGAGCTGGCGCTGGGACTGGCTGTTCCTGTGGTCTCAAGCGGAAGCACGCAACCAGGGCAGCGACCAGACCCCCGGCTTCACCCCGATCCTCAGCGCCCTTCGTGCTTTTCCGTCTTTGTCAAGGCGTCTTTCCAGCCTTGACAAAGACGGAAAAGCATCGAAATAATCGCGCGATCGGGGCGAAGCCAACCCCCAAGGCGAAACCAACACCCGCACAGCCTCCACCACCACACCCCGCCGAGCATGATCATCACCCGACAACCCGGCGATCTCCACCGTCCGCACAGACCACATCGACGCCGTGTTGATCACCAACAGGTGCTCAGCCGAGAACCGCGAAGACACCACCCCCGCCTCCTGCGCCTCCCGAATAGCCGCCACCTTCGCCAGATCCGCCTCCCGGATCGCCGCGACACCCCCCCTCACTCTCCAACACGATGCCAGCCAGCGAGTCGCATCACCTCCGGATACGCGACCTGCTCGTCGAACAGCACCCCCGCGCACCCAGGCAGATCCCAAGCGTCGATAGGCATGGTCGACACAGCACGCACCACCACGTGGTCGAACACCGCCTCGAATAGCACTCCTCGACCGCCTGATCGGCCAGTCCCCCGCCAAAGCAGCACGCCCTTCCCTCTACGCCGCAACGGTTCCCAACGCGAAGTCCGGCTCGTTCATCGTCCCGAAAGGACGAGCCGAACTCCGCAACGCCACCTTCCAAACCCCCGCCCCACCGAACTAACCCCCGTCGACCACAAAATCCCCAACGGCCAAGTACGGATCATCCACCCCAACGGCCCCGTCAAGGGCGTCGTCTTCCACGTCCACGGCGGCGGTTTCGTCCTCGGCAAGCCCAGCGGCGACCTCGACCGGGTCGACGACCTGTGGGCCCCGGACCTCGTGTGGCACGGCGGGGTGCACGGCATCGAGGACTACCGCGCCATGCTCACCGCCGCCAGGACCGGCTCGTTCACCGGCATGGAGCTCACGGTCCACGAGCTCGTCGCCGCGGGTGACCAGGTCGGCGTGCGGTTCACCAACAGCGGCACGCAGGACGGCCCGTTCCTCGGCCTGCCCGCCACCGGCGAGCACGCCGAGTGGCTCGGCGCGCTCTCACTGGGGACGCTGGCCCCATAGCCGCCACGCGCGGGGGCTCTCGCGCTCGTGGTTGCTGTCCGCCTCGGCGAACCGCAGCCGGATCCGGGCCCCGCCGAGCTTCCCGCGCTCTATGTGGATCGTGCCGCCGGTGCTCTCCACGGCGGCCCTGGCGATGTCCAGCCCGAGCCCGGTGGACCCGCGCCCGCTCGCCCCGCGCAGGAGCGCGGCCTCCGGGTCCGCCACGCCGGGGCCCGCGTCGTCGACGACGAGTGTGATCCATCCCGCATGGCGAACAACTGCCACGCCGACCTCCGTGGACGGCGGCGTGTGGTGGAAGACGTTGTCCATCAGCGCGTCGACGACCGCGCTCAGCCCCTCGGTGGACAGGGCGACGGGGGTCGGCTCGTAGGGCAGGTCGACGTCGCAGATCCGGCCCTGGTCCTCCGCGTAGGCGGTCCAGAACACCATGCGGGTCCGCACGACGGCGCTGACGTCGCACCGGTCGCCGAACTCGCCGGAGTTCTGGTGCACGGACTGGATGATCCGGTCGACGTCGTTCTCCATGCTGGTCACGGCCCTGCGGATGCGCTCGGCGACCGGGCCGGAGCCGATCGACTCCGCGTCCAGCCGCAGCGCGGTCAACGGCGTCCGCAGCCGGTGGGAGACGTCCGCGATCATCTCGCGCTCCTTGGCCAGCAGCCGTCCGGTCCGGTCCGCGGCGGCGTTGATCGACTCGGCCAGCGTCACCAGCTCGGCGGGCCCGGTGAGCTTGATCCGCACGTTCACGTCGTGCAGACCGATCTCCCGCGCCGTGTCGGACAGCACGCGAACGGCGTCCAGCGCGGGGTGCGCCATCCGGCGGCCCACCAGCACGGCGAGCCCCGCGCCCACGGCGGTGACCAGCACGAGCAGCGCGATCCGCAGGACGAGCTTCCCGGTCACGATCTCCGCCGGGGCCGTGGTCACCACGATGGCCGTGTCCTCCAACGAGGTCGCCACCCGCAGGCCGTCCGTCAGCTCCGGCGTCGAGGTGCCGACCCCTATCGTCGCCCCGTCCGGCAGGTACACCGCCAGCCTGCCCTCGACCCCGGCGCTCGTGCCCGCGATGGCCGCGCGCACGGTGTCGTGGTCGGTCGTCACGGTGAGGACGGCGGCGATCGTCTGCCGCGCGTGCTCGTCCGAGACGCGGGCTTCCTCACGGGCGTCGAGCACGACCAGGACGATCGCCAAGGCCAGCAGCAGGACCGCGGACGTCGCGGCGGTGACTCCGAGCGCGCGGGTGACCAGCGACCTCATTCGGGTGCCGACAGCTTGAGGCCCACCCCTCGCACGGTGTGCAGGTACTTGGGGTTGGCGGCGGTCTCCCCGAGCTTGCGGCGCAGCCACGACGCGTGCACGTCGATGGTCTTGTCGTCGCCCACGTGCGGGTGGCCCCACACGGCCTGGATCAGCTCGCGGCGGGTGATCACCTTCGACGGGCGCTGCGCCAGGTACGCGAGGAGGTCGAACTCGCGCCTGCTCAACGACAGCATCTTGTCGCCGAGCCTGGCCTGGCGCTGGCCGAGGTCGATGTGCAGGTCGCCGACGGTCAGCACGTCGACGTGCTCGGGCTTCGGGCGTTCGGTGCCGGTGCGGCGCAGCAGCGCGTTCATCCGCGCGGTCAGGTGCTCGCTGGAGAACGGCTTCACGATGTAGTCGTCCGCGCCCGCGTCGAGCGCCGAGACGATGGAGCTCTCGCTGCCGCGCGCGGTCGCGACGATGACGGGGACGTTGCTCACCCCGCGGAGCATCCGCAGCGCGGCCACCCCGTCGAGGTCCGGCAGGCCGAGGTCCAGCAGCACCAGGTCGAGTTCCTGGTTCGCCGCCTCGCGCAGCGCGGCCACGGCGGTGCTCACGGCCTGCACCACGTGCCCCAGTTCGGTGAGCGCGTGCACCAGCGCCGCTTGGACAACCGGGTCGTCCTCGACCAGGAGCACTTTCGACATGGGGTGAACACTAGGCATCCGAACGCCATCGGGCGAGTGCTGGTGTTGCCGGGGCATTATGCGCAGGTTGCGGACTTATCGCGATTGTGCCGACGCCTTAATCCTGCCTTAGTAGGCCTCCGTTTACGGTCTTCGCACCGAGGCCGTCGTGTCTCGGATCACAGTGGCAGGGCTTGATCGCCTGCGAGGAGATGGTCGTGGCAGAAGTAGTACTGACCGGGCTGGGCAAGGTGTACTCCGACGGGACGCGGGCCGTCGACGATCTCAACCTGGAGATCCGCGACGGGGAATTCCTCGTGCTCGTCGGACCTTCCGGCTGCGGGAAGACGACCGCGCTGCGGATGATCGCCGGTCTGGAGCACATCAGCGAGGGCACCATCCACATCGGCGAGACCGTCGTCAACGGCGTGCCGTCGCGGGACCGCGACGTGGCCATGGTGTTCCAGTCGTACGCCCTGTACCCGCACCTGAACGTCCGGGAGAACATCGGGTTCGGCCTGGCGCTGCGGAAGCTGCCCAAGAAGGAGATCGACCGCCGCGTCCGCGAGGTCGCGGAGGTGCTGGAGCTCCAGGAGCACCTCGACCGCAAGCCGCGCGCCCTCTCCGGCGGCCAGCGCCAGCGCGTCGCCATGGGCCGCGCGATCGTCCGCGAGCCGCAGGTCTTCCTGATGGACGAGCCGCTGTCCAACTTGGACGCGAAGCTCCGGGTCCAGATGCGCGCGCAGATCGCCAGGGTGCAGCGCGACCTCGGCGTGACGACGGTGTACGTCACGCACGACCAGACCGAGGCCATGACGCTCGGCGACCGCGTCGCGGTGATGAAGCGCGGCGTCCTCCAGCAGGTCGGCCCGCCCCAGGAGCTCTACGACCGCCCGGTCAACCTCTTCGTGGCGGGCTTCATCGGCTCGCCCGGCATGAACCTCGTGACCACCCGCCTCGACAAGGACGCCGAGGGCCGGTACTGGGTCGCGCTGAACTCCGACGCCCTGCTGCTGCCGGAGAGCGTGCTGCACCAGCGGCCCGCGCTCGCCGACCACGTCGGCAAGGACGTCGTGCTGGGCATCCGCCCGGAGGACATGGAGGACGTCGCGCTCGCCGACGCGCAGGAGGGCCAACTCCTGCACTCGGTCGCGGACCTCGTCGAGGCGATGGGCTCGGACGTGCTCGTGCACTTCCCGATCGACGCCGAGCCGGTCGTCACCGAGGACACCAAGGAACTGGCGATGGACGCGGGCACCGAGGACCTGCCGTCGCTCACCAAGGGCAAGGGAACGGTCATGGTCGGCCGCTTCAGCCCCCGCACGCGCATCTACGAGGGCCAGCCGGTGGCTGCCTGGGTCGACACGTCGCGTCTGCACTTCTTCGACCCGGAGACCGGGTCGTCCATCTGGAACAGGTCAGGAGATCAGCGATGAGGCTGAACAAGGTTTCCGCCGTGCTCGCCGCGGCAGCGGTGGTCAGCGCGGCCGCGTGCTCGTCCGGTGGCGGGACGACCGACGGGGGCAGCGCGGGCGCGAGCCTGAAGGGGCAGACCGTCGAGGTCGTCGGCCCGTGGTCGGGCGACGAGCAGCAGAAGTTCGAGAAGGTCCTGGACGCGTTCAAGACCAAGACGGGCGCCACGGTCACGTACACGCCCGCCGGTGACGAACTGCCCACCCTGCTCCAGACGAGACTCCAGGGTGGCACGCCACCGAGCGTGGCCCTGGTCGCCCAGCCCGGCCTGATCGCCCAGCTCGCCAAGGCGGGCTCGCTCAAGCCGCTGTCCCCCGAGGTCGAGAAGGCCGTCTCGGACCACAACGCGCCGATCTGGAAGCAGTTCGGCAGCGTCGACGGCAAGCTCTACAGCGTGTACTTCAAGGCCGCCAACAAGTCCACGGTCTGGTACAGCCAGAAGGCGTTCGACCAGGTCGGCGCGAAGGTCCCCGCCACGTGGGACGAGTTCGTCGCCACCGGCAAGTCCATCGTGGACACCGGGCAGGCCGCGGTCTCCGTCGCGGGCGCCGACGGCTGGACGCTGACCGACTGGTTCGAGAACGTCTACCTGCGCACCGCGGGCCCGGACAACTACGACAAGCTGAGCAAGCACGAGATCCCGTGGACCGACCCGTCGGTGCGCAAGGCCCTCGAGACGCTGGCCCAGCTCTTCGGTGACGAGCGGCTGATCGCGGGCGGCCACGCGGGCGCGTTGCAGACCGAGTTCGCCAAGTCCGTCATCAACGTCTTCGGCGACGAGCCCAAGGCCGCCATGGTGTTCGAGGCCGACTTCGTCGCCAGCGTCATCACCGCCAACACCAAGGCGAAGGTCGGCGAGGACGCCAAGTTCTTCCCGTTCCCGTCCGTCGGCGGCAGCAAGTCCGCGGTCGTGGCCGGTGGCGACGCCGCCGTGGCGCTCAAGGACGACGAGGCCACCAAGCAGTTCATGGCGTTCCTGGCCTCCCCCGAGGCGGGCACCGTGTGGGCCGAGCTCGGCGGTTTCCTCTCCCCCAACAAGGACATCGCGGCCGACTCCTACCCGGACGACGTGACCCGCGACCTCGCGAAGGCGCTCGTCGACGCCGGTGACAACGTCCGGTTCGACATGTCCGACCTCGCCCCGTCCGCCTTCGGCGGCACCAAGGGCGCGGGCGAGTGGAAGGACCTCCAGGACTTCCTGGCCGCTCCGGCCGACCTCGACGGCGCCACCAAGCGCCTGGAGGACAACGCAGCCAAGTCATTCGTCGGGAAGTGACATGACCGTTTCCGATTCCGCCGTCGCGGACGCCAAGGGCGTCCGCGACGGCGGGCGGGCCCCCAAGCAGGTCGTCGTCGACGACCCCTCGATGGGGCGCTCACCCAAGCTCGCGGCGGTGTTCCTGCTGCCCGCCGCGCTCGTGCTGGCCGCGCTGGTGCTCTACCCGCTGGTGTACTCGGTCATCCGCAGCTTCTTCGACCGCTCCGGCGACGAGTTCGTCGGACTGGGCAACTACGTCAACACGTTCACCGACGACCGCACGCTGACCGCGTTCAAGAACAACGTGATCTGGGTCGTCGTCGCGCCCGCCGCCGTCACGGGGCTCGGCCTGATCCTGGCCGTGCTCACCGAGCGGATCAAGTGGGCGACCGCGTTCCGGCTCGTGCTGTTCATGCCGATGGCGATCTCGCTGTTCGCCTCCGGCATCATCTTCCGGCTGGTGTACGAGGAGGACCCGAACCAGGGCGTGGTCAACGCGGCCGTGGTCGGCGTGCACGACCTGTTCTCCCCGTCGTCGGCCTACCCCGGCGCGCGGCCCCGTGACGGCGCGCCGTTCGTGGCGACGCCCGAGGGCTACACGAGCCGCGAGTCGTTCGAGTCCGGCACGGCCGTCGCGGTGCCGCTGGTGGGCTTCCCGCCCGCCCAGGTGCCGCCGCAGGCGACCTCGGCCACCGCGCCCGCCGCGGGCATGACCGAGCTGCGCGGCGTCGTGTGGCTGGACGTCTCCGTGGGCGGTCGGGCGAGCCAGCTCGACGGCACGGAGAAGGGCATGCCGCGCATCGCGCTGGAAGCCGTGAAGGACGGCCAGGTCGTGGGGCGCACGACGTCCGGCGACGACGGCCGGTTCACGTTCCCCGGCCTGCCGCCGGGCTCCTACCAGCTGCGGCTGCCCGCGGTGAACTTCGAGCTGCCGTTCCGCGGCCTCACCTGGCTCGGCCCGTCGCTGATCACCCCGGTGATCATCTCGTCGTGGATCTGGATCATGACGGGCTTCGCGATCACGTTCATCGCCGCCGGCCTGTCCGCGATCCCGCGCGACGCGCTGGAGGCCGCCCGCGTCGACGGCGCCACCGAGATGCAGGTGTTCCGCCGGGTCACCGTCCCGCTGCTGGCGCCGGTGCTGCTGGTGGTGTTCGTGACGCTGGTGATCAACGTGTTGAAGATCTTCGAGCTGGTGTTCGTCATCGCGCCGGGCTCGGTGCAGGAGGAGGCGAACGTGCTGGCGTTGCAGATGTGGCAGGTGTCCTTCGGCACCGGCGGCGACCAGGGCGTCGGCAGCGCGCTGGCCGTGATGCTGTTCCTCCTCGTGGCCCCGGCCATGATCTTCAACATCCGCCGATTCCGCCGGGAGCAGTCATGACCACCGCGACCGCACCGGAGAAGGTGCGCCTCGTCGAGGTGACGGTGTCCGGCGCCCCGCGCCGCGGCTTCGTGTCACGGGTCGTCGGCAAGCTCGGCGACGGCACCATCCAGGTGATCCTGGCGCTCGTCGCGCTGTTCTGGCTCATGCCGGTGTTCGGGCTGCTGGTCTCGTCGCTGAGGGACGAGACCGACAACAACGCGGGCGGCTGGTGGACGATCTTCACCAGGCCCGCGCAGCTCACCCTGGAGAACTACCAGGGCCTGCTGGGCAACGAGACCGTGCTCAAGTCGTTCCTCAACACCATCTACATCACGGTGCCGTCGACGGTGCTCGTCGTGGTGATCTCGGCGCTGGCGGCGTACGCGCTGTCGTGGATCGAGTTCCCCGGCCGGGCCTGGGTGACGACGATCGTGGTCGGCCTGCTGGTGATGCCGGTCCAGGTCGCGCTGATCCCCGTGGCGAAGCTGTTCGGAGCCGTCGGGCTGTTCGGCACGATCACCGGCGTGGTGCTGTTCCACGTGGCGTTCGGCCTGCCGTTCGCGATCTTCCTGCTGCGGAACTTCTTCACCGGCATCCCCCGCGACCTGATCGAGGCCGCGCGGATGGACGGCGCGAAGGAATGGCTGATCTTCGCGAAGGTGGTGCTGCCCATCGGCAAGCCCGCCATCGCGTCGCTGGCCATCTTCGAGTTCCTGTGGGTGTGGAACGACCTGCTGGTCGCGCTGGTGTTCGCCGACCAGGACTCCGCCCCGATCACGGTGGCCCTGCGCGGACAGCTGAGGCAGTTCGGAACGAACATCGACCTGCTGTCGTCCGGCGCGTTCCTGTCGATGATCGTGCCGCTGGCCGTGTTCATGGCCTTCCAGCGCTACTTCGTGCAGGGCGTGCTGGCGGGCTCCACGAAGTAGAGACCAACGGCGTCCGCCACCTCCCCCCGCGGCGGACGCTCATCCCAGGCCCGAGCGGGCCGCGTCGCCACACCCCCGAAGCGACGCGGCCGCTCGGGCCTCTTCGTTGCCGGGGTTTGGGTTTTTCTCCCGGCGGCCGCCATTTCCAGCGTGCTGTGTCCGATTTGACTCGGGGCCCCTAGATTTGTCCCTTTGTCGGGCCAAAACGGCAGGTTGAGAAGCCGCAGCCCGACAAATTTTAAGGGACAAATCCCCCAAGTAAAATCGGACACGACCAAAGCACTCGGCCCCGCCCAGGCAGTCATGCGGCAGTCGTGCCCCACCTGGGTGGTAAGGCCTGCCCTGGCTCGAACTGGGCGGTTGGATCGTTCCAATACCCGCTCTTGTTACACCGTTCCCCGTTTACCGGAACAACCTCCACCCGAACGGTGCAACTTGTGCCGACTGCGTCAACGGTCGGTAACGCATAGCCAACACGGCTCGATGAACGGTCCGCCCACACACACTCAGCACGAGGAGTACGGCAGCGGATGGCCGAATTCGGGGTCGGAGAAGAGCGCGTGGACGTCATTCGGAATTCCGATGGGCGGCGGATCGATCCTGATGTTCCCGCGCAGCTGGACGCCTTGCGTTCGCTCGTCGACCGGGCCGTGCAGTCGCGGGACCTCGACCGCGAGGTCGGGGTTCGGCTCGCGGCGACCATAGACGCCGCGAACAGCGAGGCGCACGCGCCGGAGCCCAGGGTCGAGCGGATCATCGCCGAGCTCGGCGAGGCGGAGCGGATCGCCGCGAGCGCGCCCACCGTCGTCACAGCCATCGACGGCGTCCTCACGACGTTGACCGGCTGAGCGGCGTGGACGACTTCATCGAGCGGGTGGACATCCGCGACCGGGTCGCCGTCGGGCGGGCCGCGCTGGCGGCGTTCGACTACGCGCAGGCGGCCGACTGCCTCGGTGACGCGGTGCGCGACGACCCGCACAACCCGGACCTGCGCTACCTGCTGGCGTTGGCGCTGCTCGGTGGCACGCGGCCGCGGCTGCACAGCTCCGAGTGGATCAAGGAGATCGGGGTGCACCTGCGGCACGCGGCCGAGCTGCCGCGGGCGCGGGTGCTCAGCGCGCTCGTCGCGGAGGACCACGGGCTGCACTACTGGCTGCCGAGCGAGGCGCTGCCGGAGCGGCTGGCGGCGCTCATCGCGCAGGTCAACGCCGGCCAGGCCGACGAGATCGTGCTGCACGTCCCCGCGCCGGAGAGCGGCGTGTGGCGGGCCGTGCGGGCGCGGTGCCAACGGTGAAGGGGAAGAGCGTGAGCGTGGCGCAGTTCCTGCTGGCGCAGCTCAGCGGGGTGATGCTGGTCGTGGCCGGCGCGGCGGTGTACTGGCGCGGCAAGGCGCGCACCGAACCGCCGAGGCCGGTCGTCGCCGAGGAGCCGCCCACCCCGGAGCCCGGGGTGTGGACGAAGGCCTGCACGAGTTCCCGGTCCGGCGGGCAGCGGCACCGCCGGATCGTCACGAGGAAGCCGCCCTCCAAAGCCCCACACCGGAGTTGACGGTGGTCGGCCTCCCCGTGGAGGCCGACCACCGGGGGATCAGGGGAGCTTCCCGTTGTCCCGCAACGCGAGCACGGAGTGGGATCGGCCGTAGGCGAAGTACACGACCACGCCCGCGACCATCCAGATCAGGAACCGGACCCACGTCAACGCGGTCAGGTTCAGCATCAGCCACAGGCAGGCCAGGATCGCGAGGACCGGCACCAGCGGCACCAGCGGGGTGCGGAAGCCGCGCGGGAGGTCCGGGCGGGTCTTGCGCAGGATCAGCACGCCCGCCGAGACCAGCATGAACGCGAACAGCGTGCCGACGTTGACCATCTCGGCCAACTTGCCCGCCGGGAAGAACCCGGCGGCGAGCGCGATGAGCGTGCCGACCAGGATCGTCACCCTGGTGGGGGTGCCGTGCTTGCCGGTCTTCGCGAGGCCCCTGGGCAGCAGGCCGTCGCGGGACATGGCGAACAGCACGCGGGTCTGGCCCAGCATCAGCACCATGACGACCGTGGTGAGACCGGCGAGCGCCCCCACCGCGATCACGTTGGCCGCCCAGTCGACGCCCAGGTTCGCGAACGCCGTCGCGAGGTTCGCGGGCGTGCCGTCGGCGGAGGTCTTGAGGTCCGTGTACGGGACCATGCCGGTGATCACCAGCGCCACGGCCACGTACAGCACCGTCACGATGATGAGCGACCCGATGATGCCGCGCGGCAGGTCGCGCTGCGGGTTGCGGGTCTCCTCCGCGGCGGTGGCCACGACGTCGAAGCCGATGAAGGCGAAGAACACCAACGACGCGGCGGCGAGCATCCCGTACACGCCGAAGGTGCTGCCCTCCTGGCCGGTGATCAGCGAGAGCAGCGACTGCTCCAACCCGCTGGACCCGACGCCCGTGCCGCCGGTCGCGGCGGGCGGGATGTACGGCGAGTAGTTCGACGCCTTGATGTAGCCGATGCCGACCACGATCACCAGCAGCACCACGAGGACCTTGATCGCGGTGATCACCTGGCTGACCCGCGACGACAGCTTGGTGCCGAGCACCAGCAGCGTGGTCAGGGCCACGACCAGCAGCACCGCGCCCCAGTCGAAGTCGACCGACCCGATCGCGACGGTGGTCTTGCTGTCCAGGCCGACCTGCGCCAGCACGATCTGGAGGTAGGACGACCAGCCCTTCGCCACGGCGGCCGAGCCGACCGCGAACTCCAGCACCAGGTCCCAGCCGATGATCCACGCCACCAGTTCGCCGAACGTGGCGTAGGAGAACGTGTACGCGCTGCCCGCCACCGGCACGGTCGACGCGAACTCGGCGTAGCAGAGGGCGGCCAGCCCGCAGGCGACGGCGGCCAGCACGAACGACAGCGAGACCGACGGCCCCGCCAGGTCGCCCGCGGTCTGCGCGGCGACGGTGAAGATGCCCGCACCGATGACCACGGCGACGCCGAACACCATCAGGTCCCAGGACGTGAGGTCCTTGCGGAGCTTGGTGTCCGGCTCGTCGGTGTCCTCGATGGACTGCTCGATGGACTTGGTGCGCCACAGCCCGTTCCCCGGCACGGCGGTCCTCCTCTGGCAGGGTGAAGTACGACCTTCCACCCTAGGGGTCCACGCGTGCCGGGGCGCGTCGGCGAACGGTCAGACCTTCTTCGTCAGGCTCCGGTCCAGGTCCGGCTCGAGGTAGATCAGCCGGGCGGCCGGGATCTTGTTGCGCACGCGCAACTCGGCGTCGTTGATCGCCTCGGCGGTCTCGGCGACGGACAGGCCGGGGTTGAGGGCGATCTTGGCGGCCACCAGCAGCTCGTCCGGGCCGATGTACTGGGTACGGATGTGGATGACGCTTTCCACCTTGCCCTTGGCCAGTTCGGCCTCCAGCACGTCCAGCTCGGCGGGCGACGCGCCCTCGCCGATCAGCAGGCTCTTCATCTCGACGATCAGGATGATCGCGATCACGCCGAGCAGGACGCCGATGGAGATCGTGCCGAGCGCGTCCCACACCGGGTCGCCGGTCAGGGTCGCGAGCCCGACGCCGATCAGCGCGAGCACCAGGCCGACGAGCGCGCCCGCGTCCTCCAGGAGCACGACGGGCAGCTCGGGCACCTTCGACTGGCGGATGAAGCCCCACCAGGTCGCGTCGCCCTTGATCTCCTTCGACTCCTTGATCGCGGTCATGAAGCTGTAGCTCTCCAGACCGATGGCGACCACCAGGATGATCACCGCGACGATCGGCGACGACAGCGGCTCCGGGGACTCCAGCTTGTGGATGCCCTCGTAGAGCGCGAACACCGAGCCGAGCGTGAACAGCATCAGCGCGACGACGAACGAGTAGAAGTACCGGTCGCGCCCGAAGCCGAACGGGTGGTTCCGCGTCGCCGCCCGCTGCGACGTCTTCTGGCCGAGCAGCAGCAGCCCCTGGTTCGACGTGTCGGCGAGGGAGTGCACCGACTCGGCGAGCATCGACGACGACCCCGTCACGAGGAAGCCGACGAACTTGGCCGCCGCGATCCCGGCGTTGGCCAGCAGTGCCGCGATGATCGCCTTGCTTCCGCCCCCAGCTGACACGTGAGCTCCCTGATGAGGTCGAAGTCCGATTTGTCGAGCCGAACCCTAACCTCCGCTACGGGCTCAGGCCCCGGCGGTGGCCCGGAACAGCAGCGCGGGTTCGTCTCCGGTCGAGCGGACGACCACCTCGGGGTCGTGCGCGGCCAGCCACATGGACCGCCCCTTGGCCAGGTCGACCTCGCCGCCGCGGCCGTCCTCGACGCGCACGGAGCCGTGGACGCAGAGCAGGATCTGGGGGCCGTCGTCGGCGACGCGGACCTCGGCGGCCGGGGCCAGGTCGATCCGGGACAGCTCGAACTCGGTCGACGGAGTGCGGTAGACGGCCAGGCCGGGCACGACCTCCTCGCCGCGGTGCACGGGCATGTCGCCGCAGGTGAAGTCCAGCACGCGCAGCAGCTCGGGCACGTCGACGTGCTTGGGGGTGAGGCCGCAGCGCAGGACGTTGTCCGAGTTCGCCAGGATCTCGATGCCGGTGCCGTGCAGGTACGCGTGCAGGTTGCCCGCGGGCAGGTGGACGGCCTCGCCGGGCTGGAGCACGAGCCGGTTGAGCAGCAGCGCGGCCAGCACGCCCGCGTCACCGGGGTACGCCTCGCCCAGCTCCAGGACCGTCCGGCACTCCAGGTCGAACTCGCCGCGCTCCTTGACGTGCAGCACGCACGCGTCGAGCACCTGCGGCAGCAGCCCGTCCAGCGAGGTCTGCGGGAGCGTGATCAACGTGGTGAACAGGGCCCGCAGGCCCTGCGCGTCCGGCTGGGCCGCGAGCAGCTCGGCGTACGGGGCGAAGTCCGGCGCGTCCAGCGACCGCAGCAGCGCGGCCGTGCGGTGCGGGTCGCGGAACCCCGCCAGCGCGTGGAACTCGGTCAGCGCGCAGATCAGCTCCGGCTTCGGCGACGGGTCCTTGTAGTTGCGGGTCGGCGCGTCCATCGGGACGCCCGCGCGCTCCTCGGCGGCGAAGCCCGACGCGGCCTGCTCGGCCGACGGGTGGGCCTGGAGGCTCAGCGCCTCCTCGGCGGCGAGCACCTTCATCAGGAACGGCAGCCTGCCGCCCCACCGGGTCGCGAACTCCGCGCCGAGCTGGCCCACGGGGTCCTCGGCCAGCAGCTCCAGCAGCGACCGCTCCGACCCGTCCGCGCCGACGACGCGGGACGGGTCGCCGGGGTGCGCGCCCATCCACAGCTCGGCCTCGGGGTGCTGTGCCGGAACCGTCTTGCCGAGCAGCTCGGAGATCGCGGTGCGCGAGCCCCACGCGTACGGCCGGATCGCGTTGTGCAGCAGTTCCACGGTCTCGTCCACTCCCTCGTCGGCGTCAGACCGCCGGTGCGTACAGCCCCGGTCCGCCCAGCGTTCCCGCGGCGAGGCCCAGGTAGAGCGCGGCCAGCTCGAACCGCAGTGCGAGCAGCGCGGCGCAGACGGCGTCGCCGCCGGTCACTTCCTCCGCCGGTTCGAGCACGTCGGCCCCCGGCAACGTCTCCTGCGCGGCACGACGGGCGATCTCGGCGAGCTGCCCCTGCCGCACGGCGAGCAGCAGCACCCGCACCTGACCGGTCGGTTCGTCGTCCGGGTCCGCGAACAGGTCCTCCGCCGACGTCGACCGGACGGCCCTGCGGTGCAGGACCGACTTGGTGAGCGCCTGGGGGTACCCGGCCACGTCGCTGACCACACCCGCGTAGCACGCGAGCATCGCGGCCCCGTGCGCCGCGACCGCCGTCGCCGGGTGGTCGAGACCCCACAGCAGCGGGGTCCGGTCGGCGATCCGCAGCGCCAGCGACTTCGCCGGGTTCACGAACGACTCGTGCATCGGGTGGTCGCGCTCGGCCTCGCGGTCCAGCTCGTCCGCGATCAGGCCGACGTCCGTCTTGAGCAGGCCCATCGCGTTCAGCGCGACCAGCCAGCCGCCGAACGCCCGCGCGAACCCGAAGCCCTGCGGCACGGGCACCCTCGGCGGGATCAGCAGCGCGTGGCCCGCGGCCGAGGCGGCGACGGGACCTTCCGGCTCGGCCGTCAACAGCACGCGGGCCCCTCGACGGCCCGCGCGGTAGATCGACTCGGCCAGCACGTGGTCGCCGGGGTCCTCGGTGTGCGCCAGCACCACGTCCAGCGCGCCGACCCACGGCGGCAGCTCGTCCGCCACGACCACCGGCACCGGGCACGCCGGGCCGAGCAGCGCGGAGCTGAGCTTCGCGACCGACGTCCCCACGCCGGGTCGGGTCAGCAGGACGAGCGCGCGCGGCCGTTCCTCGAACGTCCTCGCCACGCCCAGTTCGGCCGCGACCTCGGCGGTCGCGCGCACCTGGGCCCCCGCGTGCGCGGCGGCGCGGAGCCACCCGCCCGTGTCGTTCTCACCGATGCGGGTGGAGTCGTCCAGCAAGCTGTCGTCGAACACGCCAGGTCACCCGGCCGTCGGGTCCTGGTCGGCGTCCAGCCGCACGGCCTCGTCGAGCAGCAGCACCGGGATGCCGTCGGTCACGGGGTACGAGCGGTGGCACACCGAGCACGTCAGGAAATCCGCCGCGGGGTCCGCGGAGGTGCCGACCAGCAGCGCGCCGTGCTCTGGGCACGGGCACGCCAGGATCTCCAGCAGCTGGGCGTCGAGTTGCACTGCCATTGGTCGTTCCCTTTCGTCAGCCGCGCACGATCGCGAGGACTTCGTCCCGCAATGCGGCGACCGCGTCGGAGTCGGCGGCTTCCACGTTCAGGCGGAGCAGCGGTTCGGTGTTGGAGGCCCGCAGGTTGAACCACGAACCGTCGGGCAGGTCGACGGTGAGACCGTCGAGCTCGTCGAAGGTGACGCCGTCCCGTGCCCCGAAGGTTGCCTTGA
>Ga0247771_1000356_pt1 | contig 15103 bp, 13 predicted proteins | sample UWRJL197509C6_FD_179948 | JGI IMG/M metagenome (GOLD analysis project Ga0247771, IMG submission 179948) | Plant litter microbial communities from Arlington Agricultural Research Station in Wisconsin, United States - UWRJ-L197-509C-6 | ecosystem: Environmental > Terrestrial > Plant litter >...
GCACGGTGTGCGGGCTGCTCGGCCCGAACGGCGCAGGGAAGACGACGGTGCTCCGCATCCTGTCCACCCTCATGCGACCCGACGGGGGCCGCGCCACGGTCAACGGATTCGACGTCGCACGACAAGCCTCGGAGGTCCGCAACCACATCGGCATGATCGGCCAGCAGTCCACCGTCGACGACATCCTCACCGGGCGGGAGAACCTCGCGCTCTGGGGCAGGCTCTACCACCTGAGCGCGGCCAACGCGCGCCGCCGGGCGGACGAGCTGCTGGAGCAGTTCGGGCTCACCGCCGCGGCGAGCAAGCAGGTGAAGCACTACTCCGGCGGGATGCGCCGCCGACTGGACCTCGCGTCGAGTTTCATCACGGCGCCCAGCGTCATGTTCCTCGACGAGCCGACCGCGGGCCTGGACCCCCGCAACCGCATCGAGATGTGGTCGGCGGTCCGGGCGCTCGCGCTCGGCGGCACGACCGTCCTGCTCACGACCCAGCTGCTCGACGAGGCGGACCAGCTGGCCGACCAGATCGTGCTGATGGACGGCGGTCGCAAGATCGCCAGCGGCACCCCCGACGAGCTCAAGGCCCGGACCGGTGGCGACTGGATCGACGTCACCGTCCGCAGCCTCGCGGAGATCCCGGCCGCGGCGGGCGTGATGGCCCGCACCGCGGGCGGCAAGCTCCAGACCACCCCGGCCGAGAACAGGGTGAGCGCGTCCGTCGCCGACCGGCAGCACGCGCTCACAGACGTCACGCGGGCCCTGCACGCCGCGGGGATCGACGCGGAGGACGTCACGTTGCGCAGGGCGACCCTCGACGAGGTGTTCCTCCTGCTCACCGGACACGACACGGAAGGGGCCGAAGCATCATGAGCCTGACCCTGCCCCCCATCACCCCCACGCCGATGCCGAGACCGCCGCGGACCATCCTCCAGCGGCTGAAGTGGCTCGTCAGCGACTCGTGGAACGTCGCGTCGCGCGACCTCATCCACTGGATCCGGCAACCCGTCCGGCTCTTCAGCAGCGTCATGTACCCGGTCGTGTCGATCCTGGTGTTCGGCTACGTCTTCGGCAACGCCGTCATGGTCGTCGGCGGCTGGAACTACCGGGAGTTCCTGATGCCCGGCCTGTTCGGGCAGAGCGTGGTGCTCGGCGTGGGCGTCACGCTCGTCGCCATCGCCGAGGACACGAACCGGGGCGTCAACAACCGCTTCCGGGCCATGCCCATGTCGAGGGCCGGGTACCTGGCGGGTCGCAGCGTCGCGGACCTGCTCAACTCGACGCTCGACATCGTGGTGCTGATGCTGTGCGGCCTCGCGGTCGGCTGGACCTGGCACCTCGGGTTCGGCAACGTCGTCGTCGCGTTCGCGCTGCTGATGCTGCTGCGGGTGTCGATGATCTGGCTGGGCATCTACCTCGGCCTGATCATCAAGCCGGAGAACACGTCCGTCGTGTGGACGGTGCTGCTGCCGCTCACGATGTTCTCGGACACGTTCGTGTCGCCGCAGATGATGCCCGCGTGGCTGGGCACGGTCTCGGAGTGGAACCCGCTGTCCGCGACGGTGGGGGCGATCCGGGAGCTGTTCGGGAATCCGGGTTGGCCCGGTGACTCCTGGGTGTCCACGCACTCGATGCTGATGGCCGTGCTGTGGCCGTTGGCGATCATCGCGGTGTTCTGGCCGCTGTCCGTCCGCCGGTACCGCAGCATGAGCTGAGTCCCGCACTCCCCTGTCGCCGCCGAGTCCCCGGACTCGGCGGCGACAGTCGTATGCCCCCTGGTCAGGGGGTCGCGTCGACAAATCGGGCGAAATTGTCGGTGCTCGGCCGCATCATGTGCGCATGGCAGACGCGATCGTGGCCGAAGGACTGGTCAAGAGGTACGGGTCCGTCGTCGCACTGGACGGGCTCGACCTGGTGGTGCCCGAGGGCAGCATCATGGGGCTGCTCGGACCCAACGGCGCGGGCAAGACGACAGCGGTGCGGGTGTTGACCACCCTGCTGGAGTTCGACTCGGGCCGGGCCTCGGTGGCCGGGCTCGACGTCGTGGAGGACGCGCGGGCGCTGCGGAAGCGGATCGGGCTGTCCGGGCAGTACGCGGCCGTCGACGAGACGCTGACGGGGTTCGAGAACCTGGACATGGTGGGGCGGCTCTACCACCTGGGGCGCGCGCCCAGCCGGGAGCGGGCGCGGGAGCTGCTGGAGCGCTTCGACCTCGTCGAGGCGGCCGACCGGCAGGTGAAGGGGTACTCCGGCGGGATGCGGCGGCGGCTGGACCTCGCCGCGGCTTTGGTGGCCAAACCGGTGGTGCTGTTCCTGGACGAGCCGACGACGGGGCTCGACCCGCGCAGCAGGCTGGGCATGTGGGACGTGATCGAGGAACTGGTCGCCGGGGGCACCACGGTGCTGCTGACCACGCAGTACCTGGAGGAGGCCGATCGGCTGGCCGACCAGATCGCCGTGATCGACCACGGCCGGGTCATCGCCGAGGGCACGTCGGACCAGCTCAAGGCCCAGGTGGGCGGCGAACGGCTGGAGCTGACCGTGGCGTCGGCCCGCGACGTGGAGCTGACGCGGAAGGCGTTGGGGCCGCTCGCCATCGCGGAGATCACCGCGGACACTCGCAGCAACCACGTGGTGGTGCCCGTGTCGGGCGGGGCGGACCTGCTCGTGGAAGCGGTGCGGCTGCTCGACGGCGAGGCGATCAAGGTGCTGGACATCGGTCTGCGGAGACCGACGCTGGACGACGTGTTCCTGACGCTGACGGGTCGCTCCGCCGAGGACGAGGAGAACGGGAAGTGAACGCGTTCGTGGAGGCGCTGGCGGACGGCGCGGTCGTCGCCAAGCGCAACCTGATCAAGGTGAAGCGGGTGCCGGACCTGATCGTGTTCGCGACCCTGTCGCCGATCATGTTCGTGCTGCTGTTCGCCTACGTGTTCGGCAGCGCCATCGAGATCCCCGGCATGAACTACCGGGAGTTCCTGATGGCGGGCATCTTCGCCCAGACCGTGGTGTTCGGCGCGACGATCACCGGCACCGGGCTGGCCGAGGACATGCAGAAGGGGATCATCGACCGGTTCCGGTCGCTGCCGATGGCGCGGTCGGCGGTGCTGATCGGGCGGACCACCAGCGACCTGCTGAACAACGTGATCGTCATCGTGGTGATGTCGGTGACCGGGCTGCTCGTGGGGTGGCGGATCCACTCGTCGTTCCTGGAGGCGTTGGCCGGGTTCGGCGTGATGCTGCTGTTCGCCTACTCGATCTCGTGGGGCATGGCGGTCGTGGGGCTGGCGGTGCGGTCGCCCGAGGTGGTGAACAACGCGTCGTTCATCGTGATCTTCCCGTTGACGTTCATCGCGAACACCTTCGTCGGCACCACGAACCTGCCGGGGCCGTTGAAGGCCTTCGCGGAGTGGAACCCGATCTCGGCCGTGACGCAGGCGGCTCGGGAGCTGTTCGGGAACACGAGTCCGGGCTACCCCGCGCCGGACGTGTGGCCGTTGCAGCACCCGGTTCTGGCGTCCGTGCTGTGGAGCCTGGTGATCCTCGTGGTGTTCATCCCGCTGGCGATCCGGCAGTACCGGAGGGCGGTGAGTCGATAAAGTCGTTTTGCCGTAAGGAAATCGCCACTTAGCCTTGATCCATGGCACCCATTACCGTCCCCGGCAACGGGGTGGACATCCGCCTGTGGACTCGGCCCGAGGAGGTCGAGTCCCAAGCGATGCAGCAGCTGCGGAACATCTCCGCGCTGCCGTGGGCGGTCAAGCACGTCGCCGTGATGCCGGACGTGCACTTCGGCCGCGGCGCGACCGTGGGCTCGGTCATCGCGCTCCGGGACGCCGTGTCGCCCGCCGCTGTGGGCGTCGACATCGGGTGCGGGATGACGGCGGTGCGGACGTCGTTGACGGCGTCCGACCTGCCGGAGAGCCTGCGCGCGCTGCGGAGCCGGATCGAGGCGGCCGTGCCCGTGGGGTTCCAGCAGCACGCTGAGCCCGCGTTCGGCGAGGGCGACGCGAGCGACTGGAAGGCGTTCTGGCGCGGGTTCGAGGATCTGACGCCCGCCGTGCACGCGCGCGCCGAGAAGGCGTTGCGGCAGATCGGGACGCTGGGCGGGGGCAACCACTTCCTCGAGGTGTGCCTGGACGAGGAGCAGCAGGTCTGGGTGATGCTGCACTCGGGGTCGCGCAACATCGGCAACGAGCTGGCGCAGCACCACATCTCGGTGGCGCGGAAGCTGGCGCACAACGCGGAGCTGCCGGACCCGGACCTCGCCGTGTTCCTGTCGGGGACGCCGGAGATGGCCGCGTACCGCCACGACCTGTACTGGGCGCAGGACTACGCGCGCCGCAACCGGTCGGTGATGCTGCGACTGGTGTGCGACGTGCTGCGCGGGGAGTTCGAGCACGTGCGGTTCGACGAGCCGATCAGCTGCCACCACAACTACGTGGCCGAGGAGACCCATTTCGGCGAGGACGTGCTCGTGACGCGCAAGGGCGCGATCCGGGCCGGACTCGGCGAGCTGGGGATCATCCCCGGATCGATGGGCACCGGGTCGTACATCGTGCGCGGGCTGGGCAACCCCGAGTCGTTCGAGTCCGCGTCGCACGGCGCGGGCCGCAAGATGTCGCGCACCAAGGCGAAGAAGGTGTTCACCGCCAAGGACCTCGCGGAGCAGACGGCCGGGGTGGAGTGCCGGAAGGATTCCGGGGTCGTGGACGAGATCCCCGGCGCCTACAAGGACGTCGAGAAGGTCATCGCGAGCCAGTCGGACCTCGTGTCGGTCGTGGCGAAGCTGAAGCAGGTCGTTTGCGTGAAGGGGTGACCACACCGCGTGAAGGCGCACCGGGTGCCAGGGGGCAGCCGGTGCGCCTTTTGCGTGAGCGGGGTTGCTCCATCCGCAAACCGATGTTTATCCCTGCGGCACAAGGGAACCCCGGCTTCGTCCCCACTCCCCCAGACCAAAGGAGGCTGCGATGTCCACCGGCGCCATCATCGGCATCGTCGTCGTGCTGGTCGTACTGGCTGTGATCGCAGTCGTGCTGAACAAGTACCTCCAACGGAAGCGGCTGCAGGAGAAGTTCGGCCCCGAGTACGACCGCGCGGTGCAGGGCAGCGAGAACCGCACGGCAGCGGAGCGTGAACTCGTCGAACGGCAGAAGAAGCACGCGGAGCTCGAGCTCCACGAGCTTTCCCCGCAGTCGCGGGAGAGCTACGGGCGCCACTGGTCGCGCATCCAGGAACAGTTCGTCGACGCCCCCGCGGGCGCCGTGGCCGAGGCCGACGTGCTGGTCACCGACCTGATGTCCGAGCGCGGCTACCCCACCGGAAGTTACGAGAAGCAGGCGGAGCTCCTCTCCGTCGAGCACTCGCGCACGCTGGAGCACTACCGCTCCGCGCACGAGATCTCGCAGCGCGACCAGTCCGGTGACGCGACGACCGAGGACCTCCGCAACGCGATGGTCCACTACCGCACCTTGTTCCAGGACTTGCTCGGCACGACCGAGAACCACGCCGACGACGCTCGGGCCACCGACGACCGGGCCCACAAGGCCTGAAGAGAAGGAGCGAAGCCATGACCGAACGCCAGGACCTCAGGCCGCTCAGCACCGAAGACCTGCTGCCCGACCACGACCGCACCCACGCGGACGACCGGGACCGCGACGCCGCCACCGACGAGTACGGCACGCCCACGACGGGCGAGCACTACGACACCGACCGCCCGGTCGTCTCCGACCAGTACGACGAGGTCGACGCCGACAAGCGGCCGTACGGCGAGACCACCGACCAGTACGACGAGCAGCCGACGACCCTCGACGACGACCAGGCCGTGCGCGACGAGACCGTGCACGACGACACCGCGGTCGAGGACGAGCCGGTCGCCGAGACCGTGGACGAGCCCATCGTCGCGCAGCAGAAGCCCGCGGCGAACGACGACGAGGCGGGCGCGGCCCCGCTGTTCACCGGCGAGGAGGTCGACCGGTTCCGCGGCGAGTGGCGCGGACTCCAGTCCGACTTCGTCGACAGCCCGAGAGACGCCGTGCAGCACGCCGACCAGCTGGTCGCGCAGGTGATGCAGAGCCTGGCGACGACGTTCGCCGACCACAAGAAGTCCCTCGAGGGGCAGTGGAGCAAGGGCGAGCAGGTCGAGACCGAGGAGCTGCGGGTGGCGCTGCGCCAGTACCGCGCCTTCTTCGACAAGCTGCTGACCGTCTGACCGTTCCACCTCCAGGCCCGAAACCCGTTGCGCGTCCGGACCGACCACCGGGCGCGCGGCGGGTTTTTTCCTGCCCGTCAGCCGGGCAGTTCGCGGATCTCCATCTCCAGGACGTCGATCTCGTCGTTCACGGCCTCGTCCAGGAGGTCGTCCAGCAGGGCACCGCAATCGGTGTGGACGACCCCGAACGTGGGCACCCGCTCCCACCAGACGGCCGGGTTGTTCCAGAAGGAGCCCGACCCCTGGTCGACGCCTTCCAGGCAGCGCAGCCGGGGATGCTCCTCGGGCAGCAGCCGCACGTACTCGATGAACCGGGCCAGGGCTCCGGGATCGCTCACCGGGACCACGCCGTGGCCGCGCAGGCAGTCCTCGAGCTCGGCGACGAACTCCGCTTTGAACGTCACGGCACACCTCGATCCGTCCGCCTCGTCGCGAACGCCGCGCCACAGCGACCCCACAACGGTACCGCCGCGAGGGCCGGGCGAAGCTCCCGCAAACGGGCGGTTGTCGGCGTCGAGCGGGCCGTGCGGTCCTCAGTGGACGGTCGAGCTCACTTCTCGGCCGTCAGCCGGGCCACGAAGCTGAACCGGTCGCCCCGGAACAGGGACCGGACGCGCTCGATCGGCTCACCCGCCGTGTCGAACGAGATGCGGTGCAGCAGCAGCATCGGCAGCGCGGGGTTGTTGCCGACCAGCAGTGCCTCGCGGGGTGTGGCCAGCACGGTCTCTATCCGCTCCTCCGCCTCGTCGAAGACGACGCCGAAGCGGTCGGTCAGGCAGGAGTAGAGCGAGGTCGTGGCGTCGAAGACGTCCAGCAGGTCCGGGAACCTGGCGACCGACAGGTAGGTCGACTCCAGCCCGATCCGCTCCTCGTCGGCCAGCAGCACGCGTTCCAGGTGCACCACCGGCGCCCCGACGTCGAGCCGGAGGTCGCGCGACAGCACCTCGTCGGCGGGCAGGAGTTCGCAGGTGATCACGTTGCGCGCGGGCGCGACACCCTGGCGCAGCATGCCCTCCGTGTAGCTGACCAGCGACAGGGGCTGCACGAGCTTGGGCGGGGCGACGAACGTCCCGCTGCCTTGGCGACGTTGCAACTTGCCCTCCAGGACGAGTTCACCGACCGCCTGCCGGAGGGTCACCCGCGACACGGAGAAGCGTTCGGCCAGCTCCCGCTCGGAAGGCAGCGCTGTGCCCTCTCCGAGAGCTTCCACCAACCACAGCAATTCGGTTTTCACGGCGTAGTAGCGGGGGATCCGGCCGTGCTCGGGGATACCGGCACGAACCGGGCCGTCCGCCCGATATGGGGGGACGCGATGCGAAACAGTCACGAGCAGTGAGCCTACGTTGCGCACAGTACGCATACGAGTGAAACCAGAGTGTGGACCGTCTCAGGAAGCCAGCGTCGGCGGTTCCGGGATCACATATCCTGATGGGCCGACGTTGCGGTCGATCACCTTCTTCCACTCCCCGCTGTCGATCAACTTCCGGACCGCGTCGGTGACCTTCTTCTTGCCGTCCGCGTCGCCCTTGCGGATACCGATTCCGTATTCCTCCTTGCTGAACGGCTTGCCGACCACCCGCAGCAACTCCGGGTTCTGCGCCGCGTATCCCGCGAGGATCACGTCGTCCGAGGTCATGGCGTCGGCGTTGTCCGCCAGCACGGCCGTGACGCAGTCGCTGAACTTCGGGTACTCGACGAGTTTCACGTTCTTCGCGAACTGGGTCTTCACGTACTCGGCGGACGTGGTGCCCTGAACCGAGCACAACCGCAGATCGGGGTCGTTGTCGAGCGATTCCGGACCGCTGATCCGGCCATCGTCCAAACGGACCAGCAGATCCTGTCCGGCCAGGAAGTAGGGCCCGACGAAGTCGATGACCTCCTTCCGCTTGTCCGTGATCGAGTAAGTGGAGAGGACGAGATCCACCTGCCCGGATGTGAGCAACTTCTCCCTATTCGCGGGTTGCGCTTCTTGCCAGGAGATATTCTGCTCCGCGACGCCCAGCTCGTTCGCGATGTAACGCGCGATGTCGATGTCGATGCCCCGGAGCGCGCCGTCGAGCCTGCGCAGACCGAGTCCCGGCTGGTCGAACGAGACACCGATGGTGAGAGAGCGCTTTCCCGCAACGGAAGTGGTGTCACCGGAGGAACAAGCGGCCACGAGCACCAGTGCGGAACAGGCCGCGACCAGGCGCGACAGGAAACCCTGCACCGTTCTTTCCCCTCTGCGGTCCCTCTTTGGCGGATGGCACGGCGGCGGTTGTGTTCGGTATACGAACACGTGCGAGGTCGAAGGGCCAACGTGTTGGGCGAAATCTAGGCGCAGAAATGGCCGCCGTCCACCCCGGAACGCGGGATCGACTTCGGGATCGGTCCAGCGCGAGCAATCCGCGACAACCGGATCGGTAACAGCAATAAGAGAACGCGATTACCGTCCGGCTCCCGGAGTCCGCAATCGTCGGGGACCGCTGTCGTGGCGCGACGGGGGCGGTCCGATGGTGATCCTGGCGCTGCTCACGAACGCGCCCGCCGCCGACGCGAGCACCGGTTCCAGCGCCAGCGAGCGCACCTCCGGCAGGTCCTCGGCGAGCGCCGCCAGCCGGAGGGCCAGGTCCTCCAGCGCGGGCAGGTCGGCCGGGACGTCACCCCGGTAGCCGGCGAGCAGCGGTGCGGCCTTCGGCGCGCGGACCAACGCCGCGGCGTCGGTGTCGGTCAACGGGACCGCCCGGTACGCCCGGTCGCCCAGCAGGTCGCTGACGAGACCGGACAGCCCGAACGACAGCAGCGTGCCGAACGACGGGTCGTCCTGGAGCCCGAGCGTGCAGGAGATGCCCTTGGGCGCCATGCGCTGCACGTACGCGCCCGAGTCCCCCGCCATCGAGGTCAACGCGTCGTAGGCGGCCCGGACCGCTTCCTCGCCGCCGAGGTCCAGCCGCACGCCGACCAGGTCGTAGCGGTGCCGCAGCCGGTCGTCGGTCGACTTCATGGCGACCGGGTAGCCCAGTTCCACGGCCGCGGCCACGGCGTCGTCCGCCGAGGCGACGACCCGGAACGGCACCACGTCGATGCCGTAGCAGCCGAGCAGGCGCACGGCCGACTCGTCGTCGACCTGCTCGACACCCTCCGCCAGCAGGGCCGTGACCAGCGCGGACGCCGTCTCGGCGTCGATGCCGTCCGGCCGGGTGAACGTTCCCTGCGGGGCGGAACGCCACCGCGCGTACCGCATGGCCCGCGACAGGGCGAGCACCGCGCGTTCCGGGCTCGGGTAGGACGGGACGGACCCGCGGCCGGGCGCGCCACCCGGACCGGACACGGCCAACTCGTCCGGCACGCCCTCGACCGCGAGGAACGTGGACGCGATGGGCTTGGCGTTGCCGGTCTCGGCCACGACCTCGCGCAACGCGCGGGCGTACGCCGTGCCGGGGACGGCCAGCGGCGGCACGAACACCACGACGAGCGCGTCGGCGTCCGGGCTGCTCAGGGCGTCGCGGACGGCGGCGGCGAAGTCCTCCGGGCCGCTCTGCGGACCGATGTCGACCGGGTCGCCGGCCAGTTCCAGCCCCTGGGCCAGCGCGGTGTCCGCGGCGAGCAGGCCGATCGCGGTCGAGTTGCCGACCACCGCGACCCGGTTGCCCGCGGGCAGCGGCTGGTGGGCCAGCAGCAGCGCCGTGTCGAACAGCTGGGCCAGCGACTCGACCCTGATGACCCCGGCCTGCTCGAACAGCGCCTGCACGCTCGCCTCGTCCACCCGGACGGTCGTGGCGGCCAGCGCGGGCGTCACGGCGTGCCTGCCGGACTTCACCGCGACGATCGGCTTGGTGCGGCCGAGGCGGCGGGCGAGCCGGGCGAACTTGCGCGGGTTGCCGAACGACTCCAGGTAGAGCAGCACGAGGTCGGTCGCCGGGTCGGTCTCCCAGTACTGGAGCAGGTCGTTGCCGGACACGTCCGCGCGGTTGCCGGCGGACACGAACGTCGACAGGCCGAGGCCGCGGTCGGCGGCGTCGGCGAGGATCGCGGTGCCGAGCGCGCCGGACTGGCAGAAGAAGCCGGTGCGGCCCAGCGCGGGCAGCCGCGGCGCGAGCGTGGCGTTGAGCCGGACCCTCGGATCGGTGTTCAGCACGCCCAGCGCGTTCGGCCCGACCACCCGCATGCCGTGCGACCGCGCCTCCTCGGCCAGCCGCAGCTCCGCGCCCCGCCCGTCCGGGCCGGTCTCGCCGAACCCGGACGACACCACCACGAGCGCCTTCACGCCCTTGGCCAGGCAGGCGTCCATGACCTCGTCGACGACCGCCGCGGGCACCGCGACCACGGCGAGGTCCACGTCGTCGGGGATGTCCAGCACCGACGCGTACGCCCGCACCCCGCGCACCGACCGGTGCTCGCCGTTGACCGGGTAGACCGGGCCGGTGAAGTCGGCGGACAGCAGGTTCGCCAGCACCGCGTTGCCGATCTTGGTGGGGTCGGTCGACGCGCCGATCACCGCGACCGACCTCGGGTGCAGCAGGTTGTGCACGCTGCGCGCCTCGGCCGCCTGCTCCCGCGACCGCGCGACCTCGACGGACTGCTCGGTCGGGTCGATCGCGAACTCCAGGTGCAGCACGCCCTCCTCGAACTCGCGGCTGACCACGTACCCGGCGTCGCGGAAGACCCGCACCATCTGGCCGTTCTCCGCGAGCACCTCCGCCACGAACCGGCCGAGCCCGCGTTCCCGCGCCGCGGCGGCCAGGTGCTCCAGCAGGATCGAGCCCAGCCCGCGCCCCTGGTGGCCGTCCTCCACGACGAACGCGATCTCGGCCGAGTCGCCCGAGTCCAGCCGGTCGAAACGGCCCACCGCGACGATGTCGTCGCCCAGCGACGCCACGAGCGCCACCCGGTCGAGGTGGTCGACGGTGCTGAACCGGTCCAGGTCCCGCTGGGGCATCCGCGGGTAGGGGCCGAAGTAGCGGAAGTAGCGGGTGCGCTCGGACAGCCTGCCGTGGAACGCCAGCAACCGGGGCGCGTCGGCGGGCGTGATCGGCCGCAGGTGCACGGTGCCGCCGTCGGACAGCACGACGTCGGCCTCCCAGTGCTCGGGGAAGTCGTACGGGTCGACCTCGGCCATGTCCGCCACCGGTTCCTCTAGTCCTTCGAGTAGTCCTAGCGTGCCCGCGACCCCGGCGCAGAACGGTCAGTCCCGGCGGTCGTCCGGGTCCAGCCCGTGCAGCGGGAAGACGGCACGGCGGGTGTTGCGGATGGCGCCGTCGACCGGGGTGTCGGCGTCGCCGTCCCACGGCGTGTAGCCGGGGTCCGCGCCGTCGGTCATCGACGACGGCAGCGACCAGCCCGGCGCGAGCCGCGACGCGTGCGACACCCAGCTCGCGGGCAGCGGCACGTTCGGGTCGAGGTCGCGGTCCAGCACGGTCGCCAGCAGGTGCGTCCACGAGCGCGGGACCACCCGCAGCAGCTCGTAGCCGCCCCCGCCGAGCGCGAGCCACTTGCCGCCCGCGTACGTCTCGGCCAAGTCCCGCAGCGCCCGGTAGATCGCCCGGTGCCCGTCGACCGACAGCGCGAGGTCGGCCAGCGGGTCCTCCTGGTGGCTGTCGACGCCGCACTGCGTGACGAGGACCTGCGGCCGGAACGCGCCCAGCAGACCGGGCACCACGGCGTGGAACGCCCGCAGCCAGTTCCCGTCGCGGGTGCCGGGCGGCAGCGGCAGGTTGACCGCCGTGCCCTCCGCGCCCTTCCCGCCCAGCTCGGCGGGCCAGCCCGTGCCGGGCCACAGCGTCATGGGGTTCTGGTGCACCGAGATCGTCATGACCCGCGGGTCGTCGTAGAACGCGTTCTGCACGCCGTCGCCGTGGTGCACGTCGACGTCGACGTAGGCGATCCGGTCGAACCCGTTGTCCAGCAGCCACGAGATCGCCACCGCGCAGTCGTTGTAGACGCAGAAGCCCGCCGCGTGGTCGCGCATGGCGTGGTGCAGCCCGCCCGCGATGCTCACCGCCCGGTCCGACTCGCCGGACGCGATCCGCCTCGCCGCCTCCAACGACCCGCCGACGATCAACGCCGACGCCTCGTGCATCCGGTCGAACACCGGGTTGTCGCTGGTCCCGAGCCCGTGGCCGACGTCCCACGCCGAACTCGGCGCCTCGCGCACGGCCGTGAGGTAGGACGCGGTGTGCACCCGTTCGATGTCGGCGTCGGTGGCCGTCTCGGGCGCGATGAGCCCCACCCCGTCGAGCACGCCGAGTGCCGTCGCGAGCCGGATCGTGAGGTCCAGGCGGACCGGGTTGAGCGGATGGTCCCCACCGAGGTCGTACCCGAGGAAGGACTGGTCCCAGACGACTGCGGCTGCCTTGCCCATGCGTCGCAACCTAACCCACGATCACAGGTTGGCAGAGTTGGCCCGCGGTCCGGTGCTCCCCACTTACAGTCCTCCCGACGACGCGAGCCCCAACACCGCCATCGAGGATGGAACCGCGTCCGACGGAACGAGGTCAGAGCCCCATGCACATGCGACGAGTCACCGCGCTCACCGCCGCCCTCACCGTGGCCCTGACCTTCGGCGTGGCAGGTTGTGCCCAGAAGATCAACGGCACAGCGGTGATCGCCGCGGACGCGGCCATCGGCCAGACCGGCACCCCCACCACGACGAAGTCCAAGGCCGCGCCGACGACCACCGGCAAGGCCCCGACCAGCGCGTCGAAGGCCACCGACCCCCCGGCGACGGGCAAGCCCACCGGCAAGATCAAGATCACCACCAAGAAGAAGACCGACGGCTACGTCAGCTGCGACATCCTCAGCGCGGCGGACGTCGCGGCCGCCGTGGGCGCGAAGCCGTCCACGACACCGGGCTGCGTCCAATCCACCTCGGACCCGCTGGTCGTCGTCCTGGTGATGGTGACCATCCCCGAGTACGAGGGCACGGCCCGCGAGATCGAGGTCGCGGGCAACACGGCCTACGAGATCAAGGACGGCGACGACTGCTCCGTCATGGTCATGCTCACGGACGACCCGAACGAGATCACCTCGGCCTTCCTCGCCTCCGTGACCCCGATCGACAAGATCGACACCTGCGCGGTGGCCCTGAAACTCGCCACCGCGGGCTTCAACAAGATCCCCAACGCCTGACGCATTCGGGGCAGACGTTGTCGCCGGTCACCACGAGGTGACCGGCGACAGTGGACCGACCGGTCCGGGGCCGGTCGGTCTGCCGAGCCCGAAGCCAGGCGGCCGGGTCGGGCTGGTCAGCCGAGTGTCCACAGTCAGCCCGGTCGGGGCCGGTTGGCCAACCGGCCCATACAGCCCACCGGCCGACTAGTAGTCGGGGCCGGTCCCCAACTGGTCAACTCTGCTCCACCAGCCTGTCGAGTCGGTCGAGCCCGGCCGGGCAGCTCGATCAGGATTGGTCGGGCTGCCCGGCCGGGCGGTTCGACAGCCCCGCCTGAAGGCTGGGCGGCCAGATCGGACCGCCTGGCCGGCCGGCGTGCGGGTGTTGGCCGGCCGAAGGCCCGTGGACCGGCCGTTCGGGCTGGTCGGTCAGCCTGGTTCCGCGCCGGTGGCGGCGGGGCGGGTCGGGTCCGCTGACCAGTTGGACCACGAGCCCGCGTAGAGGGTCGCCGGGGTGTTCTCGCTGGTCAGGCCTGCCACTTCCAGGGCAAGGACGATCGACGAGGCGGTGACGCCGGAGCCGCAGTACGCGCCGATCGGGCCCTCGCCGGTGACGCCCAGGGCCTGGAAGCGGGTGGTCAGGGCTTCAGGGGTGAGCCAGTGGCCGGTGGGGTCGACGTGTTCCGCGGACGGGGCGTTGAGCGCGCCGGGGATGTGGCCCGGTCGTGGATCGACGGGTTCGGTTTCGCCGCGGTAGCGGGCGCCTGCCCTGGCGTCCAGGAGAGTGCCCTTGCGGGCCAGGTCGGCCGCGCCGTCGGCGTCGGTGACGGGCATCGCGCCCGGTCGGACGGTGATGTCGCCCGGTTCCGGGGTCGGTGTGTCGGCGGTGACCTCGCGGTTCTCCGCGGTCCACGCGGCGAAGCCGCCGTCAAGGACCGCCACCTCGCGGTGGCCGGACCAGCGCAGGAGCCACCAGACGCGGGCGGCGACGGAGCCGTCGCCGCCGTCGTAGGCGACGACGGGGTGGCCCTCGCGGACGCCCGCGGCGCGCAGCACGCGCTCCAACTCGGCCGGTTCCGGCAGCGGGTGCCTGCCCGCGGGGCCGGGTGGCGCGGAAAGTTCGGTGTCGAGGTCCGCGTATGCCGCACCGGGAATGTGCGCGACCTCGTAGTCTAGACGTCCGGGTGGTCCACCGAGTCGCCAGCGAACGTCGAGAACGACGGGTGGACGGTCACCGTTCAGTGCCGCGGCGAGGGCTTCGGTGCTGATCAAAGGATGCACAGACCCATCCTGCACCGCCCCGCATCGGACCTCGGCACCACACGCGGCCTGTGGTGACCTCGGGTGCGACTAGCATTGACGACATACGAAGGGGAGCGGGCGTGAACGACCTCATCGACACCACGGAGATGTATCTCCGGACGATCTACGAGCTCGAAGAAGAGGGTGTGGTGCCCCTGCGGGCGCGCATCGCCGAGCGCCTCGGGCAGAGCGGTCCGACCGTGAGCCAGACCGTCGGCCGCATGGAGCGCGACGGGCTCGTCATCGTGGCGGGCGACCGGCACCTCGAACTGACCGACCAGGGCCGCAACCTGGCCATCGCGGTCATGCGCAAGCACCGGCTCGCGGAGCGCCTCCTCGTCGACATCATCGGCCTGGAGTGGGAGCACGTGCACAGCGAGGCCTGCCGCTGGGAGCACGTGATGAGCGAGGCGGTCGAGCGCAAGCTCATCAAGCTCCTCGGCAACCCCACGACCTCTCCCTACGGCAACCCGATCCCCGGCCTGGACAAGCTCGGCGACGGCGAGCC